>Ga0256406_1001960_pt1 | contig 31156 bp, 30 predicted proteins | sample RumenRJG_03DNA_FD_185986 | JGI IMG/M metagenome (GOLD analysis project Ga0256406, IMG submission 185986) | Bovine rumen microbial communities from Lethbridge, Alberta, Canada - RJG_03 | ecosystem: Host-associated > Mammals > Digestive system > Stomach > Rumen | place: Canada: Alberta | collected... | reverse complement strand
CCGGTCTTGCAAGAACAGAATATCAGGAGTTCAAAAAAGTGAAAAGAGCGAAAGCACCTTGGTTTTCATAACCCCATTGGTGCCTTTCGCTAGAAAGGCGGATAATAAGTATGACGAACCCATTGGAATCCGTTGTCCAGAAAGAAATGTCCCGCCGGGGCTTCTTAAAGCTTGCCGCCGGCACTGTCATGGGCGCCGCGCTCCTGTCCCTGCCCGACATATCCAAAGCCGGAGCAGCTGCAAAAGCGGGCCGTTCCATTAAACCGACAGCTTTTTCCGCCATTCCCCAGGATGCCATTGCTTCCGCCGAGGCATCCCCCCTGATCGCTTCCTGCTGGAAGCAGATCCTCGACTATGCCGGGACGATCACGGATGCTTCGCTGCGTTCTTCCGTCCTTTCCCTGCTGAAGCAGCCCACGCCCACCTTCATGCAGCGCTATGCATCCGAGAGTGCAAGGCAGGCCCTCTACGGACAGCTGGTGCAAAGAGGTCTTGTCGATCCCGCCAAAACGGATGCCGCCCATATCCTGCCGCCTTATAACGGCAAAGTCCAGGCGTTCCGGACGGCTCCCGGTTCCGGTTACGGCAGCCATCATCCCTATCCGGGCGGTCTCGCCACCCATGTGAATGCCAATCTGCACATTACGGATTACATCTGCAGGACGTACCAGGAAGTCTTTCTGTACGACGTAAACCGCGATATCGCCATCGCGGCCCAGGCCCTGCACGACATTGCCAAACCCTTCGTCTTCCAGTGGCAGAAGGACGGTTCTTCCCTGAAGGAATATACGATTGCCGGCCAGGGTGCCCACCACGTCATTTCCCTGGCTGAAGTCATCTACCGCGGATTCCCGGCAGAGGAAGTCGTCGCCCAGGCCTGCGCACATGGCGCTCCCACCTCCAAAAAAGATGAGGCCGATGTGGTCAGCTGGCTCACGGCAGCCGCCATCATGGCCGGCAAGGATCCCGTCGCCTATGGTCTCCTGAATGCAGCAGGCGACGGGCTGCCCGCTCCCCATCATCAGGAAGGTTACATTGTCCACCTGGGAGACCACGACTGGGTCCTGTCCTCCCCGGCAGCACAGAAGACCGTAGCCCTGCTGAAAAAGATCGCCAGCCAGAAATACGGGATGAGCAAAGCAGATCTGGAAGGAGCCAGATTCAACCATTTCCGCAATTACATCGGTTCCCAGCTCTCCTATATGTTCCTGAACTGCCTCGAAGCCGAACCGAATGGTGCTGACAGGGCCTATCAGGAAATCAGGACCGTGATCCGCTGAACCGGTCCGGCAGAACCGTTCAGACAAAAGATCCCTGCCTGAAAAAGAAAAAACCGGAGTGTGAAGCAAAGGGAAATCCACTGCTTCGCACTCCGGTTTTGCCCTGTGTTCAGATCCGGCCCAACACCAGTTTTGTCGCTGCATCCTTTGTCAGCGGCTGCGCTGACGCGTAAGAATGAGCATACCCGTTGGCATCCCAGGTCAGGAGTTTGTAGGCCTCCCGGTCACCGCGGCCGCGGATCCTGAAAGATCCGGCAAGCCAGTTCCTGTCCACGGGATACTTGTTGTAATCCCCGCTGATATCAGTTGTTTTACGGGAACTTTTGGCCACGCGGTACATTGATCCGTCCCGGTAGTTGATCTGGGCCGTTTCATCACTGATCAGCCAGCAGCTTTCCACGGGCTTTTTTTTCAGCCCTGCCGGCACGGGAATCGTCCAGCCCAGTTTTTTCTCCATATCCCGGACGGATTTGTACTGCACCATGGGATTGGGGATTTCCTCGGCGCCTTCCGCCTTTTTCGCCGGACTTTCAGCCTCTTTGGCTGCTTTTTCCGCCGTATTGTCCGGGGAAGCATCCTTTTTCACAGGTTCCGCGGCGCTGGCAAAGGCGCCCGCCGCCTTCTGGAGTCCCGCCTTTTGGACCGTGATCCGGACCGTATCGCCGCTGACGGCGACATCATTGAAAAAAGCGGCAAAGACATCGGCCGGCACGTAGGTCACACCATCCAGGATTTCCGGAGCCGCTCCGTACGTAAAGGTCTGATCCAGGTCGATGATCTGCAGTTTACCCCGGCGCCGGTACGTGCTGACGCCGTCCTGGAAATCCATGGATGCGATGCTCATATCCATCCGGGCCGTCCTTTTTTCCGGAAGCCAGGTCAGAGTATACCCAAGGGCATCGGCGACTTTGCGCAGCGGCAGAAGCACCGTCCTGCCCTTTTTGAAGGCCGGTGCGGGCAGACCCGCTGTATCCAGCTTCCGGTTTTCCACATAAATAACACAATTTTTCAGAGCCTCGCCGGTTTCTCCGGTTTTTACGGTCACAGCCGGCGGTACAGCTGCTGCGGTACTGGCAGGTTCCGCGGCACAGGCTAGGGCGGACAGGGGAAGCAATGCCACGGCAACTGCACATAAAAGATGACGGTTCATAGAAAGATGCCTCCTTTGTTCAGCAAGCGTCTGCTGCAGATGCGGGGACCGTGCCATTTTCCATAATGGCACGCTGCATCCGGCATCAGCTCATTCTGCATGAAATCTCAGTTCCATTCTATCACAAGCCGGACAGGCGGACACGCTTTCTTTAAAAATCCTGCCATATGCAATACAGGAACATGGATGATCACGGCTCTTCGTCCTGCTGCACCCCTGCCTTTCCGCTTCCTGCACAGGACACAAAAAACCCATCCGATCCCTCGGATGGGTTTTTTGTAGGAAAAGTATGTGTTGAAAGGGTTGAACTCATGGATTGCATCCACATGGCCAAATCTGGAGGCAGGCCATGCTGTCGGCAAACTACATGATAGTCAAAGGATGTCGCGATCTCCTTTGTGAACATACAGTACCATATCCCTATAAAAACCACAATAGTATTAAATAAAATATACATGTTATCACAATCTTTTCTTTGTGTTATACTGGAAAGGAACGATATGGATCCCAGCCTGCAACGGCTGGAAAAAGGAGGCCCTTTCCTTGAACATGGATGAATCTTTATTTCTGCTGGCTGCGGAAGAGCGCAGCTTTACAAAAGCTGCCAGGCGCGCCTTCGTCACCCAGCAGTGCCTGAGTGCGCATATCAAGAAACTGGAGAAAAAATACCAGTCGGACCTGTTCAACCGCACCTCACCCCTTTCCCTGACCCCTGCCGGCAACATCCTTTATCAATCCCTGCGCAAGATCCAGATCATCGAAAATTCCACAAGGGAAATCCTGTCCGGACTCCAGGAGGGCACACGGGGCAGTGTCACCATCGGCATGAGTTCCAGCCGCGTCCAGGTCCTCCTGCCCGCCCTGTATGAGGTCTACCACCGGGAATTTCCAAACGTGACCATTGCCGTCGTCATCGACGATGTCCGTCTGCAGGTCCAGAACCTGCTGAACGGCAAGATTGACTTCCTCATCGGCGTGAACTGTCCGACGGACCGCAATCTGGCCTATCTTCCCATTGAAGAAGAAAATATCTATTTCATCAGTACGGATCCCTTTCTGAAGCGGTATGCCGCCAGTCCGGGAGCCTATCCCCGCGCCCTGCGGACCGGGATCATCGATCTCAGGGAATTCCATCCCCTCCCCCTGGTCTCTGACAGCAAGGGCAGTATGATCGGTGAACTCGTCACGCGCTATCTCAACCGCTACACCATCATCCATAATCCCATGGTCCGCGTCAGCGATGCGGATGCCCAGGTCCGGCTCTGCGCCACAGGACTCATAGGCGGCTTCATCGCCGCGTACCATCTGCCCCTGCCGGAAGAATACAACCGGCTGAATCCCGAAGGCCCGCAGCTTCGCGTCTTCAAGCCCAAGGGAATGACAGAAACCCTGCAGTACGAGATCGTCACCCACCGGCATGCCGAACATCCGCTGTACATCAAACGGCTGATCGAGCTGTGCCGGGAAGTATCCCTCAAGCAGGTGCTGCAGCACACACCTTCGTTTTAAGCGCAGGACAGGGGGCTGTCGAAAATCGACAGCCCCCTGTCCTGTTTTTTATCCGGAAAATATATGATCGGAGCAGGCACCGCTTTTCAGCCGTGGAACCGGTATCCGGCACCCCATACGGTCTCGATGAAACGGGGTTTGGAAGTATCCTGCTCGATTTTCTCCCGGATCCGGTTGATATGTACGGAAACAGTAGCGGTCTCGCCCATCGCCTCACTCCCCCAGACACGTTCAAAAAGAGTGTCCTTGCTGAAGACGATCCCGGGGTTGCGGGCCAGGAAAAGAAGCAGCTCGAATTCTTTATTCGCCAGGATCACTTCCTTATCATTCAGGTAAACCTGATGGGAAGCACTGTTGATGACGAGACTGCCGAAACGCAGGACGTCCTGGCGGGTCTCCCGGCTGGTCAGCTGCTCATAGCGGGCCAGATGGCCCTTGACCCGGGCCACGAGCTCGTTGGGGCTGAAAGGCTTGACGATGTAGTCATCGGCCCCAAGGCCCAATCCGCGGATCTTGTCCACTTCCTCCTGCCGTGCCGACACAAGGAGGATGGGAATGTTCCTGGCCGCCCGGATCTCACGGCAGAGCTGGAACCCGTCCACGCCGGGCAGCATGATATCCAGAAGGATCAGGTCCACTTTCTCATGGCTGGCCTTCTCCCGTCCTTCCGTACCCGTAAAAGCCATCACGACGCTAAAACCGTTGGCTTCCAGATAATCCCGTTCCAGTTCTGCAATACCTTTGTCATCTTCAATGATCAAAATCGTTTTCATATCATTTTTCCTCTTCACTGGGTATAACAATGCTGATTTTCAAACCGTGGGGATCCACATTTTCCGCGCGGATCGTTCCGTGCATCCCTTCGACCAGCTGCTTGACGACAGCAAGCCCCAGCCCGCTCCCCATGGCAGGATTCGTCCGGGCCTTGTCCGTCCGGTAGAAACTTTCAAAGATCTGCGTCAGCGCTGCCTCGGGCACACCGGGCCCGTCATCCGTAAAAGCCAGCTCCACCTTTCCCGCTCCGGCCCGGGAAAGCGTGATCAGCTCGTGGCCCAGAGCAGCCGTCCTGTATTTCAGGCTGTTGCCCAGGATGTTCCCGACGATACGGGACATCTGCAGACGGTCCAGGGTCACGCTGACAGCCGTCAGTTCGGAGCGGAAGGAGAGGGACAGACCCTCCCGCTGGAAATGTTCCGCCTGATCCTCCACATAGTCCCTGAGATAAGCAGCCAGATCCACTTTTTCCCAGTGGTATTCCACTTGTCCCAGATCCAGTTTGGAAAAAAGGAACAGTTCCCGTACCAGCTGCCCCATATTCTCAGCCGTGTCGATGATCATTTTGACGTAATGGCCCTTCTTTTCCGTTGTATTGGCAATCCCGTCACGCAGGCCGTATGCATACCCCTCGATCTTGGTCAGCGGTGTCCGCAGATCGTGGGAAATCCCGGCGATCAGTTCCTTCCGGCTCCGGTCATAGCGCTCCCGCGTTTCCCGGGCCGCTTTGAGCTGGACCCGCGCCGTTTCAAAAGCCTGCATGGTGCGGCCGATCTCATCCTCACTGCAGACCGGTACGGGCTTGTCCAGATTGCCCCTGGCAATATTGCTTGCCGTAGCCTGCAGTTCCTCCAGCGGTCCGATGATCTGACGGCTCAGCCAGCGTGACAGATAGAGTCCAACCACGATGGTAAGGAGGGTCACGATGATGCAGATGACCGTAAAAGCTTGTTTCAGGAGCTCTTTGGAACTGACATCGATGTATTCTCCGTCCCACACGATCGGGATTTCCCCGGCTGCGGCCAGGACCAGCCCGGTCTCTTCGGACCGGTAATGGAAGAAAAGCCCTCTGTCGCCCCAGGATATGGCTCCCCGTCCGGCTGGAGCCCCTTCCATGGCTTCCTCCAGCGTCCTGCGTCCGTCAGTCAGATGGGTCTGGAAATACAGGGACCCGTCCGGCTTGAAGATCGCCACACGGTATCCCAGCTCACCGAGATGATCAGCAGCTTCCAGGAGGGAACGTTCCAGCCGTTTATTGTCCGGCTTCCACGAATCCGAGCGTACCCGGAGACGCGTGAGTTCGAACTGGGTGGCCAGCGTAGGACCGCTTTCCGGCCAGATGAAGGACATGATGGACGCCCGGTTCACATTGCCGAACTGCAGGGACAGGAAGAGAGCCATACTCATGACCAGCATGAAGGCCACGGGAATGAAGATCATGATGCAGTTGGACAGCAGCAGCCTCTTCCTGATGGAAAGGTCACGGATATGCACGCTAACACCTCCGCTTGCAAAGTCAGGAACCGATGTTCCACCGCGTACGCCTGCTTAAGGATCTGACAGGCTTCCATGAAGCAGTGGATCCCTGCGCCGCATATGGTTTCATTATACTACAAACGATTCAGGAGTTCCTGATATAGATCACCCATTTGCCGTCATCGTGGAGAAATTCCCATTCACCGGGGACTTCATCCAGGAAATTGCCCTGTTCACCATGGCTGACGACAGCTATGATCTTTCCTTCCAGCTCCGGCACATCCTCGACAGCCTTGAAAGGCATCATGTTCTTGGCATTCCAGCTCAGGGTTCCGGGGAGGATGCCGGGGATATCCTCAGCCTTTTTCAGCCGCAGGGCTTTGATACCGGAATAATAGGTCAGCGATACAGGATACCGGCCGCCATAGGTAAGGACCGTAACGGGCTGCGATGCAGCTTCCTGCCGTACCAGCTGAGCTGCATCATAGGCGGAAGCCCTCCGGCACTGCGGGACCGCGACAAAGACGGTCAGTGCCGTCAGAAGAGCGGTGGTCACACCGGCCATCCATTTCACGAGTCTCCCGTGATGCTGCAGATAAGAGGAAAAACCAACTGCTGCCGGGATCATGTACGGAAAGGTATACGTCATGTATTTTGTCTGGATCAGTTCAAAGAAAAGAACTGTCACAAGACCCCAGGCGACAAAAAACTGTGTGCGGGGATCGCAGTCAGGGAGCCAGTGCTTCGTTTTCAGCACCTGCAGCAGCTGCCCGATTTTCTCCTTCAGCACTCTTGTCCGTCCTGCCAGGGGCAGTGTAAAGGACCAGGGTGCGCAGCCCAGCAGGAAGATCAGCAGATAATAATACCAGACATTCTGCCGGGGATGCTCGGAAACAGTTGCCCGCAGCAGGTTATGCACGCCAAAGAACTCCAGCAGGAAATCGCCGTCATGGAGCATGACCATGGGACCGTACCAGAGGGCACAGATGGCCGCATAAAGCAGCAGACCGCTGCAAAGCTTCATCCTTTTCAGAGCTCCCAGATCACGGCGCCAGGCGAGGAAGAAGAGAAAGCAGAGTCCCGGCAGGGCAAGACCTATGGGGCCCTTCGTCAGTGTTGCCAGGGCTGCGCCTGCATAGGCTGCATAGCACCACCCGGTCCTGCGTTCCGAATAGGCAAGCCAGAGAGACATAAAAGTGAAGGACAGGAACAAAAAGAGTGTCATGTCCGTGATGATGGCCCTGGAGATATAGAAGAATTCGATGCTCGTTGCCAGGATGAGACCTGTCGTGAAAGCCCGTCCGGCCCCATAGAGGCGGTTGACGAACCAGTAGGCCAGCTGCACGCTCAGCACCCCGCAGATGGCCTGGGGCACACGGGCGGCAAATTCACTGATCCCGAAGAGTTTATACGAAAGGATCAGCTGCCAGTAATAGAAGATGGGTTTGTCATACCAGTAATGGTCAAAAATACGGGGTGAAAGGAAATCACCCGAACGAAGCATCTCCACAGCCGTCTCGGCGTAGTTGGATTCAACCGGATCCGTGACCAGGAGCTGGCCATTTGCTGCAAAGCACAGGACGAGCGAAAGGACGAGGAGGATCAGACGCTGACGGGCAGCAGGGTTCTTCTTCAGCATGATCCGCCCTCCTGTCTGGCCAGATCCGCCTTTACAACGGCATGCGCCAGAGTCCTTGCCAATCCTTCCTCAAGAGGTACAAGAGGCTGCCAGCCCAGATTTTCCCAGGCTGCCGCATTCGACAGGACTGAACGGACGATATCTCCCGGCCGGGCACTTTCAAAATGATGCCGCACACTGCCGCCGGCCAGATGCTCCATTTCATGCAGTACGTCCAGGAGGGAGACTTCCTGTCCTGAGCTCAGATTATAGACCCGGTCGGCATGCCCCGTCAGCAGGGCGGCACGGATTCCATCAGCAATATCGCCCGCATAGATCCAGTCCCGTGTCTGGCGGCCGTCCCCAAAAATCGTAACAGGTTTGCCTGAAGCCAGATGCTTTGCAAAGATCTGGATGACACCGCCTTCATCATCCACGTCCTCCCGTTCGCCGTACACATTGGCGAAGCGCAGGATCACCCAGGACATTCCCTTCCGGGCTGCATAAGAAGCAAGGTACTCCTCAGCGGTCTTTTTGCTCAGACCGTAAAAAGAGGAAGGATGCAGAGGATAGTCCTCCGTCAGAGGCATGTCTTCCTCCGGCGAGTTGCCATAGACAGCAGCCGAAGAGGCAAAAACGATCCGCCGCACGCCCGTCCTGGCAGCGGCTTCGGCGATGCGGACCGTTCCCAGGATATTCTCTTCCGCATCATAGGAAGGGTCCTTTTCTGAAACATCCACCCGCACCTGAGCCGCCAGATGGATCACCGCATCAAACCGCTCTTTTTCCATCAGTTCACCCAGTTCCGGGCCCAGCAGATCGGCCTTCCGGAAATGAGCAGCCCCGGGCACATTTTCCCTGAGCCCGTGCCGCAGGTCATCCAGCACCGTAACCTCATGGTGGTCTGCCAGCAGTTTCCATACCAGATGGGAACCGATGAAGCCGGCTCCTCCTGTGACGAGAACCTTCATAATATACACCCTCCCACACCAGTGACAAGCAGGTCCCGGCCTCCCTTGACCGGTGCCCGCAGGATTTTCATGATATGCCGTCAGTATAGGAAGGATTGTTAAACAATTTATTACGAAAGCCGAAAGGAAACGCTAACTTTGCGTAAAAGCTCCTTTACAGGCAAAACAGGACCGGGGCCGTCTTCTTCGATACAGAAGACAGCCCCGGTCCTGTCAGTATTTTTCCGGGTATGATAAAGATTTTTCAGCGGTGCCTGGGCGGAGGCGGCGGTCTGTGCCCACCGCGGGGAGGAGGCGGCGGACGGTGACCGTAATAATGAGGGCCATAGAAAGGCGCACCCCACCAGCTGCGCCAGTAGAGATCATCCAGCATGACGAGCTCGTTCAGATAGAGACGGCGCAGATAGGAACGATAGGCCATCTGCTGCAGTTCTTCCTTCGTTACGACAAAGATACTGGCCGTACCGGAATCTTTTACATTCCCCACCTGAGCTTCCACAAGGATATCCGTCCTGCCGAGTTTTTCCGGAATCAGCTGATTGCTGCTGTTTACGGAAACCACATTCTCGTTCAGGCTCTTCACTTTCAGGGTATAAGGGACTTCGCCCGGCGTATGGAGCCGCACGACGCCCTTCTCTCCCATCTGCAGATACCGCGGATAGACCAGGAGCCTTGTTTTCTTCATTACTTTGTCAGCCGAGCCGGCAATCATTCCCGGCTCCTTCCCGTCAAGGCGCCATACCGATGAAAGATCTTTGGCTATATAGTACTCACCGATCTGTGTCCTTGTTTTTTCATCATAGGCGCGGACGCGGCGGAAGAACTTGTCCGTCAGTTCCCTGTCCACGCGCAGATAATAGGGTCTCGACGCTGCGTCAAGGCCGGTGGCGCTCTTGTCCAGGCCCTGCAGGCAGGCAGTCATCTTGTTATATGTTCCGCCCTTGACAAGGCAGAACTTTTCCAGGACCTTGGCATCGGCATCGGCCAGAGGGTCGCGGATGATCTTTGTCCCGTTCCTTTCCTGGCTGCCGTCCGGTGCGGCTTTTGCGTCAGAAGCAGCAGCGGCTGCTGCGGCAGATGGCTGTACAGCCTGTCCTGAAGGTGCCGCGGCAGCCAGGCCGCTGCCCAGACAGAACACGGCAAAGCCCGTGCATAGCAGCGATTTTATTTTATCCATAGGATCCACCTCTTTCCGTCAACTGCCTTTTACGATTTCACAGGAATCAATCATGGATCTTGGCCGTCATATGATCGATATGGATGCAGAAAACACTGACGGCATCAAGTGCCTTATCCACATAGGCCAGTCCCGCCTCCACGAAATCCGGTGTCAGGCTGCGGATCATTCCCTGCAGGGCCTTTCGCTTTGCCTCGCCCTCCAGTTCCGCCGCTGTACCAAAACAAATGACGCTCTGGAAACGGGTAGTAAACGCTTCCGGTCTCAGTTTTACGTCCGTACACACTGTAAAGCAGACATGCGGATCCTTCCTCATGGCAGCGATCTTTTTGCCCGCATTTCTCGCCGCATGGATATAGATACAGCCGTCTTCATAATAATAGTTGATCGGCACGCCATAGGGATACCCTTCCATGGCCGCAGTGGACAGGACGCCGAATGTTTCTTTCCGAAGGATGCGCTCCGCGTCTTCCCGTGTTCCCTGGCGGTCCTTTCTTCTCATTTCCTGCATATGGACTCCTCCCTGCTGCAGTTCTTTTTTCTATTATACACGGTTTTTGGCGGAAAGAACGATTTCCACCAATGTTTCACGTGAAACATTGGTGGAAATCATGTCCCTGCAAAGGCAAAAGGCTGCCGCGTGCGGCAGCCTTTTGCCTTCCATCAAAGTGAGAAAGAAAGGATGAAGAAATGTTAGAATGTGACAACCAGCTGGCTCCAGAGCGTACGCGCATGCGTGCCGTCCAGATCTCCGCCCTTGCCTTTCAGATCATAGTAGTCGACTTCGGCAACCATGTTCTTTGCCAGGGTCAGGTTGGCACCAACCTTGTACCCTTTAAAACCATAGCCTTCGAATTTATCCCAGGCGCCATCCATCGTATGGGACAGTACCGTCGGTGCCGCCTGGTCGTAGTAAGTGGCCACCAGGCCCCAGCTGCCGGGTTTATCCGATTCCGCACCGCCATAGGTCAGGCTGACCACATAGCCGTCATCATCAGCATCCTTGTATTCAGGAGCCAGAGCGTCATCATCACCCTTCAGATACATGGCGGCAAGGTTGAACTTGCCGGCCGTATAGTCAGCGCCAACGGTCCAGATGGTATCGTCGTCATCCATTCTGTTTCCGTTGACATTATTGGCCTTTAAATAAGAAGCAGCTGCATGGAGATTCCCCCAGGTACCGCCCAGTTCAGTCTGGAAGAACTTGTCGGCAATGGAGTCTCCCTTTTCAGTCCAGCCTTCATAAGTGCGTTCATTGGCCATTTTCCCGTAGGCTGCAGTGAAATAAGCATCACCAAAAGGAACCGTGGCCCGGACTGCATCCACCTGGTCATCGTAAATATAGCCGTTAGCCAGGAATTCATCGTAACGGCCGGCTTTCACACCTACGACACCGATGTTCCCTTCGAGGAATGCTCTCTGGAAATCGGTATCATCTTCCCCGTTTTCATTTTTGCCCTGGAAATACTGGTGGTTCTGCAACATGGCTGTGTAATGCCAGTTGTCATTCACTTCACCGGTGAACCAGATACGGGTACGGAGATCGGATTGAGATTTATCCTCATCACCCTTAAAAGCACCGCCCTTGTTGTTGGCATAGCTCATCTGGACTTCTCCGGTGATCCTGACATTATCTGCATTCTTTTCAAGTTTGCTGACTCTAACGCCAAGGTTGTCCAGTTCGTCAGCAAATTCGCTGACCAGCTTGTCATCCGCCCCAATGGCACCTTTTGCCAGGGCTTTTGCGATGATCTGAGCCATTTCGTAACGCGTCATCGTCCGGTCGCCCTTATAGGTTCCGTCGGGATATCCATCCACCACACCGGCAGCAGCCAGTTTGGCCACGGCAGCATAAGCCCAGTGTCCGGCCGGGACATCCGAAAATGGATTGGCCGCCATGGCAGTTCCACAGATTCCAAGCGCCATCGCAAGCGCTGCAGCAAATTTCTTGTTCATAAACAGCCTCCTGAGATTCCAATATGCGGAATCACGAATCCAGTTTCCTAGTTTCCTAGTTTCCTGTTCGTATCCGATATTGATTTTAGTTAGTATTAACTAACAATGGTAGTATATCCTTTTCAAGTTTAATTTACAAGAGTATTCCCGCAAAAACAGCCGGTGGATGCTAAAAATCCACAAATTACTGAAAAATGGGCCTTCATGGAGCGAAATATCTGTAAAAATTTAAAAATTAGAGTATGGGAACCTTCAGAAGAGCCCCGCCGTCTCCGGGCCTGCAGCGTGAGTCCTGCTGAAACAGGAATACCGGATACAAGATACCGTATTCAGCCAGGAGTGTTTTCAATCATAAAGCGTTGCTCTGGCAGGGATATTTGATGAAGGATCTCTCTGAAGCCCATACCGCCGGGACTCCTCCTTCTATTTCTATTTTTATTTCTCTTTCTCCTTACTGGCATTCATTTTCTGCCAATTCAAAATGCAAATATGGCATCCCGCAATTCGTCAAAAAATGGAGAACCGGCACAGGAAAAAAATCCGTTTTTTCCCCGAGCGCGAAATCTCGTTTTTGAGCTGTTTTTATATAAAATGCAATGAATCATAAAAGCGGCCCTCAAAAATCGCTCCAGAACCGATTTTTGAGGGCCGCTTTTATGACAAAAATACCGGATCCTGCGGATCCGGTATCCATTCTCAAACTGGTGGGGTTATGCGGATTCGAACCGTAGACCTCATCGATGTGAGCGATGCGCTCTAACCAACTGAGCTATAACCCCAACAGGCCATATTATACTCCAAAGAAGCAAAAATGACAACCCTTTTAAAGCAATTTTATCAAAGAAGAAAATGCGCCAGGATTCCAGCGGCAAAAAGCCCGGGGACCATATTCCCGACCCGGATCGATGTCAGTTCGAGCATATTGAATCCGATGGCAATGATCATCAGTCCGCCGGATACGGAAATTTCCGCTATGACTGCGGGAGTTACATAGGGCGCGATCAACCCGGCCAGAATAGTGATGATGCCCTGATAGATTCCAACAGAAATTGCTGAAAAAAGCACGCCCGTTCCCATATTGGCAGCATAGATGATGCCACTGAGACCATCCAGCATCGCTTTGGCATACAGTGTCGTCGGATTCCCGCTCATCCCATCCTGGATTGATCCGACGATTGCCATCGCACCGACACAGTATAATAAACTGGCATACAGAAAGCCCTCAGCAAACTGGTCGCTGTTTCCGTTATCCTTCTGCACGAACCGATTGCCCAGCCACAATCCAAAATCGTGCAGATGCCTTTCCAGGCTGCATGCTTCACCAAGGATGGAACCCACTACGATACTGGCAATGGTAAGCAGAATATGCTGTCCCTTCAGTGCCATCTGGAATCCGAGCATCATCACACATAAAGCAAGTCCCTTGATGACTGTCTCCCTGTATTTTTCCTTGATCCCGGAACCAGCGAAGATCCCGACCGCACTTCCTGCCACAATGCTTGCAACATTTACAATGGTTCCTGTTCCTATCATCCGTGTGCATCCTTTACTGATTATACAGGGAAAGTCCCTTCATTCCCTGTATTTTTGTTCCTGTTTTTTGGTGATTTCAGCAGAGAAAGGACGCGTTCAAAATCATCATTACTATAATATTCGATGACGATTTTTCCGCCATGCTGCCGTTTTCCCTGCTGTATGCTGACTTTTGTCCCAAGATAATCCGTCAGTTCCTCTTCATAAGCATGGACATAGAGGTCCTGGCTTTTGCGGACTGCCTTCCGGGCCTTGTCCTTTGCCTTTTTCCCGCCATTTTTGGCTGCTTCCATGGCCTCGCGGATTTCTTTTTCTTTCAGCCCGTTCTTTTCACCGTTGACATACTCTTCGACCATGCGGGCGGACCAGCCTTCATCTCTGGCCCGCTGTGCCAGGGATATCATCTGTTCCTTATCCTTGAGGCCCAGCAGCGGCCGGACCTGTCCCATCGTCAGTTCCTTTCCGGCGACGAGCTGTGAAACTGCCTCTGGGAGATTCAGCAGCCGCAGCGCATTTGCCACGGAGGCGCGGCTCATTCCCAGACGTTTGGCTGTTTCCTCCTGTGTCAGGGAAAGTTTTTCCATCATATTTTTGATGCCCAGGGCTTCTTCCATTGGATTCAGGTCGCTGCGCTGCATATTTTCGATAAGAGCCACTTCCATCATGGTCTTATCGTCATATTCGCGGATCACTGCCGGCACCTTGCTGAGGCCGGCTTCTTTAGCGGCTCTCCAGCGTCTTTCACCAGCTACGATTTCATACATCCGGCCTTTTTTGCGTACGATCAGAGGCTGGATGACACCGCTTTCCTTTACGGAAGCAGTCAGTTCTTTCAGGGCCTCTTCGTCAAAAGTATGGCGCGGCTGATAAGGATTCGGAACAAGGGACTTCACTGCGATTTCCCCGACAGCTTCTCCCGTCTGTTTTTCCAGGACAGTCTGTTTCACCGGTCCAAACATGCTGTCCAGTCCACTGCGGGCGAGCCCGCCTTTTTTACCTGCCACGACGCAACACCTCCCGTGCCAATGCCTTATAGGCTTCTGCAGCCTTTGATTTCGGATCATATGCCGTAATCGGCATGCCATAGCTGGGTGCCTCACCCAGACGGACGCTCCGGGGGATCAGAGTATGGTACAGCAGGTCCGGGAAATGTTCCTGGACTGCACTTACCACATCATTGGACAGATGGGTACGGCTGTCCGCCATGGTCATGACGATCCCTTCCACAGTGAGATCCGGATTACTCGATCCCTTGATCCGCTCTATGGACTGCATCAGCTGGGTAACACCCTCCAGTGCGTAAAACTCGCACTGGATCGGAATGATGACCGAATCCGCAGCGGTAAGTGCATTGATCGTCAGCAGGCTCAAAGAGGGCGGGCAGTCGATGATAATATAATCATACTGTTCCCGCACCTTATCCAGCTGCTTTTTCAGGCATTTTGCCCGGTTTTTCTTATCGATCAAATCGATTTCCGCTCCAGCCAGGTTCATCGTTGCCGGTGCCACATACAGATTTTTCCATTGCGTCGGAGTGATGATTTCTTCCATCCGTGTGCTATTGATCAGCACATCGTACATATCCTGTTTCAGGTCACCCTTAGCAATGCCAAGTCCGCTCGTGGCGTTGCCCTGGGAATCCAGATCGACAAGAAGGACTTTTCTGCGCGGATTGGCAAGACAGGCCGACAGGTTGATGCTTGTCGTTGTTTTGCCAACGCCGCCTTTTTGATTTGCGATTGCAATGATGTGTGACATGAGGTTCCTCTTTTCTGTGTTTCAATCATTCTGTGTTTTATTCTAACACAAAAGGACACATATCGGAGAAAAAAGATGAATTTCCGGCAGTTTTTTCCAATGTTTCACGTGAAACATTGGAATTTAAAATGCCTTGCATCACAGCAGGACCCGGTACAGATCCGTTTGCAGGCCTGATGATCCCGAAAACGGTGCAGATACAGTGCTGCATGGCACTGGTTTGCCGGAGATGATCCCGGGATCCGCACTGCAGGAAACGGCAGCAGCTCACAGGACTGCCTCAGGAAAGGTACAATTTGTTTGAATATAACGGCCGGCATGCGGAAAAGCTCACCCGAAGTCCGGATGTCAGCCATTTCCTGGACAGGCTGTGCATACTCAGCACAGTTCTGAATCGATAAGATCCTTTCTTCCGTGGGATCCGCCGTGCACCCGTAAATATAAAAATCCAGCATTTTTCAAATCTGCGGATGTTTCACGTGAAACTTTTCCAGTTTTACGGCTCTTCGGGAAATGCATCATTTAACATGGTCCTCCTTCCGGATAAAAGCATACGAAAAAAGAGCAAAAAGATATCATCCAGGCACAGTCTGCAGGTCGTTCCGGCAGCAGCGCTCCATTGCAGCAGGAGAGCAGAGGATCAAAGCGGCCGGAGCCGTCCGAAACCTTATGGGAAGGGCGCATTGCAGCCATCCTTGTGCGACAGGCAGAAAAAATGGGCTGTCGGGCAGAGCAGTCCCGAATCCGGATGGGCAGGGGAGGCCGCTTCGTCACACGTCATATCCTTTTCCACTTTTTAGCGAATCTCTCAATGCAAAAAAACGGTTCGAAGGGAGCAAAGCTACATGTGGACACGCATCCACAGCTGCAGGGAATGTACTGCCGTCCGTACCCGCAAAAGAAAATAACATCAGGATCGGGCACGGCGCATCCGCGACCGCTGCGTCCATTTCAAAAAAAAAAAAAAAAATCAGCAGGCCGCAGGAAGATCAGTACAGCTCCTTTCCTGTGCCGGGAGAAAACAGGAGAGACCGTGTTCCCATAACGCAGGACCGGATATACAGAAAGATTTCCCCGTCCGCTGATACAAGACTTACGGCTGCATAGGAAGCAGGTACGGACAGCCCCGTATGCAGGAACATGGCTCCGCACCTGCGGCGCGGCAGATCATTTTTTCTGCAGTCCCTGTGGCCGGATACCCGGCAGCAGCCTGTTATTTCCAGATTGTCTCCACTGCCGGGCTTATCCCGGGCATCCGGCACTGCCGTCCAATCGTTTCTGCTTGATGTCGGCTGTCAGCGGTTTGCTCCGGCTGCTGCAGGCATGGTCTCTGAAGGACACAGCCGTGGTCTCTTTTTTTTGAATATTTATTCATCCTGATATGTAACTTTATTTTCTCCTGTAATAATAAAGTCTATATCCTGTGCACGTTTGCCCACGTGCTGCAGGTCTTGCCGGCAGAACGGAAAACAGATGTTTCACGTGGAACATCTGCCATCGGCGCAGTGCCGCACCTTCTGTCACATCCCTTCCGAAGCCGGATCAGGCAGCTGCCGCTTTCCCGACCTGAAAGCAGGCGGTCTTCAGACCGCAGAGACAGGCCCGGATATGCCGGAGAAAATGCCTGCACGGAGTATGGAAGTGAGATACAGGGACCGTTCCGGGCTGCGTTCTGTCAGGATATCCTTACACAGCGGAAACACCCGATCAGCTGTGCTGCCCGCTCCGGGGCATTTTCATTCCTGCCGGGAATGGCTCCGTCCTGGCCGAAAGTCCCTGGATAGCATACTTTACAGCTGTGCTGCATTTGCAGCAGCGGATGCCCGCAAAGCTGTCCGTCAGTTCCACGCGGACATTCCGGCCGTACAAAAACAATTCCGCGGACGGTCCCGGGATACTCTGCAGCCTGCGGTTCCCATCCTTTATCCGGATGCCTGCGGCTTCGCTGCAGTATCGGAAAAGACAGCGGCAGCCCTTCCGGAAAACATCCGGGACGGCGTTTTCCCGGCCGAGAAGGAGAGGACACACAAAACTATCCCGTCCGCTGAGCACGGACGTTCCTCACAGATGGATGGTACCGTTACAGCATCAGGGACTGCCGCAAGCGGCAGTCCCTGATAACTTCCTGTCCATATATTTTAGTATTTCCCTTTATTTCTTTTTAACTGCAAGGGGCTTCTTTGATGCCACACCGGGGCGGCGGGGATACTGGCTGCCAGTGGGTTTTACTTTTTCGACGGTGATGATATAGCGCTTATCCGTCAGTCCCGGCAGCATCAGATTCCGGATATCCGTAATCCTGCCGCCCAGGATGGAAATCGCCTGCCGTCCTTCTTCTGTTTCTTCCATACCTTTGCTGCCTTTCATGGCATAGAAGACACCCCCGACCCGTACCAGCGGCAGGCAGTACTCGGCAAGGACCGGCATGGGGGCCACGGCCCTTGCCACGACCACATCGAATTTTTCCCGCAGTTTTGCGTCACGGCCGGCTTCTTCGGCCCGGGCATGGACACACCGTACCTGGCCGAGCCCCAGATCAGCTACAACAGTTTCCAGAAAATGGAGCCGTTTGGCAAGCGAATCGATGAGTGTCAGCCGCATCGTGGAATCGTATATCTTAAGCGGCAGCCCGGGAAAACCAGCACCCGTCCCGACATCAGCAACCGTCCGGTTATGGAAACGGGCTGGATCATAGACTGTAAGGGAATCGACCATATGCTTCAGCGCAACTTCATCAGGATCGGTGATAGCCGTCAGATTAAGATTCTGGTTGACTTCCAGGAGCAGATCCTTGTAGCGCTCGAAGCGGGCAGTCTGCTCCTCCGTCAGCGGGCAGCCGATCGCTTCCATACCCTGCCGCAGCGTTTCGCTATAGCTCATGCTTCTTCTCCTTTACGGCGCCCCGCCTCCAGATAGATCATCAGTACGCTGATATCGGCAGGGGATACGCCTGAAATCCGGCTTGCCTGGCCAATCGAAAGAGGACGCTGTTTGCTCAGCTTTTCCATGGCTTCCGAGGACAGTTCATGCATCTGTGTATAATCGATATCGTCGGGCAGGAGTTTGTTCTCAAGTTTCAGAGCCCGTTCCACTTCCTGTTTCTGCTTGTCGATATATCCCTTATATTTGACCTGCACATTGATTTCGTCCGCTGTGACTGCGGGCAGGGGAGGCAGGTCAAAGGCCCGCTGCAGTTTTTCATAGGTGATTTCGGGCCGGCGCAGCAGATCCAGCATATTGATGGAAGATTTCAAAGGCACGGAACCCATGGCCACGATCCTGGCCTGATTTTCCTCCGAAGGAGCCAGGTTCCGTCTGGACAGATCAAAAAGTGTCCGTTCGATGGCATCTCGCTTTTCCGTGAACGCCGCATAGCGTTCATCCGTCACCAGGCCTACATCCCGTCCCTTCTGGGTCAGCCGCAGATCGGCATTGTCCTGCCGGAGCAGAAGCCTGTATTCGGCACGGCTCGTCATCATCCGGTACGGCTCCTGTGTGCCCTTGGTGACGAGGTCATCGATCAGGACACCGATATAGGCATCGCTGCGTCCCAGGATCAGGGGCGGCTTTCCCTGCAGTTTACGGGCTGCATTGATGCCCGCGATGAGGCCCTGGGCAGCTGCTTCCTCGTAGCCGCTTGTCCCGTTGGACTGGCCGGCACTGAAAAGACCGCTGATCTGTTTATGTTCCAGACTGGCCTTGAGCTGCAGCGGATCCAGGCAGTCATATTCGATTGCATATCCTGCCCGCATCATCCTGCAGTGTTCCAGACCGGGAATCGTCTGCATAAAAGCCACCTGGATCTCAGCCGGCAGGGAAGAGCTCATGCCCTGGACATAGACTTCATTCGTCCGCAGCCCTTCCGGCTCCAGGAAGAGCTGGTGCCGGTCCTTATTGGCAAAACGCACAATCTTGGATTCTATACTTGGGCAGTACCGGGGCCCGACCCCCTCGATCGTCCCATTGAACATACAGCTCCGGTTCAAATTGTCCCGGATGATCTTATGCGTCCGCGGATTGGTATACGTAAGATAACAGGGAACCTGCTCACGGTGGGTAATCGGGCTGATGAAAGAGAAATTGCGGAGGGTTTCGTCACCATACTGCGGTTCTGTCCGGGAAAAATCAATGGAGCGGCGGTCGATACGGGCCGGAGTCCCTGTCTTGAAACGCATCAGGTCGAGTCCTGCCTGTTTCAGGGAATCCGTAAGCTTCAGAGCGGAACGCTGTCCATTCGGGCCGGCCATATAGGCGACCTCGCCGTACAGGATACGGCCGCGCAGATACGTTCCCGTTGCCAGGATCACACAATCCGCTTCGAAAACCTCCCCGGTTTCTGCTTCCACGCCCTGGACAGCACCATTTTTGATGAGCAGTTTATCGATCATGAGCTGCTTCACATCCAGCCGCTCCTGATTTTCCACAACCTCTTTCATGATGGTATGATACAGGGGTTTGTCCGCCTGGGCACGAAGTGCCTGCACAGCATATCCTTTCCCTGTATTGAGCATCCGCATCTGGATGCAGGCTTCATCGGCGCTGATCCCCATCTGACCACCCAGAGCGTCGATTTCCCGGACCAGATGACCCTTTGCCGGTCCGCCCACGGACGGATTGCAGGGCATAAGGGCGATATTATCCATGGACAGCGTGGCAAGAAGTGTCTTCTGACCCATCCGTGCTGCCGCCAGGGCAGCCTCGCAGCCGGCGTGTCCGGCGCCGACCACGACTACATCATAATGATCTACTACGATCATGTTTTCTTTATCCTCCTGGTATTTGCGGGGAACCCTGGATCCAATCGGAGAGTTCCTTATTTCCCAACGCAGAACTGCGCAAAGATTTCGTTGATGATTTCGTCGGGCACATCTTCGCCTGTGATTTCTCCCAGCTCGTGCAGGATTTCGGTCAGGTCGATGGTCAGGCAGTCATAGGGAAGCTGCTGCTCTGCATCAGCGAGGCTGGCCTTCAGATGCCCCAGAGCGGACTGCAGGAGCGTCTGCTGGCGTGCATTCTGTGTCATGGTTCCGAGGGCTTCGTCCGTTCCTTCACCGCAGACAAAATGTTTCAGGAAATCACTGGCCCTGTCCATGCCTTCGCCGGTCCTGACAGAAACAGGGAAACAGCATGATTTCCCGTATTCCTCCTGCAGCGCGGCCACATCCACCACTGCCGGCAGATCCGCTTTATTGACAAGGATCAGATGAGGCCTTTCCCTGACACCGTTCAGAAGAGCCCGATCCTCCTCTGTGAGAGGCCGGGATCCATCCACCAGGACAAGGGCAAGTTCGGCATTCTCCAGGATGGTACGGGACCGTTCCACGCCGATCTGTTCCACATAGTCGTCGGTCTTCCGGAGTCCCGCCGTATCAGTCAGGACAAGAGGGATCCCGTCAAGAGTCATCTGTTCCTCGATCACGTCGCGTGTCGTCCCGGGAATGGAAGAGACAATGGCCCGGTCAGCCTGGAGCAGACGGTTCAGCAGGCTGGATTTGCCCACGTTCGGCCGGCCGACAATGGCAATCCGCAGGCCTTCACGCAGGATCCGTCCCGTCGCGCCCTCCCGGACAAGTGCTTCCAGGTCATCGCAGCACTGCCGGAGGACTGCCGCAGCATGATCATACGTCACTTCTTCAATATCATCTTCGGGATAGTCGATAACAGCTTCCAGATGGACAATCAGCTGACGCAGGCTGGTACGGATCGTCCGGATCTTGCGGGACAGGGCTCCCCGGTGTCCGCGGTTGGCCGCCATCAGGGCACGTCTGCTTTTGGCCGTGATGATATCCATGACGGCCTCCGCTTCCGCCAAGTCGATGCGCCCGTTCAGGAACGCCCGCTTGGTAAATTCCCCCGGTTCAGCCATCCGGGCGCCGTGGGCAAAAGTCAGTCTCAGGATTTCCTGCAGCGCTTCCCGGCCGCCGTGGCACTGGATCTCCACGACGTCTTCCCCCGTATACGAATGCGGTCCCGGCATATAGACAGCCAGGACTTCATCAATGATTCCATCCTGATCATCTACGATATGCCCATAAGTCATATAACGGGCCCGTTCCCGGGAGAGGGGAGTGCGCCCGCGGAATATACTGCCGGCAATCTGCAGCGCTTCCGGGCCGCTGATCCTGATTACGCCGATGGCTCCCACGCCAAGGGCTGTGGCAATCGCACTGATGGTATCGTCCATAATTCCTCCAAAAAAAAGCTCCGAACAGGAGGTCCGGAGCATTGCTGCTTTTTCTTATTTCAAATCGATGATCACTTTGCGGTACGGTTCCTCACCTTCGCTGTAGGTGGTGACCTCCGGGTCGTTCTGCAGGCTCATATGGACGATTTTCCGTTCATACGGGTTCATCGGTTCCAGCATGGCTTTCCTGCCGGACCGTTTCACGCGCTGAGCCAGATGACGTGCCAGTTTTTCCAGCGTTTCCCGGCGGCGCTGGCGATAGTTTTCCGCATCCAGGATCACGCGGTTCCAGTCTTTCCGGCCTTTGTTGGCAGCCAGATTGGTCAGATACTGCAGTGCATCGAGAGTCTGGCCGTGTTTGCCGATGAGGACACCCAGGCCTTCGCCATGCAGTTTGAGCAGGATGTCGCCATCTTTGCGATTGACGAATTTTTCAATGATGAGATCCATGCCCATGGCTTTTGCGATCTCTTCCAGGAACGCTTTTGCCTGCGCTGCTGTTTCCTGCCGGCTGGCTTCTTCTTCAGCCCCGGCTTTTTGCGGATCGGCAGCAGGGGCTTTGGCTTCCGGTGCGTCCGCTTCCGGACCGGCAGCTTCCGGTTCCGCTTCAGGAACTGCTGCCGCAGCAGGTTCTGTTGTTTCTTCAGCCGCTTCCTTCAAAGTTACGCGGACTTTGGCATCCCGTCCAAACAGGCCGAACAGCGAACCCTTGCCTTCCGACAGGACTTCTACAGTCACCTGGTCCTTTGCTGCTCCGAGTTCATCCAAAGCGGCCCGGACTGCATCATCCACTGTTTTGGCTGTTTTTTCAACGCTTTTCATTTTCCTGCAGCCTCCTCGTCTTATGGCACAAACGCCATGTCAATTCTTTTTGCCCGCACGGTCCATAAAGAACTGCTGTGCAATCTGCATGATATTCATGACTACCCAGTACAGTACCAGGCCTGCCGGGAACTTCAAGCTGATATAACCGATGAAGAGCGGCATGAAATACAGCATGATCTTACCGGACGGGTTATCGGACGGGGGCATGGTCTGTTTCGACTGGATAAAAGTCGTAAGAGCGGACAAAATGGGCAGGATATAATAAGGATCGGGATCACCGATGCTGCTCATCCACAGGAAATTGGCCGGCCCCTCATAGTTGAAATCACGGATTCCGTAGAAGATACCGATCATGATGGGCATCTGGATGATAAGAGGCAGGCAGCCTGCCAGAGGATTGACGCCTTCCTTTTTATACAGTTTGGAAAGTTCCTCATTCAGCTTCATCTTATCGTCGCGGTACCGCATCTGCAGTTCCTTCATCCTGGGCTGGATGCGGGTCATGGCCTTGGTGGAAGCAATCTGGCGCTTGGTCAGCGGATAGAGAATGATCTTGATGAGGATCGTCATGATGATGATGGCCAGACCATAGCTGGGTTCTCCCAGGGCGCGGGTCAATTCATAAATGAAGGCGACAACCTTCCCTACCAACGAACTCAGGAATTCCAATATAACTCTCCTTTTCTCCTGCCCTTTCAGGGCACAGGGTCATACCCGCCTTTATGGAAGGGATGACATTTCAGTATTCTCTTGACAGCCAGACAGGAACCCTTCAGAAAACCATACTTTTCCACCGCTTCCAGCGCGTACTGGGAACAGGTCGGAATGAACCTGCAGTGGGGAAGGAACAGCGGTGAGATACATACCTGATAAAAACGGATCAGGGCAATTGCGATTGTCTTCATAAAACCTCTCCGGATTCCAAGGATACAATGGTTCAAGACAACGGGTCAGATCCGGACGTTCTATCTTCCGGGAAGATAAAGCGCGGTACTGCCGGCCGTGCCCCGGACCAGGGGCGGCAGGGACAGCAGCGGACAGCCCGATTTTATACACATATACAGCAATCCTGCAAAAAACAAAGAACAGACTGCTCGAAAAAAACAGAAATCTGTCTTTTACAGCACTGCACTCCCTGCTTCAGGCAAGGAGTCCAGCCTTTCCAGCCAGACGGATGAACACTTTTTCATACATGGCAAAAGGAGCCCGGGCCAAACGGCCGCGTGCCACCCAGACAATGGAAACAGGGCATTTGATCCGTCCCTGCTGGCGGCGGAATGTTTCCCGCATCCGCCTTTTGATCCTGTTCCGGAGCACCGCATGTCCGAGCCGCTTTCCCACAGCCGTTCCCAGCTGACAGCATCCAGTAGGCGAGGGAAGGATATAGAAGACACCATAGGCGTCCACTACGCATTTCCCTTCTTCATGGATTTTCTGGAACTGTTCGTGCTTTTTGACCCGCATCTGCCGGGTATAAGTATATCTTACGGGATCTGCCTGCTCTTTCAAACCGTTTGGCACCTGCCTCATTAGAGTAAAATAGGCCGCAACAGGCGGCCCATCTCATGCATTAAGCAGATAATTTCTTTCTGCCTTTTGCGCGTCTTCTTTTTAAGACTTGCTTACCACCCAGGGTCTTCATTCTTTCTCTGAAGCCGTGAGTTCTTTTTCTCCTCGTATTGTTCGGTTGAAAGGTCCTCTTCATATCTTCACCCTCCTGTCCATCGTAAGGTATTGCCAAAATCTATATAAGAAATCATTTGACAGCTCATAACATTATATGCTAAGGGTCCTGACGTGTCAACTGATTTTCCCCGCTCCACTCCTTCTTTTCCAGCCCGCAGCCATGGCCCCTATCCCTTTTCAGCTGTTTTCCGGACCCTTTCCACAAAATCCTCGAAAAGCCGGCGCATTTCCGGATGATCCTGCCACATATTTTCCGGATGCCACTGTACAGCGACCACCTGACGGCTGGCGGACTCCACGCCTTCAATGACGCCGTCGGCTGCCCTGGCCGTGACGCAGAGACCTGCGGCAACTTTTTTAAGCGCCTGATGATGACGGGAATTGACATATGCCACGGGCCCCAGCGCCGCATACAGGGCACTGCCTTTTTCCAAGCGGACATGGTGGGTGGGATAGGCCCCGAAAGCTCCCTGGGCGTGGCGGATGGACGCGGCAGGCAGATCCGTCTGCAGATCCTGATAGACCGTCCCTCCCAGAGCGATATTCAGTACCTGGATCCCGCGGCAGATTCCAAAAATGGGTTTGCCCGCCCTGTAAAAAGCCCGGATCACATCGATCTCGAAGCGGTCCACTTTATAATCAGTACTGCCGATTTTCCATTCCGGTTCTTCCCCGTAGAAGACGGGATCCACATCCGCGCCGCCCGGCAGGAGCAGACCATCGCAGAGATCCACATAATCCTCACCGGAAGCTTCGGCCGTATCGGGAAGCACCAGGGGGATCGTGCCAAGTTTTCCCAGGATAGTGATCACATCACGGGGGACATAGGGGGCATGGGCATAGGTCGGTTCATCATTTTTTAAATTGAGGGTACGGCCCGTCACAGCGATCCTGATTTTTTTCATGAGCCACTTCTCCTTTCCCAAAACAAATCCCATTGTACCATACTCCGGAAACTGGAAAAACGGGAACTTCCAGCAAGTTTCTTTCCCGTCCGTCAGCTTTCCCGTCATGATCAGCAACAAAGCAGATTCCCATTTCTTCTGTTCCGGAAAACGTCTATAATCAAGAAAGGGAAAATTCCCCGGATATCCATTTCACTGTTACAGGCAGATCCGCAAAAGAGGAGAGAATCATGCAGATTTCAGCAAACAGCAGAGTCCTGTCCATCCTCCTTGCCGTCCTTGCTCTCGCATCCTGGGAGACCGGACCGGCAAAGACAGAAGCGGCAGCCGGCGCTGCAGAAAAGACCCATGCCGAAAAAGCCACCGTCCGGAAAACAGCGGCACCGGTGCTGGTCGGCACAGGAACAGATAAGGAAACCCCCGTGACCGACGCCCACAGTGCCGCAGCCAATACAGCGCTCGCGCCTGTCATGGCCGGAGTCACGGTCATCACGCAGCAGGAAATCGCCGACAATCACTATGAAAGCGTGGGAGAAGCACTCAAATACGCACCCGGCGTCACGGTCACAGGCGGTGCCTTCAATACGTCCCAGCGGGTCGTCCGCATCGATGGCGATGAACGGGTCGCCGTATTCATCGACGGCCGCCGCATGAACCTGGAAAGCGGGCTCACCAACGGCCGCAGCACCTATGACCTCGATATGGCCGTCCCTGTCACGGCTGTTGACCGCATCGAAATCATCCATGGTGCCGCCGACGGCGCTTATCTGAATTATGATACGCCGGGCGGAGCCATCAATATCATCACGCGGAAGGGCAGGGACCACAAGTTCCAGTTCGAGGGAGCCCGTGGGCCCTACAAAGCCTGGCGCTGGGAAGCCACGCTGGAAGGCAGTGCCGATGGCTGGAGCTGGCTTGGTACGGGCGGACGCTATAATCTGGATGCCCTCCATTACCGGGATGCTGCAGGCAGCCGGCATACCATGCCCGATTCGGCGCATAACCGCAGGGAAATGTACTACCGTATCGACCGGCAGTTCACGGATTCCACCTCGCTGAGCTTTACGTATGCCCACTTCAGCAACAGCCGCGGCCTCTGGCTGGGCCGTTCCTACTGGGACAGCCACAGCGAGGACTACGAGGCGGAGAAACTCGCCAACAATCTGTCCCTGACCTACAACTACAAGGAAAATACGGAAAACCCGGCTTATGTTTCGCTCTATCATTACTACAATCAGGCTGATTCATACTATCCGGCCGGAACGGAAGAGCAGGATGAACTGCCCAGCTACAGCCGCTGGAAAGCCCGTACGAACGGTCTGGACTGGCGTGACGGCTGGCAGCTCGGACGGAATTTTTCCCTGACGGCGGGTGCCACCTGGCGTCACACATCCCTCGACACGGAGCAGAACCTGCTGGATGAGTACAATTTTGCCAAGAATTATAATGCCGGCGTCAGCAACCTTTCCGCATTCATCACCATGAAGGAACGGTACGGCAAGCTGACTCTGGAAAGTACATCCCTGCTGAACCACAATACACGCTTTGACAACGAATATGTCTTTGCAGATGCCCTGGAATACCGTCCTGATGCAAAACTCACCCTCTACGGTTCCGTGCAGCGCATCTATTCCGTGCCAACCCTCGATGAACTCTTCTACAACAACTATAACCGGGATTCGGACGGAACCTTCAAGATCAGGGGAAATCCGGGCCTGCAGCCGGAAAAAGGCCTGAAATGGAACGGCGGGATCCGCTACAAACCGAACCAGCGCACCACGCTGGGAGCCAATGCCTTTATTTCCCATATCAACAATCCCATCGTCTGGTACCGCGACGCCGGGATCTGGACTCCAAAAAATATGGAAAGCCAGAACAAGGACGGGATCCAGCTGACTTATGAAGAACAGTTCAGTCCCAAATACAGCCTGTCCGCTTCCTATGCCTGGACCAGGACGGATACGACATACGGCGGAGACATCGATCCCCAGTATACGGATGAAGTGGCACCTCACACCTTTAAAACGGGCCTGACTTATAAGGATGCCCGCTGGACCAACAGCTTGCTCTTCGTCTCCCAGTGGGGCCGCGACAGAGGCTGGTATACCGGAAACAGCCATACTCTCGATGCCAACTTCAACTACAGGTTCAATGCTCACTGGAGCTCCTATCTGAAGCTGCGCAACCTTCTCGACGAATCCTATGAAGATGTCGGGTCCCGCACGCTCGGCGACTGTCCGGCTTATGGCAGGACTGCCCTCCTCGGATTCATCTGCCAGTTCTAATCCGGGGCTGCCGCAGAGACCTCAGTCTGTAACCATGTGAAAAGGAGCTGTGAAAAAATGACTCTGCTCATTTTTTCACAGCTCCTTTTGCGTGCCAGGAAAGACCCGACGCAGTCATATCTCCATTTACTCTCAGCAGCAGTGATGCAGCTTACGGCTTCTGCCCGAGGGACCTGATCCAGGCTTCGACCGCAGCCGGTTCAGTCTGCATCCGGCTGCCCCCCTCACTGTCGAACGTCACTTCGAACGGAGCCTTGACGGAACCGCCCCGGTCAGTGATGATCCGCGTCATATCCTTGATGACATGGCCGGGCCAGCCCGCATTGGTCATAAAAGGGATCACCGTCCTGCCGGCAAGATCGGCCTGAGAAAGAAAGGTCAGAACTGCAGGTGCCATGGTATACCACCAGGTTGGCGTCCCGACGGCAATCGTATCATAGCCGGACAGTTTTTTGTCCAGCGGCTTCAATGCTGGCTTCCAGCCGCGTTTTGTTTCATCCAGGGCCTGATCGACCACTTCGTTGTATGTCCCTTCATATGGTTTTTCCGTCTCAAGGCGGAGCAGATCGGCATTGCAGGAACTGGCCAGTGCTTTGGCAATCCGTTCCGTATTGCCGTTTGACCAGGAATAATAGACGACAAGCATTTTCATGATCTCAGCCTCTTTCTTTAAAATATCACAGAACTGCCATTCCATTATAAAAAAAGAAAGAGGGAATATCCAATACCTGCCGGGAACGGTTCGATATGCCTGTAAAGCATACTGAAAGAGAAGGAGCTGTGATGGGCTGATGCCATGGTGCTGTGCGGCCGAAAGCGGTGCGGTTCTCCTTCCGTTGCCGTGGAATCCATCCCTGCGGCCGGACTGCCGCAGAAGACCTGATCTGTAAACATCTGAAAAGGGAGCTGTGAAAAAATGATCGCCATTTTTCACAGCTCCCCTTTCGATTCCTCTTCATTGTAAAAATCTCAGCCCATAGATCCAGAGCGGCAGCGTCAGCATCGAAAGCAGTGTGGACAACACCACGCATCTTGTGCCGAGCGCCGCGTCTCCGCCGTAGACAGCGGGAAAGATGGACATGGTAGCACCGGCAGGCATCCCCATCATCAGGATACTGACACCGAGAGCCGCCTCACCAAGGCCGAGCATCCGTCCGCAAAGCAATGTTGCCAGCGGCAGCAGCAGCAGCCTTACGGAACAGTAATACAGAGAATGACGGTTGACAATGGTCCGCACATCCACATCTGCCAGGATCGTGCCCACGACAAACATGGCGATGGCACTGTTGCACTGGGCGATGGTCACAACAGTGCGCCGCACGAGCTCCGGTACGGGAAGCTGCAGCAGCATGACAAAAAGACTCAGATACACAGCGACGAGACAGGGGTGGGTAAGCACTTTGACAGCAAGTTTCCGCCTGGAGAGCCCTTCATCCGCCATAAAATAACTTGTTCCGAAGGACCACATGAAGATCCGGACCGGGATCAGGAAAACAGACGTGTACAGCACGCCCAGATCATGATACACACCTTCGGCAATCGGTGTTCCCAGAAAACCGCTGTTCGGGATCAGTGTCCCGTATTTCAGCACTTTCCGGCGTTCCGGTGAGTACCGTACATAGAGGATCTGATTCAGGACGAGGGATCCGATTTCGATGAGCGAAGCAAGCACGAAAAGGCGGATGCCGGTCTTCATGAAATCAGGATCTGAATGGACCAGACAGGATTTGAAAATGGCACACGGCAGGATCACATAAATGACAAGATTCGAAAGACAGCGCCGCCCTTCCTGCGAAATCATGCCCACACGCTTCAGCAGCGCGCCGAGGAGCATCAGCAGGAACAGGGTACCCTGCAGTGTAAACAGTTCCGCCAGATCCATCTTTATGCTTCCTTCTGTATTTTCTGGATTTCGAGTTCACCGGGAAAGACAAGGTTCAGCAGGAAAGCTGCCACAAAAACGACGGCTACACAGTTTTCAGCAAATACGGAACGGATGATTTCCGGAAACATCTTGAAAATAGCCGGAGTCTGGGTAAATCCGATCCCGATGGAAAGGGAAAGGGCGGCTATGCTCATGTTCCGCTGGGTAAAACCGCAGCTGCTGAGCATGCGGACGCCGCTGATCACGATGGAGCCGAACATCATGAGAGTACAGCCTCCCAGGACCGCCTCGGGCAGAGAAGCCAGGATCACACCAAAAGCCGGAAACAGGCCGGCCAGGATCATCAGACAGGCCCCGCTGGCAATGGCTTTCCGGTTGACCACATGGGTCATGGCCACAAGCCCTACATTCTGGCTGAAGGAAGTAATCGGCAGACAGCCGAAAAGACTCGACAGGGAGCTGATAAAACCATCGACGGCGATGGAGCCGCGGATCTCACGGTCAGAAGCGGCACGGTTCAGTCCCATGGCTGCCAGGGCCGATGTATCACCCAGCGTTTCCGTAGCGGAGACGAGAAAAATCAGAAAAACAGAAAAAATCGCATCCGGTCGGAATTCAAGGCTGTAGGGCAGGGGATGGGGAAGCGAAAAAAGACCGGCGCCGGCCAGCCTGCTCAGATCCACCATGCCAAAGCAGAATGCCGCCAGATAGCCGACGATGAGACCAAAGAGCACCGAAAGCTGTTTGTAGAAATGTCTGGCTCTGATATTGAAGACCAGGCAGGCAAGCAGCGTGATGCTGCCCACAGCCAGATATTTCCAGTCGCCGAAGTTGGGATTCCCGTAACCGCCGCCAAAGGAGCTGGCACCGATGCCAAGCAGGGAAAAACCGATTGCCGTCACGACGCTGGCGGATACGATGGGCGGTACGAAACGGCGCCAGTACCTGGCTCCCATCCCGATCAGACCCTCCAGGATTCCGCCTACCAGAGCCGCTCCCAGTACAGCTCCATAGCCGTATTTCCCTCCAATGACACAAAAAGTGGAAACAAAAGTAAAGCTGATCCCCATGATGATCGGAAGACCCGATCCCAGCGGACCCAGTGGGAAAAGCTGCAGCAGGGATCCTATGCCGGCGATGATCATGGCGGTCTGGACGAGAGAGCCCGTTTCTTCCGGCGCAAGATGCACGGCACCTGTTACGATCAGGATGGGAGCAATATTGGCGACAAACATGGCAAGTACATGCTGAAGGCCGAACGGAACTGCCTTTTGCAGGGAAATCCGTCCATCCAGCTCATAAATCGGATCTTTTTCCATTCCCATGATCCCCCCTTACCGAAAAACGATTTTCCCGCTTTTGGCATCCATCTTCTCGATGATGGCCAGGCTCTTCAGATTGATTCCCCGGGCGCGCAGGGCATCGCCGCCTCCCTGGAAACCTTTTTCTATGCAGATCCCCACGCCTTCCACCGTGCCGCCGGCCTGATCCACCAGATCGATCAGTCCCTGCACGGCACAGCCATTTGCCAGGAAATCATCGATGATCAGGATATGGTCCCCGCCGTTCAGATACTTTTGAGAAACAACCACATGATTGACCTTATTATGGGTGAATGATTTGATTTCTGTGGAATATACTTCCGCATCCATATTGCTGCCGGCCGATTTTTTGGCAAACACGACGGGTACGCGCATATGGACGGCCGTCAGGCAGGCGACACCGATGCCCGAAGCTTCGATGGTCAGGATTTTATTGATGGGACGGTCAGCAAAAAGCTCTTTGAAGATCTTTCCCAGTTCACTGATAAAAGGGACATCGATCTGATGATTCAGGAAACTGTCCACTTTCAGGATATCTCCGCTTATGATCCTGCCATCCGCCATGATTTTCTTTTGCAGCAAATTCAGCTCAGCCATTTTTTCCCCTTTCTTTCATAAAAACGATGCGTCTTCCGATAAATCAGTATTGTATCATAAAGACCCGTGAAAAGGAGGATTTCTTAAAACGGCCCGCTCCATCCTTTTCCGCAGTACGGGAAAAAATCCGCACGGCCATCTTAGTGTAAAATAGTTCTCGGTGGAATGAATAATCCCTTATAAAGTTGCAAAAAGAAAGACCTTCATCTTAAAATAGTTTTTGCTACAAAACTTAACCAAGAGAGAAGGTCTTCCTTAATCATGA
>Ga0256406_1001959_pt1 | contig 31161 bp, 25 predicted proteins | sample RumenRJG_03DNA_FD_185986 | JGI IMG/M metagenome (GOLD analysis project Ga0256406, IMG submission 185986) | Bovine rumen microbial communities from Lethbridge, Alberta, Canada - RJG_03 | ecosystem: Host-associated > Mammals > Digestive system > Stomach > Rumen | place: Canada: Alberta | collected... | reverse complement strand
TTCATAGAGTGCGACTCGGCCTGGCATTATGACAATCGGCATCTTTGGGAGCTCCGGGGACGCGTGCGGATTCACACCAAGACCGGCCTGCGTTTCTCCAGCGAAGAGCTGTTCTGGGACGAATCCCGCCGTGAGCTCTATTCTTACAAGTTCTCCCGACTGGTTACTCCGGAGCGTACGCTGCAAGGGAGTTTCTTCCGTAGCGACGAACGCATGACCAAGTATGTAGTCACCAATACGCGCGGCTCGTTTGAACGGGCTGATTTTGGTTCTGACAACGATACCCTCCAGTCGGCACCCGACACTACGAAGGCTAAAGTTCGTCAGCAGACCGTACCACAGCGGCGGACCCCTGCAAGTACTCAGACTCATTAATATATATATAATAAGGTGGAAGACTCAGAACTGTCACTGATTATTTCTATTCTCACCACGATGGTGCTTTCGGCTTTCTTCTCAGGAATGGAGATAGCCTTTGTGTCGAGCAACCGTATGCTTGCCGAGATGGACCGGGAGAAGGACGGCTTCTCCCAACATCTGCTTTCTATATTCTACCGTCATCCCAACGGTTTCGTCAGCACGATGCTTGTGGGAAACAATATTGTGCTCGTTGTTTATGGTATCCTTATTGCGCGCTTGTTCGACAACACTATCTTCCGTGGCATGGAACCGGGCTTCACAGTTCCCGCCGACACCATCCTCTCCACGCTCATCATGCTTTTCACGGGTGAGTTCCTGCCCAAGACACTCTTCAAGAGCAACCCCAACAGGCTGCTTTCGTTCTTCGCCCTGCCGGCTTATTTTTTCTATGTGTTGCTCTGGCCCGTCAGCCGCCTCTGCACGTTGATTTCCAAGGGACTTCTTCGAATCGTCGGTGTGAAGATGGACGAGGAGGAGGACGATGAAGGCTTCTCAAAGGTGGATTTGGACTATCTCGTCCAGGCGAGTATTGACAATGCGGAAGAGGAAGGAAAGGTGAACGACGAGGTGAAGATATTCCAGAATGCCCTCGACTTTCCTGACACCAAGGTGCGCGACTGCATGGTGCCCCGCACGGAAATCAATGCTGTCGATATGGATACTTGCACGCTCGAAGCCTTGAAGCAAAAGTTTATTGAGAGCGGAAACTCCAAGATTATTGTCTATCGGGGCGACATTGACAATATTGTGGGTTACATTCACAGTTCCGAGATGTTCCGCAATCCGGCTCAGTGGAAGGATTCCGTCCGCACCATGCCCTTTGTTCCCGAGACGATGGCGGCTCAGAAGCTCATGACCATCTTCCTGCAGCAGAAGAAGAGCATCGGAGTGGTGGTCGATGAATTCGGGGGTACCAGCGGTATCGTGTCGTTGGAAGACATTGTGGAGGAGATCTTCGGCGACATTGAGGACGAACACGACAGTTCCAATTATGTGGCACGCCGTACCGACGACGGTGACTACATTCTCTCGGCCCGGCTTGAGATTGACAAGGTGAACGAGATGTTCGGTCTCGATTTGCCTGAGAATGAAGACTACATGACGGTGGGCGGACTCATTCTGCATTACTATCAGAGCTTCCCGAAGCTCAACGAGATTGTGACCATTGGCAGGTTCCATTTCAAGATTATCCGCAACACACGTACCAAGATAGAGCTTGTGCGTCTGCATGTCGATAGCGACTGACAGTGGCCTGCATCCTCCGAAGCTTCGTGGCCTTGGAATCCCTGGAAACGTTTCTGGCAGTTTCTCGCTGACGAGAAAGCCGTCAGCGAGACCCTGCCCGACGTCGAGCTTCCGGCGAAAGACGCTATGGACGAGGCTTTGAAGCTTGTGGCGAAGAAGCGGTGGAAGTGATGTTCCACTTTTCCCGACTTCGTCACTTTTTGTTAGGAAAAATACTTTTTTGATAATCAGATACTTATAAGAAATAATTGCCGATTGGGGATGACGCATCTGGTCGTTCCGCTTGAGTTTTTGATCGCCAATCTATGGATAATCAACGATTATGGCTTTAGACCAAAACCGATAAAACTTCTTTGTGTCAGCGCCAAGGGCTTAGGCCCTTTGCCCATAGAGGGTTAGAGGCTTGTGAGAGGCCGTGCCTCTCACCGCCCCCAACCCTCTATGGGCAGATCCTCCTGGGTCGGATCTTGGCGCTGACACAAAGTAAAACCCTGAAAACAGGCTGGCGCGATGATAACAAAGACTTCTTCGGATAAGAAGATAACCTGTCGCCTTGATTATTCAGAAGACAGAGAGATGTTTAGTTTCGGGATTATAGTAGTACTTCTCGCATTGATCCTTAACAGGTGCAAAGTTATAAAGGATGCCGATACGATAATTGGTAAGTCTCAGATAGTTCCACAATTGCTGACGCTGCTCTGAACCAATCTCTGTAATGGCCTTACATTCTATAATGACATGATTGTCAACAAGAAAGTCTAATCTGTGTTCGTGAGGGATCTGTTGTCCATGAAAGTTGACAAAGAAACAGAACTCGGCTTGAAAAGGAATACCTGCATCCTTAAATGCAATCTTCAATGCATCCTGGTACATGTATTCATTAAGCCACGGCCCCAACTCTCTATGAACCTCCTGGCAGCATCCCAATATAGGATAAACGTAATGCTTAAGCTTCATCAGAAGCCCCTGCTCAATGGGTTCTTTGTTAATTTGCAATTCCATGACATATAGTTTTAGTTCTTTACATTAAAAGAAGCTGAGTATAGATAGAATTATTATGTTATCGTGATAATTATGTTGTATCAAATTTGCTGTGTAAGCAGAGTTTAGTTTCTGAAAATGGGTGGGCAGGGTTTTACTGGTTTTTCTTTGTGTCAGCGCCAAGATCCGACCCAGGAGGATCTGCCATTGGAGAGTTGAGGGCGGTGAGAGGCACGGCCTCTCATAAGCCCTCAACTCTCCAATGACAAGGGGCCAAAGCCCTTGGCGCTGACGCAAAGTGTTTTGCAGGTTTTTGTCAGAATAGAATATGCCTTACTACCCCTCATTACTTACTTGTGATGCTTCCGTAATAATTTTGGGGTGACGCATTGACGAAGTCAGAAGCGGTGGAAGTGATGTTCCACTTTTCCCTCCATTTTATTACGGGTGTCCCGCCGGCTGTAAAGTCGATGGGGAGCCACACGTAACGCCCGTCAATAGGGTGCTTGGGGCGCCAGATATCGGCCATGAAGAGGTAGCGTCCGTCGGGCAGAGGCTGCACGTAGGTGCTTTGTCCGCCAAAGGTGATGTCGGCATCGGGACCCTGACAGGGTGAAGGCCATTGTTTCCACTGACCGAAGAGACTGTCGGCAGAGAACATGCGGGCTTTGTTGGGTGCCCATCCGGTGCAGCCCGAGGTGATAAGCCAGTATTTCCCGTCGTGCTTGAACAGGGCCGGGGCCTCGTTCTGGCCGCAGGGTGCCACACGGCAGAACCGCCCCGTGTGAGCCGTGAAGTCGCTGTTGAGCTCTGCAATCTGAAGGGTCAGGTTGTCTTCCGATGAATAGATGTGGTAGGCCTTTCCGTCGTCGTCGACGAAGAGAGTCATGTCGCGTGCCATCTGTCCGGTTCGGTAGTCACGGCTCAGCACCGCCCCCTTTCTGACGGCTTCCATCCATTCCCGGCTCCACGCCTTGTGTCCGCTCAACGAGGCTTTCCAGGCCGAGTCCTTGTCCTCCTCGCTGAATCCTTCGGGCCAGCACCATGCGTTTACCCTGTCGGAGCGCAGGAAGGTGTAGGGTCCCTCCGGGCGGTCGCTCACGGCCACTCCCGAGCGGGCTGCGTCGTAGCCGTGGCCTTTCAGTTCCAGATGGAACCACATGACGAACTTGCGGGTGCGCGGATTGTAGACGACCTTCGGCCTTTCCATGATGCAGCCTTGCTCTATCTCGCTGCCCTTTTCTTTGGATGTCCTGAGCGCAATGCCGCAGTTCTCCCAGTTCACCAGGTCGTTGCTCTTGTAGCAGCTGATGCCAACGTGGGCACTGTTAGAGTCGCTTTCCTTGAATTCTCCGAACCAGTACCATTGTCCGTTATGAGAAAGCAGTCCGCCTCCATGGGCGTTGACGGGCTTTCCGTCGGTGTCGAGCCATTGGGCCCCCGGGCGGATGCAGCCCTGACTGGTTTCTGCGGAGCGCTGTGCCCAGTAGTTTTCCAGTCTTTGGTACTCCTTTTTGTTGAGTGCGAGGAAGGAGCCGTGCTGCGGGGCTTCGACTCCCCGGATGTCCTCGGGGTCGCTGAAGTGTGACAGCGTGGGGTCGGCCTTGCAGATGCGGTAGCGGTGAGGATTGGAGCTGTATTCCACGTAGGCCACGCGCCATCCGTCTTCACCGGCGATGCGGAATGCCGACGGACCCTCGCAGAGCTTTTTGCCTTCAAAATTAATGTAGTCCGTGTCGTCGGGTTTGGGCCAGGGACCTGTGAGCTCCTCTGAGGTGGTGGTGAAGATACCGGGGTGCCCGCCCTCTTTCTTTACCAGCATGTGCCAGCGCTTGTCTGCCTCCACGTAGTTGATGTCGGCGTCGATGGTGGCGTAGCCCCAGTCGATGAGCAGCTGCGGCTGGGTGAGCCGCGTGAAGGAACGGTCGGCCCAGGAGTAGAAGAGGCGGTCGTATTTGTCCTCCTTGCTATTCAGCATGGAGTAGTAGACGAAGTAGGCTCCGCGCGTGCCGTCGCTCCATCGGTGACTGGGTACCCATATCACCTGCGGTGCCCACACGCGGTGGATAGCGGAGTAGTCGTTGTAGAAGCCTTTGGCATGGGGATCGGCAAAGATGGACGGGCCTTTGCGGAAGTCGAAGGTGACTGATTTCCAGTGGATGAGGTCGGGAGATGTGAGCAGGTCGATGCCGTAGTTGTCCCACTTGTGGCTGCTGGCCACGCACATGTCGGTGGTCACCATGACGAAGCCTTTTCCGCTGCCGTCGCGTGCTATGAAAGCGTCGCGCGCGCCTCCCTCGATACGCGAGAGGGCGTAGGTGTCGTAGACTTCGTTGCCTCTGTTGAGGTCGTGCCATTGCAGTCCGTCGCGGCTCAGTGCGAAGGTGGTCCATTCACCGCGGTCGCTCATGTGGCAGTAGAGGTAGCCGTAGGGTTTGGCTGCGCAGGCTGGCGCCAGACAGACGAGGGCGCCAAGCAGCAGTAGTAATAGTTTTCTCATAGGTTTGTGTTGTTTTGTGAGCTGTTATGTCAGAGTGCCCCTTTGGTCGAGGGCAGGAAGAAGTGCTCGGGGTCGCGCCTGACGGCCATGCGCAGCGCCCGGGCCAGTGCCTTGAAGATGCCTTCAATCTTGTGGTGCTCGTTGGTGCCTTCGGCCCGGATGTTGAGGTTCATCAGCGCCGCGTCGCTCAGGCTCTTGAAGAAGTGGAAGAACATCTCCGTGGGCATTTCGCCTATCTTCTCGCGCTTGAACTCAGCGTTCCACACCAGCCAGGGGCGTCCGCCGAAGTCGAGTGCCACCTGGCAGAGACAGTCGTCCATGGGCAGACAGAATCCGTAGCGGGTGATGCCGCGCTTGTCGCCGAGAGCTTCCTTGAGACAGGCTCCGAGCGTGAGTGCCGTGTCCTCGATGGTGTGGTGCTCATCCACTTGCAGGTCGCCCTTCGTGTGGATGGTGAGGTCCATCATTCCGTGGCGTCCTATTTGTTCGAGCATGTGGTCGAAGAAGCCCAGCCCGGTGCTGATGTCGCATTTTCCCGAGCCGTCGACATTCACTTTCACGTAGACGTCGGTTTCCTTGGTTACCCTGTGCTTCTCTGCCGTGCGGTCACCGGCAAAGACCTTTGCGGCCACCTGCTCCCAGTCGAGGCCTTCGTCGCCGAGGATGAGCGCCTTGCAGCCCATGTTGGCAGCGAGCTGGCGGTCGGTCTCTCTGTCGCCGATGACGTAGCTTCCGGCGATGTCGATGCCGGGATTGCTGAGATAGGAGCGCAGCATGCCCGTTCCGGGCTTTCGCATGGGTGAGTGGTCGGAAGGCAGGTGGCGGTCGATGAGCTGGTCGTCGAAGTGGATGCCCTCGCCCTCCAGGGTGCTGATGACGAAGTTGTGTACGGGCCAGAAGGTGTCTTCGGGGAACGACGGCGTGCCGAGTCCATCCTGATTGCTCACCATGACGAATCGGTAGTCGGTGTGGCGGCTCAGGAAGGAGAGGGCGCCTATGGCTCCCTTGACGAACCGCAGTTTCCCGAAGGAGTCAATCTGCTCGTCCTCCGGCTCCTCGATGAGCGTACCGTCGCGGTCGATGAAAAGATAGCGTATCATGTGTCTTGTTGTGTGAGAAGCCGTGGCTTAAACTTTCGCTCTCTTCAGTGCCCTCTTCTCGCGGTCGATGGTTACGATGCTGCCGAAGGCGTAGTGGAGCGTGAAGACGTTCCATACGAAGGCTACTGCCAGAATGGCGCTCACCACGAAGGCCGTGAGGAAGAGCAGCGCGGGAAAGCTCCCGGGCAGACCGGGAGCGTCGCCTCCGGCCATTCCGTTGGCTGAGAGGAAGCCTGCCTGGGCTATCACGCAGAGGGGCATGCTGATGACGAAGGCCAGGATGAGGAATATCAGTCCGGAGAAGAAGACGGCGCTGAAGAGCCTCCCCCAGTGGCGCAGCCCCTTCACCCAGGCTTTCAGAAAGCCGTTGCCGAAATGGCTGTACTGCCGGTTGAAGTAGTTCATCGTGCTGAAGGTGAAGGGCAGTGCGAGCACGAGCGACAGAGCCAGGACGAGGGCTTCGAGCGTCACGTTCCAGCCGGCCTCCACTTCGGGCGTCAGCTTCTTGTAGCTAAGCAGGAAGAAGGCCACGGAGACCGCTGTGATGAGCAGCAGGGTGAGAATGGCATAGCCCGTCATGAAGGCCACGGAGGCTGCGCTGCGTTTCAGACAGTGCTTCAGGCTGTACGGTGTGGCGAGGGCCATGATGCCTCCCTGATACCAGGCCCAGGCGGCAAGGGTGAGCAGCAGGCAGACGAGGGCTCCCGCGGCGGGGACTTGCCACGACTGTCCTGTCACGAAGGCCTTGTAATCCCAATAGACGGCCAATGTCGTTGCGGCAAAGCAGAGCGACAGAGCCAGCAGGGGTTTCCACAGCCGTCGCAGAAGGGTGGGGATGTTGGTGCTCCAGAGGTCGTAGGCCGCTTTCAGACAGGCCGAGATGCTCCGGTTCTTGTAGAGTTTGTCTTTGTTCATAGTTCTCTTCTTCTGAATTCAGCGCAGGTGATGGCCGTGGCGACGGCGACGTTGAGGCTGTCGGCTGTCGGCTGCCCTGCGGGATAGTTAGGGATGAACAGCGGGTGGGTGACTGTCTGCCGGATGGCCGGTGAGAGTCCGTTGCCCTCGTTGCCCATCACGATGATGCCCTCTGTTCCCAGGGGCTCGTTGTAGATATTGCGGCCGTCGAGTAATGTGCCCCAGACGGGGAGGCCTTCGGGGCGCTCTGCCAGCAATTGGAGGAGGTCGGCGTAGTGGACGGCAACGCGGGCGTGGCTTCCCATTGCTGCCTGCACCACCTTGGGGCTCCAGGCGTCGGCCGTGTGCGCGCTGCAGTAGATGTCGGTGATGCCGAACCAGTCGGCAATCCTGATGATGGTTCCCAGGTTGCCGGGGTCCTGGATGTCGTCGAGGGCCAGCACGAGCTTCCCTCTTTCAATCGGGGGCACGCAGTCTCCGGGCATCCTCATCACGGCAATCACCTCTTGCGGATGGAGCAGCAGACTGGCCTTGCGGAGCTCTTCCGCGCTCACCTCGAAGCGTTCACCGCCCGTGGAGGGATGGCTCTCGAGCCACTCCGTCGTAGCGGCTGTCAGCAGAGGCTCGAAGGTCTGCAGCAAATCGCCCACCACCTTGGGGCCCTCGGCCACGAACACATGGTCGGCGTTGCGGACTTTCTTTTGCTCCAGGGAGCGGATGTACTTGATTTTCGCCTTGCTAAGGGTCATGCTGCTATGATTTTTTACAGACACATCTTGCAGTGTCTTTCTTCTGCAAAGTTAATAAAAAGTTGAGAGTTTTGCCGCGGTTGCCTGCTTTTTAATTCTTATTTATATTATAATAGCGGTGGAGGGCAATTTTCCTTACTGAAGACTCTCACTTTTTGGGTGTTCAGACTGAGTACTCATTGACAATACTGCAGTAATAGTAGTACCAGTACTGCAGTAACACGCGACAGTACTGCAGTACTAGTCCAAGCAGTACTGACAAAGCCAATATGACAACCGACCTGCAAACAGCTTGTCGACAACTGCTCAACACCGTATTTCATTCACAATCTATCGCAGGTTCATGAAAACACACCCGTTTGGCGTTCCTATTCCTATATATAGGCTCAGGATGAGGTTCGCATTTGAGACGGAAAGTGCTGCTGACAACTAAGTGATTCCAACACAGAAGGAAGGCGGATAGCCGATGAACATCCTATGCGCTTAAATGCTTGCTCCTTCCACCAAGAACCTAAAATTATCGGACTATCAAAAGTAAATGCGGTAAAAAGAGGCTTTCAGCTTATTAGTATAGAAGGAGATTGATGGACGTTGTTACAGTATATGACAACTATAACAATAGTCGAAGAAGTTGAATAACGAAATATAAGGCAGGAAGCGACGGCCTCGGAGGTCGTGAGCATCTCGAAGAGATGCACGTAACCCCAGCCGAGCGAAGCGAGCCTGGGGGCTGCACACTTCTTCCCCCTTCTCGCTCTCGTGCTTCGAAGATGCACGAGAGCGTAGCTAACTTCCAGCCTCGAAGAGATTGATTCATCTGCTCGCGGACAGACACAATGTTTGCCCCTGCAAGGGATAATTTACTTCTGAAAGTGGAGTTATGAGTTCTCTTGAAATAGTCCTAAATCACGATTTGGGGCTTTGTAACTGATTGATAACCAGAGGCCGATTTTGTAAAAATGACTTTTTCAAGTGGACTCAGTTACTAAATTTGTTACCACAAACACTACATTGATAGTATTGGCGGTCTTGCTTGGGTAAGACCATCAATACGCCTCCCAATATTACGAAAGGAGAAATGAAGAGACCGTATGTCCTCACAGATGCCAGTGCTTCCACAAAAATGGGGAGCCATAAGCCGGCACATCCGAGAATAATCAAGAAAGAACCGATAAGAACAAAGGCTTTTGACCGTTTGCTCTTGGTCTTGCTTAAGGCTATGACCTTTTCGCTACCACACTTAGGACACCAAGGCAACTGTCCCGAACGTGACGCATTAATAGCTTTGAGGATGCGCTGGCTTCGTTCTAAGTCTTTCTTGAAAACACTCACCTCAATACCAGGATTGGCCCCGTAAGCCCCATACGCAGGATCATTAAGCTCGTCATGAAGCGATGCAATGATGCCTTCTTCCGCTAACTTTGTAACAATCTCATCGGCCAATATGGTGTTGTCACACTTTGTTAATGCAGTGATTTCCTCGTTATTGTTCATAGAATTTTCAGTTTTGGGTTACATATATAGGACTGATTAGTCATCAAATTTATTGCAAATATAGAGTTTAATATTTAAAGTCCAAAGAGGTTTGCTCACTTTTTTACCTTGTAACATTATCCCCATTGCCCATTTTTACGTATTCCGAGCTATCAGGCAAAAGATTGGATAGTGAGGGAGAAAAGAATTTCTTAGTCAAAAGTCGAGGATAATCCGGAGAAAATCGCTATTTTTGCACAAAATTGTAGGTATTGAAGTCCTTCAGGTTCCTATTCCCCGTTGTTGCCGTCGCGTTGCTGGCGGCTTGCTCTGCCACGAAGTTTGTGCCGGACAACAGCTATCTGCTCGAAAAGGTGGAGCTGAAGTCCGACGCCAAGGATTTCGACGTGACGGGACTGGAGCCCTATATCCGGCAGAAAGCCAACTCGCGCTGGTTCTCCATTTTCAAGATTCCCCTGGGCACTTACTCGCTCTCGGGGCGCGACAGCACCAAGTGGGTGAACCGAACGCTGCAGAAGATCGGTGAGAAGCCCGTCGTCTACGACACCGTCCAGGCCAGGCTCTCCTGTGCAGACCTGAAGCTGGCCATGCAGAATATGGGCTATATGCATGCCTCCGTCGACCTGCATACGAAGGCTAAGGGGAAGAAAATCAAGGCTGTCTACACGCTCCATCCCGGAGAACCCTACCACATACACTCTGTGAGGTATCGCATCGACGACCGGCAGATAGACTCGCTGCTCCAGCTCGACAAGCCAGAGAACCAAGGACTTCATGCCGGCGACCGCTTCACCACCGACCGGCTGGACGCTGAGCGCGACCGGGTGGCCAGGCTGCTGCTCGACCGCGGCTACTTCAGATTCCATAAAGATTTCATCCGCTACGAGGCCGACTCCGCGTCGAACAGCAACGACATCAACATCTGCTTCCATCTGCTGCCCTACGTGAGCAGTGCGGAGAAGGAAGCCGGGCCCCATCCGCGCTATCTCATCAGAAAAATCAACTATCAGAGCACTGACAGCGCCGGAATGTTCCTGCGCCGGAGCATCCTTCTCGACAACACCAGTCTGCAGCCCGGCCACGTGTTCAGTGCTTCAGCACTGCAGAACACCTACAACAACTTCGCACGTCTTCAGGCCGTGAGGTTCACCAATATCAGCTTTCGTGAGGTTCCCGACTCCGGTCTCCTCGACTGCGACATCCAGCTCACGCCCGTCAAGCCCAACACACTCATCTTCCAGCCCGAGGGCACCAATACAGCCGGCGACCTCGGAGCGGCCGTGTCGCTGACGTGGCAGAACCGGAATCTTTTCCGCGGAAGCGAGTTGTTCAGCGTGGAGCTGCGCGGGGCCTTTGAGGCTATCACCGGCCTTGAGGGCTACAGCAATCAGGATTACCAGGAGTATGGCGTGAGCACCAAGCTGACGATAGCCCGTTTCCTGGCTCCCTTCCTCTCAAGGTCGTTCCGTCGCCAGCCCGGTGCCAGCACCGAATTCTCAGTGTCGTGGAACTTGCAGAACCGTCCGGAGTTCCATCGCAGAGTCTTCAGCACGGCCATGCGCTACCGTTGGAGCGAGCCCGGGCATCATCTGGCCTACCGCTTCGACCTGCTCGACCTCAACTACGTCTACATGCCGTGGATTTCGGCCACGTTCAAGCACGACTATTTGGACAGTGTGAGCAACCGCAATGCCATTTTGCGCTACAACTACGACAACCTCTTCATCATGAAGATAGGTTTCGGACTGCGCTACAGCAACGGCTCCAACTCCTTCCGGGCCAATGTGGAGACGGCGGGCAACGTGCTCAACGGCGTGTCGCATCTGCTCGGGCAAGGGAAGAACGGCAACGGGCAGTACACGCTCTTCAACATCGCCTACGCACAATACATGAAGTTCGATTTCGACTATACCCATATCTTCCAGTTCGACGCTGACAACTCGCTGGCCTTGCACACCGACTTCGGCATAGCCTGGCCCTACGGCAACAGCACGGTGCTGCCCTTCGAGAAACGCTATTTCTCCGGCGGACCCAACTCCGTGAGAGGCTGGGGAGTGAGGGAACTGGGCCCCGGACGGTTCCGCGGTACTGACGGACGAATAGACTTTATCAATCAGACGGGCGACATGAAATTCGACCTCAATGCCGAATACCGCACGAAGCTCTTCTGGAAGTTCAATGGGGCCGTCTTCGTTGACGCAGGAAACATATGGACACTGCGCGACTATCCCGAGCAGCCTGGAGGACAATTTCAGCTGAAGAACTTTCTCCGGGAGATTGCCGTTGCCTATGGATTAGGCATCAGGCTGAACTTCGATTATTTTCTTGTCAGATTCGACATGGGTATGAAGGCCATTAACCCTGCTTATACGTCGGACGAAGAACACTACGCCATTTTCCATCCCGACTTCGGCCGCGACTTCTGCTTCCACTTTGCCGTGGGCCTTCCCTTCTAAGCTGAATTATTCATAGAGCCAAAAAAGAGAACGTTTCGGTGCACCCCGATAAACTCAGTGGTTTTGGTTCTTAGTTTTATAACCAAAACCAAGAAAACCTCTTTGTGCCAGCGTCAAGGGCCAAAGCCCTTTGCCGTTGCCGGATGATGGCTTGTAAGAGGCTACGCCTCTGACCGCCATCACCCATCAAACGGCAAATCCTCCTCCGTCGGATAATGACGCTGGCACAAAGAAAAACCTTAAAAACACAGCCCTACCCGAACAGTCTTTTCCTGATTTTGGTTGTCGTGATTTTGCTTGTTCTTTCATCTGCCATGCCTGAAAAAGTTGTCATTCGTCTTTTCCATGAATATATCCGTCTTGCTATTTTAGAATACAGAGATTCGTTTAGTATCGGGGTAAGTGCTGACAGTGCATCGCGATAGCTTGTTTTCAAGGTTTTCCTTTACGTCAACGCCAAGATCCGACTCAAGTTTGAATGGATCTTACGGCTATATTATTTTATGCACCGCAGGTGCAATTTTACGCGATAGCGATTTTCGTCATGGACAGGCTCAGAGCTCCTTTGGGAGCGTAAGCCTGTCCATGATTTTCTTTAACCTCTCACTCGGCAGTGGGCGACGATGATTGCTTGTTGGTGGTGGAAGGTCCATGATATTCTTTAACCTCTCACTCGGGGCAATGGTAGGGCGAAATGAACTATAGACAAAGATGTTGGGGCGCTTGCCGAATACTTCGCAACGCGCTACCCCTAAATCAATGCAAAATATTGGTAACTTATTAATATCCAACGATAATAATTTGATTCTTCCAAAAGGTGGCGAAGTCAGTAGCAGTTGGCTGATGGAAATAGTCTGAAATATTTCATGGTCTTCTCTTCGTCGTTCTCTTACTTTTTTCTAACTTTGCAATCGCAATTCAGGCAGAAGTTATCCAAAACGGAAAACTTTTTCCAAAGATAAAGAAAGAAAGTTGTCCAAAACGGACAACTCCTAACGATATAAACACGCAATGGAAATCAAGAATTTTACCATCACAAAGCGCGATGGAAAGAAGGAGCGCTTCTCGCTCGACAAGATCATGAATGCGATTATCAAGGCGTTCAATTCGGTGAGCGAGCCTGTCGACTTAGGCGTAGTGTCGAAGATACTGAGTCATCTGAATCTCAGTGACGGCGTGAAAGTTGAGGACATTCAAAATCAGGTGGAGACCGCCCTGATGCAGGAAGGCCATTTCAAGGTGGCCAAGTCGTTCATCATCTACCGGCAGGAACATCAGGAGGACCGTGACACGGTGGAGAAGCTGAAGTTCCTCACTGACTACATGAGTGCGGAAAACGCAGCCACGGGCTCAAAGTACGATGCCAATGCCAACGTGGAGCACAAGAACATTGCCACGCTCATCGGTGAGTTGCCCAAGAAGAGCTTTATCCGGCTGAACCGCCGGCTGCTGACCGACCGGATAAAGAGCATGTACGGCAAAGAACTTGCCGACGAGTACCTCGACCGGCTCAACCATCACTTCATCTATAAGAATGATGAGACCTCACTGGCCCCCTATTGTGCCAGCATCACGATGTATCCCTGGTTGATAGGAGGAACGTCAAGCATCGGAGGAAACTCCACCGCACCTACCAACCTGAAGAGTTTCTGCGGCGGGTTCATCAATATGGTTTTCATGGTGAGCAGTATGCTCTCAGGTGCCTGTGCCACTCCGGAGTTTCTGATGTACATGAATTATTTCATTCAGAAAGAATATGGAAAGGACTATTACAAGCGCGCTGACGAGGTTGTTGACCTGAGCTTGAAGAAGCGCACCTTGGACAAGGTCATTACCGACTGTTTCGAGCAGATTGTCTATTCGCTCAATCAGCCCACCGGAGCCCGCAACTATCAGGCCGTGTTCTGGAATATCAGCTACTACGACCATTATTATTTCGACAGCCTCTTCGGCAACTTCTATTTCCCTGATGGCTCACAGCCCGACTGGGACGGCCTTGACTGGCTGCAGAAGAGATTCATGAGATGGTTCAACCACGAGCGTACGCGGACCGTGCTCACGTTCCCGGTCGAGACCATGGCTATGCTGACGGAGAACGGTGACTGTAAGGATGAGGAGTGGGCCGACTTTGCTGCGCAGATGTACTCCGAAGGGCATAGCTTCTTCACCTATCTCAGCGACAACGCCGACTCGCTGAGCAGTTGCTGCCGGCTGCGCAATGAGATAACCGACAATGGATTCAGTTACACCTTAGGAGCCGGCGGTGTGTCGACGGGAAGCAAGAGCGTGCTCACCATCAACTTGAACCGGTGCGTGCAATACGCTGTCAATCACAAACTTGATTATCTGAAATATCTCAGCGGGATAGTAGACCTTTGCCATAAAGTGCAACTGGCTTACAACGAGAATGTGAAAGACCTTCAGCGTCACGGCATGCTACCGCTCTACGACGCCGGCTATATCAATATCGACCGGCAGTATCTTACCATAGGCATCAACGGTCTTGTGGAAGCAGCTGAGTTCATGGGTATCAGCATCAGGCCGACAGACGAGTACCGGCAGTTCGTGGAGGGCATCTTGTCGCTCATAGAGAGCTACAACAGAAAATACCGTTCGAAGGATGCCATGTTCAACTGCGAGATGATACCGGCCGAGAACGTTGGCGTGAAGCACGCGAAGTGGGACCGGGAGGATGGCTACTTCGTGCCACGCGACTGCTATAACAGCTATTTCTATGTCGTAGAGGACGACTCCGTCGACATTGTTGACAAATTCCGTCTGCATGGCGCTCCCTATATCGAGCATCTCACCGGAGGGTCTGCTCTGCACATGAACCTGGAGGAGCATCTCTCCAAGGCACAGTACCGGCAGCTCTTCAAAGTGGCTGCGAAGGAAGGGTGCAATTACTTCACCTTCAACATTCCCAACACCATCTGCAACGACTGCGGGCACATTGACAAGCGTTATCTCAAGGAGTGTCCGGTCTGCCACTCGAAGAACGTGGACTATATGACGCGCATCATCGGCTATCTCAAAAGGGTGAGCAATTTCTCTGAGGCCCGTCAGCAGGAGGCCCACCGCCGGTTCTATGCAGGCAGCAGGGAGTATGAGCGCGTGCCGGAAGAATGCGGCGAGGCTGCGGAGTAAACGGAGGAATGCTGATATGCTGAAGTATCTGAACACCGGTGTGGTCTTTCAGGAGATTCCCGACGAGACAACTCTGGCTGTGAACATAAGCAACTGTCCTTGTCATTGCCCGGGCTGCCACAGTCCATACCTGTGGCAGGACGTGGGCAAGGTGCTCAACCGTGAGGCTGTCGACAGTTTTGTCAAGCGTTATGGACGCGACATCACTTGCATCTGTCTCATGGGAGGTGACGCGGAGCCCTTGGCAGTGAATGAGCTCGCACGCTATATCAAAGAAACCTATCCGGACTACAAGGTGGGATGGTACAGCGGAAGGCTCCGTGTGCCGTCGAAGGTGAGAAAAGAGGACTTCGACTATATCAAGATAGGTCCTTACATCCGGCATTTGGGACCTCTGAAGGAGAGGACTACGAACCAGCGTCTCTACAAACGCGATGCCAGCGGGAACTTTCATGACATCACTTCCAGGTTCTGGCGCTGACTGTATCCTCGAATAAGTCTCCTTCTTGTAGAATAGAACGAATAACGCCAGGCTTTCAGCAGAGAGCCCGGCGTTATCATGAGTGTTAAGCTTGTGGCTTATTTCTTGTTCAGCAGCAAGTCGGTCTGTACGGCTACTGCCACGGTAGCACCCACCATCGGGTTGTTGCCCATGCCTAAGTAGCCCATCATCTCCACGTGAGCGGGGACGGATGAAGAGCCTGCGAACTGAGCGTCGCTGTGCATACGGCCCATGGTGTCGGTCATACCGTAGGAAGCGGGACCTGCAGCCATGTTGTCAGGATGCAGCGTGCGGCCCGTGCCACCACCGGAAGCTACTGAGAAGTAAGGCTTGCCGGCAGCAAGACGCTCCTTCTTGTAGGTGCCAGCGACAGGATGCTGGAAACGCGTGGGGTTGGTGGAGTTGCCCGTGATGGAGACATCCACGTTCTCGTGCCACAAAATGGCGACACCCTCGCGGACATCATCAGCACCGTAGCACTTCACCTTCAGGCGTGCGGGGTTGTTGCCGTAAGGAATCTCCTCAACGATATTCAGTTTGCCCGTGTAGTAATCGAACTTTGTCTTCACATAGGTGAAGCCATTGACGCGGCTGATAATCTGAGCGGCATCCTTGCCCAGACCATTCAGAATGACACGGAGCGGCTTCTTGCGTACTTTGTTTGCCATCTCTGCAATCTTGATGGCACCCTCAGCGGCAGCGAAAGACTCGTGACCAGCGAGGAAGGCGAAGCACTCTGTCTCCTCGCGCAGCAGACGGGCTGCGAGGTTACCGTGGCCCAGTCCTACCTTACGGTCGTCGGCCACACTTCCGGGGATGCAGAAAGCCTGCAGTCCGATACCGATAGCCTCGGCACACTCGGCAGCGCTCTTGCAGCCCTTCTTGATGGCGATGGCGGCACCGGCTACATAAGCCCACTTTGCGTTCTCAAAGCAGATGCGCTGTGTGTCCTCACAAATCTGATAAGGATCGATGCCCAGCTTGTCGCAAATCTCGTTTGCCTCTTCAAGGTTCTTGATGCCATTAGCCTGGAGGGCAGCGTTGACCTGTGCCTCACGACGCTCCTGGCTCTCGTATTGAACTTTTCTAATCATACTGTGGTTCCTCCTTATTCTTTACGTGGGTCGATAGATTTAACAATGCCCTGGTCGGCGGTGGTGCGGCCGTAGCGGCCAGTGAACTTCTTCACAGCCTCGTTGGCATCCATGCCGTTCTTGATGGCTTCCATCATCTTGCCCAGGTGTACATACTCATAGCCGCAAACTAAGTCGTCCTTGTCGAGGAACATCTTCGTGATGTAGCCCTCGGTAAGCTCCAGGTAGCGGGTTCCCTTGGCCATGGTGCCATAGAGAGTACCTGTCTGCGAACGGAGACCTTTGCCCAGGTCCTCGAGCCCGGCGCCCACTGCGAGGCCGTTCTCTGAGAAAGCACTCTGGCTGCGTCCGTAGACAATCTGGAGGAAGAGCTCGCGCATAGCCGTGTTGATGGCGTCGCAAACCAAATCAGTGTTCAGTGCCTCGAGAATGGTCTTTCCCGGAAGGATTTCGGAAGCCATGGCAGCAGAATGGGTCATGCCCGTGCAGCCGATGGTCTCGATGAGGCACTCCACAATGACGCCGTCCTTGATGTTGAGTGACAGCTTGCAGGCGCCCTGCTGAGGAGCGCACCAACCTACACCGTGGGTGTAACCAGAAATGTCCTTGATTTCCTTGGCCTGAATCCATTTGCCCTCTTCAGGTATTGGGGCCGGGCCATGGTAGGCACCTTTTTTGACAACACACATGTTGTCAACTTCCTTAGAGTAAATAATCATAGTGATCTAAAATATTGATTAGATGTTGATTGCTTTGTTGGGAGTGGGTGGGGGAGAGAGGGGTCAGACTGCTTTGTAGCCTTTGCAGCTGATGTTCTTTATGACGTCGCGGATGCTCATTTCCTTGTCGCCATGCTCTTTGCGCTCTTCTGCGAGGAGGGCTTCTTCTTTGTGCTCTTCCTCAGAGTGTTCAAAGTGAATGTTCTTGTATTTGGCCTCGGCTATGCCCCAAACGATGAGGGAGACACAGATGAAAAGCAGTATTCCTATTAATCCTGTCATAGTTTATTTATTTTTCTGCAAAGATACTTCAACTTGCGCATTGTGCAAAATTCTTGGCCTACTTTTTTTGTCATAGTTTCGGTTCTAAATGTCCTGACCGTGCTCAACTGTGGACGGGACAGTCGGCTGACTTTCACTATGTGGTGGAATGAATGGGCAGGGATTTTGATTTGCAGACAGCTGGATTGGAACAGTGTCCACATGACTCGGGACTGTATTTGGCCTTCTGAACTTTCAGTTTGCTTACCTCTCTTGCAGCGGAGTGTAATATCTGGGTTAAAGAAGAGATGGTCTTTCGGCAGAAATAAAGCCAACGAAATATTGCACAAAAAGTTTGTTATTGTGCCAATATGACGCGAATTTGTAGAGAAATAAAATATTTAATGGCTTTTTGCTTGCGGAATAAAAGGAATTGTGTAACTTTGCCGCCAATTTATAATTACAGGTAAGTTATGAAACATCAGTTGAGAAGTTCAGTCTGCACAGAGGGGAGGCGCATGGCGGGTGCACGTGCCCTGTGGGTAGCGGCGGGTATGAAACCGTCACAGTTCGGCAAGCCTATCATAGCCGTGGTCAACTCTTTCACTCAGTTCGTGCCCGGTCACACCCATCTGCATGAGATTGGGCAGATAGTGAAGCAGGAAATAGAAAAACTCGGTTGCTATGCGGCTGAGTTCAACACCATAGCTGTCGACGACGGTATTGCGATGGGACATGACGGTATGCTCTATTCGCTCCCCTCGCGTGACATCATTGCGGACAGCGTTGAATATATGGTAAATGCTCATAAGGCCGACGCCATGATCTGCATTTCGAACTGCGACAAGGTGACGCCGGGGATGCTTATGGCTGCCATGCGCCTGAACATCCCGACGGTGTTCTGCTCCGGAGGCCCTATGGAGGCCGGACATTGGCGTGGGGAGAACGCCGACCTCATAACAGCAATGGTGAAAGCTGCCGACAAAGATGTCAGCGATGCCGACCTCAGGCAGATAGAGCAGTGCGCATGTCCGGGATGCGGCTGTTGCTCGGGAATGTTCACGGCAAACTCCATGAACTCGCTCACTGAGGCCATAGGTCTGGCCCTTCCTGGTAACGGTACTGTGCTGGCTACGCATGTGAACCGAGTGGAGCTTTTCCGCGAGGCAGCGCGCCTCATTGTAAGGAACGCCCTGGCTTATTATGATAAGGGCGACGACAGTGTGCTGCCCCGCAGCATAGCCACTCGGGAGGCTTTCCTCAATGCCATGAGCCTCGACATAGCAATGGGCGGAAGTACGAACACCGTGCTCCATCTGCTTGCCGTAGCCCAGGAAGGGGGTGTGGACTTCACGATGGCTGATATCGATCGCCTGAGCCGTCGGGTGCCATGCATCTGCAAGCTGGCTCCGAACACCCAGAAATATTCGGTGCAGGAGTGCAACCGTGCGGGCGGCATCCTCGGTATCCTCAACGAGCTCAACAAGGGAGGACTCATTGATGGAAATGTGAACAGGGTGGATGGAATGACGTTAGGAGAGGCCATGGCACGCTACGATATTACGGGCGCGGAAATTTCTCCCGAGGCCGACCGCATCTACCACAGCGCGCCGGGAGGAAAGTTCTCAACTGTTATGGGAAGCCAATCCGCACAGTGGCCTTCGCTCGACACCGACCGCACCGCGGGTTGCATCCGGAGTCTGGAGCATGCTTATACAAAAGACGGAGGCCTGGCAGTGCTCTTCGGAAACATTGCCCAGGATGGATGCGTCGTGAAGACGGCCGGTGTGGATTCATCGCTTTGGCATTTTGAAGGACCGGCAGTGGTCTTCGACTCTCAGGAGGATGCTTGCGAGGGCATACTCAGCGGGAAGGTGCAGAGTGGTCAATGCGTCGTTATTACTCACGAAGGTCCTAAGGGTGGGCCGGGCATGCAGGAGATGCTCTATCCGACCTCTTATATAAAGAGCCGTCATTTGGGCAAAGAGTGTGCTCTCATCACCGACGGCCGTTTCAGTGGAGGTACAAGTGGACTCAGTGTGGGGCATATCTCGCCGGAGGCGGCCTCGGGAGGAAATATTGGTAAGATAAAAGATGGTGATGTCATCGTTATTGACATCCCTACGCGCAGCATCAACGTGAAGCTTAGTGAGGAAGAACTTGCAGCACGTCCTATGCAGCCACTCAAGCGTAATCGTGTTGTGAGCAAGGCGCTTAGGGCTTACGCCCAAAGTGTAAGTTCAGCAGACAAGGGCGGGGTGCGCATCATCGGCTAACCATCAAAAAAATGGACCAAGAGGGGAAAGTAGTGTCGCGGCGATAATGTCTCTACAGCAGATGTCCGGACCGGCTGACTCCTCATTCATTCATCTAATTAGATATGTTATGGAAAAGAACAACAATACCATTTGCGAGACTGTTCCACAAGATGCCGGGCAGCAAGTACCCTGGAGTGGGGTGAGGATAGGGGAGACCTGCAGCGGGGCGGAGATACTCATGCGGGCACTCTATCAGGAGCATGTTGACACCATTTTTGGTTATCCCGGTGGCGCTATCATGCCGGTTTACGACGCACTCTATGACCATACTTGCAAAGAGAACTCATGGTTCAAACATGTGTTGGTGCGCCATGAGCAGGGAGCGGCTCATGCTGCCGAAGGCTATGCCCGTGTGAGTGGAAAAGTGGGAGTGGTTCTGGTAACGTCAGGGCCGGGAGCAACAAATACGCTTACAGGAGTAGCCGACGCTATGATGGACTCCGTACCCATTGTTGTGATAGCCGGACAGGTTGGTGTGGGCTCATTGGGCACCGACGCTTTCCAGGAGGTGGACCTCGTGGGTATCACACAGCCTCTCACAAAGTGGAGTTACCAGATAAGGCGGCCTGAGGATGTAGCTTGGGCTGTCAACAGGGCCTTCTACATTGCTCGTACAGGGCGCCCCGGCCCAGTGGTGCTCGATTTTCCCCGCAATGCCCAAATGGGGCAGGCCGAGTGGTGGCCTGGAAAGACCGACAAGGTGCGTTCTTACAATCCCTATCCCAAGCCTGACCCCATAGCTTTGCAGAAGGCTGCCAACCTCATCAACGGAGCTTCAAAACCCTTTGCTCTCGTCGGTCATGGAGTGGAAATCGGCGGTGCTCAAGCCGAGTTGCGGGAATTCCTGGAGAAGGCGGACATCCCTGCGGGACGTACGATGCTCGGTCTCTCGGCCCTTCCCTCCGACCATCCTCTCAATATGGGAATGTTGGGCATGCACGGCAACTATGCTCCTAATATCAAGCAACAGGAGTGCGACGTACTGATTGCCATTGGAATGAGATTCTCCGACCGCGTCACAGGACGTGTTGACCGCTATGCCAAACAAGCAAAGATAATTCATCTCGACATTGATGCCTCTGAGATAGATAAGAATGTAAAGGCCGACGTCGCTGTTGTAGCAGACTGCAAGGAGAGCCTCCCGGCCTTGACCCAGCTCTTGAGGAAAGCTGACCATCAGGAATGGCGCGAGTCGTTTCTTCCGCTTCAGGAGAAAGAACAGCGCGAGGTCATCCATCCGGCCACTCACCCTTCGGCCAACGGTCCGTTGCTGATGGGAGAGGTCGTGGAGGCCGTTGCTGAAGCTTCACACGGAGAGGCCGTCCTCGTCAATGATGTCGGTCTGAACCAAATGTTCTCGAGCCGCTACTTCAAGTTCCGTCGTGAGCGCAGCATCGTCACAAGTGGCGGGCTCGGCACAATGGGCTTTGGTCTGCCGGCTGCCATAGGTGCCACGTTCGGTGCCCCTGACCGGCAGGTGTGTCTTTTCACGGGTGACGGTGGATTCCAGATGTGCATAGAGGAACTTGGAACCATCATGGAACAACAGGCTCCCGTAAAGATTATTCTGCTCAACAATAACTACTTAGGCAATGTCAGGCAGTGGCAGGATTTGATGTACCATCATCGTCGTTCGTTCACCCATATGCTCAATCCCCGCTACGAAGAGCTGGCTAAAGCCTATGGGATAGGCTACGATGTGGCCATGAAGCACGATGACCTGGCACAAAAAGTAGAGAGGATGCTGACGGCTCCCGGTCCCTGTCTGCTCGAATGTGCTGTGAAAGAAGATGAGAATGTCACGCCGATGGTGACACCGGGGAGTTCTGTCGACGAAATGAAGTTGCATTTGGATATCTGACTTATTATGGAGAAGAATTTCTATACCTTATTAGTATATAGCGAGAATGTAGCAGGAGTGCTCAACCAGGTCACAGCCGTGTTCACGCGCAGACAGGTGAATATAGAGAGTCTCAATGTTTCGGCCTCCAGCATTGAGGGTATTCACAAATACACCATCACCTGCTGGAGCACTCCCGATCAGATAGAGAAGATTGCCAAGCAGATAGAAAAGAAGATAGATGTCCTCAAGGCGTCCTACTATACCGATGATGAGATATTCATCTATGAAATAGCTCTTTTCAAAATCTCTACGCCCGTACTGCTCGACAATCCTGACATCTCGAGGGCTATCAGACGCAGTGACGCAAGGATGATGGAAGTGAATCCTGTCTATTCCACAGTGCTCTTGGCGGGACTGACTGACGACATTGCCGGCCTCTTCGGTATCTTGGACAGCTACCACTGTCTGTTGCAATACTCACGTTCGGGCAGAGTGGCCGTGACTCGAAGCAAGCAGGAACCTATTAAAGACCTCGAAGAATAGCACTTGCCTTATTGGGACGGGTAGCCGCAACTGTGGATGCTTGAAGAGCAACCGGAAAGTGTAAGAACTGCTTGTTAAGTTGTCATGGTATTGTCAATATAATTAAAAAAGAGTAAGATAATTTTGGTAATACAAACGAAACTGTTATCTTTGCAGCTGAAAAGATGTAAAGTTAGTAGATTCGGGATGAGAGAATAATCACAACAACAACATTATTAACACTTATAGATTATGGCGAAAATGAATTTTGGCGGCGTGGAAGAGAACGTCGTGACGAGTAAGGAATTTACAGTAGAGAAAGCACGCGAAGTGCTGAAGGACGAGACGATAGCCATCATCGGATATGGCATTCAGGGCCCTGGTCAGGCAGGGAACCTGCGTGACAACGGGTTCAACGTTATCGTGGGACAGCGCCCCGGCCGTAGCTATGAGAAAGCTAAGGCAGACGGATGGGTGCCCGGAAAGACACTTTTCTCCATTGAGGAGGCTGCACAGAAGGGCACTATCCTTTGTATGCTCTTGGCTGATGCCGGTCAGATAGCTCAGTGGCCTACGATAAAGAAACATCTGGCTCCCGGAAAGACGCTCTATTACTCTCATGGTTTCGCCATCAACTGGCAGGATCGCACTGGTGTGGTCCCGCCCAAGGATGTGGATGTCATCATGGTGGCACCCAAAGGTTCGGGGACGTCACTGCGCACGATGTTCAAGGAGGGCCGTGGACTGAACTGCTCGTATGCAGTCTATCAGGACGCTTCGGGTAAAGCCAAGGAGAAGACATTGGCTATGGGTATAGGCATCGGATCGGGCTATCTCTTCGAGACCACTTTCCAGCGTGAGGCCACCTCCGACCTTACTGGAGAACGTGGCGCACTGATGGGAGCTATCGAGGGACTGTTAGAGGCTCAGTACAATGTGCTGCGTGAGCACGGTCACTCGCCTTCAGAGGCTTTCAATGAGACAGTCGAGGAACTCACTCAGAGCCTGATGCCTCTGTTCGGTGAGAAGGGCATGGACTGGATGTATGCCAATTGCTCGACCACGGCTCAGCGCGGCGCTCTCGATTGGGCACCCCGTTTCCGTGAGGCAATAACGCCTGTGATGGAATGGCTCTATCTGAGTGTGAAGACGGGGCAGGAGGCACAAATCTCCATCGACAGCAACTCGAAGCCGGACTATCGCGAAAAGCTGAACGCCGAACTAAAGGCTATGCACAACATGGAGATGTGGCGTGCCGGAGAGACGGTGCGTAAACTTCGTCCCGAGAACAGCTAACACTCCGGGAATGGATTAACGGAAGATAAACTTTTTCATTTGCTTATATTCCAGGATACCGTATGCAATAGCTGTGGAGGATAGGGAAGAAGGCAGAGTGAATATAAAAGACAACGAGCAGGTCACAATGACTTGCTCGTTATCTTAAATGGATTTCCTTTTCATGCTCAGTCTTCGATGATGCCGATTTCTTGCCAGTCGGAAACGAGTTTCTCGCTGTCGGCGAGGGCTGTTTGCTCATCGACATCATATTCGGCCACTAACAGCTTTACCATTTCCTTGGAGGTGAATTCCTTACCTAACAGTTTTCTCCAAAGGTAGGCTGCTGTTTCATTCATACTTATAATGCTGTTGAAGTCGATATTTTCCTCGCCTTCTGCCACAAGTATATTCTCACCGCAGATGGTGCGCAGATTGAATCCTTTTTTTTCTTTCATATTCTGTTTTGTTTGGGTTTTCTTGTTAAACTGGTCCAAAAAGGGGAAGAAAAATCCTGCGATAGAAAGCAAGCAAATATCTTCTTACCGGATACAGCCGGGTCCATATCCAGGAATAAGTCTTCCATTTGGTGCCCGTGATGAGATCCATGGATTTTCGTCCTTTACGATAGAAGCCAATGATGCATGCTCTGACATCATCTGTTGTGCAGTATTCACATGCCAGGTTGCCATCGCCACGCAAGGTAATACGATCACCGTCGATACAGATGATGCGGTGAAGAACATAGTGCCCTGGGTTTACTTCTGCGAGAATAGGGTCGCCCACTTTGTAGCTTACAGGTTCCGTCAGGAGAGCTTCATCGCGATTGTCCTCTAAGAAAGGCCTCATGGACACACCTCCGAGCCGCAGCTTCACGTTATGGCCTTCGTGGAGCAGCTTCACTATCTCCGGAAAGAGTTGGGCGTTGGGAAACTTTACTACTTGTATGCTCATCTCATTGTGCGATAGTGTTCTTGCAAAGCAGTGCTGCTTCCTTGTCGGGGAGACAGTGGAGTGTGTAGACGGGTACATTCTCTATGATACGTGTCACCGTGTTGCATATCCTATTGTAAATGTCGATGTCCCATTTCATTGAGGAGCATGAAGGAAGCACGGAGACAAAGGCTTCTACAGGGGAGAGACGCTCAATGGAATTGACCTTGGCGCGGTCGATGCGTGTCAAGGCACCGAGAGGAGCTTTGACGTTACGGTAGCACGGTGTTTTGCCGCTCCATGGGCTTCCATAGATGAAGGCCTTTCCGTCAACGATTCTTACAATGGGGTTGTCATCGTTCATCAGGTCGCAGTCCGGAATGTATCTTAGCCATGAGCTAACCTGAGTGCTCTTGCCGGTTCCGCTCTTTGCTATGAAAGCGTAGCCCTTGCCTTTGTGTCGCACCAGTGATGCATGGACAAGGAGGCTCTCACGGGCGCTTCCGGCGAAGGCGAATGCCAGCATCAGCGCATTGTTGAGGCCGAAGCTGCGGCGGTTGTAGTTGCCGTTGAGGGCGCAGCTGCACTGCTGGAATGACTTGTCTGTGATGAGGAGGGCACAGTCGGTTCCGTCGATATCCCGGATGATAAACTGATAGCCTCCGTTGTCCAGTCGGTCGACCACGGTGTCTCCATTACCTGTGTCGAAGATGCGGATGCGGTGCCGGCGGCTTTTGTCTATGGTTGTCAGCGTGTCGTCAACAGTGAGCGAGAACAGCAAACCGTCCTCTTGCTCCTTTGGGCTTTCTAACACAAAGGGAGCAAAAGAGGGAAGTAGCCGCATACTGTTTGGACCGCTACCCTGAAAGATAAGACGTACGTTAAAGTCCGCTATACGAAAAAGACAGATGTTGTTTGCCATCATGCCAAATTACATCCCTGAGGTCTCACCCTCTGGCGCTCCTCCTGGTTCACCACCGGGATGGCCTCCAGGGCCTCCGCCTCTAGGTCCGCCTTGACGTGAACCCTTCTGCTTGAGTTGCTTCTTGGCTTCTTTCCTTGCTTTCTTCTCGGCATCGGCTTCTTTCTTTTGCTGTTCTACAGCGTTGATGTCCACCTGTACGGGAGAGTACTTGAAGTCAGTTTCGGTGAGGTATTTTACGTTGTACTTGGTCTTGCCAGTGGTGTACTTCTTTGTGAACTTGAGGTATTTCTTCTCTATATCCTTTTGTTTGAGTGCAAAAGTAGTGACGCAGGTAGGAGCTTTCATCCCATGCTCTTTCAGATAGTCGCGAAGCTGATAGGAGTAGTTCTCGCGGCTATAGAGGAAGTGGGTTTTACTCTCAGTCCAGGCGCTGTCTATCTTCTGAATGCTTGTGAAGTAGACTGTGGAGTCATTAAACGAGGCAGCGAAGCCAAATACATATACAGTTGTCTGCTTGTTGGAGCGAGCCTGGACGGTGGTGGCCCCCAGGGCAAGCAGGAACAGCAAACATGTTGTCAGCCTGTAAATCAATCTCATTATCTTCTTTTTATTACTTATTGTCTTTATCCTGCTCAGCTGCCGAGGTAGGTTCTGAGCACTTTGTCCTTGGTGTTGCTGCGGAGGTGGCGGATAGCTTTTTCCTTGATTTGGCGCACTCTTTCCCTGGTCAGTCCGAACTTGTCGGCAATCTCCTCGAGTGTCATCTCCGGCTGGTTGATACCAAAGAAGCAGGTTATTATGTTGCGCTCTCTGTCGCTCAGCGTGGCAAGGGCCCTCTCTATTTCGAGTTTCAGCGACTGTTGGTCGAGCTCTTCGTCTGCACTTGGTGCGTCCTCGTTGGGCAGGATGTCGAGGAGGCTGCTGTCCTCTCCTTCTACGAAAGGTGCATCCATAGAGACGTGCTTGCCGTTGAGTTTCATCGCATCCTTCACCTTGTCTTCGGAGAGGTCAACTTCCTCAACTATCTCCTCGATGCTTGGCCTGCGCTCGTGTTCCTGTTCGAATTTGCTTACTTCTTTCGAGACTCGGTTGACTGAGCCCACCTGATTGAGCGGGAGCCTGACGATGCGGCTCTGCTCGGCAATGGCCTGAAGAATGCTCTGACGAATCCACCACACGGCGTAGGAGATGAACTTGAATCCCCTGGTCTCGTCAAACTTCTGGGCAGCTTTAATAAGTCCGAGATTGCCTTCGTTGATGAGGTCGGGCAGGCTCAGGCCTTGGTTTTGATATTGTTTGGCTACGGAGACCACAAAACGCAGGTTGGCTTTAGTGAGCCTTTCGAGTGCAGCCTTGTCTCCATGCTTTATTCTCTGTGCCAATTCTACTTCTTCCTCGGGTGAAATCAGCTCCTCATGTCCAATGTCCTGAAGGTATTTGTCAAGTGAAGCGCTCTCCCGATTGGTAATAGACTTTGATATTTTAAGTTGCCTCATGGTGGTTCAGTGTTTACAGCATGGTTGCAAATTTAGCCAATTATCTTGTTCCTGGCAAACTTTCAGGACTTTTTCTTTCGTCTGTAACTATATTTTACGGTTGCGAAAGAGGCTTGCCGGGGACAGGGTGGAATTTGCCTGTCTATAGAGCAGAATGAGGAGTACTTGCAATGAGTCTTGAATGCCGGGCGAGAATGAAAAGAGGAGGTCAGTGTTGTCCGGTAGTTTCTGCTGTGTAGAATCGGTCGAACACCTTCCTCAGCTGCTTCCTGTCAGCAATGATTTCTCTCACCCGTCTGAGGTTTTCTGCGTTGGGTGAATTGGGAATCCAAAGCTTTATATAGCCTGCTGTGGAGTACTTGGCATCCATGTGCTCGGCAAATCGCTTCCATTGTTCCTCTTTGTCAAGTTGAGGGTAGTTCTCCAGTCCGTATTCTACGGCGCGGCGGAAGACGGTGTCGGGATCAAGGTCGCGGTCGGCCTCTGCTACAATCTTACCGTAGATGCTGCGCGGTTCCCGGCTTAGCGAGGCTCTGTGGTCTTCCACAGCCTCCTTCATAATTTTTATTTGTTCGGGCGAGAACCATCTTTTAAGTCGTGCGTCGGCAGCAAGAATCTTTCCCCCTGTTATATGGTGTATGGCCCGGGGCCCCGACATGCCGAGGTCGTGGTAGGCAGCGATTGTGTAGACCATGTCGATGTCGGTGCCTGTGAGATTGGCGAGCTCCAGCGAGTTGGCAATGACGCGTTGTACGTGAGCCAGACCGTGGCTATTGCCGAAGGCGTTGTAGCGTGGCAGGATGTCGCGTTCCACGAAAGCCATCAGCTCGAGATTAAGATGTTGTCTCATAAGGGTGTAAACGAATTTAGAAGAGCATGAAGATGGCTGATGAGAGCACGCCGAAAGTGAACATGTTTCGCGACGTGAGTCCGAGAATGGTGTTCAATTCTCTACCCGAGCCAATGGAGCGCATCCGTTTCAAGGTGCTCACGTGCCAAAAGAGGTAGGGGGTCAGCATGATTGCGTCTAGGACGAGCATCTTCCACAGGGGCATCGAGGGGTCTGTCGGATAGTAGCAGCTGACGGTTACGACTAAGGCCGAGGCGATGAGGCCAAGCCAGAGGTAGACGTGTTCGGCATTATGCTGTCCGATGCGCACAACAAGAGTGAACTTGCCGGCACGCCGGTCGTTGTCGCGGTCGCGGTAGTTGTTAACGATGAGCAGCGTGTCGATAACCAGTCCGCAGGCTATGCCCGACAGCAGTACGGCCAAGTTGAAGTGAGGCTCTGGCACTACAACATAGAAAGTGAAGCCCACAGGCACCAGTCCGAAGAACACGAGTACCAGCACATCGCCCAGTCCTTTATAGGAAAAGAAGGTTGTGTAGAGAAAAGCGAAGAGCATGCAGGCTGCTCCCACGACAACAAGCCACGGACCTCCATAGAAGATAAGGGGCAGCCCTACGGCGCAGGCCAGTGCACTGGTCAGAACGAGCCCCTTGCGCATGGTTCCAAGCGTTATCCATCCTTCCGCGCAAGCCCTTTTGGGGCCGAGTCGGGTGGCATCGTCGTTGCCATGAACAAAGTCGAAGTAGTCGTTGATGAAGTTGGAGTCAATCTGCATAAGGAAGGCGAACAGGAGGCAGAGCAGAGCCGGAAGAAGCCTTATTTCCCCGAAGCCGCTCTCCCGGACAGCCAGGGCGCAGCCCATCATGACGGGCACGGCGGCTCCCGTGAGCGTTTTGGGTCTTGCTGCGAGCCACCAGGCGCGGGGGCTGTTGACAGCCGGAGGTGTCTGCGTTAAAGTCTTGTTGCTCTTAGAAGAGTCAGCCATATTTTTTGTCAGTCTTTATGTGCTTTAGTTAAAGAAGTTCCAGCTCACTCCCATGCGCAGTATTCTTGGGTTGATGGGGTAGTGGGGCGTGAGGAAATAGTCCTTGCGACCGCTGCCCTCGTTGACGTGAGAGAACATGAAGAAGAAACGTGTGCGCTTCAAGTGGAAGTTGAGATAGACGTTCACGATGGGATAGTTGCCCACCTCCACGCGGTTGTCGCCTTCCTGTACCGCAAACTGTCCGAGGGCGGGGCTGTAGTCGGGAGCATAGTATTTGGTGAAGTAGCGTACGTCGGCTCCGAACTCCGTACTCAGCACGTGTGCGATTTTGAACTTCAGGTAGAGGTTGCTCCACACATTGAGAGTTGGCAGCGGAAGGATGTCCTTCTGTGTGGAGTTTTGCCATGTGACGGCGTTCTCCCACATGAGCGGCCCGAGCTTGAAGTCCTGCATAAGCTGTGCGCTGATGACGCTGATGGCCGAACCGCTCTGTCGGGGCGTTACGGTCATGCCTTTACGCAGGAAGTTGTCGTCGATGGTGTAGCTCATACCCAGATAAGTGTAATTGGTCAGTTCGTCGACGGCCACGCGCAGTCGTGTCCTTGTTTTCTTGCTGGCCAGAATTCCTTCAATGCGTGAGTGGGTCATATTGTCAAGATCGTTGTCCCACATGAAATGGCGGCTGCTGTAGTGCCGGTAGTAGAAAGAGGGTTTGAATCGGTGGAAGAATGCTTTGGCGGCAAGGGTCACCGTGTCGCCGAAGAGTGGGAAGTTGAGGTCGGCGCGGGCATCGAGGTTGATGCGCCCCGCATCCTCACCGGCAAAGAACACTTCGCCGAGCACGTTGAAGTGGAGCATGCGTCCTTGTGTCTTGCTCATCTCACCGCCTGCCGAGAGGTTGTGCTCATTCCATGTTCTCCTGCCTGCTGAATCCGGAAGTGTGAAGTGGCGCAGCTCGTGGGTGATAAAGGCTTTGAGTCCGGCTTTGGCCCATTTATTGAACCCTTCAAGGAGCGAGATGGCGAAGGTGTTGCGGAGTCTGAAGTGGCGCGTCATGTCGTAGATGGAATCACCGCTAAGGGGCTCTGCCACCTTGTAGGTATTGGAATAGAATCCCTCGGGGGTATTGTACGACTGATAGATACGGCGGTAGTTGTCGAAGCTTACGGTGTGGATGAAGCTCGTCACGGGGACGTACTCATTCTTCAGCCAGGAGGTGTCCTCTTTTTCTTTCTGCCCGAGCGCAATCAGGCTGTCGGCAGCTTGCTTGCCGTCCACTTTGATGCGCTGTCCGTCTTCGGTCCTGGTCAGGGAGTCAGCCGCTTCGGCCGACATGATTTTTGCGCCCTCCGGTCTGCCTTTGAAGGTTGTTGTCTGCTTGTCTTTGTTGCGTGAGCGCAGGTTGTCTTGCTCATCCTCATCGTCCTCGCCGTTCTGCTCCTGTGCGCGTCGCCGGGCCTCTTCGTTCTCTTTCTTCGAGGCTATGGCAAACTTCCGGGCTTTGATTTCATCGTCGCTCATGCGCACCTTCCGGTTGAAGCCCACGCTATAGCGCTGCGTGAAGAAGATATGTTGGTTGTCGTTTCTGTTCCAGTTCTCCTGCAGCACGGTAGGTATCTCGTTGGCGGCGTAGTTGTCGTCAAAACTTTCCGGATTGGTGATGTACCGGTCGTTGGTGATTCCGCCGTTCTCGGCCAGTTTCTGATGATTGGTGGAGAAGAGCAGGTGGGCCTGATAGCGGTCGCCGAGATAGCTGCCGTACATGGTGTAGTTGAAGTGGGCTGAGGATTGATTCGCATAATATCCGCGACCGTAGAGGTAGTCGAACTTGAAGCCGAATCCTAGCTTTTTGCCTGCGTTGACACCGAACTTGGCCGTGAGGTGGTCCTCGCCGTTGGTGCGGTTGCCCGCGTTGTTGTAGCTTATGTTTGTGATGGGCGAGAGGGTGTTGGTGAAGTGGAATTGTCCCGGTCTGACAATAAAGTAGTCATAGGGAACGGTGAAAAGAAACTGGTCGTCGGCTTCGGGACGGTCGAAGAACAGGCGGCTCTGGCGGGGTGCGCCGAGGTTGCCGGTGGTGTTGTATTCCCCATGAAGTCCCGTGGTGAAGATGGTGTTGGGGTAGAGGTGGGGCATGGTGTCGGGCTCAGCGGCAGTGCGGTCGCCGAAGCGCTCGTCAACCGTCCAGACCTTGAGCCCGCGGGGTATTTCCTTGTCGCTTCCAAGCGAGTCGGCGCTATTGCCCTGACGGTTGCGGCGGTTCAGTTGCGTGATGTTGCCGTCGACGTCCACTTGGTTTCCGCCTAAGCCCATGTCAACCTGTCCTTCCGCGCAAATGGCGCAAAGGAAGAACAATAATAGGGAAAATGTCTTCTTCATCTATGAATCAAACGGAAGCAGCACTCAACAATCTTGAACACCATAGCGACGA
>Ga0256406_1001957_pt1 | contig 31180 bp, 30 predicted proteins | sample RumenRJG_03DNA_FD_185986 | JGI IMG/M metagenome (GOLD analysis project Ga0256406, IMG submission 185986) | Bovine rumen microbial communities from Lethbridge, Alberta, Canada - RJG_03 | ecosystem: Host-associated > Mammals > Digestive system > Stomach > Rumen | place: Canada: Alberta | collected... | reverse complement strand
CGCGCGGCGCAGGTTCCTTCCTTGGCGCCGCCATGCGGCGCACCTTCCCATGCAGCCATGGCTGCGCATCCCGCCCGCGACCTTCATGTCAGCGCGCCGCGCACTCAGCCAAAAAAGCCCGGAGATTGCGCCCCGGGCATGAAGTTTCCACGATTGCAAATCAATCCTGCTTGTACTCGTCTCTGATGGAATCGAGCGCGGTGAGCGACTCGGGCCAGATCTGGCCGCCGTCGATGATGAGGTTGTGCGAGGTGATGAACCCGGCCTCGTCGGAGGCCAGGAAGAGCGCTGCGTTGGCGATGTCGTAGGGCGAGCCGAGCTTGCCAAGCGGCACGCTCCTTGCCATCTGCTTGATATAGTCCTCGCCGTTGGCCAGCAGCCCCTCTGAGAGCACATTGCCCGGGGAGACGGCGTTGACCGTGATCCCGTAGGGCGCAAGCTCGATGGCCGCGGTGTGCATGAAGCCTAGCTGCGCGGCCTTGGAAGCGCCGTAGTGTGCCCAGCCCGGGAAGCCGGTGTTCGGGCCCGTGATCGAGGAGGTGAGGATGATGCGCCCGCGCCTCTTCTCCTTCATCATCCCCTGGCAGGCCCAGACGGCGTGGAACATGCCGCGCACGTTGGTGTCCATGACGTTGTCATAGTCCTCGTCGGTCATCTCGGAAAGGCGCTTTTCCGGGAATATCCCGGCGTTGGAGAGGAGGATGTCCACTCCGCCGAAAAGTTCCTTCGCCTTCTCCGCCATCGCCCTCATGTCGGCCATCGACTTGACGTCGCCGACGAAGGGCTCGGCAGTGACGCCCTCCTTCCTGATCCCGTCGCAGACGGCCTTGACCTTGGCCTCGCTGCGCGCGACCGCCAGCACATTGCAGCCCTCGCGCGCGAAGGTGACCGCCATCGCCTTGCCGATCCCCGAGCTCGCGCCCGTGACCACCGCCGATCTTCCCTTTAATGAAGTGAACATGCCCTGCCCCCTTGTCTTGAAGCGGGCCGCACATGCGGCCCGCGCCGGATCCTGCTTTCGCACCGCCCCTCAGGCGGTGCACCATGGCGGCCATTCCTGCCTTTTTTGGAACACCCCTTGGAAAAGCGCTTTAGATACAAGCTGCTTATTCCGCAGGATTGAGCATCGTGCCCGACCATGTTGCAAGTAACAATGTTTATGTTGTGCTCACAACATCAAAAGTAGTATTTTAACCTTGTGCAGTCAATACACAGGCTTTTCTGGTGCAGTTGCAACATTGCTTGCACTGTCGATTGATATGGGAGATCGGAAAAATGACAGACTTCAGCCGCCGTTCAATCCTCAAGATGATGGGCGCAGGCGCCCTCGCCGCATCCGCCCCTTGGTCCAGGCAGGCGTTCGCCGCCAGGGACAAGGAGCTCAACATCCTCTGCTGGGAGGGCTACAACTCAGCCGAGGTGCTCGATCCTTACCGCAAGCTCACCGGAGCCGAGGTCAAGGCCGAGTCCGCGACCAACGATCCGACCATGGTCAACAAGCTGCGCGCCGGCGAGACCAAGGTGTGGGACCTCATCAACGTCAACAACCCGTGGGCCCGCAAGATGCTCTACCCCGAGCACCTCATAAAGCCGCTTGACCGCAAGGTTTTCGAGCCGTTCTTCGAGAAGATGCTCCCCGACTTCAAGCCGCCCTACAAGTGGGCCATGAGCGACGACGGCAAGGAGCTTTTGGGCATGGCCCAGAGGTTCGGACCGTTCTCCTTCGTCGTCAACACCGACAAGATCTCGAAGAAGACCGCCGAGGAGCAGGGCTGGAAGCTGTGGGCCGACGACTCGCTCAAGGGCAAGTACGGCATGCAGGAGTCCGACGACTGGAACGTCGCCGACATCTTCATGATCGCGGGCATCGACCCCTACAAGCCGCACACCGACGAGGAGATGCGCAAGTTCGGCGAGACCGCCAAGAGGATCATCGGCAACGCCAAGATGGTCACCGACATCGCGACCTTGAACCAGGCCATCGTCAGCGGCGAGATCTCCTGCTACCTCTCAGGCGGCACCTACACCGCGTCCCTGGCCCGCGCCGACGGCAACGACAACATCCTCGCAGTCTCCCCGCTCAAGGGCGCGCTGATGTGGGTCGAGATCACCTCGCTCGTGAACAACCCGAACCCAAGCCCGCTGGCAGCCGAGTTCCTGAAGTGGGTCCAGAACCCGGAGGTCGCCCACACCGTGGCCTTCGCCGAGGGCACCTTCAACCCGGTGGCGCAGATGGGCAACCCCGACTGCCTCAAGCTCTTCACGAAGGACGAGCTGGACGCCATACAGTTCGACACCCTCGAGGAGGAGATGTCCCGCTCGCGCGCCTACGACATCGTCCCTGACTACGACAAGGCCCACGACTTGCTCGTCGAGGCCAAGAGGACCAGGTAAAAATCTCCAGCCAGCAGAACTGAAGGCGGCCTACGGCCGCCTTCATCATGCCCGCCATTGGCTGGCATGTGAAAATCCCATGTGCAAAGGCATCCTTCCATATTGCGCGCACATCAATTCCATCCTCCGGCGCGGATTTGCAAAATCGGCGTGAAAATGCGTTTTTTGACGTGTTTTTGAGAGCCAAATGCCCTTTTTTCCTTGTTTTCAGCCCCAAATGGCTTAAAATCGCTAAACGCAATGCCGTGCGCCCAAGGGATTATTGCGCCCTGGGAAAAGGCGCGGCGAATACGGCTTTCAAGCAAGAGGCTCTCCTTTGCAGACTCTTTCAATCCTGGTTATCAACGGCCCCAACCTCAACCTGCTGGGAACCAGGGAACCCGGGATCTACGGGCACGAGACCCTTGGGACCGTCGAGGCGATGCTCAAAAAGCGCGCCGGCGAGCTCAATGCGGGCATCTCGTTCTTCCAGTCAAACCACGAAGGCGCGATCGTCGACCGCATCCAGGAGGCCCGCGGTAACACGGACTTCATCCTGATCAACGCCGGCGCGTTCACGCACACCAGCGTGGCCATACGCGACGCGCTCTCAGGCGTGTCCATCCCCTTCTACGAGATCCACATTTCAAATGTCCACGCCCGCGAGGAGTTCAGGCACCACTCGTTCCTGAGCGACAAGGCGGTGGGCGTCATATGCGGCTTCGGGATCCGCGGCTACCTCTACGCGCTAGAGAGCGCCGTGGAAGTGCTCCGCGCCGGGCGCTGATAAAAACTTACTTGCAGATCAGGTACTACTATGCAGATAGATATTCACAAGATATCCAGGCTTATCGAGATAGTGTCTAAGTCCGACATCTCCGAGATCAACTTCAAGCAGGGCGACGAGGAACTGAAGATCACCCGCGACCGCGGCACCGTGGTGTCAGCAGCCCCGGTCCAGACCGTCATCGCCGCCCCGGCAGCCCCGGTGCAGGCCGCCGCGCCCGCTCCTGCGCCCGCCGCCGCCCCTGCCGCGGCCCCTGCCGCCGCAGCCCCGGCCGCAGCCGACGATTCCAAGCTCATGAAGTCGCCGATGGTCGGCACCTTCTACCGCTCTTCAAGCCCCACCGCCGCCCCGTTCGTCGAGGAAGGCAAGGCCGTCAAGGAGGGCGACACCCTCTGCATCATCGAAGCCATGAAGATGATGAACCAGGTGCAGTCCGACCGCGCCGGCGTCATCAAGAAGGTCCTGGTTGACAATGGCTCGACCGTCGAGTTCGACCAGCCCCTCTTCGAGTTCGAATGATCAGGGGCGAGCAATGAAACTTGAAAAAGTCCTCATCGCCAACCGCGGCGAGATCGCGCTCCGCGTGCTGAGGGCCTGCAGGCAGCTGGGGCTGGCCACCGTGGCCGTGCACTCGACCGCCGACCGCGACCTCATGCATGTCAAGCTCGCAGACGAGTCCATCTGCATCGGGCCGCCCGCCCCCAAGGACTCCTACCTCAACATCCCTTCGATCATCGCCGCCGCCGAGTCCAGCGGCGCCAGCGCGATTCACCCAGGCTACGGCTTCCTCTCCGAGAGCGCCGACTTTGCCGAGATGGTCGAGAAGTCCGGCTTCATCTTCATCGGGCCGACTGCCGACACCATCAGGCTCATGGGCGACAAGGTCTCGGCCAAGAAGGCCATGCAGAAGGCCGGCGTGCCCTGCGTGCCGGGCTCAGCAGGCGCCCTGGGCGACGACATCGCCGAGAACAAGCGCCTTGCCGCGAAGATCGGCTACCCGATCATCATCAAGGCCGCCGGCGGCGGCGGCGGACGCGGCATGAGGGTCGTGCGCAAGGAGGAGGAGCTCGAGCAGTCCATAGCCCTCACCAAGCGCGAGGCCGACATGTTCTTCAACAACCCGTCCGTCTACATGGAGAAGTTCCTCGAGAACCCGCGCCACATCGAGTTCCAGGTGCTCTCCGACGGCCAGGGCCACGCGGTCTACCTGGGCGAGCGCGACTGCTCGATGCAGAGACGCAACCAGAAGGTGCTCGAGGAGGCCCCGGCCCCCTTCATCACCGCCGAGCAGCGCAAGGCCATCGGCTCGCGCTGCGCCAAGGCCTGCGTGGACATCGGCTACCGCGGCGCCGGAACCTTCGAGTTCCTTTATGAGAACGGCGAGTTCTACTTCATCGAGATGAACACCCGCGTGCAGGTCGAGCACCCGGTCACCGAGATGATCACCGGCGTGGACATCGTCCGCGAGATGATCTCCGTGTGCGCCGGCAACCCGCTGTCCGTCAAGCAGTCGGACATCAAGGTGCAGGGCCATGCATTCGAGTGCCGCATCAACGCCGAGGATCCAAAGACCTTCATCCCGTCTCCTGGAACCATCAAGTGGCTCCACGTGCCTGGCGGCCCGGGCGTGCGCTGGGACAGCCACGTCTACCAGGGCTACAAGGTGCCTCCGTACTACGACTCGCTCGTGGGCAAGCTCATCGTCCACGACGACACCCGCGAGCTGGCGCGGTTGCGCATGCTCGAGGCGCTCGACGAGCTCGTGCTCGAGGGCATCAAGACCAACATCCCGCTGCACAAGGACCTGCTGACCGATCCTGCCGAGATCAGGGGCGGTGCCAGCATCCACTACCTCGAGAAGAAGCTCGAGGAGCAGGCGGAGAAGGAGAAGGCTGCGGCCGCAAAGCCCAAGGCCTGATTCAAGCCCAACACACATTGCAGGGCCGCGCATCGCGCGGCCCTGCTCGTCTCTAAGCCATAAAAGCGCTGCTCCTGCCTTGTGCCTGCTTGCCCGCCCATCACAGCGCCTTCGCGATGGCAGCCTCCCTTGCCTTTTTAACCTCGGGGCTTTCATACCACGAGGGATAGGGCCTCATGAATGATGAGAAGTCCGAGCATATGCGCAGGCACTCGGACTGCATGATGAGGAAGCTGCGGCGGCTGGCCCTGGCCTGCCTGCCGCAGCGCCACAGCGACGCGACGGCGCTGTGCAGCGCGAAGTTGACCCAGAAGCGCGCCGGAGGTCTGGCCCCCTGGAAGTAGCCATCTATCACCCCGGCGCAGCAGCAGGGGTAGAGACCTGCAAACGAGAGCTCCATGAGCGCGAAGTCCTCGCAGGCGTCCCCCGGCCCGAACGAGGGCGAGGGCAGGAGCGCTATCGAGGAGTCGCCCCTCACCATCACGCGGTCGTCGCGAAGCTGACCGTAGCGCAGCACGCGCCTGAAGCACCCGAAGTTGTCGTAGCGGCTTGAGATGGCATCCATCGCCGCCTGATCGCCCTTGAAATGGGGGAGCCTGGCCACGTACTCGGCGATGCGCTCCATGAACTTGCCCTGGTACGCATCGGCGCGGCGCGCTTGCGCATCGACAAGCTCCACGTCGTGCAGCGCCTTGAGCGCGCGCCCGAGCCTGCGCCCTTCGGCGTACTGCAGCGCCGGAGTGGCGTGCGAGAGGAAGAGCCTGAGCGCGCCGCCGCACTCCCCCTCGAAGGCCGCGGAGGCCATGCCGCCGGAGACGCCAAATGAGACAGGCGTGAATGAGTTGCCGGGGCAGGAACGCGACAGAACCTGCGCGGACTTGAAGGCGCGCCTCACCCTGCCCTGCTCCGATGACGGGCCCTGCACGCACAGCAATCCCCCCGAGGCAGACTTGAGCTCCAGGTAGTCGAGGCCGCTGCCCGTCCTGAACAGCTCGCGGTAGCTCAGGCGCATCTCTCAGGCCCTCGGATGGGCCCGATCGTAGATCTCGTGCATTCTGCGCGTGGCCACGTGGGTGTAGATCTGGGTGGTGGTGAGGCTCGAGTGCCCCAGGAGCATCTGCACGGTGCGCAGATCGGCGTCATGGTTTAAGAGGTGGGTCGCAAACGCATGGCGGAAGGCATGCGGCGAGACGTCCTGTGTGATCCCAAGCTCCCGGGCGTAGGCCTTGACGCGGTACCAGAAGGCCACGCGGGTCATCGGCATCGGGCCGTTGCTGCACTTGGAGGAGAGGAACACGTACTGGCACTGCCCGGTTGGATCCTTGAGCTTGCGCAGCGTCGCGACATAGGTGCCTACCCAGTAGCAGGCGTTCTCGCCCACCGGCACCAGCCGCTCCTTGCCGCCCTTGCCGCGGATGAGCACGAAGCCGTCGGTGAGGTTCAGGCTGTCAAAGCGCAGCCCCACGAGCTCGCTTACGCGCAGTCCGCAGCCGTAGGCCGTCTCGAGCATCGCCTTGTCGCGAAGCCCGGTGTGGGTCGAGATGTCAGGCGCCTCCAAGAAGGCGTCCACGCACTCCTCGCTCATCACCGCAGGCAGGGCGCGGGTGATCCTGGGGTTTGAGATGCGCGCGCAGGGATCGTCGATACGCACCTTCTCGCCCCTCAGGTACTTGCAGAAGGCCCGCAGCGAGCAGAGGAAGCGCGCCGCCGAACCCGGGGCGCTGTCGCCGCCCTCGATGAGGTAGGCGCTCACGTCGTCCCCGGTGAAATCGGAAGGGCCGCGTCCTGCCTTTTCAACGTATGAGAGGAAGAGGCGGACGTCCGAGACATACGAGGAGACGGTGGACGCCGCAAGCCCCTGCTCGAGCAGCAGGCTGTCGGCAAAGCCCTGCATCAGCATGCGGCTGTCCGCCATCATCGCGCCCTTACTTCGCGGCAGTCTCGGAGAGCGCCTTCTCGTCGCCGTCCCTCACGAACTTGACGGTGGCGAAGTCCCCGCCATCCTGCTTCAGGAGGCAGAAGCGGTAGATGCCGTCCTTCGTGACGGTGAGCGTGAGATCCTCGAACTTGGACTGCGGGTTGAGCTTGACCGGAGCAGAGCCGTCGCTGATGGCGCCGGGGCCTTCCATGAAGCCGTAGTTGCTGCCCTTGCTCCAGTTCTCATCTGCGAACTTGAAGTGGTACGGCGACCACTCGGCGCGCAGCGCAGCCTCGGTGCACAATCCGTCCTGGGCCTGCTTGAGCCTGAAGTTGCCAGCCACGCCGTAATCGTTCATGTCGCCGCGCAGGTAGAGCGGGCTGCCCGCCTGCGCGTCCGGGGCAGCATCGTCGGCGTCCGAGGATCCGGTGCAGCCGGCGAGCAGGAAGAGGGGCAGCGCGAAGGCCGCGCACTTGAAGCAGTTTGCCATCGATTTTTTCATGAAAAGCTATTCTCCTGATGGGGACACACTACAATCAAAGCATCTCATTGGGATTTTACGCAATCTTGCGGGCAAAAGTCCCTGTTTCCTCACGCCTGCAGACATGGCAAGGAGCGCTCATGCACAGGATCCCAGGCCCGATTCGGGTGGTGCTGACAGGCGGCATCGCCTGCGGCAAGACAGTTGTGTCGGATGACTTCCGCGCCTTGGGGACCGAGGTCGTGGACACCGACATAATCTCCCGCGAATTGTCAAAGCCGGGCAGCCCGATGCTCGAGGCGATCGCGAAGGCGCTGGGGGCAGGCGCGCTGTCGGAGGACGGCTCGCTCAACCGCCGCGCGGTGCGCGAGATGGTCTTCCACGACAAGGGGAAGCTTGGGATCTTAAATTCCATCACCCACCCTGCGATCATGGAGGAGGCGATGCGCCAGGCCTGCGCGGCAAAGGGGCATTATGTGATCATGGCCGTGCCGCTCTACTTTGAAGGCGGCAAGGGGAGCTACGCCGACCGCGTGCTCGTCGCCGACTGCGCCCCTGAGATCCAGCTTTCGCGCCTCATGGCCCGCGACGGGTCATCCGAGGCCACCGCGCGCGCCATGATCGCCTCCCAGGCAAGCCGCGACACCCGCCTGGCCGGGGCCGACGACATCATCGACACCGGCAGCCTCAGCTTCGATGAAATCCGCACTGCCGTGCTAAACTTGCACCAAAAATACCAGACCCTTTAGAGGTTCCAAAGACCAGGCGCCGCGCGCCCCGGCGGGCTTTTCATGCTTAACTACGACTTCCCCCTGACCCCCAGGGCCAGAACCTACCTCAAATTCGAGAGCGTCTTCACCCGCGCCGAGATCTGCCGCGGGATCAAGACAGCGCAAGAGACCGTCTGCCTCCTGCGCTGCGTGGTCGACTACCTCGATCTAGTCGACGGCACCGGCTCCATCAAGATAGAGCTGCTCAAGGATCTCGAGCGCTGCGACACCAGGCTGCGCGCCTGGGCGCAGGATCCAGAAGCCGACACCCAGTTCGTTGGGGAGTTGCGCCAGAGCGTGGCCACGGCAAAGCGCGAGCTCGACGCCTTCACCCGCCAGCGCACCGTGCTCCAGACAGACCCGATCATCGAGATCGTCAAGCCCCGCTTCCACACCCCCAGCGGCGTCAACTGCTTCGACACCCCGCTGTTCACGTTCTGGATGCAGCTCCCCGTGGAGGAGCGCCTTCAGACCGTGGGCAAGTGGCTGCACGAGTTCGACTGCCTGAGGGTTCCAGTCACCACGATCCTCTACCTCTGGCGCCTGTGCGCCGAACCGCAAAAGCGCACCGCGCGCAAGGGCTTCCTCCAGGAGGGGGCGGAGAACTGCGACCTCATCAACATCCGCTACGACACCTCCGTGCGCGCCTACCCGGTGGTCTCGGGCTTCCAGTCGCGCATCAACATCCACTTCATCCCCTACGAGAAGGGCGCCCCGGTGGGCGACATCCCCTTCGAGCTCGCCTTCATCAGCTCGTCGCTTGGATGAAGGCGCGCAAGGGCTCAAAGCCCTGATGCCGCGCTGGGCCAACGCCCCGCGCCCGTGTGCTAAAATCGCCTTGCAATCAGGCGCCGACGGCGTTGGCCCGCGCCTGCCAAACAAGATTTTTTCCTGATCAGGGACATTCCTCGATTTCCATGAGCCTGAAAGACCTGCTGCCTCCCGGCACCTGCGAAGAGCTTGAGCGCAAGGCGCACGAGCGCGTCGAGGAGCCTGCGCGCGAGGGCGGGGAGGCCATGGTGCCCTGCCCGCTGTGCGGCAAGGTGCACCCTTATCGGATCACGGATCCCTTCAGGCCGTTCTGCTCCGAGCGCTGCCGCATGCTCGATCTGGCCGCATGGGCCAGCGACGAGCGCGTCATCGAGGGCGATCCCCTCGAGGACGATGAGGATGCCGGGCTGGCGGATGACGTTGAGATAGAGGGACGCGAAGTTCCCGCCGATGACTAGAAGCAAAGAACACCCAAGCGCGCTGCGCGTCCTGGCCCTGGCAGCCGCAGTCGGCGCCTGCTGCGCCGGCGCCCAGGCCGCCGAATACACGGTGACCACCAGTAGGGTCAAGAGCAGCGACCAAGGCAGGATGGCCTCTGTCACGGCCTTCACCAACGCCGCGCTTGCGCGCATGGCCACACCGGGCGCCGCGCGCTACCTCCAGAACCAGCGCCTGGCGGACAGCTCGACTTTCGCTGCCCGCGTCACCAAGACCATGAACGAGCGGCGCATCGCGATGTCGCCGTTCAAGCCCATCCCGCAGCGCGACTTGAGCTGCTACGCCGGGGTGCCATCGTATTCAAAGCCCCTTGAGTTTGACGTCGACACCGAGCCCGTCGAGGTCGAAGCCGACCAGGTTGCAGGCGATCTGCAGAACAAGGCCAACGACCTCACCTACAAGGGCCGCGTGGTGATCACCCAGGGCGACCGCGTCATCAACACCGACAGCGCCCACTACGACGCCAAGAGCCACGCCTTCACGATCAGCGGCAAGTCCGTGCTCCACGACGGCGAGTACACCGTACACACCGACGACGACGGCGAGTACGGGCTTGACACCAAGGTGACCAAGCTTGCGAACACCCGCTTCCAGCTAAACGGCTCGGTGATCCGCGGCACGGCCGAGCAGCACACCATCGACGCGCCCAAGCGCACGCAGATCTACAAGTCGGCGACGCTCACCTCCTGCCCCGAGGGCAGCGACACCTGGCACCTGCGCGCCACGACGGTCGAGATCGACCGCAACGAGTCCTTCGGCGAGGCGTGGAACGCCTCGCTGTGGGCGGGCGACATCCCGGTGTTCTACTTCCCGTACGTGAACTTCCCCATCACCAACGAGCGCAAGACCGGCCTGCTCTACCCGCTGGTGGCCACCGGATCGGGCAGCTTCAAGTATGTCCAGCCCATCTACTTCAACCTGGCGCCCAACTACGACCTGACCTTCACGCCGGCCTGGTACGGCGAGCACCACGCGCAGTACAACACCGAGTTCCGCTACATGCCTTGGAGCAACCTCTTCGGCACGGTGACCTTCAACTACCTGCCCGACGACTCAAGCTGGATCCCCTACGACGGCTCCACCTCGAAGAAGCGCTGGTACCTGCACCTGACCGACTACGCAAGCTTCCTCCAGGGCAGGCTGGGCGTCGGGCTCGACTACCAGCGCGTCCGCCCCAACGACTACAGCTACCTCTCGGATCTTGCAACGCCCAACGCGGCGATCACCGACGACCACCTGATGCAGAGGCTGTGGAGCAGCTACGGCGAGCAGACCTACACGCTGGGCGCCGAGCTGCGCCGCTACCAGGTGCTGCTGCCTGAATACCGCGGCGTGTTCCGCCGCCGCCCGTTCGCGATGCTCCCCAAGCTCTCGGGAAGCTGGTACGGCACGCGCGGCATCGCGGCGCTCGACTTCTACGGCGAGGCCACGCGCTTCGAACTCGAGTCTTTCGATGACTACTCCTCCGAGGACACCATAAGGCTCCACACCGAGCCCTCGGTGATGCTCCACCTCTTCGACCGGCGCGGCACGCTGCTCGAGGCAGGCGGCAGGCTCTTCCTGACGCACTACAGCCAGGGCGACTACAACAAGCTGCCCTCCTCGTACCGCGACTACTTCGGCTTTGACAGCGCCGACAGCTCCAAGAGCCGCTTCCTCTATGAGCTCGAGGTTCACGGCAAGACCACGTTCGAGCGCAAGGCCTTCGACATGCGCCACACCCAGACCATCGAGCCTGAGTTCAAGTACGCATACGTGCCCTACCGCAACCAGAACTCGATTGCGCTGTACGACACCACCGACCGCATCGACGACTACTACACGCTCTTCTCGTTCCGCCGCTACTCGGGCCTCGACCGCATCGCCGACACCAACACCCTTACGATGGGCCTGACCTCGAGGGTGCTCGACGCTCACGACCGCGAGGTGTTCAAGGTGATGGCCGCGCAGGCCTACAGCTTCGTGCCCACGAGGGTCACGCTCAACAGCGCCGACTCCAGGCAGACCTACCCGCGCTCGCTGCTCACCGGCAGCATCGACGCCACGCCGCTTGAAGGCCTCAACATGCGCGTGGCCGGGTCCTACAGCACCCAGCAGCGCAGGTTCCAAAGCTACAGCGCCTCGGCGACCTACCAGCGCTCCGGCGCCAGCGTGACGGCCAACTACCGCTACCTGCGCGACGGCAACTACGACTACATCAAGGGCGGGATCTCCGACATCCGCCAGGTCGGCCTGGGCGGGACCATCCCGCTGGGGCGCGACTGGCGCGCCACCGCCGCCATCTACCGCGACATCGATCAGAGCTACAACATCGACCGCAAGGTGGCGCTCAAGTACGAGGAGTGCTGCTGGAGCATCGCGTTAGTCTACGAGGACTACGCGAAGATGGACTGGAGCGCGCGCGATCACAAGAAGGACAACGTGTTCGGCCTCCAGTTCGAGTTCAAGGGCTTCTACACCGTCCAGGTCGAGGGCATCGACAACCCGATGTCGCCTGACACGCACTACATGCCTTTTGCCGATCCGACAAGCTTAAACCGCTGACGGACGAACACAGGGAGTTACTTAAGGAAAATGAAGTTCACCGCATGCCGACTGGCCGCCGCACTCGCTTGCGCGGCCGCACTTACGCTGCCCTCCCATGCCGAGGTGCTTGACTCGACCGCAGCCGTGGTCAACAACGACATCATCCTCGAGAGCGAGCTTGACGACGCCACGGCCCAGGTGATCGCAAACGCCGCGCGCAGGAACGTCAAGCTCGATCCCATAAGCGCCCGCCGCTCGGCCATGGAGCACCTCATCACCAGCTCCCTGGTCTCGCAGATAGCCAAGCAGCGCGGCATCGAGATGACCGACATGCAGCTCGACCAAACCTTGAACGAGATGGCCGCGAAGAACCGCGTCACCCCCCAGAAGATCCTCGAGTCCTTCGCCCCCGGCCAGAGCGAGGCCAAGCAGCGCGAGGCCTTCCGCAGGGAGTTCCTCATCGATGAGCTCAGGCGCCAGACCATCCGCTCGAAGATCAACATCTCAGACTCCGAGGCGCGCTCAGTCGCAAAGCAGCTCAAGGAGCGCGGCAGCGTCGAGCCCCTCTACCACATCGGCCAGATCATCGTCCCGCTCTCCTCGAACCCCACCGAGGAGGAGTACAACCGCGCCGAGGCCGCCGCGCGCAACGTCAAGGCCGAGCTCCAGCGCGGCGAGCCCTTCGAGGCGGTTTTCGCCCGCTACTCAAGCGGCAGCCGCCAGTCAGGCGCCGGCGACCTGGGCTACGTGCCCGAGACCCAGGTGCCGCTGCCCTTCGTGCCGGGTCTCGTCAAGGCCAAGCCCGGCGATGTCATAGGTCCGATCCGCTCGCCCGTGGGATTGCACTTTGTAAAGCTCTTCGATGTCTCTCACGACTCCGTGCAGCCTGTTAAGACCTATGACGCGGCCCACATCCTGCTTAAGACCTCGGTGATCCTCTCGGACGACGCCGCGCGCGCCGAGCTCCTGCGCATCAAGCAGGACATCCTAAGCGGCGCGACCACCTTCGCGGCGGCGGCGCGCAAGTACTCCGAGGACACCGGCTCGGCCTCCAAGGGCGGAGACCTCGGCTACCAGGCCCCGGGGATGTTCGATCCGGCCTTCGCGCAGGCCATGGTCGCCTTGAAGCCCGGGCAGATCTCCGATCCGGTGCGCTCCTCCTACGGCTGGCACATCATCGAGCTCAAGGACGTCAAGACCGACAGCGACTCCGACGAGGCCTATCTCTCGCGCGCCCGCGAGGTGCTCTACGAGCGCGCCTTCCAGGAGCAGTCGCAGCTGTGGGAGAAGCAGCTGCGCGACATGTCCTACGTCCACATAACCGATCCTGCGCTGCTCGATGCCGGGGTGAACCTCGATCACAGCGCCCAGCAGCCCCTGGGCAAGTGAGCAATAGATGGCACTGCCTCCCCCGCGCCTTAAGGCGCGCAAGCGCTTCGGACAGAACTTCCTCGTCGATGACGCGGTCATAGCGTCCATCGTGGATGCCATCGACCCAAAGCCCGGCGAGCACTTGATTGAAATAGGCCCCGGGCACGCTGCGCTCACGCGCCCCGTGCTCGAGCGCGCAGGCGCGCTCACCGCCATCGAGCTCGACCGCGACCTCTGCGAGATGCTCAGGCACGATCCCTTCTTAAAGGGGCTCAACCTCATCGAGGGCGACGCGCTAAAGGTGGATTTCGAGAAGCTCGAGGGCGCCGGGGATCTGAGGATCTTCGGGAACCTGCCCTACAACATCACCTCGCCCGTGATCTTCCACCTGCTTTGCCAAAAAGGGATCCGCGACATGCACTTCATGCTCCAGAAGGAAGTGGTCGAGCGCCTGTGCGCCGCCCCCGGGTCCCGCGACTACGGCAGGCTCACGGTGATGGCAAGCTACAGCGCCAAGGCCTACCCGATGCTCGTGGTGCAGAACACCGCCTTCAGGCCGCGCCCCAAGGTCACCTCGGCCGTGGTCAGGCTGGTCCCGCGCGATCTCACAGACGAGGAGCGCGCCTTGAGGCCGCACCTCAACACCGTCGCCACCTGCGCCTTCTCGGCGCGCCGCAAGACGCTGCGCAACGCGCTCTCATCACTGTTCACCGAGCAGGAGCTCTCCGAGCTCGGAGTCGATCCCTCACTGCGCCCCGAGGATCTCCCGGTATCCTCATACGCGGCTCTTGCCAAGGCGCTCTCATTGAAGGGCGGCAGCGCCCCGTCCTGACACACACCTTTTATTCCGAGGCCCAACATGCAGTCAAAAATCTACGAATTGCTCGAGCACAGCCAGGATCTCTTCAAGGACCGCCGCCTGGTGGTCGCTGGCGCCGTGGCCGACGAGCGCGTGCTCAAGCTCTGCCTGCCCTGCAAGAGCGCTGCGGTGATCGTAGACAGCCTCCCCTGCGCCCGCAGGATGGCCGCGATGGTCGGGCAGGAGTTCGGGGACGAGATGCGCGGCCATATCTCCTACAAGCACCTAAGCGTGTTCTTCGACACCATCGAGGGCGCCCTGCCGCAGATTGAAAGCTCGGACATGCTGCTGCTCCTGCTGGACAAGAGCAAGGCGCAGAACCAGAAGATCCTCGCGCTCGCCGCACGAAAGCTCGAGGACGGCGCGCTCGTGCTCTGCGCCGGCGAGAACAACGCAGGCGGCAAGAGCGCCGACACCCTCATGAAGGCCATGGGGGAGCCGCGCAAGGCCGACAGCCGCCGCAAGTGCACGCTTTTTGCAGTCGATCTCAAGACCCGCCCGGCCGTCCCCGCAGGCGAGGGCTGCATCGATTTTGAATGCGCCGGGATAAAGCTCAAGCTGGCGCAGGACGCGGCCGTGTTCTCCCGCGGCAGAGTAGACCCAGGCACGCTCATGCTCCTTGAGACCATGGGAGACCTGCCCAAGGACCGCAATGCGCTCGACCTCGGGTGCGGCTGCGGCGTCGCCGGCGTCTTCATGAAGCTCAAGGGCGCCGCCTCGGTCACCTCGACTGACATCAGCGCCGCCGCGCTGGCGCTCACTAAGAAGAACGCCGAGCTCAATGGCGCGGAGATCAAGATCCGCGCCGCCGACAGCCTCGACTTCGACGGCAAGTTCGACCTCATCGCGGTGAACCCGCCCTTCCACCAGGGCAGCGGCTTCGAGCGCCAGACCGCCCTTGGGATCATCAAGAAGGCCGCCGAGCACCTGAACCCAGGCGGGGAGCTGCGCCTGGTCGGCAACACCTTCCTGGGCTACGGCAACTACTTGAGGGAGGCCTTCTCAACCGTGGACGTGCTTGCAAAGGACACGCGCTTTTGCGTCTACGGCGCCAGGAACGGCTGATCAAGGCGCCATGAATGCGGCAAGGGGCTGCGGGAATCCCGCAGCCCCTTGCTTTTGCCTCCAGGATCAGGAGGCGCCTTAAGCTCGCTTACTGCTTTTTGACCTCGTTGGCCAGTTCCTTTCCTGCAAAGAAGTCGGCGCAGTTTTGCAGCGTGGTCGTGGCGATGTTAGTCATGGCCTCGCGCGTGAAGAAGGCCTGGTGGGAGGTCACGAGCACGTTCGAGTAGCTCAGAAGGCGCGCCAGGTTGTCATCGGTGATGACGCTTGCCGACTTGTCCTGGTAGAAGTAGTCGCGCTCTTCCTCGTAGACGTCGAGTCCGGCGTAGCCTATCTGCCCCGAGCGCAGGCCCTCGATGAGGGCGTCGGTGTCGATGAGCGGGCCGCGGCCGGTGTTGATGATCATCACGCCCTTCTTCATCTTGGCAATGGAGTAGCGGTTGATGAGGTGGCGGTTCTGCTCGGTGAGCGGGCAGTTGAGCGAGATGATGTCAGCTTGCGCGAAGAGCTCGTCGAGCCCCACGTACTTGATCCCCGCCTCCTTGGCGTACTTCTCGTCGGGGTAGACGTCGTAGGCGATGATGTTCATACCGAAGCCCTTCAAGATCGAGATGAGGCAGCGTGCGATGCGGCCGGTGCCGATGATCCCGGCGGTCTTGCCGTACATGTCAAAGCCCATCAGGCCGTTTAGCGAGAAGTTGCCGTCGCGCACGCGCACGTAGGCGCGGTTGGTCCTGCGGTTCAATGTCATGATCAGCGCCACGACGTGCTCGGCGATGGCGTGCGGCGAGTAGGCCGGAACCCTCGCGACCTTGAGGCCGAGATCGGCTGCCGCGGCCAGATCGACGTTGTTGAAGCCCGCGCAGCGCAGCGCGATGAGCTTGACGCCCTGATCTGCCAGGATCTCCTGGACCTTGCGGTCGCAGGTGTCGTTCACGAAGATGCAGACGGCCTTGGCGCCCATCGTCATCTGGGCGTTCTGAGCGCTCAGGAAGCTCCTGTGGTTGACAAGCTCGAAGTTAAAGCCCTTCTCCTCGTTGATCTGCGCGAACATCCTCCTGTCGTAGGAATGCGTGCCGAAAAATGCGATCTTCTCCATGGTCTCCTCCTTATTGGCGCAAGCAATCTGAGCCTTTGCTCCTTGCCGTATTCCCATTGTGCCGCCACATGGCGTGCAAGATCTTGAATGCTTGCAAAAAATTACCGCTTTTGCAAGCTCTTGCATTCATGCTGGACGCTTTGCGGATCCGCGTTTTATAAGAGAATGCCAGAGGGGACGCGATACTGGCCGCAAGGGGCAGACAAGCCCTCCGAAAACCAAAAAAAGAGGCGCCGCAAGGGCGCCTCGAGTTTTCTCTGTTCAAACTTTCACATCAGTGCACGAGGCCTGCTGCGGTAGGCAGCCACATCGAGAGGCCCGGGATCAAGGTGACCAGAACCAGCACCACGATGAGCGCGAAGAAGAACGGCAGCAACTTCAAGAACACCGCGTCGATCGACTGCCTGGCGATGCGGCAGCCGGTGAAGAGGATCGGTCCCACAGGCGGGGTGATGGCGCCGATGGAGAGGTTGAACACCATCATGACGCCGAAGTGCACTGGGCTGATACCCAGCTTCATGGCAACCGGCAGGAAGATCGGGGTGAAGATCAGCACTGCAGGTGCAGGGTCCATGACGCAGCCCACCAGCAGCATGATGACCATCATGCCAAGCAGGATCACCGCAGAGGAGTTCGAGATGCCCAGGAGCCAGGCTGCGATGAGGTTCGGCAGCTTGGCGTAGGCGAGCACCCAGCCCAGGATGGCCGACACGCCGATGAGGAAGACGATGAGGCCGGTGGTCTTGGCAGTCTCAAGCAGCATGCCAGGGATCTGCTTTAAATGCAGCGTGCGGTAGCAGGCCGACACCAGCGCGGCGTACACCACGGCGACGCAGGATGCCTCGGTCGGGGTGAAGAAGCCCGAGATGATGCCGCCGATGATGATCACGATGAGCAGGATCGCCGGGATGGCCTCGATCACCACGCGGATGCGCAGCGCCCAGCCCTCGACGATGGCGCTCTTGTAGTGCATCTTCCAGGCGAAGAACGCGGCCACGGCCATCACGGCCAGGCCCCACATGATGCCCGGGATGTAGCCTGCGACGAACAGCGCCGCCACCGACACGCCGCCTGAGGCGAGCGAATAGATGATGAAGATGTTCGACGGCGGGATGATCATGCCGGCAGGAGCCGAGGCGATGTTGACCACTGCGGAGAGCTTTGGATCGTAGCCTTCCTTCTCCTCGCCAGGCAGGATCACCGAGCCGATGGCCGCCGCGGCGGCAACGCCCGATCCCGAGATGGCGCCGAAGAGCATGTTGGCGACGGTGTTCGTGTGCATCAGAGCCCCTGGTATGAAGCCGATGCAGACCTTGGCAAGGTTGATGAGCTTGGCCGCGATGCCGCCGGTGTTCATGATGTTGCCGGCGAGCACGAAGAACGGGATGGCCAGCAGCGCGAAGCTGTTCATGCCCGCGAAGATGCGGTTTGCCGAGTTCAGCGGGGCGGTGGGGCCCATGATCGACATGATGGAGAGGGCCGAGCCCAGGCAGATGCTAGTGCCGATGGGCACGCCGAGCACGAGCAGGAACGGGGTGAGGATGAGGAGGTAGAAGATGATGGAATCGCTGAGCATTTTACTTGGCCTCCTTCTTCTTGAGGGCGCCAGGCCCTGCGATGAGCTTGCGCACCGCGTCTATCACGTTGTAGACAGCGTAGTAGACGACGAAGCAGCCTGAGATCGGGATCACCGAGTAGATGACGCCGACGCGCAGCCATGTCATCGCCGAATTGGTCTGCCCCATGGCGTTGTTGGTGATGAACCAGCCGCCGTAGACCAGGACCCACATGGCCATGGCGAAGGTGCACACCTCGCTTATGATCACCAGGACCTGGGACTTGTAAGGCCCGAGCTTGTCAGGGAGGAAGGAGATGTTCATATGACCCTTCTCGCCGTAGAGCAGAGCGGAAGCGAACAGGCCCATCCACACGAAGGCGATGCGCGCTGCCTCTTCGGACACGGCCGAGGGATCCTTGAAGACGAACCTCGCCAAGACCTGGTAGGTCACGAGGATCACCATGAGGCCGCAGAAGAAGATGCAGAGCCAGATGAGGATCTTGTCGAGGATCTTCTTGATGGCTGTCAAGACATTCATAAGCAAAACCACCGGACAGAAAAAAAACGGGGCTTCTTTGATTCTTCAGCAAGCCCCGCCTTGTTCAAGTTGGGATGAAGCCCGCCCCGAGAGGCGGGCGGCATGGGTCAGTTCGCGTCGCGAGCTGCCTGGACGGCATCGTAGAGAGCCTTGGCCGAAGGGGTCGTGACCTTCTCGGCGATCAGAGGCTCCACGGCCTTCTTGAAGGCATCCTTGTCGGCCACGATGACCTTGGTGCCTTCCTTCTTGGCGGCCTCCAGGGACTTGGAGACCTGAGCCTGGAAGCGCTCGAACTCGTCATCGACCAGGCCGTCGAGGTTCTTGTCGAAGAAGTCCTTAACTTCCTTCGGGAGGCTGTTGTAGAACTTGGTGTTGGTGACGATGTAGTCCGGCATCATCAGGTGGCCGGTCAGATTGTAGATCGGGGCGACTTCCTGCTGCTTCAACGCGTAGTAGGTGACCTCGTTGTTCTCAGCGCCATCGAGCACGCCGGTCTGGATGGCGGTGTAGACCTCGGCCTGGCCCATCGGGGTGCCGGTGCCGCCCATGTAGTTGAGCATCTTAACCATGGTGTCAGACTGCATGACGCGGATCTTCAGGCCCTTGAGGTCGGCAGGGGTCCTGACTTCCTTGTTCTTGGTGTAGACGTTGCGGGTGCCGGAGTACATGGCGCACAGGACGGTGATGCCCTGCGGCTCGATGGACTTGAAGAGGTTGCCGACAACCTTCTTGTCCTTGACCACGCGCTGGAGGTGCTTGTAGTCCTTGAAGACGTAAGGGAGGTTGAACACTGCGAAATCAGGGCTCCAGTTCTCCAGCAGCGAGCCTGCGACCATGGAGAACTCCAGAGAGCCGTTCTGCACCATCTCGATGGTCTCCTTCTGCGAGCCTAGCAGCTCGTTGGGGAAGACTTCGATCGCGTACTTGCCGTTGGTGGCCTTCTCCAGTTTCTTGGAGAACTCCTGAACGGCGACCATCTCAGGGTGGCCCTCAGGCTGGTTGAACGCGAGCTTCCAGACGGTCTTGTCGGCGGCCTGGGCGCTGCAAAGCACTCCGGAGACTGCAACAGCGAGGACGCTCACAGCGGCAATACCCAGTTTCTTCATATTCAAACTCCTTGTTTGTACTTGTCTGATGAATCGGATTATATGTTTGGGGTATCGCCCTTACCAACATGTGATCGCCGTTTTTCCACGCCACTCACAAAAAACGCCATATTTTTCACGCAAACGTTTTACGGTTTCCGATTTGCGATCGATTTGGTGCACGATCAAGTGGTCGGACAAGTGCTCATGCTTGAATGCAAGTCTTTTTGAGATACAAAGGTTTTCCGCAAATTTTGCGGAAATTTTGACATTTCTTAAATACAAGATTTGCATCTACTGTATGCGTTAGCCATTTTTGCGTTGCACTCCACCCGATCCTGGCATTCACCGTCCAATTTGCAGATCTGCGCCGCACTGTTGGATCCGCCTGGGGGGCGGCGGATGCAAGCGTGCGCTATGATGCATGAAGGCATTTGAACGGAGGGCGGAAGCCTAATTTCCCATGAAGATCCTGTTCCTTGCATCCGAGGCCGCGGGCCTCATCAAGTCGGGCGGCCTTGCCGACGTCGCGAAGGCACTGCCCTCGCAGCTCAAGAAGGACGGCCACGACGTCAGGCTGTGCATCCCCTGCTACGGCACCATCCCGGGCTGGGACAAGTTCGAGGTCGTATACGAGGGCGTGCTCAACGACGGGAGCAGCCAGGAGCAGCTCCGCGTGCCCTACAAGGTGCGCAAGACCGTGCTCGCAAATTTCGAGTGCTGGCTCATCGACTGCCCGCGCTTCTTCGACCGCACCTCGATGTACGGCGACAACAACCAGGCCTACTGGGACAACGGCACGAGGTTCTCGTTCTTCTCAGCCGCGGCCATAGACGCGGCCCGCAAGACCGGCTTCAGGCCCGACATACTGCACTGCAACGACTGGCACACCGGCACGGCGCCGATGATCCTGCGCCTCAAGTACCAGAAGGATCCCTTCTTTGAGAACACGCGCAGCGTGCTCACCGTGCACAACGGCGCCTTCCAGGGCGTGTTCGACGCGGGCCAGCTATACCTAATCCCCGAGATCCAGCACGTGCAAAACGGCATGATCAGCCAGGGCTCCTACGTCAACTTCCTAAAATGCGGCGTCTTCTACGCCGACAAGATAAACACCGTCTCCCCAGGCTACGCCTACGAGCTGACGACCTACCTGGGCGGCCACGGCATGGCCGGCAACTACCTGGCCCGCCGCATGGACCTCTCGGGCATCGTCAACGGCTGCGACTACTCGGACTGGGATCCATCTACCGACAAGACGCTGCGCATCTGCTACAGCGTCGACAGCATGGAGGACAAGGTCCTGGGCAAGTACCTGCTGCAGCGTAAGCTCAACCTCGAGATGGGCGACACCCCGCTCTACGGCATGGTGGCGAGGCTCACCGACCAGAAGGGCATCGGGCTCCTGCTGCCGATCCTCGACCGCTTCCTCGAGCACAAGGTGCAGGTCATCATCGAGGGAACGGGAGATCCGAACCTGCAGCGCCAGATGGAGGGCATCGCCGCGCGGCACAAGGACAAGATGGTCTTCTCGCCCGTCTACGACAACGTGCTGGCCCACCAGATAGAAGCAGCCTCGGACTTCTTCCTGATGCCGTCGATCTTCGAGCCCTGCGGGCTCAACCAGATCTACTCCCTGGCCTACGGCACGCTGCCTATAGTGAGGGCCGTGGGCGGCTTGCGCGACACCGTGGTCGACTACGACCGCGATCGCGAGAACGGCGACGGCTTCGTGTTCAACGAGCCCTCGTCCGAGGAGCTGCTCTCCTGCCTGCGCCGCACGCTGATCCTCTACCTCGAGGATCCCTCGGAGATGCGCCGCTTAAAGCGCAATGCCATGAGCAAGCGCTTCTTGTGGAAGGACTCGTGCAGGAAATACGAGGAGCTCTACGAGGAGGCCTTGAAAAAGCCCAAGTGGTGATATGAGCAGGGACAGGAAGGGGGGCGCCTGGCGCCCCCCTTCCTGTCCCTGATTGCCGAAAAGCCCTAGCCTCTTAAGCTGCTGCCTTGCTAGAGCTTCCAGCCAAGCGAGGTGATAGGCTCCCCGGGCTTTAACGCACCTGCAGGGCTTTCAGGCCTGTTCGGCTCCTGAGTTCTTGAACCCATGCCAAGGGGCTTTAGCGCACCCTCGATCCTGGGCCTTACCTGGCGCACGAGCTCTGCCCGGCGCAGCCTCACCCCGCCTGCGAGGATCCTCAGCGCCGCCTCGCAGCACACGCTGTTTGGCAGGAGATCATCGCCGCTGCGGGGCGCTCGCCCCGCGCTGATCCATAGCGCACCCGCCGTGGCAAGCGTGCTTTCAGAGGGGCAGGCGCAGATGGTGAAGGCCCCTCCCTGGGCTGCGGTGTTCACAGCTGCGATGCTGTCGCGCTCATCTCCTGAAAGGGAGACCGCCACCAGGAGGTCCTCCTGCCGAAGCGAGGCCGCGGACGCGAGGATCGAGTGGGGATCGCTGGCCATCTCGCAGGGCATGCCAAGCTCCAGGATCCCGAAGCGGAAGGCCTCGGCCGGGGCGCGCGCCGGCCCCTGGGCGCAAAGGAGGATCCTGCGGGCCTGAGAGACCACGTCCACGCAGCGGGCGAGCACGGCCTCGTCGAGATCGCGCGTCAGATCCTTGAGCGCACCGCTGTAGGCTGCGGCGACCTTGCGCACGATGTCGCCCACGCTGTCGCCCGATCGCACGCCGCTTGCGCGGCGGGCTCCGTCGCCTGAGTCCACCGAGGTTGCGAGCGTCTGCTTGAAATCGGGGAAGCCGTCGCAGCCGAAGCGGCGGCAGAAGCGGTACACCGTGGGCTGGGAAACCCCGGCGCGGCGGGCCAGCTCGGCGATGTTCTCGCGCGAGCTCAGGACCGGATCATCGAGCACGGCCTTGGCCACCAGGCGCTCGGACTTTGAAAGCTCCGCCAACCCCGCGCTCACGCGGTCGAGGATCGCCGATTCCATCAGATCATGTCCCCGAGGTTCTTGACGTAGCCGTTCTGGAGCACGTAGTGGACCTTGTACTCGTCGTCGAAGATCACGAGGTCGGCGATGTTGCCGCCTGCGATCTCGCCCACCTCCTGAAGCCCGATGACGTGCGCCGGGGCGGCCGTTGCCGCATAGAGCGCCTCGTCGAGCGAGAAGCCGCAGCGTGTGACCAGGAAGCGCACGCCGTCCATCAGCACCACCGGGGTTCCAGCCAGGCTGCCCTTGGAGTCGATGAGGCCGCGCTGGCGATCCACGAAGACCTCGGTGCCGCCGATGCTGAAGGAACCAGGCTGCTTTGACATGCCCGCCACCGACTGAGCGTCGGAGACGATGTAGAGATGATCGCCCATGATGCGGTGCATCAGCCTGATGATCGAGGGATGCACGTGGCGCCCGTCGGCGATGATGCCCGCATAGACTTCAGGATCCTCGAAGGCCGCGCCGATGATCCCAGGCTCCCTGCCGGCCATCGGCCTCATCCCGTTGAAGATGTGGGTGACGCTGTGGACGCCGGCCTTGAAGGCCGAGAGCGCCTCGAAGTAGGTCGCGGCGCTGTGGCCTATGGAGAGGGTCAAACCGGCGCGCATCAGCGCGATCATGTACTTGGGCCGGACGATCTCCGGGGCGATGGTCATGTAGGCGATGACGTCCTTGTTCTTGATGATGTTCTGGAGGTCCGCGTCCGTCATCGCGCGGATGTAGCTGTCAGGCTGGAAGCCCTTGTGCGCCGAGTTGATGAACGGGCCCTCCATGTGCAGCCCCGGGCAGACGCCCGGGTGGTTGCCCTTGAAGATCTCGACGGCCTCGAAGGCCCTCGTGGTGATCTCGCGCTGGGAAGAGATGAGCGTCGGCACGAAGGTGGTCGTGCCGTGCTGGGTCTCGTAGGCGCGCATGGTCTCCAGCGTCTTGGTGGAGGGAGCGTTGGCAAACGAGACGCCGTCGCAGCCGTTGACCAGGAGGTCGATGAACCCCGGCGCCACGTGCATGCCGTTTAGGTTGATCTCCTCGGTGGTGCCGTTCTCCAGGAGCGCCGGATCCATCGGGATGATGCGGTGGTCCGAGACGGCGAACTCGCTGGCCCCGGCGAACTCCGGCGACGTGACGTGAAGTTGCGCGTTCCTGAATATTGTTGCGCTCATGGATCCTCCGCCTGTATCTCAGGTCAACTCAAGGCTGTCCGCCTTCGCCGTCCCCGCTTGCGCCTTCCGCGCCGCTTGGGGCCGCCCCTTCAGGGGCCGCGCCATGCGCGGCGGCCTTGCGGGCCGCGATCTCCGCCTTGCGGCGGCGCTTCTCGGCAAAGTCCGGCTTGCCCTTGTTCTTGATGACGCGGTAGCGCTTCTTGACGCGGGGCTTCTTCTCCTCTTCCTTCCTGCGCTTGTCAAAGCCGCCTGACTCGGAGGCGCGCGAGCGCTTCTTCTCGGAGCGCTCACCCTGTGGCCTGGCAGCGGGGAACTCGGCGCAGACGCCCTTGATGTGGCGCTTTTCGATCTCGCGCCCGGTGTAGCGCGAGATCGAGTCCAGGGACTCTATCTGCTCTGGCAGCACGAAGAGCACCGAGACGCCGCGGCTTCCCGCGCGCGCCGTCCTGCCCGAGCGATGGGTGAGCACCGCGGCATTGGTGGGCATGTCGAAGTTGTAGACCGCCTTCACGTCGGGCAGGTCGAGGCCGCGCGCGGCGATGTCGGTCGCCACCAGGATGTCGCATGCGCCATCGCGGAAGCGCCTGGAGGCCCCGTCGCGCTCGGCCTGGCTCATGTCGCCCTCCAAGGTGGCGACGTCAAAACCGGCGCGGCGCAGGAGCGCCCTGACCATGCCCACGCGGTCGCGGGTCTTCACGAAGACCAGGCTGCGCACCCGCCGGGTGGTGAGCAGCTGCACCAGCACGCGGCACTTCTGCTCGTCGCCTGCGGTGTAATAGGCGCGCAGCTTCAGATCCTCAGGCAGCTTGTCGCCATCGCCCGATCCGACGCGCACCTCCTCGGGATCGTCGAGCACCTCGCTGGCAAAGCGGCCGATGCCGGATCCTTCCAAGGTCGCCGAGAAGAGCATCGACTGCTGGCGCGACGGGCAGGCCTCCGAGATCTTGTTGACATCGGCGCGGAAGCCCATGTCGAGCATGCGGTCAGCCTCGTCGATTACCAGCACCTCGACGTTCTCGAGATCCACCGCCTCCTTGCGCAGGAACTCGATGAGCCTGCCCGGGGTGGCCACGGTGATCGCGCAGTGCCGCTCAAGCTGGGCGTCGCGGTCGGCGCCGCCGATGATGGTGCCGCACTCGATCTGGGTGCCATCGCAAAGGACTGCGGCCTCATTGGCAACCTGGAGCGCCAGCTCGCGCGAGGGCTCGAGGATGAGGGCGCGCACGCCAACTCCCGGGCGCTCGCACAGGCGCTTGATTATGGGCACCAGGAAGGCGCCGCTCTTGCCGGTGCCCGTGGGGGCGCCTCCCATGACGTCGCGCCCTGAGAGCGCGGCCGGGAGCACCTGCTCCTGGACCTCTGTGGGTTTCTCCCAGCCCTTCTTCCTGATGTTCTCAAGCAGGAACGGGGGGAGGTCGAATTCTTCAAAAGTCATTTATCAAGCCCTACCCTTTTTGCGTGGCACTCCCGGATCACGCCGATGATGTGCCTGCGGCTTTCGCTGTCGGCCGGCTGCGAGCCGTCAAGCCAGCGCACCAGCTCGAGATCGCTCGCCTCGAGCAGATCGGCGTACTCCTTGAGCGCAGCCTCGTCCATGTTCGGCAGATCCTGCTCGACGAAGGGCAGGAGCATGAGGTCTATCTCGCGCATGCCGCGGCGCGAGTGCCACTTGATGCTGCCTGGGATCTCCATGTCGCCTCCTCAGACCGCCACCGGCGCCTTGATCGCTGGGTACGGATCGTACCCGGTGAGCTCGAAGTCGTCGTACTTGAAGTCAAAGATGCTGCCTGGCACGCGCTTTATCTCCATGCGCGGCAGCGCCCTGGGGGTGCGCGAGAGCTGCTCGCGCACCTGATCGAAGTGGTTGCTGTAGACATGGGTGTCCCCGCCAGTCCACACGAAATCGCCGTACTTGAGGCCGCAGATCCTGGCGACCATCATCGTCAAAAGCGAGTACTCGGCGATGTTGAAGGGAACGCCCAGGAACATGTCGCAGCTGCGCTGGTAGAGCTGGCAGGACAGCGCCCCGCCTGCCACGTAGAACTGGTAGAGCGCGTGGCAGGGCGGCAGGGCCATCTTGTCTACGTCGCCCGGGTTCCAGGCGCAGACGATGATGCGGCGGGACTCCGGATTGGACTTGATGGTCTCGATGGCTTTTGAAAGCTGATCGATGTGCCTGCCGTCAGGCGTCTCCCAGTCGCGCCACTGCTTGCCGTAGATGGGGCCCAAGTCGCCGTTCTCGTCGGCCCACTCGTCCCAGATGCTCACGCCGTTTTGCTTGAGGTACCCGATGTTGGTCGAGCCGCTTATGAACCACAGGAGCTCGTGGATGATGGACTTCAAGTGGACCTTCTTGGTGGTCAGAAGCGGGAAGCCGTCATCGAGGTGGAAGCGCATCTGCGTTCCGAAGATCGAGCGCGTGCCGGTGCCGGTCCTGTCCGGGCGGTCGACGCCCTCTTCCATGATCCTGCGCAGCAGGTCCAGGTAGACTTTCATTTTCCTTCCTTAAATCCTGTTTCAAATGAAGCCCCATGGGGGCCTTGCGTCAGTCGTCAGATGGGATGTGCTTGGCGCCTGCGGGCATCACGACCCGCCCAAGCCCCACCGACTGCGCGTAGTCGAGATAAATCTTCCTGATGTCCTCGGAGTGGCAGAGCTTGAGCGCCTGCTCCCCGATGTCCTTGAGCGCGCCGATGCTCACGCGGCGCACGGTGTAGCGCACGCGGGCGAGCTCGGAGTAGTTCATCGAAAGCTCGGTGTAGCCAAGCGAAAGCAGCATCATCGCGTCAAGCGGGTTGCCGGCGATCTCGCCGCACACCGTGATCGGGATGTTGCGCTGGCCCGCCTTGTCGCAAAGCTGCTTCAGGCAGCGCACCACGGCCGGATGGAACGGCTCGAAGAAGCGCGACACCTTCTGGTTGCCGCGGTCGACCGCGAGCAGGTACTGCATGAGGTCGTTGGAGCCGATGGAGACGAAGTCCACCTCCCCTAGGATCTCGTCCATCATGTAGATGACCGCGGGGACCTCGAGCATGACGCCGAACTTGGGCATTGGGATCTCGCGCCCGAGCTGGGCGCTGACCTCCTTGACCACCTGGGAGAGCATGCGCTTGCAGGTGACGATCTCCGAGAGCCTCGAGACCATCGGGATCATGATCTGCAAGTTCCCATACTCGCTGTGGGCGATGATCATCGAGCGCAGCTGGGTCTTGAGGATCTGCGGCTGGTCGATGGTGATGCGCACGCCGCGCCACCCCAGCGCCGGGTTGATCTCCTCGATTGGCAGGTAGCTCAGCGCCTTGTCCCCTCCGACATCGAGCGTGCGCATCGTGACGGACTGTTTTTTAAACTGCTTGAGCACCGAGCGGTACCACTGCACCTGCTGCTGCTCGCCTGGGAGCGAGCCTGACATCATGAACGAGATCTCGGTGCGGTAGAGGCCCACGCCGTCGCACTGCTCGGGCAGATCGGTCATCTCCTCGTGCGAGAGGCCGGCATTGAGCTCGACCCTGACGCGCACGCCGTCGGTTGAGACGGCCTCCTTGTACTTCTCGCGCGAGAACAGATCCTCCTGCTCGCGCCCCGAGAGCATCATCTGGCGGTACTCGGCGATGATGCTCTCGGAGGGATCGACCAGCAGCTCGGAGTTCATGCCGTCGACGATCACCGTGCGGCCGTTCAAGGTGTTGATGTCAAAGTGCAGCCCCGAGACCGAGGGGATCCCCAGGTCGCGCGCCAGCACCGAGGTGTGGGAGTTGGCCGCGCTCTCCATCGAGATGAAGCCGCAGACGCGGTAGCGCTTGAGCTCGGCGACCATGGCCGCAGGCAGCGAGCGCACCGCGAGCACCACGTCCTCCTTGAGCTCGGGGGCGCGGGAGGAGAAGTTCATGAGCCTTGAGATGATGATCTCGGACATGTCGCGCAGGTCGAGGTAGCCGTCGCGGTCCTCGGAGCTTGCAAGATCCGAGAGGCGGCGCTCGGCGACCACCTTGACCGCGGAGGCTGCGGTCAGGCCGTTGGCCATGATCTCGGTGTCCACGTCGTCCTGGAAGGTCGTGTCGTCAAGCAGGCTGCCATAGCCTGAGACGTAGCCGAAGGCCGCGTCCTTCTTGCCGTTCTCGCTCATGTGCAGCGTGTTGAGGTCCATCTCGGTCTGCAGCTGGAACAGGCTCTGGTGGAAGAGCTCCTGCTGCACCTCCGGCTCCTTGGTGTGCTGCACCGTGACGTCGGCAAGCTGGACCTCGGGCTGCCACACCACCGCCTTGGCGATAGCGATGCCCCCGGTGCCCTGCTCGCCCACGTAGGCCTGCACCGACTCGGACGACGAGTCCTTCTGGCTGCGCGAGACGGCGATGATGGACGCGATCTGCGCGCTGAGCGTGACGAGGAACGACTCCTCGACCGGGCCGAACTGGCGGCGCTCCTTGCTCTGGATCACCAGCACCCCGAGCAGCTCGCCCTGGTTCAGCACCGGGACGCCCAGGAACGAGAAAAACTCGTCCTCGCCCACCTCGGGGAGGTACTTGAACTTGGGGTCCGAGGGCGCGTCTGCAAGATCGATAAGCTCCTGCTTCTCGCCCACCGAGCCCACCAGCCCCTCGCCGATGCGCAGCCGCGCCTTGCCCACGGCCTGCTTGGACAGGCCGTCGGTCGCGGCCAGCTTCAGGAACTTCTTGAAGCTGTCCACGAGGTAGAGCGAGCAGCAGTCCGCCCCGGTGGCCTTGCGTATGCTCACCACCAGAAGCGACATGGCGTCCTCGAGCGTGCTCTGGACCGACACGTTCTCGGTGATCTGCCTCAATGCCAGCAGCATGTGGCTCTGCCTGTCGTCCATCACTGTCCTCCGCGCTTTTTGGCGGCGCGGGCGAGCGCCCGCGCCAACCCGAACAGCACGGTCTGCGAGAATTCAGACAGAACCGTGCGGTAAACGTCCCTCTTGAATGCAACAACCTGCCTGACCGGGTACCAGTACGACACCCAGCGCCAGCCGTCGAACTCCGGGTGGCCCCGGCGGTCGAACTCGATGTGCTTCTGGCGGTCCTTGCGGATCATCAGCAAAAACCACTTCTGCTTCTGCCCTATGCACACCGGCTTCTCATTCCAGCGCACCAGGCGCTTGGGGAGCCTGTATCGCAGCCAGCACTTGGAGGTGGACAGCAGCACCACCTCGTCGCGCTTGAGCCCGAGCTCCTCGTAGAGCTCCCTGTACATCGCCTCGACGGGCGACTCGCCAGGATCGACGCCGCCTTGCGGGAACTGCCAGGAATTCTGGCGGATGCGGCGCGCCCATAGCAGCTGGCCTTTGCGGTTGCAGATCACGATGCCGACATTCGGCCTGTATCCGTCCTTGTCTATCAAAACCGCCTCGGTCGCAATTTGTTTCTAAAGTGCCTTGCGGCACATATACTTGGGACAATTATCGCACACTGGCGCCGCCCGATTGGAGAGGGGCGGCACAATGCCTAATGCCAATGGACCGGCATGACGGAGGGGCTTATGAAGAGGAACGAGGGATGGCACGCCGCGCCGCCTTCCAGCTTTGCCGCGCTCACAGCGTCGCTTGAGTCGATCAAGGGCCGCACGATCGCTGATCTCGCGGCAGCCGCAGGCGTGCCGCTGCCGCTGGGGCCGCTGCACGGCAAGGGCTTCCAGGGCGAGCTCATCGAGCGCTTCTTAGGAGCCTCGGCCCCGGGGCTGCCGATCCCCGACTTTCCAAACCTGGGCTGCGAGCTCAAGACCGTGCCGCTTGACGAGCGCTTTTGCCCGCTTGAGTCAACCTTCATCTGCTCAGCCCCGCTCGACCCTGCCGCTCCCTCGCGCTTTGAGGACAGCATCCTCTTTCACAAGATCTCGCGCGTGCTCTTCGTCTTCCTCGTCGCCCCGCGCAATTTCACCTACCAACAGCGCTTCGTCGCAGGCTACAGGTTCTGGAGGCCTGACGGCGCGCAGATGGCCGCGATCCGCGCAGACTACGACGAGCTCATGGAGATGGCCAAGACCGGGCGGGCCGACGAGATCACCGCGCGCGACGGCGCGGTGGTGCAGATGCGCCCCAAGGCAGCCGACGGCACCGCGCTCACCCGCGTCTCAGGCCCCGACGGCTCGATGGTGCTCACAAGGCCCCGCGGCTTCTACATGCGCCGCTCGTTCATGGAGTCGCTCCTGCGCTCCTTCGGCCTCATCAAGGCATAGCCCCAAAGCGGCGCGCCCTGGACGCGGCGCGTCAGGCCTCCTGCCCAAAGCCCGCCCCGCGATGGAGAGATGCGATCCGTCACGGTGAGAAATGCATATAAAACGAGCTTTCTTTTTAAGGCGATCACATTTCTGAACAAAAATTTCTGTATAACAGGTTGTTAAAAATTCGCCGCTCCGTACGCGCAGATTTTTCGCCATTTTTTGCCAAAACGTTTATACGTCTATTTTTTGCTTTATATATCTGATTGTTAACTTTTCGCCAAAAACATGCAAAAGCGGCATTTCTGTCGTTTTTTTTAAAGCAAAATTCGAGGCAAGCGTTTGCAATTTGCCGTATAATAATTAAATGTGGCTTTTTTATAGGCTTGTCTTGATTTTTTTTGCGCTAGAATGGCCTCAGATCGTGGCGAACGGCATTTGCATGCGCCGCGTCTGCATTCAGAACCCCCTGCTGATCATTAAAGGGGGCGAGATTCAATTAGCAAAGGGATGAGGTTCGTTCAAGATGAGCGTGTCAAAGAGATTCAAAGACAAGAAGCTGACCGTTTCTTTTTACATGAAGAAGGAGGCCGCCCAAGACGCAGCCAAGATTGACCTCCTGTGCGAGCACAACGGCTGGCAGGCCGTCGCCATGAAGAAGCAGGCCAACGGCACCTTCCGCGGGTCCATCACCGTCAAGCTCGGCGAGAAGCCGTCCTACCAGTACAAGTTCAAGTACACCATGCCCGACGGCAGCGTGAAGTACGACAACGACTGGGATGCGGAGATGTACTGCCCCAACCCGTTCGGCGGCGAGAACTCGGTGTTTTCCGCCGTGAAGAACCCCGAAGGCAAGTGATCCACGCTTGCGCGGGGCGCGGCCCCCGCGCAAGCATTCCCGGCCATTCATCCTCCCGCGGACTGCGAGAGCAGAAAATTCCGCAGAAAGGTTGACATGCGTCAAACTCGCGTATATCATGCAACCACAATTTGACGCGGGGTGGAGCAGTCTGGTAGCTCGTCGGGCTCATAACCCGAAGGTCATAGGTTCAAATCCTGTCCCCGCAACCAATCATCAGCCGGTTTTATACCGGTTTTTTCATGCCCGGATTTCAGGGCCTTTTCAAAGATTTTCTGCTTTAATCACAATATGTTGGGCATTGCGCGTGCAGATTATGGCCATAGCGCCCCCGCTCTGCCCAGGAGCAGGGTTGAAGCTTACGCGAAGGAAGTCGGGCGCAAAGCAGGCCCCGGGGTGGGATGCGACGAAGGAGGAGAGCTCGCGG
>Ga0256406_1001955_pt1 | contig 31192 bp, 29 predicted proteins | sample RumenRJG_03DNA_FD_185986 | JGI IMG/M metagenome (GOLD analysis project Ga0256406, IMG submission 185986) | Bovine rumen microbial communities from Lethbridge, Alberta, Canada - RJG_03 | ecosystem: Host-associated > Mammals > Digestive system > Stomach > Rumen | place: Canada: Alberta | collected... | reverse complement strand
ATTAAACTCTTCATGTGGTCTCCTTCCTGTATGTGGTAATCCCAGCATACTTTTGTATAACGTCTTAAGTTTATGCAGGTAAATCCACGATGTACACTTTGGAGGCCACTTTCATATTAACTAAGAGATCGGGCTCTGAATACTGTCCGGCGTCTAAATCCAACAGTTACTGATTTCAATGATAAGCGTACAGATTCGAAGGTCTACTCATTTGTGCTTGTACGGACAGCGGCAACATATAAAAATGCGGCTTCAAATGATCCACTAGCCTCCCCGTGCTCTAAACAGAGCCTTCTCTCTATTCAAAGAGTAGCAGATCAGAGGGAGTACGAAAAGAAATTCATGAAGCATTTGTGACGGCGCTCAGCGCCGTAATGGAGGAAAAAATGAAGGAACAGAAAATAAAGCTGAATGATGGACATAGCATGCCGGTCATGGGACTGGGAGTATTCATGATGGAACCGGACACATGTGAAAGGGCAGTAAGACAGGCGTTTGATGATGGATATCGTCTGATTGATACAGCCAATTCCTATATGAATGAAAGAGCGGTCGGCCGGGCCATGAAGGCGTCGGGACTGAAACGGGAAGAAATCTGTCTGACAACCAAGATCATGCCCATAGACTTCGGTTATGAAAAGACAAGGCTTGCCATTGATGCGACATTGAAAAGGCTGAATACACCGTATATTGACTTATTGCTGCTGCATATCCGCTTCGGGGATTATATGGGTGCCTGGAAAGCGCTGGAAGAGGCAGTCAAAGAAGGCAGAGTGAAATCCATCGGCATTTCCAATTTCAATGAAAAAGAGATTCTGGATATTGCTGAACACGGTACGATCCTTCCGGCGGTGGATCAGATTGAATGCCATCCTTACTTTCAGCAGAAGAAGATGCGTGCTTTTCTGAAGCAGTACGATATACAGGCGGAAAGCTGGTTCCCGATCGGACATGGCAGTCAGAAGCTTCTGAATGATCCTCTGTTATTGCATCTTGCAGAGAAGTATGACAGAACTCTGGTGCAGATCATTCTCAGATGGCATGTGCAGGAAGGATTGATTCCACTTCCCAAGGCGGTGGACCCGGTACATCTGAAAGAAAACATCCATATCTTTGACTTCCATCTGGAAGACAAAGATATGGAAAAGATTGAAAATCTTGATACAGGAAGAAGTTTTTTCCAGGATGAATATGACCGTGAAAGTGAAGCGGAAAGGGCAGCAGAATATCTGAATATTGAACATCCCGATTATGACAGTCAGAAATGATTCGCCGGCCTTGGCTGGTGAGAAAAATTTCGCATAGCCTGATGTGCAGTATTTGTGAGGATAGGGATACATGTATAATGAACAGACAGAAGGGAAAGGAAGAGATGGACAGAAAAATAACCGGAAAGCTGGAAGAGGAGCTGAAGGCATATAAACAGTCAGGGCAGATTCCCTTTCATATGCCGGGACATAAAAGAAGATTTCAGGCAACGTCGGCCATAGACAGTACGCTGGATTTTACGGAAGTGGAAGAGACGGATGATCTGCATCATTCAAACGGCATACTCAAAGAGGCCATGGGCCGTACTGCTGCCCTTTATGGGGCAGATCAGACCTGGTTTCTGGTCAATGGAAGTACCTGCGGCAATCTGGCTGGTATCTTTGCCTTGACGCATGAAGGAGCGGAAGTCATTGCGGCAAGAAACTGCCATCGTTCTGTCTTTCATGCCATACAGCTGAGACATCTCAAGGTACACTGGCTGATGCCGCCATATATCAAAGCATATGAAACATATGGTTCGCTTACACCGCAGAGTGTACAGGATGCCCTGGAAATGTATCCGGACAGTGAAGCTGTAATTCTGACCAGTCCTACATATGAAGGGGTGATCAGTGATATCAGAGCTGTTTCTGCCATTGCCCACAGGCATCACGTGCCGGTACTTGTGGATGAAGCCCATGGCCCGCATCTCAGTATGGGGGATTTCCCGGCCGGGGCGGTGGAAGAAGGAGCTGATCTTGTCGTGCAGAGTCCGCATAAGACCTTATTCAGTGCTACGCAGACAGCCTGGCTTCATGTAAAAGGCGATCTGGTAAATCATGCGGAAGTGGAAAAGCAGCTGGGAATATTTGAAACATCCTCTCCATCCTATCCGTTGATGATGAGCCTTGATGGATGTACGGCTGCCTGGCAGAAGGATGGGGATGCTTATGCAAAGGCATGGCGTCAGGAAATCCATGCATTTGAAGCAGTGATACAGAATCTCAGGCATATTCGTGTACTGGAACATCAGAACGGACAGGACAGTCCTTTGATCTATGCTTATGATCCCGGCAAGATTCTCATCCATACCCCGCTTTCCGGAAGCGCATGCATGAAGATTCTGCATGATCATTATCATTTCACCATGGAAATGGCTCAGGGACATAATGTGCTTGCCATGAGCAGTGCGGCTGATGCGCCCGGTACGCTGAAAAAGCTTGGGGAAGCACTTTGTGAAATGGATCAGCACATGGCGGAAGAAAAGGAAGAAGATGCCTTGGAAGAGATTGTTCTGCCTGAAGTCAGAATGACAATGCATGATGCGGTGGAAATGACACATGTGACAATGGATTTAGAGAATGCTGCTGGAAGGACGGCAGCGGAATATCTGTTTCTCTATCCCCCGGGCATACCTTTCATTGTGCCCGGTGAAGTGATCAGGGAAGAACAGATTGCCATTGTGCATCGTGTGGAGGCACTTGGCTATGAGGTGCGCCACAGCGAATCCGAAAAAGAACAGATCATTGTCTGTCAGAAATAGAAAAAACGAAGTCAGAAAATGACTTCGTTTTCAGATCAGATATGGCAGTCTTCTTCACAATCCGTATCACAGAAGGCTGTGTCACAGGATGACGGCGAAGGGGCAGTGCCGTTTTTCTCGGCATCCATGGCTTCGGCGACTTTGATCATGATGGCACATTCAATCCGTTTGCGGAATACCTTACAGCCATATTCATATGTACCGTGGATATCGCCGGTTGCGTGGTAGGCATTGGCTGCACAGCCGCCGGAGCAATACAGTTTGGCCCAGCAGTTCTGGCAGTCAGGACGGGCATAGACATTGCACTTTCTGAATTCATCTCTTAAGGCTGTATTGGTAATACCATGATAGATATCGCCGAGCTTATAGCTGGCATCACCGACAAACTGGTGGCAGGGATACAGATCACCCCATGCGGTGACGGCCACATATTCCGTACCGGAACCGCAGCCGGAAATGCGCTTGTAGATGCAGGGACCGTGCTCCAGGTTGATCATGTAATGATAGAACACAATCGGATGGCCTTCCCGCTCTCTTCTGATCATATCCTTGGCCAGCAGTTCATACTGTTCATACAGAATGGGCAGATCTTCTTCGGTTAAGGCGCTAGGGCTCTTTGGATCTGCGACAACCGGTTCCATGGAAAGCTGGGTAAAGCCCAGATCATCCGCCATATGGAAGATGTCTCTGGTGAAATCGGTGTTGTAATGAGTGAAGGTGCCTCTCATGTAATAGTTCTTATCACCGCGTGCCTTAACAAATTTCTGGAAGTTCGGCACAATGCGGTCATAGCTTCCTCTGCCATTTGCGTCGACCCGGAAGCGGTCATTGACTTCTTTGCGGCCATCCAGCGAAAGCACAACGTTGTAGCATTCTTTATTGGCCCATTCAATGACTTCATCCGTCACATTGACGCCATTGGTCGTCAGAGTGAAACGGAAGTTCTTATTCTTTTCCTTTTCAATACTGCGGGCATAAGCAACAAGCTTTTTGCATACATCAAAATTGACCAGCGGCTCACCGCCGAAGAAATCGACTTCCAGATTTCTTCTTGTGCCGGAATGCTCCACCAGAAAGTCCAGTGCTCTTTTTCCTGTCTCAAAGTCCATGAGTCCGGATCTGCCGTGGAATTTGCCCTGGGAGGCAAAGCAATAGGAGCAGTTGAGGTTGCAGGTATGGGCAACCAATAGACACATGGCTTTGATGACATCGGAACGCTTCTTGAGCTCCGGTGCCAGGCCGGCAAAGGAATCTTCGCTGAACAGACGTCCCTGTTCAATGAGGGTATCGATGTCATCAAAGACATCATTGAGATCACTTTCACAGATGCCTTTGTCCTGATAACGCTTCTGCAGTTCTTTCTGTGCTTCCTCACGTGTTCTGCCTTCATCCAGCAGGGCAATGGCATCATACGTGACATCATCCGTCACATGCACACTGGCACTGTAGGTGTCCAGAACAATGTTATATCCGTTCATCTTATACTGATGAATCATAATATTCCCCTTTCATGAAAGAACCGGAACACTGATGACAGTGCTCCGGTCATTATTTTCTGGCTGTATTGCGGTGAACCGGCAATTACTTGGCAGCCTGCTTGTTTTCGCAGTTCTGGTTGGCAATGCCGCAGCTTGTCTTGCATGCGCTCTGGCAGGAAGTCTGGCACTCACCGCATCCGCCGTTAACTGCGCTGTCCTTCATGTTGCGGGTATCCAAAGTCATGATGTGTTTCATTGTTATATCCTCCTTCATTCAGGTTATAGCTGATCCTGACGCATCAGCACAGCGATCTGCCGCAGGTCCCTTGGCAATCGGCACAGGCGGCCTGAAACCTTACTTATTATCTTATGAGCGGTGAACGGGGTTGTCAAGAAGAAGGAAAACAGCTGCAGGGAGTGTGCACCATGTACATTGGAACGTACTCTGCAGGAGATGACAAATGAGAATCTGTTAACAGAATTACCTTACAATTTTCATGATCTGCGTGTGCAATCTGTACCGTTTCCATCTATACTGGAAACAGAAATAGAATGGAGGCATCTTATGAGTTTTAAAACAGTTCTGAAACTGGCGGTCGGCGCCGCTGCCGTCTGTGCGGGTGCGCTCGCTTATCGTAAGCTGAAGGATAAGAAAGAGCCGGTTACGGTATGGGATGATGAACCGGAAAAGAAGGAACCTGAGAAGAATGAACAGGGCAATGTAGTGGTTCATGTGGACATTCCCGGTATTCTGACTGAGATTTCCGTCAAGCCGGGAGATCATGTCAACAAGGGTGATACACTGGCTTTGATCGGTAATAATCTGCCGGTGGAAGCGCCGGCAGCCGGTACTGTACTGGAAGTCAAGGCGGAAACCAATAGGATGGTGTCTGCTGATGATGACATCATGACGATCCAGGCAGAGTAAGACATGTAAAAGACGGCAGAGATCAATGCGGGTTGAACTCTGCCGTCTTTATTGTCTGTCAGCCTAGAATGGCGGTGACACTGACATCGTCTTTATTCTGCGGCAGAGGGATCAATGTGCCTTCTGTTTCCTTACCGTTGACAAGCAGTGTCTTTACGCCGGACTGTTTATGATCCGGGTTTTTAACTGTGATATGGTAATGTACGCCGCGGAATGTTCTCTCCACGGTATATTCATTCCAGTTGGAGGGAATGCATGGATTGACGGCAAGGCCGTCAAGTGTAGGCTGGATGCCCAGAATATACTGGGAAACAGCGGTGAATGTCCAGGCGGCTGTACCGGTCAGCCAGCTGTTCTTGCCTTCTCCGAAGGTAGCCGCATCTCTTCCGGCGACCATCTGACAGTAAGCATAGGGTTCAGTGCGGTGGATGTCGCTGATATTTTCCAGATAGACAGGACATGTCTTGCGGAAGACTTCAAAGGCACGATCGCCATGCCCAAGCATTGTTTCCGCGATGACAATCCAGGGATTGTTATGGCAGAAGATACCAGCATTTTCCTTGTATCCCGGCGGATAGGAACTGATTTCCCCAAGCTCTTTGTGGTATCTGGTATAAGCCGGCTGATGCAGGCAGATGCCGTACTTTGTGTCCAGTTTATCTTTCACACTTTCAAGGGCCTGCTCGGCTTTGCCGTCATTCAGTCCGATGCCGGCCATAACACACATGCCCTGGGGTTCGATATAGATCTGGCCTTCCTCACATACATGGCTGCCGACCGGATTGGAATAGGCATCATAGGCCCGGATGAACCACCTGCCATCCCAGCCTGCATCTTCTACTCTTTCCACCATTTCGTTGACATGCTCTGTGACTTCCTCGGCTTCTTCGGATCTGTTGATATGATTCAGAAGATCCGCAAACTCCCGGCCGTATTTCACATACATGCCGGCAATGAATACGGATTCAGCAACCGGTCCTTCACTTGGTCCGAAGGTCTGGAAGCTTTCCCCGGGTTCGGTAGAGAAGCAATTGAGATTCAGACAGTCATTCCAGTCAGCCCGTCCGATTAACGGCAGCTGATGAGGACCCCTGTGGGCTGTGGTAAAGGCGAAGGAACGGCGCAGATGTTCCAGCAGCGGCGCTGTATTTCCGGGATCATTGTTGAAGGTGCACGGTTCATCCAGAATCGAATAGTCACCTGTTTCTCTGAGATAGGCACAGGTGCCGGCAATCAGCCACAGCGGATCATCGTTGAAGCCGGAGCCGATATCCGAATTGCCTTTCTTGGTCAGAGGCTGATACTGGTGGTAGGCACTGCCGTCTTCAAACTGGGTATTGGCAATATCGATGATTCTTTCCCTGGCACGGTCCGGAATCAGATGAACAAAGCCGAGCAGATCCTGACAGGAATCGCGGAAGCCCATGCCCCGGCCAAGACCGCTTTCAAAATAGCTTGCCGAACGGCTCATATTGAAAGTGACCATGCACTGGTACTGGTTCCAGATATTGACCGTACGGTTGAGCTTTTCTTCTTCAGTATGAACGGTAAAGGTGGAAAGCAGTCTGTCCCAGTATGCTTTCAGATCAGAAAGGGCTCTGTCTACCTGTTCATCTGTCTGGTACTTGGCAAGCAGCTTCTCAGCCGGTGTTTTATTGATAACATTCGGCGCCTCCCATTTCTGATCCACAGGGTTTTCACAATAGCCAAGCACAAAGATATAGCTCTTTGCTTCACCCGGCTGCAGGGTGACTCTGATGTGATGGGAGCCGATCGGTGCCCAGCCATGGGCAATGGAATTGCGGCTCTTTCCGTCTCTGACTGCTTCAGGATCAGCGAAGCCGTTATAGACACCGATAAAACTGTCACGGCTTGTATCAAATCCATCTATCGGTGCATTCACTGCATACAGAGCATAATGATTGCGCCTTTCCCGGTATTCTGTCTTGTGATAGATTACGGAGCCTTTGACTTCTACTTCACCGGTGGAGAAGTTGCGCTGGAAGTTGGACATATCATCCATGGCATCCCAGAGACAGAACTCCACACAGCTGAACAGATCCAGTGTGCGCTGTGCATCACTGTGATTGCTCAGGACAAGGCGGTTGATTTCACAGGTATCATTTACCGGAACAAAAGCGGTCAGGCGGGCATGAATCTGGTTCTTTTCCCCATCGATAATGGAATAGCCAAGGCCATGGCGGCAGCTGTAGGCATCCAGTTCTGTCTGGGTGGGCTGCCAGCCCGGATTCCATACGGTATCCCCGTCTTTGATGTAGTAATAGCGTCCTCCGGAATCCAGCGGACAGTTATTGTAGCGGTAGCGGGTGATGCGCCTGAGTTTTGCGTCTTTATAGAATGCATAGCCGCCGGCTGTGTTGGAGAAGAGACTGAAGAAGTCTCTGCTGCCAAGATAATTGATCCAGGGCAGAGGGGTGCGGGGTGTGTCAATGATGTACTCCCGTGCGGTGTCGTCGAAATGACCGTATTGCATATTAGATTCCTCCCGTAATAGCAGTTCTGGTGTGTTCAAAATTTACGAACACGATTTCGTAACTTACACTTCAAGTATTAGCACAGATGAAATAAAAATACAAGTAACCGCTTTCACTGGCGGAATGAGCGCAAAAAATTGGATAAAAAATTTCGGCGAAGGTTGTTGACAGCGCTTACATTGTCGGCTATATTGAAAGTGCGAAAACGATTTCGAGTCTTCGAAAAGGGAATGAAAAAGAGTTGAAATGCACGATATATTCAGAAAATACAAAGGTTTCTGAAGGATGATTTCAAAGTGCTTTTCGAAATTTTCTTACGAAAAATCTACGAAACGTTTCGCTGGAGTGATTCATGGCAACGATCAAGGATATAGCGAAAGCATGTCATGTCTCTCCTTCCACCGTATCCAAGGCATTGAATGGATATGCGGATGTGGGACAGCAGACAATAGAGAGGATCAGAGAAACAGCAAGGAAGATGAATTATCGTCCGGATCCGGCTGCGAGGATGCTGAAGACAAACAGTTCACACAATATCGGCATCGTATTTGAAGATGAGACGATGTGCGGGCTGACCCATGAATTCTTCTCACATGTTCTCAACAGTGCCAAGAATACGCTGGAAGCGCATGGCTATGACATCACATTCATCAGTTCAAAGATCGGCGGCAATTCCTTTCTGGATCACTGCCGCTACCGCAAGGTGGACGGGGTCCTGATTGCCAGTGTCGATTTCCACAATGAACAGGTTGTTGAACTTGTTAAAAGTGAAATCCCGAACGTGACCATTGACTATGTGTTTGACAGTCACAGCTGTGTCATGAGTGACAATGTGCAGGGTGCCTATGATCTGGTGAAATACCTGTTTGAAATGGGACACCGGCGCATCGGCGTCATCCATGGCGAACGCACTTCCGTCACAGTCAAGCGTTTATCGGGCTTCTACAAAGCCTGCCGTGATTTCAATATCACAATACCGGAAAAATACATTATGGAAAGCCGGTATCACGACATTGATCGAACGGCGGCCTGCGCCGAAAAGCTCATTGATATGGAAGAAAGACCAACCGCGATCATGTTTCCGGATGACTATTCAGCCATCGGCTGCCGTACTCTGTTTGAAAGAAGGAATCTGCATATTCCGGAAGACATCAGCATCACCGGCTACGATGGTCTGCCTCTTTCCCAGTCGATAAGACCCAGACTCACTACCATGCACCAGGATGCGGAAGGCATCGGACAGAAAGCAGCAGAGAAACTGGTGGAAATCATTGAAAGCAGACAGAAGGAAATTGTTGAAGAAATCATTATCAAACCGAATCTGTATCCCGGCGAAACCGTCCGCCGGATGGAATAACATCACATAGGCTTCAATTGCAGCAACTGACTGCAATCAGCACAATAATTCTTTTTTGGGAGGAAAATTTATGAATTACCGTGTTTCAAGAGTTCTCAGTATCGCTTCAGCAGCCGCTATGGCATTCAGTCTGACAGCCTGCGGTTCATCCAGTTCCAGCAGCAAATCAACTGCTGCTTCAACTTCCGGTTCTTCAGAAGAAGGAAAGGTTCTCAACATCCAGGCCTGGAACGAAGAGTTCAAGAGCCGTATGGAAGACCATTATCCGGGCTATAAAAAAGTAGATGACACAACCGGCAAGATCGGCGATGTCACTGTCAAGTGGACGATCACACCTTCTGATGATAATGCGTATCAGAATAACCTCGACAGCGTTCTGCCGAACAATGCTGATGCGGATGCCGATGACAAAGTCGATATCTTCCTGATGGAAGCTGACTATGCACTGAAGTATGTCAACAGTGATGTCACGATGAGTCTGAAAGATCTCGGCATTACAGATGATGATCTGTCCGATCAGTTTGATTACACAAAGGATATTGTCAAGGATGAAGATGGCAACATCAAGGGTTCTTCCTGGCAGGCATGCTCTGCAGGTCTGATTTACAACCGTCAGGCAGCCAAGGATATTCTGGGTACAGATGATCCGGATGAGGTACAGAAGGCAGTCGCTGACTGGGATACCTTCAATGATACCGCATCCAAGGCAAAGGAAAAGGGCTACAAGATCGTATCTACAGTCAATGATACATACCGTGTTTATTCCAATAATGTTTCCAAGCCTTGGGTAACAGACGGCAAGGTTACTGTGGATGCCAACATCAAGAAGTGGGTTGATGACTCCAAGAAGCTGGTTGATGCCGATGAGACAACAACAGCTGATCTGTGGTCTGATGACTGGTCCAAGGGTTTCTTCCCGGATGGAAAGGTATTCTGCTACTTCGGACCGGCATGGCTGATCAACTTCTCCATGCACGCTGATGAAGATGGTTCTATCGCCAACCAGGGCGGCTGGGGCTTATGCGTAGGTCCGCAGTCCTTCTACTGGGGCGGCACATGGATCGCTGCTGCAACCGGAACAGATAACCCGTCTCTTGTCAAAGACATTATTCTGAAGATGACAACAGATCAGGATATCCTCAAGGAAATCGCTGTTGATGATTCTGACTGTGTCAACTCCAAGACAGTACTTGATGCATTAGCAAGTGATTCTTCCTTCGGCAACAAGATTCTGGGCGGTCAGAACCCTTATGCACAGCTTGAAGCAGGTGCTGAAAAGGTTGATATGTCCAACATCTCTCCGTATGACCAGGGCTGCAACGAAGAATTCCAGAGTGCTATGAAGAACTACTTCGACGGCAACGCCACATATGACGAAGCTCTTGATCAGTTCAAGAAGGCAATCGTTGAAAAGTATCCTGATCTGACAGTTGAATAAGATTCAGATCTGAATGAATGGGCTGACGGACAGAGGAACACTCTGTCCGTCAATCCTTATATGGAGGGCAGAAAATGCGTAAAAAATCACATGTACTCAGCCATAACAAATGGGGCTATATCTTCCTGATACCTTTTCTGGCAGCCTTCGTTGTGTTCCAGCTGATCCCTCTGATCAGCACCATATACAACAGCTTCTTTGAAAATTATCTGTCAGGACTCAAACAGATCGGGCCGAACTTCATCGGACTGGAGAACTTCCAAAAGCTCCTTTCCTCAGGCGACTTCATGACCTATACGAAAAATACGATCATCATGTGGATTCTTGGCTTTGTACCGCAGATCCTGGTATCGCTTATGCTTGCAGCCTGGTTTACGGACAGATCGCTGAAACTGAAGGGACAGCGTTTCTTCAAGACAGTTATCTATCTGCCGAATCTGATCATGGCTTCTGCGTTTGCCATGCTGTTCTTCACATTATTCGCCGATGGCGGACCGATCAACAGCATCCTTTTGCAGCTGCATATCATCGCTAAAAAGTATCAGTTCATGTCGCATGTCTGGAGTGTCAGAGGATTAGTTGCCTTCATGAACTTCCTGATGTGGTTCGGCAATACGACCATCCTGCTGATGGCCGGCATGATGGGCATTGACGGATCGATGTTTGAAGCAGCTGAAGTTGATGGTGCGACACCGGGTCAGATCTTCCGCAAGATCACGATGCCGCTGCTGAAGCCGATCTTTGTCTACGTACTGATCACTTCACTGATCGGTGGTCTGCAGATGTTCGATGTACCGCAGATCCTGACCAATGGATCCGGTGATCCGATGCGTTCCAGTATGACCCTGATCATGTGGCTGAACAAGTATCTTTACAGTAAGAACTACGGCAAGGCCGGTGCACTGTCTGTCATCCTTCTGATTGTCACAGGCATCCTGAGTCTGATCGTATTCCGTGTCACCGCAAAAGATAAGGTGCACTGAAAGGAGAATATGTTATGAGTGAACAGACAGTTCCTGTTAAAAAGAATAAGAACAGAATGTATCAGGGACGCCGTACGTTGGTGTACATCGTGCTGACCCTGATTACCATTCTGTGTCTGATCTGGTTCTATATTCTCTTCATCAATGCCACCCGTTCCAACGGTGATCTGTCCAGAGGCTTCCGGGCTTATCCCGGCAATTACCTGTTCAAGAACTTTGACAATCTGTTCCATGGCACCCTGCCGGTAGGCAGAGGCATGCTGAACTCACTGATTGTTGCTTCCTGCACTGCTTTACTGACAACGTATTTCTCCACGATGACAGCGTTTGCCATCCATGCATATAACTTCAAAGGCAAGAAAGCAATCTTCACATTCATCCTTGCCATCATGATGATTCCGACCCAGGTAACAGCGCTCGGCTTTCAGCAGATGGTAAGAAACATGGGATTGGAAAACAACTATATTCCGCTGATCCTTCCATCCATTGCATCTCCGATTGTCTTCTTCTATATGAAGCAGTACATGGATTCCAACCTGCCGGCATCCTTGCTGGAGTCAGCCCGGATTGATGGAGCGACGGAGTTCCATATCTTCAATCACATTGTGGTTCCGCTGATGAAACCGGCGATTGCCGTACAGGCAATCTTCAGCTTTGTCTCCTCATGGAACAACTACTTCATCCCTTCACTCATCCTGCATAAGGATACGATGAAGACACTTCCGATCCTGATTGCTCAGCTGCGTTCTGCAGACTGGCTCAAGTTCGATATGGGACAGGTATATGCCATGATCGCATTCTCAATTCTTCCGGTCATCATCGTCTATCTGTTCCTATCCAAATATATCGTTGAAGGCGTTACAGCCGGCAGTGTAAAAGGCTGACGGTTAAATGTTTCTATCCCTCCATGAGAGAATCCGTGCCAGTACGGGTTCTCTTTTCTTGTCTTCCTGTTTCTGATAAGAAGCGAAGCAGAAAATAATCGGGCATAGAAATATTGCTAACAGAAAAATCTATTACTGAAATCAAGAAAAGAAGGAAAGAACATGCAGCTGGGCAATATAATCAGTCCAAATGACGGGGCAGGGAGAAAATGAAAAGATGGAAATCAGAGAAACAGCAGAAAGTATCAATATGATCGGAAACTGGCTTGGCAAAAGGGATGTGAAGGAACTGACCCGGAAAGCTCTGAAGGAAAGTATGGATTTGAGCGGGCTGATGCCATGGTGCTGCCAGGAAATATATCATATTCGGCGGTGTAGGACATGCGACAGAAACATTCCGTCAGAAGATGCATGCGGCCTGTCCTGATATTGAATAGCTTTTTTGTGCTGATTATGGGACTAATGCAGGGACATCTGTCATAAAATAGTGAAATATGTGTCAAATGGCGTTTAAAATAAGATGTAAGCGCTTTAAATTTAAAATGCCGAGTGAAGGACATGTGTCACATGACAATGAAAGGAGAGGTATGAGCGCAGTAGATGAAGTAATGCTGAAGCTGCCGGATGAGACAGCATCACAGCTGGATGAGTTTTTGACTTATGCCCCGCGATGGCTTGTGGAGTCTTTCCGCTGTGTCACGATGGAGAAGGGACAGATTCTGATGCGGGAAGGAACACCGGCAGATAAGGTTTATATATTGCTGGATGGCAGGGTTACGGCAGCAGATCTGCGGGTGGAGACAGCCCGGTATGATTACATGACGTTTTATCCCATTGAAATATTCGGGGCAATGGAATTTCTGGCGGATCTGGAAACAGTACAGACTACGCTTGTGACTGCCAGAAAATGTCTGTTTCTGGAAACATCAGCAGACCGCTTTGAAAAGTGGATGCACCAGGACCTTCATGCCCTGCTGATGCAGACAAGATCCATGACCAGGTATCTTCTGGAACAGGCCAAGGATACGCGGCTCAATCTGCTTCTGCAGGGTGAGGAAAGAGTGTATCTGTATCTTGTGAGGCAGTATGAGAAGAACAGCCGTGATGCCATGTGCGTCATTACCAAAAGTCTTGAGGAAATTGCCAATGCGACCGGTCTTTCCCTGCGTACGGTCAACCGTTCTTTGGCGGATATGATTGAAAAGGAAAACGTGACGCGGCAGGGCAGAAAACTGAGCATCAATGCCGATCAGTATGAAATCATGCGGCATATTCTGGATCAGAAGATCTATCACTTTGAGTGTGCAGATGAAAAATAGGAAAGAAGGAAAGAACATGAAGAATTATTCAGAAGATACGTCCAAGCAGTATCACATTCAGGTAGGAAAAGGTGAAGTAGGCAGATATGTCATCCTGCCGGGTGATCCGGGCAGATGTGAGAAGATTGCTGCTTACTTTGACAATCCTGTCAAAATTGCGCAGAACCGTGAATATACAACTTATACCGGAACCATTGAAGGGGAGAAGGTCAGTGTCACCTCCACCGGCATCGGCGGTCCCTCTGCTGCTATTGCCTTACAGGAACTGAATGCCTGCGGGGCAGATACATTCATCCGCGTCGGTACATGCGGGGGCATGCAGCTGGATGTCAAGAGCGGCGATATCGTCATCGCTTCCGGTTCCATCCGGGCGGAAGGCACCAGCCGTGAATATGCCCCGATTGAATATCCTGCCGTAGCCAGCTTTGATGTGATTGAAAAGATGAAGTATGCGGCTGTTAAAATGAATGTGCCGTATCATATCGGGGTTGTGCAGTCCAAGGATTCTTTCTATGGCCAGCATGAACCGGAGATCATGCCGGTAAGCTATATGCTGGAAAACAGATGGGAAGCCTGGAAGAGAATGGGATGTCTGGCATCTGAGATGGAATCTGCTGCCTTATATACGGTAGGACAGTTTCTGAGAGTCAGAGTCGGCGCATGCTTCCTTGTGATGGCCAACCAGGAAAGAGAAAAGAAACATCTTGATAACCCGGTTGCCCACGATACAGATCTTGCCATCAGAGTGGCAGTTGAAGCGATCCGCAGTATGATTCTGGAAGAAAGGAACAGATAATCAGGTGAAATATCATGAAAAAACAATTGAGTGAAGAACAGATTCACAGTCTGATTGACCAGGCAATCGGAATGCTGCAGTATTCCTACATTCCTTATTCTCATTTTGCCGTCGGCGCTGCTTTGCTGGCTAAAAACGGTAAAGTCTATACCGGCTGCAACATTGAAAATGCCGCTCTGACCCCGACCAACTGTGCCGAGCGCACGGCCTTCTTCAAGGCGGTCAGCGAAGGGATAAAGGAGTTTGATGCCATTGCCATTGTAGGCGGTAAGAACAGAAAGGCAGAAGAATTCTGCACCCCGTGCGGTGTATGCCGCCAGGTCATGATGGAATGGTGCAATCCTGATGATTTCCAGATCATCACCGGCAAGGCGGATGGAGAGTATCAGATTCATACATTGAGACAGTATCTGCCGGATGGATTCGGACCGACAGATCTGCAGTGAAAAGCAGTGCTGCGGCACTGTTTCTTTTTCTCATAAGATGTAATATAATATATGACATAGGAGGGCAGACATGCAGGTATCAACAAAATTTACAATTGCGATTCATCTGCTTGCGGCAGTGAAATACTTCGGTAAGGACATGAAAGTGACCAGTCAGTTTCTGGCTTCCAGTATCGGCGTGAATCCGGTGATTGTCCGCAACATCATGATTCAGCTGCAGAAAGCAGACATCATTGATGTGAAAAGAGGACCGGGCGGTATTGTTCTGAAGAAGCCGTTATCAGAGATTACTTTCCTGGATGTTTACAATGCGGTTGAAACAAACAATGATGATCTGTTCCGCTTTCATGAGAATCCCAATCCCCAGTGTCCGGTCGGGCGCAACATTCATCATGCCCTGGACGGTCAGCTGAATGCACTGCAGAGCGATTTTGAAAAAGCTCTTTCCAGCCATAATCTGGAAAGTGTCTATGAAAGTATTGCTGAGGCCAACAGATAAAGGTCTGAGCTGCATCAGAAAGCCAGAAAACGGCCCTGCCACAAGGCGTTGGCAGAGCCGTTTTTTCTTTTTCTGTCAATTTATATATTTTTTTGGAATATTTGATGTGAAAACGTTTCCACAAACATTTCCAGGGTGTATAATGAAAGCGCTCACAGATAGTGGGACCGTAAGAGATTATATCTCTTGCCAGCAAGCGTTCCGGCTGGGCTTTTGACGCCGGGCGCTTCGTAATTCTTTCTAAACCATAAGAAAGGGGCAAAAAAAGGTAAAACATTATGGCAGAAGTAGAACTCAGACACATTGAAAAGATTTATCCAAATGCACAGGACGGCACCAAGAAAAAGAAGCATAAGAAGGGTGAGCCGGAAAAGAAGAAGTCCAATCTGAAAGTAACAGAGGAAGGCGTATTAGCTGTAGAAGACTTCAACCTCAAGATCAAGGATCAGGAATTCATCGTCCTGGTAGGTCCTTCCGGATGCGGCAAATCCACAACTCTGAGAATGGTTGCCGGTCTTGAAGACATTACAAGAGGCGAGCTGTACATCGACGGCAAGCTTATGAATGATGTAGCACCGAAGGACAGAGATATCGCCATGGTCTTCCAGAACTATGCATTGTATCCGCATATGACAGTCCGTCAGAATCTGGAATTCCCGCTGAAGATCAGAAAGACACCGAAGGATGAAATGGACAAGCGTGTCAATGACGCTGCCGAAACACTCGGCATTACCCAGTACCTCGACCGTAAGCCGAAGGCTCTTTCCGGCGGTCAGAGACAGAGAGTTGCCATCGGACGTGCGATTGTACGTGATCCGAAGGTACTGCTCATGGATGAACCTCTCTCCAACCTCGATGCCAAACTCCGTAACCAGATGAGAGCTGAGATTATCAAGCTGAGACACAGAATCCACGCGACATTCATGTATGTTACCCATGACCAGACCGAAGCTATGACACTGGGTGATCGTATCGTTGTCATGAAGGATGGTCATGTACAGCAGATCGGTACACCGAATGAAGTCTATGACAAGCCGGTCAACACATTCGTTGCCGGATTCATCGGCATGCCGCAGATGAACTTCTATGACGGCAAGCTCATCAAGAAGGGCGGCAAGTATGCAGTTCAGGTTGAAGATGCTGTGGTTGTTCTCTCTGAGGAAAAGCAGAAGAACCTGGCTGACAGAAATGTTGCTGAACAGGATGTCACGGTTGGTGTCAGACCGGATCATATCTCTCTGGATAAGGTGCCTGGCTCTATGGTAAAGGGCAAGGTAGATGTATCTGAAATGATGGGTTCCTCCTACCACCTGCATATCAATGCCATGGGCAAGGACGGCATTATCATTGTGCCTACCCTTGATCTCAACGGCAAGAGCTTCAACTATGGTGATGATATTGAATTCACCTTCCCGGGTAATGTTGTCCATGTCTTCTCCAAGGAGACAGACCGCAACCTGGAATGCGACTAATCAAAGAATATTAACAGTAACCTTGTAAGGACTCCGGAGATTTCCGGAGTCCTTTTTATCATGCCGGGTTCCATGTGTTTCTTCAAACTGCCAAGCAGAGGCAAGAACCGGCATGATGGTCAAAAGTAAAATGAAAGCGTTTTAACTATACTTGAATTGGCAATAGCAGGGAGTAATCATTTATGCAGTATGGCTATTTTGATCCTGTGGCGAGGGAGTATGTCGTTGACCGGGTGGATACACCGGTTTCCTGGACCAACTATATCGGGCTGAAAGATATGTATGGTGTTTTCAATCAGACGGCAGGAGGCTATCTCCTGTACAGATCACCGGAATACCACCGCATTACCCGGTTCAGGGCCAATGCGGTACCGATGGACCGGCCGGGCCGCTATGTGTATATCAGAGGCAATGAAACGGAAGACTACTGGAGCATATCCTGGCAGCCCGCCGCCATATGTCAGCATGACACTGTCGCCATACTTGTCCAGCTCACTGTTGAGGGATGTTTCCAGAGTACCTTTACCGAAAGTAGACAGCAGGCATCCCTTTATATGCAGATGTATTCATATATGTTTCCTTTATTTACATCTGTATTCTAAAGGAAAGTGTATATGAAATACAGGAGATAATCTGTATGCCGGCCTGCAGAAAATGAATACAGCTTAAGAATGAATATATAAATATTTCTATTGTAAATAAAAGCGGTTAAGTTAAAATTAGCATATCAGTATGGATCATTTCACATGCAAAAAAATGCATACAAGAAAGAGAGGTAAGTGTATGCTGACATATGAGGAAATGCAGTACTATGCCGCTTTTGCCGAATATGGCACATTGACGGAAGTAGCGCAGAAATATCATATCTCCCAGCCGACCATCACCAGGGCCATGAAAAAGGCTGAGGATGTTTTCGGCATACCGCTGTTTGACCGTACGAAAAACAGTATTCATCTGAACGAAAACGGAAAGCTGGCTGCGCAGGAGATCCGTCTTCTGTTAAAGCAGACGGATGAAATGATTAACCGCATCAGGGAGTATGACAGGGCCAACCGCACGATTTCCATCGGTACGGCGGCAGACGTGCAGCTGCCGGAGCTGATTGCCAGACTTACCCGTGCTTTTCCAGACAAATCCATTGCTGCGGAACAGAAGCTGCCGGCGGAGCTGGAGAAGGGACTCAGGGATAATATATACCAGCTGATTATTCTGCCGTATGATATGGCTGCAGATGAAAAGAACAGGGGACTGTTTTATACGGAGAAAATCGGCGAGGAGCATCTGATGTTCTTCCTGCCGAAGAAACATAAGTATGCCAAAAGAAAATCGCTGAAGCTGGAAGAAATGAACGGGGAGAATATGCTGCTGTTTGAAAAGAGCGGTTTCTGGGCGGATCTTGTCAGAAAGAAGATGACGGATTCACGGTTCCTGGTACAGAGTGAAAGATATTCTTTCTCTGAACTTGCGGCCGACAGTGTTCTGCCGTGCTTTGCCACAAACATGACTGCGGCAGATGACACAGAGGCATATGCTGATCGGACCCTTGTTCCGATCAGTGATCCGGAAGTTAATGTGACATATTATCTGACCTGCCGGAAAGAGGACAGAAGCTATTTCTCGGAAGTTTTTACGGGAAATAAGAAGAATTAAGGAATATTTCAGAATTTCTGAATAGAAGATTTACGTTCAGGAGGCATCATTACCGTGTAGAAAAAAGGTGCGGTCATGATGTCTTTTGATTTCCGGGTTCCTGATGCTTTACAGAAGAAAAGAAACAGAGTTCTGGACCGGCTGATGCCGCTTCTGTCGGACAGTATCGTGACATGGTATGTACTTGCGTTTGTGATGCTTCTGATGGAAAGGACAAGAGAAATGAGGATGATTGCTGCGGCTTCCCTTGGTATGACGGCATCAGTGTGCAATCTCATTCTGAAACATGTCTTTCAGCGCCAGCGTCCATGTGATGTGAATCAGAATGTACAGATGCTGGTTGCCAGGCCTAAGGACTATTCCTTTCCTTTCTGCCTGCATCCCTGATTGCTTTTTCCCGTATGTATCTTTATGTGCATTATCCTACGGATGTCATGATCGGAGCAGGATGCGGGTATCTGTGTGCCCTGCTGGCAAGGTATATACTGCTGCTGTTGTAAAGAAAAGAGCTGGAACACATCCTTTACTGTTCAACAGAAGGAATCAGATGACATGAGCACAGTCACAGTGCTTCAGAGGTCTGATTTCTTCTGCTTTTTTCATTCTTTCATATCAGACGATATGCGTTTTTCTGCATTACAGACGCTTTTTCTGAACTCTGATAAAATAATTTCTGCATGCATGTTCAATTTGCTGAGCCGTTTTCTTCAGCTGCCTCACGTATAATCTATTTTGTCATTTTTGGGTGACAAAGTATGTTCCTATTCAAAAATCCGACTGGATATACTGAAAATGCGCAAAGGAAGTCCCTCCATGTTAACAGATAAGCAGAAAAACCTGATGATACTGCTGATTAACAGCAGCAGGCCTTTAAGTGCAGAAGAACTGGCTGAAGAAATCGGCAGTTCCGACCGCACCATCAAACGCTATATCAGCTACTTGAATTATGCGTTTGAGCCGGATGCTGCCATTACGTTAAAGAGAGGCTATGGCTATCAGATCAGCGGTGATCTGAATAAAGTACGCCTTGCACTTAACAGTGATGTGGATGAACAGAGCAATGCATTCCGGATCAGACAGATTGTTCTGCTGCTGGCAGATGGGAGATGCGAAAGTGCCGAGCGGCTGTCCGACAAGCTTCTGGTCAGTGTTTCAACGATGACCAGGCTGATACCGGAATTGAAAACACTTCTGGAACAGTATGATCTGAAACTGAATACTAGAGGCGGTTACAGCATTTCCGGATCGGAACTGAATATGCGCAGTCTGCTGAATGAGATCGGTTTTCTGTATCATCATTCGATTATTTCAAGAACATATCTGATCAATATTGGAGAAGAAGAGTTCGATCAGATCAGTGACGTCTGCTGTGATGCCCTGCGGCAGAAAAACATTGTTGTAGCAGACCGGGATATGTCCAGCCTGATCCGTCATATTACGGTTGCCTTATCACGGGCGCGCAGCGGCTGTGAGGATCTGCATATTGCTGTAAATGATGATGTCAGAAATCATAACTATGATGTGATATTTGATATCATGAACAGACTTTCCAGGCGTTTTCAGATTGCACTGAGTCCGCAGGAATACAACTATGTTTCCATTTACAGCGGCCTGACCATCTATCACTTTGAAACAGGCGGTGCCGCGGTTGATGATGAAGTGCTTGCTTTTACAAGAAACTGTCTGCAGGAGATTTCGTTACAGAGCGGGATTGATTATTTAAGTAATGATAAGAAGACGGTTGCGCTTGCCCTGCACTTGAAAATCATGCTGAACAGGCTGCACAGCGGCAATGCCAGTGATAATCCATTGCTGGTGATGATCAAACAGGATTATCCGGTCGAGATGGATTATGGCATCCTGATGGCCAAACGGGTGGAAGAGATATACGGTGTCAGAGTGACAGAAGATGAAATTGGGTATCTGGCAGTGCATCTTGCCGGATACCGGCCGCGGGAAAAGAAGCGCCACCGCATTGTCATTGTCTGCCACTATGGCCTTGGTACAAGCAGACTGCTGAAGGAAAAGCTCTGCGAGGAAAATGAAAATATAGATGTCGTCGGCATTTACCCGGTGCATTATGTGGAACTTGCCGCTGCCCAGGATGTCGACTATGTGGTGAGTACGGTGCTGATTCCCGATTACAGAGGAACAGCACCGCTGATTGTGCTGAACAATATCTTTTCCCAGGATTCCAAACAGCTGCTGCAGAGAGAGTTTGAAAAGCATTCTGATCGGGACAGTGAATTTCTCTCTTATTTTGATCCGGCATGTTTCATGAAAATACAAGCGGAAAACAGAGATGACGCATTGAAACAGATTACGGATAATCTGACAGTCAGGATCCATATTCCATCTGACACCCTGAAACTGATCAAAGAAAGAGAAAAGATTTCCTCAACTGACCTGGGAAACCTGTGCGCAACCCCGCATACGATCATGAGCGGAACATTCCGCTCGACAATATCCGCGGTGATTCTGGATCGGCCGATCCTCTGGCATAAAGAGGAAGCACAGCTGATCTTTCTGATCTGCTTCAACTATAAGGATGCGCAGAATGCGGAAGTATTCCGGTCACTGTACAGAGTCATCCGCAGCAGGGAAATGATTGATCATCTGATTCAATGCAATACGTACGATCAGTTCATTAACTGTCTGATCAGAGGTTTGGAAAATGGAAGATAGTGCTATAAAAAAAGATTACATTCGAACCGGTATTCATGCCGGTAATAAAAACAGCTTTCTGCATCAGCTGGCTGAGCAGTCTGTTGCCAACGGCATAGCTGATGATGTTGAGAAGACATATGAAGGGTTTCTGGAGCGGGAACAGGAATGTTCTACCGGGTTTACAGATGGTTTTGCGATTCCGCATACGCGGTGCGGAAGCGTGAAGAAAACCGCTGTATTGATCAACCGGCTGGATCAGGGCATAGATTGGCCATCTATGGACGGACAGCCGACAGACTTTGTGATTGCCCTTATGGTACCGGGCGGCGATCGCGGAGCGGATGAACATATGCGCCTGCTTTCTCACTTTTCACGTCTGCTGGTTAATGCGGATTTCAGGAAATCACTCCGGCAGGCGGAAAGCTCAGAAGAAATTTACAGAATATTTAAGGAAAGGATTATTTAAGAATATGGCAAAGAAATTTGTCGCTGTATGCGCATGCACAATGGGGCTGGCACATACGTTTATGGCAGCCCAGGCACTGGAGGATGCTGCCAAGGAGCTTGGATATGATGCCAAGATTGAAACACAGGGCGCTGATGGCATTCAGAATCAGCTGACGCCTGAGGACATTGCTTCGGCAGACATGATTATTCTTGCAGTTGCTGTAAAACCGCAGGGATATGAACGCTTTGACAATTATGACATCTATGAAATCACCATGCAGGATGCCATTAAAAACGCAAAAGGTGTAATCAGGGAAATTGAAGAAGATCAGGCGAATGCCTGATTAGGAAAAGGAGAAAGAAAAATGGCAGTACAGAAGAGAAAGGCGCTTAACGCTGATGCGTCTAATATAACTGTAAAAGCAGTGAATCCTACGGGAAAGGAAATTCACACAAACGCAGCCTGGAATGAGTTCCAGAAACATATCATGACCGGTATTTCCAGAATGATTCCGTTCCTGATCATGGGCGGTCTGATTCTTGCATTCTCGCAGCTGATTCCTTATGTCATCCTGGGTGTTCCGGCTGATCAGGGACTTATCGATACAATGAATTCAGGCGATTACAATAATGTACTCGGTCTGCTGAAGTTCTCTCAGCTGTGCTCAGATTTCGGCGGTACATTATTCGGATTTGCCATTCCGATGTTTGCGGCATTTGTGGCCGATTCCATCGGCGGCAAGCTTGCCTTCCCGGCCGGCTTTATCGGCGGCTATGTTGCGTCTCATCCAACCGGAATTGTTTCGCTTGTCGATGGTTCATGGACCAGTGAAACACCGGTAGCTTCCGGTTTCATCGGAGCACTTCTGATTGCTTTCATTGCCGGCTATCTGGTTAAGTGGCTCAATGAAAAGATCAGGGTAAATCATAATCTTCTTGCTTTCAAGAGCACATTCCTGATTCCCCTGCTGTCTGCAGTTGCCGTGATGGTTCTCATGCAGTTTGTCATTACACCGCTTGGCGGCGCTATCAACAGCGGAATCAAGGCACTGCTGACAGCTTCCGGTCAGGCAGGTGAGCTGGTATTTGCGGCAGTCATGTCTCTGTGTACTTCATTTGACCTTGGCGGCCCGGTAAACAAAGCTGCCGGCTTTGTACAGGTCGGTCTTCTGACGGATAAGGTTCTTCCGACAACAGCCAGATGTATTGCCATCGTTGTTCCGTCCATCGGTCTTGGTCTTGCGACCCTGATTGATAAGAAGGTTGTCGGCCATCATGTCTTTGACAGACAGTTCTATCCGCAGGGCAAGACAGCAATGTTCCTGGCCCTGATGGGTATTTCTGAAGGTGCTATTCCGTTTGCCCTTGAAATGCCGAGTGTGACGATTCCCTGCTATATGATCGGTGCATTATGCGGCTCTTTGACGGGTGTTGCTCTGGGTGCTGTGCAGTGGTTCCCTGAATCTGCGGTCTGGGCATGGCCTTTGATCGATGGTATTCCCCAGTACATATTAGGCATTGCCGTCGGTTCTCTGGTTACCGCACTTCTTGTTATCTTTATCCGTAACAATATGATGAAGAAAGGAAAGCTGGCCGTTGATTCCAACGAGTGAAGAGAAAGAAGGCGGGAATTGAATCCCGCTTTCTTTCGTTAATAAATATGCGCAGAATAAACCGTGAATTTTATGAGAGGAGTGGAGCAGACGGCTTCATTGTTTCTTCCCGGCAGAACAAGTATTATCTTGCGGGCCTGTACAGTTCAAGAGGCTATGTCCTGTGCTGTCAGGATGAGATGGAAGTGCTTGTCGATGGCAGATATTATGCGGAAATGAAGAGCAGATATCCACAGGAGAATATCGTTCTCTGTCCAGATCACGCTGCCATGATGCATGAAATCAATGCCTTTATCAGACGCAGCAGGATCAGCAGGATCGGTCTTGAGGGAAATTATCTGACCTATCATGCATATCAGAAACTGTCGGATGAGATTGATTGTGAAGCTGTTTCCGTGGATCTTGATGGATTAAGGAAGATAAAAGACAGCTTTGAAATTGAAAGTATGCGAAAAGCATGCCGGATTGCATGTGATTCACTGCAGCAGATTCTTCCTGCCATCCATGCCGGCATGTGCGAAAAGGAAGTGGAAAATCTGCTTGTTTTTACCATGAAGAAAAACGGGGCACAGAAAGAAAGCTTTGATGTCATTGTAGCCAGCGGTCTTCATGGTGCCTTTCCTCATGCCAAGGCATCAGACAGGGTGATCGGGGAAAATGAACTTGTCACCATTGATTATGGCTGCAGGGTTAATGAATACTGCAGTGATATCACCAGAACAATCTGCATCGGCCATTGCAGCGAAGAACTGCACAGGATTTACGATATGGTTCTCTCTGCCCATGATGCGGCTTTAAAGACAATTCGACCAGGCGCCTTATGCGGGGATGTGGATGCGGCGGCCAGAAAGGTGATTGAAGAAGCGGGATACGGGAAGTATTTTCCGCATAACCTCGGTCATTCAATCGGTATTGAGGATCATGAGGAACCTTGCTTTGCCCCAGGCAGTCAGGAGCTCCTTTTCCCCGGCATGATATTGAGTGATGAACCCGGCATTTATATTGAAGGGCTTGGCGGCGTACGCATTGAAGATGATGTACTGGTAACAGAAGAAGGATGCGAAATGCTGAGTGACTTTGAAAGGAAACTGATTGAATTATGAATCGAGAATTGTTGAAATATCTGACCAGGGCAAATGCGGTTGCGGGCAATGAAGGCGAAGTCAGAAAAGTAATCCTGGCTGACTGCAGAGCATATGCGGATGAAGTGATAACAGATGGGCTTGGCTCTTTGATTCTGCATCATAAGGGCAGGGAAAAGAAAATCATGCTGGCAGCGCATATGGATGAAGTCGGCTTTCTGATTCGTTCTATTTCAGATATTGGTCTATGCAGTGTGATGCCGCTGGGCGGTGTAAAGCCTTATGCAAGAACCGATCAGCCGGTTGTTGTAACAGCACGGAACAGAAATCATATATATGGTTTTCTGCAGTCAGAGTACCGGGATGGAAAGGCTGAAAACACTTATGTTGACTGCGGCATGGATTCTAAACAGGAAGTACTGGATGCGGGCATCCGTCCGGGGGATATGGTGACATTCGCTTCTGAAGGTCATGACTGCTCTGAAAACAGATTCATGGCTAAAGCACTGGATGACCGTACCGGGTGTGAGGTGCTGGCAGAGGTACTGAAGCAGTATCAGGGCAATCTTGATGTGTATTGCTGTTTTACTTCCAGTGAAGAAGTCGGAACACGGGGTTCAGCAACATGTGCTGATCTGATCAGGCCTGATGCGGCCATTGTCGTGGATGTGGCATGCTGGCACAGTGAGTGGGACAGAGGCTATCAGAACAACAGACAGCTTGGGGAAGGACCGATGCTTGTGCTGTATGATAAAACATGTGTTGGAAATCAGGCATTTGCCTGGATTGCTGAAGCAGAAGCAGAAAAGGCCGGCATTGCCATACAGCCGGATATGTTTTCCGGCGGCGGTACAGACGCCGGCAGTATCCATCTGCGCAATGGCGGCACGCCTGTACTGACATTAGGCATTCCGCTGCGCTATTGTCATACCAGCATGTCATTCTGTGATCTGCGGGATCTTGCCGCCTGTGAAAAGCTGATTGGCCTGGTACTGGATGATCTGGAAGAAAACGGGCTGGAGCGATTATCCTATGCGAATGAACTTTGACGAAATCAATGACCGCCATAATACCTACAGTACACAATGGGATTTCATTGCGGATCGCTTCGGTGCCAGTAACATTCTTCCTTTTTCCATATCGGATACCGATTTCAAAGCACCGCCGGAAGTGATTGAGCGCTGTGATGAAGTAATCCGAAAAGGCGTTTACGGCTATACCAGATGGAATCACCATGCCTATAAAGGAGCGATTGCTTCATACTATAAAAGACGCCATAACCTGGAAATCAATGAAAACTGGATCATGTACAGTCCCAGTGTCATCTATACGCTGGCCAAGCTGATGGAACTTCTGACCGCGCCGAAAGATGGAATCTGTGTGTTTGAACCGATGTATGATGCTTTCTACCATGTCATTCAGGACAATGGCAGAGTGCTGAAAAAATGCCGCCTGAAAGAGAGAGACGGACAGTATGAAATTGACTTTGATGCGCTGGAAGAGCAGGCGTCGCAAAGCAGGCTGATGCTGTTATGCAGCCCGCATAATCCGACAGGAAGAGTATGGGCGGAGGAAGAGCTGAAAAAGATCTGCGGTATCTGTGACAGATACAATCTTCCTCTGATCAGTGATGAAATTCATTGTGATCTGACGGCAGAAGGCTTTCATCATATTCCCATCCTGAAATACAGAAGTAAAAACACATATCTTCTGAACAGTGCCTCAAAGACATTCAATCTGCCTGGTCTTGGCGGAAGCTATGCCCTGATTCCGGATCAGAAGATACGGCATCAGTTTGAACAGAGAACAAGATATATGGACTTTGTCAACAGTGCAAGTCTTTTGAGTGTATGCGCATTGATCACGGCATATGACAAGTGTGATTATTATATTGATGAGCTGAATCACTATATCAGCGGCAACTATGCACTGCTTGAAGACTTCTGCAGAAAATATCCGCGCATTCATTTCACCCGGCCTCAGGCCACTTATCTTGCCTGGATGAATGTTCAGGATCTTACGTCAGATGACAGATATCTGCAGAATGTTCTGGTAAATGAGGCCAGAGTCGGTTTCATGAATGGACGGGTATATGGCGATCCGCATTATCTGCGTATTAATGTCGGTGCGCCAAGATCAAAAGTGGAAGAAGGACTGCGCAGGTTTTCAACTGTAATGGATCAATTCAGTCTGCAGGAAGCACATAGGAAAGAAAAACTGTGAGGAAATTCATCCTGTCTTCACAGAAATGTCATGCCGGGGTCACGGAAGTGTTTTATCTTTATAACCGTCAGATGAAAGACATCTGATCCTCACAATTATCTGTAAACCCTCATTAATTTCTTTCCCCCAGAAACATTCCGTCATTACTCCCTAAGACGGGATGTTTTCTTTTATCTCGATGATGCGGGTTGTGCCGATGGATTGGGAAAGGCGATGGGAGATGGAAATGACAGTCCTGCCTTTTGAGGATGCACGCAGGGCATTAATGACACGTGCTTCCGTTTCGGCATCAAGGCTGGCGGTGACTTCATCCAGCAGAAGAATGGAAGGGTGAGAGACAACGGCTCTGGCAATGGCCAATAGCTGCAATTGTCCTTTGGAAAACAGCTTTTCATTCATAGGCGTATCCAGTCCCTGAGGCAGAGATGCGATGACATCCTTCAGATCTGAAAGTGTGAGTGCTTCATCTATTTCCTCTTCTGTATATGCATCATACAGGGTGATCTGGTCCCTTACGGTACCAGGCACTGCATTGAACTGCTGGGTGACAAGTCCGTATATCTTTCTTCTTTCCTGAGGGGTCATGGCTGCCGGACAGCGGCCGGCAAGGGAGATGTTTCCCTGATCTGGTGCATAAAGGCCTGTCAATAGACGGAAGATAGTGGATTTACCAGCGCCGGTACGGCCGGCAAAGGTGACATTTTCACCGGATTGAATGGTAAAAGAAAGGTTTTTGAGAACCGGTTCTGACGGCTCATAGCCGAAGGTGACATGGTCAAAGTGAATGGCATCATCATGGACGGGTTCTGTTTCAGAAGGATTCCATTCAGGTTCCTGCAGGAAGGCTCTGATATGCTGGATGGCAGCACTGGCAGCCTGGATGTTCTGAATTTCCATGCCGATGTTTTCCAGCGGTGAGAAGATCTTTCCTACATAGGCAGTCATGGCAACAGCAGATCCGACGGACAGACTGAAGAAGGCACGGAATGCATGGCCTCTGGCCGCAAAGATCATCATGATGGCTGTTACGACAGCCTGGGTGATCAGAATGACAGGGGAGTAGATGCTGTCGATGATATTGCCCTGGTCTGTTGCCTGGTAACTTTCCTGGATATATGCATCATACGTATCTTCCATGTATTTCTGGGCATGGAAGCCATGAATCATGCGTATGCAGCGAATGGTTTCCGGCACATGGCTGTTCACTCTGGCAATGGCGCGGCGGTTTTTCAGCTGGGCTTTGTTCATCTTCTTCTGGCACCATCTTGTAAACAGATACAGAAAAGGCGTTACAGCCGCTAAGAGAAGCCCCAGGCCGATGGAGCGGGTGAAGATGACAGCCAGGATGGCAATCAGCTTGAAGCAGTCAGCGATCATACTGATAATGCCGTCACTGTACAGTACATCGATGGTATCACCGTCATTGGTAAAGACGGATTCAATTTCACCTGCCTTATGGGTATGAAAGTACTGGGCAGGCAGGCGGGACAGTTTATTGCATAAGGCAGAACGGATGCTGTGAGTCATTTTCTGGCCGAAGATGGTGATACAGGCATTCTGCAGGGACTCCAGCATATCGGCCAGAACGATAAACAGGAAGTAGGATAAAGCAAGCAGGAAGGAAACAGGCTGATGATTGCTCAGACGGTTGACTGCTTTTTCCAGAACAAGCGGGGGAATGAGTGATGTGATCACGGAACCGGCAATGATGAGAATCAGCAGGATGATAAGCTTCCTGTTGCGGCTGAGCATGGCTTTGATAAAGACGTTCATTTCATCATTTTTCTTCATCGTAATCACTTCCTTCCATCTGTTCGGTATAGAGTTTTCGATAGCCCGGTTCTTTTTTCATCATGTCATCATGGGACAGGAATGTACCGGTATGATCATGCAGATAGAGGACACGGAAAAAAGAAGGAAAATGATAGAGACGATGGGAGATCAGAAGGATGGTGCGGTCCGGGCAGGCAGATCGGATCTGATCCAGGATTTCTGTTTCGGTTGTTTTATCAACAGCCGCAAATGGATCATCCAGGATCAGAACAGATCTTGCATGGGCCAGGGTGCGGGACAGGGCGAGTCTTGCCTGCTGGCCGCCTGAAAGCATGGTTCCGGCTTCACCGGCACTGTCAGAAGCAGATCGGTTCATCTGTTTCAGGTCCGTATCAAGAGACGTCATATGGATGTATTTTTCTGCATCGGCATCTTCTCCCAGGCGTATATTGTCGCCGATGGACACAGAAAGCAGTTCAGGTTCATGTCCCATATAGGTAATAGAGGAAAGCTTTTCTTCCGGTGTCAGCTCACGCAGGTCTTTGCCATTGAGGGTGATGGTACCGGTATAGTCTGTTTCATCGATCAGAACTTTGCCTAAGGAACTCTTGCCGCTGGCCACTTCACCCGTAATGCCGATGATTTCACCCGGCACAGCCGTAAAGCTGATGTCATGGAGCAGGGAACCGATACTGACGTGATCAAAGTTCAGCGTCACCGGTGTAACAGGAATGTTGTCAATGACAAGATCATCTTCCACCGGCTCTTTCATCAAAGGTCTGATCCTTTTCCAGGAAACAGAAGCTTTCTGTACCGCATTGAAGAGCTTGGCCGCATGGCTTGTCTTGACGGCAAGCTTGGTAAAGCAGGCAAGGTAAGCAGTAAAGGCAGCGATGTTCCAGGCCGTCCAGCCGGTTCCATTGACGTTTCTGGCACCGAAATAGATGACAATGGCAGCGCCGATCATGGCAATGGCATCATATAGAGGGGCAAGGGATCCTTCAAAGAGATTTGCCTTTGCACTTTTTGTCTCATAATCCTGCAGTGCGTTCTCATATGCTTCATCTCTGTTTTCCTCACGGCCATATACCCTGTAAGTCAGACTGTTTTCAATTCTGTCCATGCTCATGCCGCTTAAGGCAGAAGCGCTCTTCTTATAGGCCGCATTGGCGGAGGTGATGATGGTTTTCATCCGGTCTGCTGCAAAGTAGGCAAAAGGCGTGAATGCACAGGCAAGCAGGGTGAGCTTCCAGTCATAATGTAAAAGCATGCATACATAGGCGATCATGACAACGCCTGTATCAAAGATCTCAGTTGTGAATTTGCGCATGCCTTCCGTACAGGCATCCACATCAGCGATAGCCTTAGTCAGCAGTGAACCCATGTTTTCTGCTTTCAGCTGTGATGCGTTCATATGTACCAGACTGTTGTAGAGATTTCTTCTCATACTGCGGCTGATATTATTGGCAAAGCGTCTGACCCCAAAGCGCTTGACAGCCCGGGACACCTGTACGATGGCAATGACAAGCACATAGACAAGGGCCAGCGTCAGCATATCCCGGGCGGAAGCAGTGCCGTGAATGATGTCATAGAGGCACTGGGCCAGCTGTCCTTCATAGTATGGTCCCGCCAGCATACCCACATTGTAGATGAGGCCTGAAATGGTAACGATGACTAAGACCGGTACCTCAGCTTTGAAGTAGGTGCTGATCCGATCGGGATGAGACAGCAGTTTATCTTTTTTCATGGTTTTTCAATGCATCCTGAATATGCGGAAAGCCGGCTTTGGATTCAGCTTTATTACGGACATACAGTTTCTGCAGAAGGACATAGAACTGCTGTTTCTCTTCTTCATTCAATCCTTCTACCAGCCAGTCATAATACACGTTTTCAATTTCCACTTTGGAAAGCTTGAGATGTTCGGCCATGGCAGAAGCGTAGAGCTTCCAGACACGCTTATCCTTTTCATCCTGTTTCCGGATGAGATAGCCTTTGGCCTCCAGGGATGCGGCCCGTCTTGCACAGGCGCCTTTATCCAGATCCAGAATTTCCCGGATGCCTTTCTGGGTGATGCCGGGATTGTGACGGACCACATGGATGAAATCGAATTCACCGGTACCGATCCCTTCTTCTTTCATGGTACGGATGGTAAACCTGGATACTTCTCTTGCGATCTTTATGATCTCTCTCATTTCTTCGCTCATACCTGCCTCCTTTAAAAGATGTACCATCAACTAAATGGATGATAGTACATTTATATGAGAGATACAACGATAGAACAATATCATGCAAAGAAAAGTATTTTCTGAATCAGGAAGGTGTACTTCTTTCACAAAAATCTTTTAGTCGGTGGAAGCCACGACCCTTCAGGATCGGTTTTACTATCTCAGCCCTGATTCTCAATATAGTGTTTTATCGTTTCTGCAGATACCTGCCCGATAGACGCCGCAAAATATTCGTCTGACTACAAAGTATGCTCTTTCCAATATTGTTTCTGTAAAAGCCGATGATATTTCTTCCAGGCATAATAAGCACTGACTTGCTTTAGAGTAGAAACAATTTGTGTAATGCTGTCTGTTGGATTGTATTGAAGCAGAATGTGAATGTGATCTTTATCTGTTTCCATGCGCCTGATATACCAATGATGTGCCTTGCAGGTGTCAAAAATATACTGTTTGATATCATTTCTGAATTCGCCATAAAAAAGCTTCTTTCTGTATCTGGTTGTTAATGCTCTAACGGAATGACCTGTTTCTGCTTTCTTATGTTGTCCGGAAACTGCTCATTTTCATGTCACATTCATTCACGGCCATAAAACAGCCCGGTCATTGCCGGGCTTATGTTATCTGAT
>Ga0256406_1001954_pt1 | contig 31227 bp, 14 predicted proteins | sample RumenRJG_03DNA_FD_185986 | JGI IMG/M metagenome (GOLD analysis project Ga0256406, IMG submission 185986) | Bovine rumen microbial communities from Lethbridge, Alberta, Canada - RJG_03 | ecosystem: Host-associated > Mammals > Digestive system > Stomach > Rumen | place: Canada: Alberta | collected... | reverse complement strand
CATATTTACACAGCAAGTAAATTCAGCTCCTTAACATCATTGTAATGGTGAACTCTCTTCGGATTGCGTGCCAGGAAGAGCTTCTCCGCAAGCTCATCAACTGAAATCCTCATACGGTATGCTGCGCGGAAGACCAGATTGTAGCGGTTCAGATACTTGGTAGCTACGCTGCGATAACCGCGATAGCGATTTTTGATGAAACTGTGCAGATTGTTCACCGTGTTCAGATTGAAGAAGCCTGCATTCTCCTTCTTCACGTTCATAACGCTGAGACCAAGTACCTTGCCCAGCTTCGGATATACGTTCATTCCGTCAGTGAGAAAGAGGGTTCCCTTCTTAACATGGCCTGTGTAGATATCAACGACATCCTTTATAGAAGGTCTTGCCCGGTTCTCTGACTTTACAACCAGATCACCGCTTTTGCGCTGAACCGCAGTGCAGATACAGATCTGCTCGTCAGAAAGACCGCGCTTGGATGCCGGAGTGCCGCGCTTGCGGGGCTTTCTCTTGGCATTGGGGCCGAATTTCTTCCCTTTCCACGACTCTGGTACATAGGTTTCGTCTGCTTCGACGACATCCTCGACCATTGCAGGGCTGACTTCCTGGAGGTCCTCGAGCGCCAGCATGATCTTATGTCTCATAAAGAAGAGACTTGTATGGCTGATACGGATATCGAGCAGAGCAAGTTTGTCCCTGGTTTTATCAAGTGATACGCCCATCAGTGTGTCAGTTAGGACCATTCTCCAAACTTCGCTGCTGTAGTGCGAGCCAGATAAAAGTGTGTTACTCGTTGTAACAAATGATTTACCACATGCGCGGCAAAGGAAAGCCTGCTTGCCATGTTTGTGACCATTTTTAACAACATAGCCGTTTGTATGGCAGACTGGGCATTTCAGTCTGGGAGCGATCTTTACCGCAGATGCGAGTGCGTTCTCCGGGTGCAACCTATCCATGATCCGGTTAACGAGAATCTTGAGATCCGAATCGGAGAGGCTATTTACTGCAGCCAGTATGCTTTCGATGTTGTTCATAGTCATGTCCTCCTGCTGACATGACTATTGTAAGTCAATCCGGAAAAGGACGTTGTACATTCAAATGTACAAATCTGAAAAAACTTTTTGAAATGCTACTTATCTTAACTTCCCAAGTACTTTTGTAGCTACGTGAAATATTAGGCATCGGTCCCGGACTGATGCTGGGCAGCTCTGGCAGCGGCCTCACGTTCCAGGGTCTTCTTATTCTTGGATCCTTTCGGACGGCCGGGGCCACGATGCATCTGTGCTGCGGCGGCCTCCCGTTCCATAGTTTTCTTGTTCTTAGATCCCTTCGGACGACCAGGGCCACGATGCGGTTTCACCGTTCCGGCCGCAACCATGGCAGCTTCCCGTTCAAGAGTCTTCTTGTTTTTGGAACCCTTTGGCCGGCCGCGCTTCCTGGGAACCCTAGGCTCAGCACCTTGATCCTTCTGATCCTTCTTCTCGGCGGTCTTGCGCTGCTTTTCCGGCGGAAGTGTCAGACTGCCGGCATGCTCATACTGAAGATGTCCTTCCACGATCGGTATAGATGTGGGGCATTTGATTCCGCATGCTGTATAGGTTTCATTGGCAAGAGCATCTGCCGGCTCTATGACAATACGGCTTTTATAGACGATACAGTGCTGCAGGGACATACAGGACAGCCTGGATCCCATGAGCATCTGATCCGCCTTCAGCTGAAGCTGAATCAACTTGACGGTACAGCAGGCTATATACGATAGAAGAAGATGTCCTCGGAGAGCGTTCTCGTTCTGCGTCGCCAGTGGCAGCATCTTGGTGTAGTTTTTCGCAAAGTCAAAGATCTGCTCGACTGACTGCCGCTGATAGTAGGCCGGAAGAATCTCTTCGCATTCATACTTGCGGCCGGAGATGACGCCAAACAGTCCCTCACTTTTCATGGCAACGAAGATCTCTTCATCTGTGAGTTTCTTCTTACGTGCCCGTTTGTGAAGACTGTGCAGTTCCTCCGAAGCGTGATCCCGATCATAGCCGAGATACAGCCATGCCGGATTATCCTTGTGTGAGCCGACCCGTATCTCCTTCTTTACAATAAAGAGATAGCGGTCATGGAAGTTGACGAAGTTGGCTTTGTCCTCATCGATCGTCGCAAGGTTGTCCCGGATCATCGCTGACAGTTCCCGGTCATTGGACTTTACGCGTGTGATGTAGTCGATCCTGCACTGATGATCTTCCGTATAGAAAAGATCCAGGTTGTCAGCAGAGTTAAAGCCTGCATCAATCAGGCACGAATCTACGCTGACTCCGAGAGCCTCGAGATTCTGCAGAGTGAAGTCAAGTGTGGATACATCGACGACATTCCCGGGCATGACGGAGTAGTACAGGGGCAGTCCCGTCTTGCGTTGTACGACAAAGAACAGCCTGCTTTCTACGCTGACCTTGCCATTGTGGACATTTGTTCTGGTGAGATACAGGTGCTCACTGTTTGGAAGACCTGTACTGTCGATCAGGATGTTCTTGTCTTTGTCGTAGTGTTTCAGGACGAAGTCAATGTATTCTTCCCTGAACAGGAAATCCTGTTCTGTACTGCCGAGCCGCTGTAAAAAGTAGCTGATCGTCTCACTGGACAGGTTTGCCCTGGGATACAGGAGGTTAACGATGTCGTGTCGATACCATTCGTCCGCATAAGAATTCGCCATCGTCGCAAGTATGTAATACAGCACCATGGTGTGAAGCGTATCCTTATTGCTGTACTCGATCTTGTCAATGACGTCCATGAGTCCGCACTTGTAAAGAAACTCATTGACGAGGTAGCTTCCACCAAAGCACAAAGAATAGCTGTGGTCAGGTGTTGAAGCGATCTGCTGTTGCTCTACGACATCAGAAGGTGCGGCACCAAACTCCCTGGTTTTGGGATTAAAGGTAAAAACACCACGCTCCGCGTTCTGATAGATGCCGCGTTCTTTGTCAATCACTTTGCCAAGATAGATATAATCGTGTCTTGGATTACCATTAACCCGCTTTGATGTACATGCCACGGCATAGGTCTTAGTCGGGTCGGTGTAATTGATGTACATATATTGCCTCATTTATTCGAAGTAGCTACAATATATCATCTAGCTACATGATACTATAAATGAGAAAATATATCAAGAAAAAACGTTGAAAACAAAGCATTTACGTGGATTTATACAGGTAAAATATTCACAGTAGCTACAAACTATGCTGGGAAATTAAGCTTATCAACCCGTTTCTTTACTAACGCCAATCATAAAGATTTGCAAAAATAGGAACTCCCCACCAGGGGAGTTAAGGATGTCGATATCTGTTGATAAAGTTGCTTTATCAGTATCAGATAGCTGTTTTCATGAGGTAAGGAAGCAAACAGTCAGACAATAGGCCACAAAGAGACGTGATCACAGATGATCACACACAGGACGCAGACGGATGGCAGGACACAACAACGGCAAAAACAGGCGCATCGTCAACGGCAGGGAGCTGGATCTGAAAAAGCTCTCCCGCACAGAGCTTCTGGAGCTGCTCCTGGAGCAGACCAAAGAACTGGAAGCCACGCAGGCAAAGGTAGAGGAGCTGGAAAATCAGCTCGCGGACCGGAGGATCCGACTGGAGAAGGCGGGAAACATTGCAGAAGCCGCCTTACAGCTCAACAGGATCTTCGAAGCCGCGCAGAAGGCGGCAGATGACTACGTCCTTGGTGTTACCGGTAAGCCTGTCACGGAGGCTGCAGGAAAAGCGGAAGATTCCGTGAAATCAAAGGACAAGGATCCGGAGGATTCCGGGAGGATGGAGGAATCCGATAATAAGAAGGCGGAGGATCCCAGCCGGGAACCGGCAAAAGAAGCAGAAGACGAGAAGAAGCCGGCGTATTCGGAACGGGCTTTGCAGGAAGAAAGCCGCCAGCAAGATCCGGAAGAAGAGGACTGGGACATACAGGTGCCGGAGACGGAACTGGAAGAGCTTCTCCCGGATTCGGCGGAAGAGACACAGGAAAAGGCATCCATGGAGATCGAGTACGAGGATCTCCGGGCAAAGGACAGCTGAGAGATCGGATCGGCGATCCGGGACCGGAAAGACTGCCGGAACCGGATGCAGGAAGACGAGAGGAAACAAATGGGAAGCAGGAAACGGAATCCGGGATCCAGGGAGGAAAGGAAATGACAGAAGTGGAATACAGCGCATTCCCCACCTCCGGGCAGGTGGAGGCCGAGCTCAACCGGGTGAAGTACAAGAACCGATATCACTCCGTACTGCGAAGTACCGTGTTCACCCTTCTGGTGGTGGCAGCCATCGCCGTCCTGATCGCAACGCTCTGGATGCCGGTGCTTCGGATCTACGGCGAGTCGATGTCCCCGACGCTGACGGACGGGAGCATCGTGGTAACCCTAAAGACCAGCAGCTTCAAAGAGGGATCGATCGTCGCGTTCTACTACAACAACAATGTCCTCGTCAAGCGCGTGATCGCAGGACCGGGCGACTGGGTGGACATCGATGAGGACGGAAACGTCTACGTCAACAACGTCTTCCTCGAGGAAAGCTACCTCCCGGACGGGGCGAAGGCCCTGGGCGATACCAACATCACCCTTCCCTATCAGGTACCGGATGGCAAGTACTTCGTGATGGGAGACAACCGGGATGTCTCGGTGGACTCCAGAAACACCGCCGTCGGCTGTGTCTCCGAGGAGCAGCTGATCGGAAGGCTCGCGTGGACGGTATGGCCGTTCACAAGTTTCGGGAAGATCCATTGAGACAAGAGACAAAAACAGCATGAAACAGCGGTCCGATCCGCTTGAGAAACAACAAAGGCCAGAGCACCGGCAGCAGGGTGCAGAGAAAGACAAAACCGCTGCACAGTGAAGCCATTGAACTTTGACACACCGGATGCACTTCACGGGGGTATGGAAATGAGAAAGCAAGACATGGGAAATCAGTTCAGCAAAAAGACCAGAAAGAAGGCAGGGTCCATCCAGGCACAGCGGATCTTCAGAAGCCGCTGGTTCAAGTCCCTTGTGGCGATGGGAAGCGCCGTGGTCTTCTTTACGGTGTACTCGCTGATCACCCCGGCAGCGACCCTGACCGAGGACCAGGCTGCCACTGACAACGGCATCGTCCTGGAGGAGCCTGCCCCCTCCGAGCCGCAGGTTGTGGAGACAGAACAGGCCCCTGCCCCGGAACCCGTCGCGCAGGCAGCGGTGGAGGAAACACCTGCCGCCGCATCCGAAGAGACGGCTGTGCAGACGCCGGCAGAAGAAACTGGCACCGCTCCTTCCGCAGAGCAGGGCACCAGCGAGAGCGCAGCGGCGGGATCCGGATCGGAGGAGACGAAAGAGACCGGGACGAAGGACGATGCGCCCGCAGATACTGCCGATTTGAATCAGACAGCTTCCGCAGTGAATACAACGGAAACAGCATCTGATGGGATCGAGACCGAGGAAGCGGACGCCGCCCTGACGGAAGAAGAGACGGCAGAGGACGCGACGACAGAATCTTCGGAAGAGTCCGTTGAGGAGACCACGGAAGAAGAGGAAGAGATCGGCACGGTTTCCGAGCTCAAGGCAGCCTCCGGAAACCTCGAGGCACTTGTCCGCTTTGCAGACGGTGCCGGCATCCCGGAGAATGCATCCCTTGTGATCTACGGCGCAGGCGCTGACACCGGCAAGGTTCAGGACGCCCTCTGGAGCGGAAGCATGGACAGCATCGAGCGGTCTTCCATCACCACCGATCTCTCCGAGTATGTCTCCTTCGCCGTCAAGGACGCGGACGGAAACGACATCACCCCGGACAGCGACTGCAGCATCGAGATCTCGTTCGGGAGCGAGGCAAATCTCTCCGATCCCGGGGAGAACAGAATCAGAAAGTACGGCTCCCTTGTTGTCAGCTCTGACGGGAACGTCTCCGTGACAGGAACCGATCTCTCGACTGGCAATGGCCATACCTACGCTACCTTTACCGGAACGCTCTCCGGCAATACCTTCGGCTTTGCGGTAACCACGGCGGACAGGAAGGTGAACTACCTCGAGAGCCTCTCCGGCAAGACCTCTGACGGCGCGGTGGAAGCAGCCCTGTCCTTTGGGAAGGATGCAAAGGTTCCGGAAGGATCCTCCCTCACCGTGGAGACCGCCTCTGTCAATGAGAGCAGCGTCCTGGACAAGTTCTGGGGCGATGAGGAGGGTGTGAACAGGGACACCGCCAAGGCGGATGACATCCGCTTTGTGAAGTTTGCGATCCGTGACAGGAATGGGAACGAAGTCAGGCCGGAGACCAGAGTCTCGGTAAAGCTGACCTTCCATCATGAAGCGGACCTCTCTGAAGCAGCAGAAGGGTTTGTGAAGAAGCACAACGCCCTGGCGGAAGGACCTGACGGGACCATCGCCCTGGGCGGCGGGGCGCTCTCTGCAGGGAACGGGATCACAACCGTCTCCTTTGCTGATGTCAGTGCAAAGAGCGCATTCGGCTATGCGGTCACCACAGCAGAGAAGAAAATCGTCTATGCGACGAAACTGACCGGCAAATCAGAGGACGGTTCCATCGAGGCGAGCCTTCGCCTGACAGAGGAGGCAAAGATCCCGGAGGGATCGCTCCTCAAGGTCACACCCGTCACCGGAGAGTCGGTGCGGAAGACTCTCCTCGACAACATCTGGACCGATACCAGCATCATCGATCCCGATACGATCAAGCTGACCGACAGCGGCCTTGCCACGGTCACCATCACCGACAAGGACGGCAAGGTCCGCAAACCCGAGGCGGATGCCGTGCTCACACTGACCTTTAATAAGAAGGCAGATCTTGCAGAGGCTGCCCGGAAGATGGTCAAGAGAGCAAAGGCAGTGGAGATGACAGAGGAGAACGTAAAGCTCTCTGACTCCGGCCTCAGCGTGGCAGAGGGAAAGACCAGGATCTCCTACACCGGCATCGTAGACGGCCAGACCTTTGGCTACGCGGTCTCTACGGCAAAACAGAAGACAAACTTCCTGGAGGGGAAACTCTCCTACGAGGGCGAGGACTATACCATTGAGGTCAATGTCTCGAAGGACAATCAGATCCCGGAGAACTCCAAGCTCAACGTAAAGGAGCTCGATAAGGATTCTGAGGAGTTCAAGAAGAAGCTGGATCAGGCGACAGAAGCGATACAGAAGGATGCTGAGAAGAAATCGTCTGATGATATTGAGACCAGTGTTGATGACGCCTCTGTCCGGATGTTTGACATCACGATTCTGAACGAGGACGGAGATGAGATTCAGCCGAATGGGAATGTCCGTGTCAGCGTGCAGTACAAGAATGCTGTCAAGGTAGGCGCTGATGCGAAGATGAAGGCCGTCCACTTCGATGAGAAGAATGACGAGGTCCAGGTCCTGACTCCGGAGACAAAGGCTGACACATCGGATACCGAGAAGAAGGTCCATGAAGTCAAGTTCGATGCCAATGGATTCTCGGTGTATGCAATTGTCAGCACCGTCCTCAGACAGACGCTGACCGCTTCCGACGGAAATGAATATTTAGTCACTGTGACGTATGATAATACGTCCGGTATCCCCTCTGACGCCGAGCTTTATGTATCGGAGATCAAAGAGGGCGAGACTGGCTACGAAGATTATGTGGCTCAGTCCGCCGCTGCATTGGGTGAAAAGCCTGAAAATCTGGCGTTTGCGAGACCTTTCGACATCACTTTGAAGAATCCTCAGACAGGTGAGGAGTATCAGCCAAATAAGAATGTTGCCGTTACTATCGAACTGCTGAAGGATGATTTGAATAGTTATGCGTCGGTGGATGTTATCCATATCCCTGACGAGGCAGGTAGAGAAGCGGAAGTTATGGATACGACCGTACACGGAGAATCCGTTGAGTTCGAGACAAGTGGATTCTCAGTATATGTTTTGACGGGAGTTTTCACTTATACCTATGAGTTTTATACTCCAACTGGGGACGTTCCCGAAACAGTAACGGAAACAGGATTCACGGTTGAAAACTGGAGTAGCTATTACAGCCAGATTTCGGTTCAGACGGAAACCGGAACCGCCTATAGTCAGACGGTGAAGAATGGAGAGACTCCGGTTATTCCGCAGATTGCAGATACTTCAAGTGCTGCCTTCGCTGGATGGTTTGAAGGGGATCTTTCTGGCACCTCCGTTAGTTTTGGAAAAAACAGCTTCGACTTCGATAACGTTGAAATCACAGAGAACAGGACAATACGTCTATTTGCCAGATTCAGTACTTTCGCGGAAGTCATTTTCCACGATCAATACAACAGCAGTCTTGCTGATTACCCCGTGATGTATACACGTCGGGGAGAACTGGTGAACGGTTCTGCAAACATTAAAATCAGCGATGTTTCAGCAACCTACAGCGGGAGCGAAGAATATGTTTTTTACGGCTGGTCGGAGACCCCTGTCCAAAATCCAGGCGACACTGCTGATCTGGTATCCCCGGTCGTTGATGGTTGTATCTCAGTTACAGGTCCTAAACATCTTTATCCTGTTTTCCGGTCCTTCCACTGGCTGAGCTTTTATTCTGCGTACACAAGCTCCGGTGCGACTTACGTTCCGCAGGTGGCATATTTCGATGGGGACGGGCCGACTGCACTGACTGTTCCTGTTTGGGAAGGACACACTTTCCTTGGTTGGTTTAACGGCGATCTGACAACAACAGATAATGGCGACGGAACCACCACGGATACGGTTACCTATAGTACGCAGATTACAAATGCGGATGGCTCTCTGATTGCAGGCGTTGAGGGAACGGGAGTCAAGGTGTATGGTGGTAAACTCACCTTGAGCGCAGACACGACTCTTTACGCCAAGTGGAGCGATGCTGCAACAGTCAATTACACAATCATTATTTGGAAGCAAAAGACCACGGATGCGGACGGCTTGGAGAATAGCGCGAAATGTTATGACTTTGTGGAGTCGATTGTAAAGGCGGCATCTATCGGGGCTACTGTATCTGTGGACAGTGAGTATATCGAACGCACTTATACAGGCTTTTCGTATAATCGTTGCGATGGGGAGGTTACCGTTAATCCCAGCGGTTATACGGTGTTAAATGTTTACTACGATAAGGATGCCGGTTCCGTTACGGGCGCTTCTCATACCCTGACGTTTAGAGATTCCGTCACGGGAACTGGCGCATGCGCGGGGCTGCCTGTAACCTATGAGGACGAAGGGGCGGTTGCTTACGAAACCCCCATTCTCACCGGAAATAACGGCAGAAGCTTCGTACCTGCCGATCCGACCCCCGGCAGAAAGGGGTTCTCCTTCAGTGGGTGGTACGCGGATGAAAACTGCTCTACCCGCGTGTTCTTTGATAAAAGCAGCTATAATGCGTATCGTTACAGCAAGGTGCTGTACGAAACCATGCCGAACGAGGATCTGACAATCTATGCGGGATGGAGTGCTGACTGGTATATTGTGCAGATCGATCCCAATTACGGTACCTTTAACGGAAGTGGAGGCACATGGTTCTGGGAAACCATAGATGGAGATCTGATTCGAGAGTATACCCAGGTCACCCGTGATTATGTGCCCTCCAGCTCCGGAACGTTCTATTATGCGAAGCATGACCGCGCATACTACGGGTATTCCGGCAACGAGTGGGACAACAGTGAACCTGATCGAAATGCTTTCTATACTGAGGATCCCAGCGAAGCGACGGAAGACACAACATTCGAGTATGCTCCAGGTGTTTACACATATGCCGGATGGTATGAGGTCCATGCGGATGGTACGGAAACACTCTATGATTTCAGTCAGCATGTGGATCATGATACAATTCTTAGGTTGCATTGGAAAAAGAGCGGAACTTTTTATGTGGCATATGAAGCTGGGACTGGCTCTCTTTCCGGCACTCAGGATAGCGCAGCATATGCGGACCAGGCTGGAGTGCTGATCAACTGTAGCGCCACCGCACCTTCCGGATATGTATTTGAGGGCTGGCAGGTGCGCGGCGATGCCAGCGGGCGGATCTATCGTGTCGGCCAGAACTTTATCCTGAATGCGGAATATGCTGTGACAGTCGGCGGGAAGAGCGTTGTCTATCTGGATGCGGTTTATACAAAAGCTGGTACGGCAAAGATCGTCTACGATCCCAACGGTGGAACAATCAGCGGAACGGTTGATACGGTTGACTTCGGCATGCCCTGCGATAATAATGCGCCTACGCCGGTTAAGAGTATCTCCGATGGGAAGGCTACCATTTCTAATCTGGTTAATAACAGCGTCTTTACGCTGAGCGATGGTAAGCTGCTCGATGATTCTGCTTTTGCATTCCAAAGGACAGATGCACAGGGGAACAGTATGACGCTCGCCGGTTGGAGCACCGAGAAGAACTATCAGCCAGGAGATCCGTTCTATGATCTGGGCGGAGAATATGGCGTGGACGCTGAAGAACCTATTACGTTGTACGCTGTCTGGCAGGTGACCGTAACCTATCATTTGAATACGGAGAGCGAATCTGCTAACTGGGGCGGGGATTGGACTGAAAGCGGATACATCTATGATGATTCGCAGAAGACATACGCTCAGAAGGTTTTTCTGAACAATGCTGTATCTGAACCTTCATATACTCCTGAGGATACGGAGAACAGCGCATTCCTTTACTGGATGAGCGAGGCAACGGGTGTCACGGCTTATTCCTTTTCCACTAAAGTGGCTGGGAAACTGGATCTGTATGCAAAATGGGGCTCAACCGTCGTGAAGGTTCATGCGGTGGATGCATCGGCGGCCGATCTTGCGGAAAAAGCCATCACCGATGGATGGGATGTCCATGACATTGTGGTTGGTGCAACTCCAGTAGCTGTGACCGGAACATCACATGTTACACCCCCTGCTCCTACTGACCCGGCTGACCCTAACTATCTATATGCTTTTTCGGCAGTGAGTGCTGATCGGGAATCTGTCTCCGAGGACAACGCAATCACGAATGTTTTTTATAACACTTCGGATAAAAAAATATATGTCACCTATGCAAGCGGAACCACGGGTCCGCTGGGCGACAATGAGGTTTACTTTGTTTACTACTTAGAGAAGTCTCTGAATATCGGTTACAAGAGCATGGTTGATGTCGGAGAGTCCTCTGGTGCGCTGGCAGATGTTACCCTTGCAGAGGGTAATACCGCGCCTACTACAACAGGATACCTCGGAACGTACAACATGACGGACAAAATCACGCAGCCAAAGGGCTGGGTGAGCGACAGCACGCTTGGATATTACTCTTTTGCTGTCGGCACAGCATCTGCGGGAAACGCGGGAGATCTCCATGTGATTACAACCGCTTTGGATTCCGACAGCAACCGCCCAGGCCTGCAGATAAGAAATACCTGGCAAGGTTTCCAGTATTCAACAGATGGGAATACATGGGTGAGCTGTGGCTATGACCCGGCGCTTTATGTGGTATACTATAAGCTGCAGCCAACGATTGTCATGATTGAAGAGCAGACTGTAGGCAATAGCACTGCAATGGAAGAACAGTTCCAGTATCAGGTAATTGTTCAGCAAAGAGTAACTGATAATAGTGACCCGGACAATCCCTCAGTTACGGAAACAAATGTATTCACTGGAACCTATACATTGCCAGACAGCGAAGGAAAAAATGCCCAATCAGCTATCCTGTTTTACAGCAATAGTGGAGGGAAGGAAACTGCACAGAAAATCACGGTGACCCAGACGGCAAAAGAAGGATTCACAACATCCATCGATGCTGCGGGTAAGGGAACAGTAGTAGAAGCGGAAAGGAAATGGACCTACACCACCGGAGCGACTGTAGAAGCTCCGACTGCAATCTTTACAAATACGCAGTCTAATCTACCTGTAGAAGTCCATGTGGCTCGAATCGACATCTCTACAAACGTTATTGTTCCGGACGACACTATGCGGAGCGGAAACTATAGTTTCGGTATGAATCCGGGTGAGAGCAAAACCTTCCTCACAGAACTGCCCGCAGCAACAGTGTTTGGCGGTGACAGCACGGTATATGCGTTCGGCGCGGTTCTCTACGGCACCGATGATGGAAGTATCGTGACTCCTGCAAGCATGGAGGTTGCGTCTGTTGCGTTTAGTCAGGTAAACGGGAATCATTACGAATTGATGCTAAAAGACAATAGTGGAAACGACCTTGCAGTTTTGGCTGGATATAAAGTATATTATCTTTATTATCCTATGCCGCAGATTCGTTATGTCAAAGAATCTGCCAATGGAGCGTTGACGGAAATCAAGGGGTCGCTTGACGGAACATCAAATACAAATACGATCACTTACGGCCGTAGCACTGTCAATATGAACGGGGCACAGGTCAGCCAGGGACAGCGATTCTCGTTCCCCACAAATGGATTCCGTATCACGCAGGAAGTGGGCACAAATACATTCCGGATGCCCCCAATTCTTGACGATGGAATCTATGCCCGCTATCTGTCCTACTCCAAGCTCGGTGCAGGTAATGCTGCTGACATTTCGTCTATTGGCGAACTTGGAGAGATTAATGTCTCCTCCGGACTGACAATGTATCTTCGGGTTCAGAATAATGTATTGCAGTGGAGCTTCACTGAAGAAGCTAAAAGCTGGAATGATTTTTCAGGTTCGCCCACAGTCTACGCAATTTACGAAGAACGCGGCTATGACCTCCAGATAACCAAAGCGGTTCCGATTGATGTCGGCAACAACCCGAGCTTTACCATCACGCTGAGTTCCGCGGAAATAACAAAAAACAGTTATAGGATCGAGGGTTACACGGATGATACGATCGTGGCAACTCCCGCAAGCGGTTCAACTCCGGGTACCATTACACTTACTGTTTCGGATGGAACCAGTGTAAAACTGAAAGGTCTGGGACAGGGCCCCTATACAGTCAAAGAAACCAATAACAACAACTATAACCTCACCGCGAAATGTGGGCCACTTAACGGTGCTCTGACAGATGTGACTGTGACGAACAGCAGTCTTGACTTCTCTTTGGACAGAGAGCGGAAGTTGGAACTTACAAACACATCCAAGGCAATCTGCAAAATTACGGTGAATGGCACCGAGATCCCGTTCTACACCTTGCAAAGCGCAGTGGAGTATGTTGTTGACAACATCTCCTCGAAAACTGCGACGATTCAAATGTTGACGGATTATCTAATGCCGTCAGTGGATAAACCTGTCATTCCGGCTGGCTATACGATTACCCTTAACACAGCGGATACCTCTGGCGGAATCTATAACTTTGACGGCGGAAGCTTGGGAACAGCTTCAGGCGCGACCATTACCAGAGCGACTGACAATACCAACGGATCTCTGGTTACAAGTCGCGGCACATTGACGTTTGCAAACGTTACGCTGAACGGGAACAACGTAGAAACCGACAGCGCAATGATCATCAGTTCCGGAACGCTAAATATTGGTGACGGTGCGCTTTTGGAAAAGGCGAAAAACACCAACGGAAACGGCGGCGCAATTAGTGCAACTGAGGGCACGGTTAGCGTAGCATCGACGATCCGAAACTGCAGCGCGGGAAATGGTGGCGCAATCTATTCCGAAGGAAGCGCCATCACAATTACGGGCACTTTGTCCGGAAACAATGCCATAAACGGTGGTGCGATTTACTATGATGGCACCGGAACAATCAGCATCTCCGGAAGCGCAGGTCTTGTGAATAACAAATCAAGCGGAAACGGCGGCGCGATCTATGCCACAGCAGGCACGATCGCGGTGTCTGGCGGAAGCATGACCAAAAATACTGCCTCAGGAAACGGCGGCGCGATCTACACAGTCGATGGCGCGGTGAATGTGAGCGGAGGCACTATTGGAGGAACGGGCAACGCTAATTCCGCGATCAACGGTTCCGCCGCGTTTATTCAGTCCGGTTCCGCATCTTTCTCAGGCGGCAGCATTACAGCCAATACCGCAACAAGCGGCGGCGCGATCGGCGTAGGCGGCACCAGTGCAAGGCTGTATTTCTCCGGGGCGGCCAGTATTACCGGCAACACGATGGCGGGTTCTGCCAGCAATGTCTATCTGAACCAGGATACGGATGCGATCATCAACGCCGAAGGATTGGAAGCCGGTGCGGAGATCGGAATCTATGTGTCCGGAGACATGAGTGCTGATCTGTTCAAGAATAGGGGTGTTCCTGGTGCAAAATTCGGTGTATATTCGAGTGAAACCGGTATAACTGCATTCAAAAACGATAGATTGGCGGGAATTACCGTTACAGCGGATACTGCCGCGAGGCGGCTTGTCTGGGGCAAAAGCATTCAGGTACGAGTGCGCTATCTGGAAAACTTTGCTTCTTTCCCGCAGAAATCTGGTGGAAGCTGGAATGGCACGCAGAAGCCTCAGAACGGCTGGGAGAGATCTTATTATCTGCCCTCTAATAATAATTCGGCTTCGTCCATCGGTGACGATTTGCGCAGCAAATATGATTTGAAACTTACCAAAACCGCGGCCTTTGCCTGCGCGTTCGTGGATGACGGCACAAATGATATTGCGTTTGAAAACTATGTGACAGAGGTCAACTGGGACAGCAGCGCAAATTCCTGGAAATTTACGAAGCGTGACGGGACTGTAGTGTCAGGTGAAAAACTTGTTGTCTATTATTCGGAACCCGCATATATCAATATTGAGAATAACACATCCTTCCCGTTGAACATTACGGAGCTGTCCTTGAGAGAGAGAACCGCCGCTGCCGGTTATGGCTATGTTTTTGCGGTAAACGGAGCGGTTCAGGACAAACTGATGCCCATAACAGCGGCTGATCTTACCCTTGGAGCGGGAAAGTCATTGAAGCTCATGTTCCCCGGTGGAGTGAAAAGTCAGGTTTATACACTGAAGGGTGGTTTTGTTGTTGGAGGTAGTGATGAGAATATTCCTGTCCGACAGACTGGGGTCTCGCCATCGACTACCTTGAGCGGACCAAGTCGTACTGATTTTACGCTGAACTCAGGAAAAACTGGCAACGCAAACGGGAGTACCGTCGATGTGGTCTTCGGTGGCTCAAAGCCGATCTGCAAGATTGTCACGACTACTGTGATAGATGGCGTGCAGGACAGTGAAATAGCTGGCATTGATAATCCCGATGAGGATGGCGTTGCCTATTTGTTTTCCAGTTTGCAGCAGGCAGTCACTTTTGCCCAGAGCCACTCTCTGACTGGTGCAGTAATCGAACTTCTGGTCGACTACCTCATTCCGGGGGCCGATGCTGTCAGTATCCCGGCAAATTACAATCTTACATTCACCACTGCGATTGGAGATACGGGAAATGACTATAATTATTCCAATGATAGTTCTGCACGCGCAACGATCAGCCGAGATAACAGTAATACCGACTCCTTTATTGTGGTGGCAGACGGACAGAACAGCACAAAGCTGACTGTTACGAATCTGATCTTTGACGGCAAGAACTATTCGGGAGATATTGCAGGCGGCGTAATAAAAACAACAGATTGTGAAGTTGAGATTACAAACTGTGATTTTAAGAATTGTATTGCGAAGGACGGCGGTGGTATTAAAATCGAGTATAATCCGTCAAGCAGCAACTATACAAATGCAAAACTTACTGTGACGGGGTGCAATTTTACGAACTGCAAATCTGACGGTTCTTTTCGTCAGGGAGGCGGAGCTATCTGGACCAACGCCTGTAGCTTCACGCTTACCGGAGAGAAAGACACAAATGGAAACTATACTTCCGGTGTCTTCGATTCCTGCGTGGCCAACGACCAGGGCGGAGCAGTCTTCCATAGAATTGACTGGGCATACCCCGAAGAGTATCGTTTACATTCTACAACAACTGTTCAGAATTGTAAGTTCATCAACTGTCAGGCGAAGGCCGCAGGTGGATTGGAAATTGACTCCTACAGTATCACTACAAGTGACTGCTGGTTTGAGAATTGCCAGGCCACGACCCGTAATGCAGGCGGATTCAACGTTTTTATACAGTATAAAGTAAACGGAGCGGATGAAATGAATCCGCCAGTAAGCGCAACGGGGCCGACCAAGCTTAATGTGACTAATTGCACGTTCAAATACTGTACAGCGAATCAACATGGTGGCGGTTTCCGTACGCTGAGTCACGAAACTACTTTGACTGATTGTATCTTTATTGGTAATACTGCGGGAAGCAACCATTATGGCGGCGGTATCAGCATTACCAACCAGAACGCGACAGAGGGTGTCATCAAGGGGTGTACAGTCCAGAACTGCAGCGCCAGAAGCGGAGGCGGGGTATTTTTCGACGGAAGTAAAAACGCTGATGCAAAGCTCACTATCATGGATGATCCCGATCATAATTGTGAATCAATCATCAGCGGAAACACTGCCTCCAACCAGGGCGGCGGCGTCTATACAGGTTCCGCTACCACACTGATCAATACGCAGATTCAGAACAATACGCTGACCACCGGTATGGTGAATAATGCAGCCGGCATGTATGTGAACAGCAAAACTCTGACAATTGGTAAAACGGGAGCGGAGGTTGACACTACCGTTATCACCAATAATACGGTGAGCGGCGGCGGAGCGTCTAACCTTCATCTATGGGGCGGCGATAAAGCGGGTAGTATTGTTGTTAACTGTGATCTGTCTGAAGGAAGCCATATTGGTGTGACGAATCCCGGCTCGGTAACCCAACAGTTCGGAACATCACCGAATTCAACAACATCTCCATTTTGGAGACCCTATGGTCTTGCGGATCCCACGCCGGATGATCCTGATTATTATCCGACTTTTGTTGCGGATGACGGATCAGTTTATGGAATCATTGACCGCATTGACCGTTCCGATCAATCCGGGAAGAAAATCATCTGGGGAGGCCCTCCCGTTTGCAAGATCACGGATGCAGATGGAAATCTGCTGTATCTGGATAATGCGAAGAAATACCCTGCGATTTTTGACGCTCTGGAAGGCGGCACGGCAGGCAGTTGGGCAAGTGCTTTTTCTGTTCTTGGCGTTGCAAATCCTACATTATATACAGCGTCTAAGAATCCATATACGACAAAGACATACAAGGTACAAATGCTGATTGGAGAGTATCAATTGGGGAACACTGTTACAACTTTTAAGGTTCCTAACGACGGTACACCTCTTGATATTACCCTGACTACAGCCAACGAATCCGATGGCAGCTACCCCTATCGGGGTACGCCGGGAAGCGTAGCTACCATTGTCCGGAAAAGCGGCTTTAATAACCCTATGTTCTCTGTAGGAACGAAAACGACCTTTACTGGTATAGTTCTGGACGGCGGCTCCACCCTGGAGCGCTCTTCAACTGCCAACGGAGCAGTTTTACACATCAAAGGAGGATCTACAAGTAATGCAAATGATGGATCGCGTTATGCCTTCGCAGTTCTTGGCGAGGGAGCGGTGATTCGAAATTCAGCAACGTCTGGTAACGGAACAGTATATGTCGACTGGGGAGATTTCACGCTTGCAGGAGGTACAATAGAGAACTGTACCGCGAAGAACGGCGGCGCTATTTATATGAAATCGCGTACGCAGACAAATCCGGCCAGAGGTTATCTCAGACTGGAAAGCGGCAGCATTGTCAACTGTTCAGCAAGTAATGGCGGCGGCGTCTATGTCAACACAGGCACATTTTCTATGACGGCTGTATCGATCCGCAACTGCACGGCGACAACAAACGGCGGCGGTATATGCTATATGGCGGACGGGCAATCTCCGCAGACCAAAGAGTTCACCATGTCCGGCGGTATCATCAGCAACTGCTCGGCGGCCAACGGCGGCGGTGTGTATGTGAACAATAATAAGGCATTCGCCATGTCCGGCGGCTTCATCATGGGCAATACCGCGACGACCAAAGGCGGAGGAATAGCAATCGGCGGAACTGGCGTCGTCCTGACATTCTCCAGGACACCCTGGGTTTCCGGCAATACCTGCAGTCGCGCAGATATGGATTCGGAAGGAAATGCCTGTAACCTGGAGCTGGATTCTTATGCGGATACGGTGATCCAGACCGACGGCATCTGGAACGGCGCGAAAATCGGTGTTTACGTCCCCGGCAACAGAGATGATAATACGCCGGGAAACGATACGGACCCCTATAAGAACCACGGCGGCGAAGGAGACAGATTCGGAACCTTTAACAATTTGGCAGATGCATCCTATCTCTACGGTTTTGTCAATGACAGAAACGGATTGAAGGGCGGCCTGCAATCCGGATCGGATCCGCAAACGCATAAAGGGATCCACTGGATCAAGATATTCTCTCTGGAGATCAGCAATGAGGTTATAAGTTATCAGAATGACGATAATGAGGGATTCAGATTTAAGGTAACATTGACCGGGACGGCGAGTGACGGAACGGTTGCAGAGGCTATCAGCAGTACTGCGGAAGAACCGGAAAAATACGGCGGCCTTTATTTCGTCAACGGCGTTGCGACACAAATGGTCGTGAAAGAAGACGAAACAACGCGAGTTGTTGATCTAATCCTTAAGTCCGGAGAATCTGTCACTGGTGAACGGTTGCCGGCAGGGCTGAACTATACCGTCGAAGAAATTCTGACTGAGGACCAAAAGAAAGCCTTTGCCGCATTGCCGGATGAAACAATTCGCGGCTATATTGGTGAATACGCGGAGAGTACAACAAGGAACCGATATCTCTCCACCGCTGAATTTACGAATCTTCGGCCTGTTTGTAAAGTCGAAGGTGATAGCGAAAATATACTTTACTACAAGACCGCTGTTAAATACAACTGGAACGATAACGGCAGTTTTGTGGTGGAAGGCTATGATCATTATCAACCGGCTGTCTACGCAACGTTGGAAGAGGCTTTTGAGGTGATCAACAACGGAGCACCGAGGCTTTATTTCAAGGGAAATGACAGGTATTATGAGTTTACCGGAAACAGTTATCATATTGCAATGCTGGCTCCCTACACTTTGCAGAACGCAGAAACGGTGAACAGCGGAAAAACGATAACAATTAAAACAGCCGGTGTATTCGATCCAGTATTTCCTTATCAGGGGTCAGGCAATACGACAATATCCCGAGGAGGCTTTGCTTCTGATTCAATGTTCACGGCTGAGGGTGAGTTGATCCTTCGCAATATTATATTGGACGGCAGAAAAACCGCCTATACTGCCACGGCCAACGGCGGCATCGTGAATGTTCCTGACGGCGGAAAACTGACAGTTGAGTCCGGCGCAATCCTGCGTAATTCTCTGACGACAGGAAATGGTGGTGCGGTATATGCAGCGGCGGGCGGTACTGTGAATGTGACTGGCGGCATTATCAATATGAATGCTGTTAACGGTACAGGTGTTGGTGCAGGAATCTATCTGGTCGAAGGTGCTTCTTTGAAACTGAAGGGAGATCCTTTCTTCGGCGGGACTGGCGTGTATAACGATGGAAGCATCAATTTGACTACGGGAAACATTCAGTCAGGTAAAGATCGCCAGGATATCTTTATTTCCGGTTACGCCAGCACCAACGATGAAGATACCTCCGCAAACTCTCTCGATATCACCGGCAACATCACCTCCGGCAATGGAACCATCTGGGTTTGGGCCAATGAGTCGCCGCACTACAAAACGCTTTGTCAGTTCGCAAAGTACACATCCGCTGTGACTGATACGGCAACCACGCTGGCTGCGTTCAGGAATGCCCAGGACGATGCGATTACAGGAGCGGATCAGGTCGGAGAATATCTGTATGGTATCACGAAGAGCGATGACACCGGAAGAAATGTATACTGGTACGGTGTTGAGGGTTCCGCGCATGTTACACTGGTGAAGGTACTTCAGTCTGGTACCAGCTATAAGAATCTGAAAAACAAAACATTTACCGTGTACACAGACAGTGAAAAGACCAAACCGGCAAAGGGAACGGTTTACAACAATGACGGGACAGTGAATGATAAGTTTGAATTGTCTGGTCTCTCCTCCAGCACCGGCGGTGCGTTCTTCATCGGAGAAATGGCCTACGGAACGTATTATGTCGTTGAGGATGGAGTTGCGGGAACCTTCGTGATCACCATAGACAACGGTGGGGTTGTGAGAATAACAGATAACGCAACAGACCCCGTTCCGGTGAAGAGTGTGAGACTGACCCCGTGACATTACTCATGAATAATGGACACCCGTCTGAAAGGAGCATGGTTTGTCAATGAGAAAAAGAATAGTGAATAAGCTTCGCTCCCGGACGGGCGCGTCCATCACGTTCGCCTTACTGTTATTCCTCGTCTGCGCTGTTTTATGCTCCGTGATCATTACGGCGGCGACAGCGTCTTCTGGACGCATGAGCCAGATCGCAGAGACGGATCAGCGGTATTATGCAGTGTCTTCCGCGGCGGAGCTGCTGCAAAAGCAGATTGATGGGAAAACGGTATCGATTGTTAAGGTTGAGGAAACGGAGTATACAACCACCTATACCTCTGGGGTTGCCGGGGAACCTGTTGAGGGGACGCCTGTAATCCGGATCTATATCGTTGCGGGTAAAAAGGCAAGCGAAATTGATGAGGAAGAGGATTATGTTGCTGAAAACTTAGTGGACGGTTCTGGGTTTGTGAATGATACCATCCCCAAGGATGCAGCGAAAAACGTTAATGCCGGAACGCAATTGAATGGAAGAATCCTTGCTCTGGCTTCAACCTTCTATTCATCGGCGGATCTTGGCCTTGATTATGACGCACTTGCAGTCACGATCAGTGAAGACCTGTATTACAACAGCGAAAATGACCAGGATCCCTCCAATGGCAACATCACGCTTACGATACATAATACGAATAAAAGCAAGGATACGACAAGCAACGCAGGTGATCGCTATACCCTGATATTGCCTTTTGGCGTAGACCGGAGCGAGTCTACCAACACAAAGACAGAGAATGTTTCGTCAACGGCAGTGAGCGATACTGAGTATACCGTAGTGACAAAAACAACCAAAACCACGATCACAACGCTGACGTGGCAGCTGACCGGAATTAAGACGGGTTCCTAAGGAGCTAAGGAGCAAGGCCATATGTTGGAGAAGCTGAAACAAAAACTACAAAGCCGGGCAGGCGAATCCATAGGCGAAACGCTTGTGTCTCTCTTGATTGCTGCCCTCGCACTTGTCATGCTGGCAGGGGCCATTTCTGCGTCCTCTGGTGTGATCATGAAAAGTCGGGATAAGCTGGAAAAGTATTATGATGCGAACGAGGAAACATCTGGAGTGGTTAAGATGACATCAGGAGGGCGCACGGTTACAGACGGTATTACCATCGAGGATAACGCAGGGGTGATCTCTAAACAGTCCTATTCGGTGACCTATTACAAAAACAACGAGTTTGACGGTAGGACTGTGGTCGCCTATGATTATTCTCCGGATTCTGCCGGTGGTGGCGGTGGCTGAGCCGTTTTGCCTGTTCCCCGAGATGGATATAAACAGATTTGAAGTGATGTGTATGAGAAAACAGTTTAGGATAAAATTGAAGAGCAAACGCGGTTTCACGCTGGCGGAAACGCTTCTGGCCGTGCTGATCCTCCTCATGGTCTCCGCAATCGTAGCGTCTGGCATACCGGCGGCGAAGAACGCCTATGAGAAGGTCGTGCTGGCATCAAATGCCGAGGTGCTTCTGTCTACAACGATTACGACGCTCCGGAATGAGCTGGGGACGGCGCAGGATGTGGGCACTCCGGCACCAAAAGAGGGAGAAACAGCAACGACAGGAACTGTTATCACCTATTACAACCCTACCCGTGGAGCTTCGTCGAAGCTTTATGTCGCTTCCGGCGGTGATAATGATAAAAAAATCATGTTCCAGCGTTACTTCAGCGCGGATGGGTTGATTGCGGACTATCCTGCTTCTCCGTTGATATCGTCCAAAACTTCAACACAGGATATGTATGTAACGTATACTTCGGTTTCTTATACAAACGGGATATTGACATTTTCCGGCCTGTCGGTGAAGCACGGAACGGATACCCTTGCATCAAGGGATGAGCTCTCTATTCGGGTGATCTCCTATCAGGACGAGTGACAGGCAGAGAGGGTGATGAGAATGAATAAACTGAAAAGCAGAATAGGTATGACAATGGCAGAAATGCTGATTGTTGTTGCTATAATCGCTGTGTTGGGCGGGGTTGCCTTTATTTCCGTCTGGAATCATCAGCGTTCTCTCGGCCAGTTGGAGCGTGACGGGATCGCCAAGGAAATCTTTGTTGCCGCACAGAACCATCTGACCGCTGCCTTCGGTGAGGGGTATCTGGGGCTGGAAGAACCTGAAAGTAATTCGGCTCCCAACCCCTTTGGATCAAAAGATTCCACCGGTGCCTACTATTATGTGGTCAATAGCTCCGATTCGTCGTATAGTACGCCGGCTGTTTTTGAACAGATGCTTCCCTTCGGCTCCGTTGACGAGACAGTACGTGCAGGGGGAAGTTATATAGTCCGTTATCAGAAAGAAACTGGTACAGTAATGGATGTATTCTACTGCTCGACCAGCGGCTCCCCAACACAGTATAATCATTTGTTCTTTGACAGTGATGACTATGACACAGTGATCAGCAAGGCTGGTGACGCGAACAAATCAGCTCGAAAGACCTATGTTAAAGGATCTATCCTTGGCTGGTACGGTGGCGCAGAGGCTGCGACGCTTGCGACAACAACTCTGAATCCTCCAACTATCACCGTACATAATGAGGAGAAGCTGTATGTGGAAGTGACAAATACAAACAGCAGTAACTCAGCAGCTCAGTTGAAGCTTATCATCACGGGCGTAGACAGCAAGGCGCAGAAGGCGTATGAATTGAAATTTGCGGGCAGTAATGATGATCGCGTGAAATACTTTAACAGTAGCAGCTTTACTGTGATTCTGGATGATATTTCTGACTTGGGTACAGGTGATGGTCTGCACTTCGGAAATATTGTGGCGGACACAGAAAGCACTACTGGAGAAAAGTTTATCCCAGGTGAGAACATCGAAATCCAGGCAGTTGCGTACAGTACGACAGCCTTGACGAACATCGCCTACAGCAGCAAATACACGACCAACAGCTTGTTCGGCAGCATCAATACTGCAAAGGACACAGCCTACATCGGAAATATCCGGCATTTGGAAAATCTCGACAAGGGTATTTCAAGCCTTGATGCGAATGATGGTACAGGAACAAAAGACAAACTTAAAATTGCACATGCAGAACAGACCGACAGCTTTAGCTGGATCGGTTACCAAAAGGCGGTCAAAAAAATCGAATCAAAGAGTACCACAGGAACAGAGTCTGATAGCGGCTATGCGTTGGTCGGCATATATGATTTCAGCGGAACAGGTTCTGGGAAAGGATACTATATGCCTATTGAGCCAGACTATGCGCTGACTTACAACGGAAAAAGCCGGAGTATCTCTGACATTGCGGTGAATGTCAAAGGGGACGGTGGTCTGTTCGGTTTAACATCAGGCGTTTCGGAAATCAAAAACCTCGAACTGATCGACTTCTCCATCACAGGCACGACCAGCGCCGGAGCCTTGGCGGGCACGCTGTCCGGTTGTACCGTGACAAATGTGCTGGCCCGGAACAGCGCGGCCTCGTCCACAGCCAGGATCACGGCAACAGGCAACGCGGGCGGTCTGGTCGGAGAGCTGACCGGCGGAACAGTGCAGTACAGCGCTGCGGCGGTGATTGTTGGTGATTCGAGTACAAAGCCGACAAATGCCGGTGGCCTGATTGGGTCTGCAGGCGGTACGATCACGGGTTGCTACTCCGGTGGGCATACACTAACCGGCTCCTATGAAGAATGGGTAAAGACACATCCCTATGATGTGGCCGGCACGACGGCCGGCGGCCTGGTGGGAATATCCTCTGCAGCCATCACCGACAGCTATTCCACCTGCTCTGTGTCTGGCACGACGGCCGGGGGCTTTGCCGGAAGCGCAAGTGGCAATATCACAAACAGCTACACAACCGGGTATTTAAATCCGAACGCAACAACAAAATATGCCTTTGTTGCGGGAACGCTTTCATCGAGCTCGACTGGGAACTGGTATTATAGGACGATCAATGAGGTGGAGAAGGAAGGCGGTAAACCAGGCGAAACCGAGCCCATGCTGCCTTACCAGGGTGCAGGAGAGGTAAGCAGCCATCTCGGCAATACGAAACCTATCGACCTCAACGCAGGAACCTACAACGGATTCGTGGGCGAATGGGATACCTGGAATCCTGCCAGAGCATTTGATTCGGCACTGGTCAAATACTATAGCGGAAGCTATACGCTGAGAACAGTGGATGAATTGAATCTGAGTGCTACATTGCCCACAGGCTACAGCAACTGGAACGAGCTCTTTGTCAAGACCCATTACGGTGACTGGCCGAGCCCGGAGGTATTCTTCATCAATACGAGCGAATAAAAGCACTGCACCCCCAGCTCTTGTTACGGAGTTGGGGGTGTTTCATTTTGAAGGGGAGGTTGACATAAGATATAATATGGTAAACTAAGGAAAGCCATCCAAGAATCGCGACACCTCTGGACGATAAAGGTTGAAACAAAATGCTCCAGCATGTTCAACGCCGCATAGGGATGATTGAGAATCATGGAAATGGCAAAGCTGAACAGTTTCCTGAACAGGGGTTGTCTATAATGCCTGCGCTTTAGCGCAATAGTGGAATAAGGCAAATGTGAACTTTTTGTGAACCATTAGAGAGCAGGGTGTAAAACACCCTTCCAGCGGACAGTATATGAGGGGAGCAACTTTTTCCCTACTGCCGGTACTTTGCATAGTTCTCCCGGACAAGCGGAACAACATATGAATACCACTCATCGCTCAGATACTTGGAATAGAGCAGAAGATAGTCGGAGATCGAATCTTTCGGCCATAACCGGGTGCCGAGAGTCAATTTGGTTTTCTCAAACGCAGTCTGCTCTTTAGTCGGACGGTCTTTTCCTAAAGGGTATCCCTTCGCATGGAAATCACTATAAGAGAGCAACTCTTTGTGCTTTTCCAGGTATGTCTGAAAATCATTAATGGCTCTAATAATTTCAGGGTCGTCAGCCCGGTTCAGAACCTCTTCCATCGTGAAGATTTTTTCCCAGTTTCCGGACTCGATGTGTTTCATGGCTTGTTTACAGAATAGTTCTCTCCGGTATTTCTGGTTCATGAAATGCTTCACAACCGTTGTTCCGAGAACGTAGACCTGTTTCCGCAAACCCCTTATGCCCATGATAAAGTGGGCAGACGGGAATAATTTCTGGCAGAGACAATAAAGAATTTCATTATCATCCACAATGATAATGATCTCTCGTGCGTCCATAACGCCATGGAGGAGCGCTTCTGTGAGGAGAATATTGGCATATTCCTCTGTGGAACAGAAAGAATAATGCACGTGCTTCCGGGTGGTTAATCCGTCGGCGCAGGAAACGGTGTTTGTCCGGCAGATGAAGATGCTATCCCTCACCATGGAGACTTCCATGCAAAGATTAAACGCATCTTTAGCAGGGCGGCCGCGCCTCTTTCCGGCCGTGAGTTTTTCCGGTAAGCATACGCTGTTTAGATTGGCAGCCTGTGCGGACATATCGGCTCGAATCAGCCGTGCAATATACAAGAGCACCTTCCGGATTCTGTCATCACTGACAATCTCGCCAAAAGCATCGGATACATGGTCTTCCGCGACAGCGAGGTTCGGGCAATCTAAGGTGATCCGGGCCATTTTCAAAGCCGCATTAGAGGTCATGCGGAAGGGCAGGTTTGCAGTCCCCAGATAATCATCGATGGGGCAGATGCTGTTTGAATGATAGTGATCGAGCAGGTACTGCCTGCTGTTTACATCTGCCCCGCGGTAAAGATAACGGGAATATGTGATAGTACCGCCAAGGGTCAGAATTGAACGGTCACGTTTCCGGTCTGCTTTCAGCATCACACCCCTTTCGGCAAGTTCTCTTTTTTTAACTGGCTGATCTTATTATCACCAAGCACCCTGTTTATCAGGTCTGTGGTCAATTCTGTTTCAATAGCAATCAGCTGGTTTCGGAAGTTCATTTTGATTATTTCCATGTCAACGACAGCGTCTTCTGCGTATTTGCTTCCGGTGCCGGTAAGTGGTGCATGAAACCTATCAGCATATGTATGAACAGCGTCCTGTAACTTCTGAATGGCAAGCTGCTCCGGGGACAGGTGCTGGTCGACTACTTCCTTTTCTTCTTTTGGCTTCTTGATTTTCACGTTTACACCTCCATAAGGGTGGAAACAGGTACGTAAACACCCTGTAATGGAGCAGATTATACAGACGGAACAATAAAAAGTCAATACCGACAAAAAAAGATAATGCGAATTTTGAACGAGCGGCTAATAGGTTTAGCCATGGGTTTCAATATATGAAAACCGGCAATTTTCCACGAATTTCCCATAAGAACAAAGCTATAATGAGCATTATGAGTGAAATAATGTGTCGAAGCATGCTGGTCAAAAACAATAATTGGTAAAATAAAACGCAATAACCGCAAATTCAAGACAGAAAAGCAGAACCCTACGACATTTATATGAGAGGACCTTTTAGGGGGCTGGGAGTGGCTGACTTGACAACGCTATAAGATATCATGTAAAAAGAAAAAGGTGCTAAGAATTCAGTTGAAGAGACCCCTTCACGGGCGTAGAATGGTATCGTTGGAAAAAAGGAGACCTCGAATGCACACGGTATGCACACACAATGCACTTGAAGAGACCTCTGTCTGCGCCTATAATGGTAGCATGGATCAATTGGAGACTGCGAATCCGATAAAATCCGGTTCTGTCCCCGGTAAAGAATGGTTGAAGAGACCCATTCACTGGCGTAGAATGTATCATGGGAAAAAGAAGAGACCTCTATTTCACCCATATTGCAGTCTCGTTTCACAAAACTTCACTTGAAGAGACCCTTGGTCATGCTTATAATGGCATCGTGGAAAAAGAGGAGACCGAAATAATACATATCCGATACATGGTCGATACGTTACCGATACTTGAAGAGACCCTCGCACCGGCGTAGAATGGTATCGTAGAAAATTGGACATGCATAGTTCACATGAGGACATGGGAAGTTCAGTAAGGATTCACTTGAAGACATACCCACAAGGTTCTATAGTGTTATCGTGGCAGAGAGGCATTCCGACCTATAGAAACTTTTCCACGAAAATCAAGTGCGCCTATGTGTATAATCATAGTGTAAGAAAAAGCTCCGATCAAATGAGTAAAATCGCGGACGACTTCTCTTGAACTATCTGATATAGTGATACCATGGACAGCCGGGGAGAGAAGCGGCCGCCCGGAACAACAAAACATTGTACATAAAAGGCTCTGGATCATTCCGGAGCTTTTTCATGCCCTGATACGGGACCATCCTGGTCACCGCCGGGGCTTTTTTCTTGCCCGGATGTCAATATCCCTGACTACCAGGCAGCTAAAACACTTCGGAACTGATCCGCATTATGCGGATCGAATAAAATCGGCAACACTCTGCCGGGAAAGGAGTCATATGCAAGACTTGAAAAGGCAAAACGTGTGGGTCTGCTGGAAATATGCAGGCGGAACCCAGAATTAGCTCCCCTTCGGAAGGCAAAATGACGCGGCACTGGAAGGAAAAATGATCGTGTCTCCAGAAGTTATCGTCGAGGCGGCTGGGCCCCTCGGCGATGCTCCCAGCCGCCCGATCAAGGCATTCTATAACCTCTGTGGGTATGATCCTTCTGAGGAATCGCCAATTTTGCTTTCCTGGATAGGTGATTTTTTCCTTTCCGGGGGCTTACCCAAGATGGCTACCTGCAGTGAGTCAAAACAATTTACCGTTTGCAGGAAATATGTAAGCAAGGGCGGCAGGATGACGAAGGTGCCCTTCTCGATCTCCGGCAGAGCCACGGGGACGAGTCCCGATCATAGCGCCGAATGGACTGACTTTGCAACAGCTGCGGCGGCGCTGAAAAAGCCGGAGCTGGGTTTCGACGGGATCGGCTTCATCATGCCGGAAGGGTATTTCCTGCTGGATGTGGATCACAAGGATTCGGATGATCCGGTTCTGAAAGAGCTGGCCTCCTCCTTCCCCACCTATCTGGAACGCTCCCCAAGCGGGAATGGTTTTCACTTCTACGGAAAAGCCGACCTCAGCCGGATTCCTCAGTCCTGGGATGCGGAGCGACAGGGAAACAGGCTGGACGGCAGATACTACACGAAGAACAGCACCGCTGGTCTGGAACTGTATATCGGCGGCCTGACGAACCGCTTTGCTACCTTCACCGGGAACACCGTGGGAAGCACAGAGGAAAACACAGAGAAAAACACAGAGGGCAGGCCGGAGCAGATCACAGAATGCACCGATGCAGTACTGGCTTTCCTGGACAAGTTCATGAAACGGCCGGAGCAATCGGACGTTCCCTTGGATGCAGACGAAAAATACATCAGGCTTTCCGAAGAGGATATCCCGGAAATCCTTGATGCCCTGCGCGGCCAGAAAAATGCGGAGAAGTTCACCGCTCTCTTTGATGGCGGTATTATCCCTGACGGCCTGTCGCAGTCAGAGGCGGATGCATCGCTCTGCGCCATGATCGCTTTCCGCACCGGCCCAGACCCGGAGATGATTGACGCCGTTTTTCGCCAGTCCGCTCTCTATCGGGATAAATGGGAACGGAACGATTACAGGGCCGCCACCATCAAGGCGGGGATCAGGGCCTGCAAGGGCGTCTTCCACCACAGCCTGAAAAAGCGCCCGCCGTTCGTTCTGCATGACAGGAAAAAGGATACGGACTGTGTGAGCGCGACGCTGCTTGCGGAATATGTCCGGGGTCATCTGGAATACAGGTTCGTCCGGGAGGCTGACCGCAATTCTTATCAGAAATATGTCTATCGTGACGGTGTGTATCAGATTTACAGCGACGATATGTTCAAGGGCGAGATTAAAGCCTTCGTCATGGAATATGATCCGATGCTGCTGAAGATGTCCGTGATTGATGAGGCGTATAAGCAGCTGGTCACGGATCTGGACTACATCCTCCAAACGGAACTGAACGCTGATGAAACGCTCATCAATTTCCAGAACGGACTGCTGGATATCCGGAGCCTCACGATCCGGCCACACAGCCCGGAAGTGCTGTCCTCCATCAAAATCCCCTGTGACTGGACAGGCAAAGAAGCGCCGACGCCTGTGTTTGACGCTTATCTGGAAACGCTCACGAGCGGTGACAATGAGACGAAGACGCTGCTTATGGAGTTTATGGGAGCCTGCCTGTCCAATGTGCCTGGTTCCAGGATGAAGAAATCGCTGTTCATGTATGGGCCGGGAGACACAGGCAAGAGCCAGCTCAAACGTCTGACGGAGCGGCTGCTCGGCGCGGGGAACTACTCCGGCATCGATCTGCAGCAGATGGAGTCGAGGTTCGGTACGTCAGCCATCTATGGGAAGCGGCTTGCAGGCACATCGGATATGTCCTATATGACGGTATCCGAACTGAAAACCTTTAAGCTGGCGACCGGCGGCGATTCCATGTTCATCGAGTTCAAGGGGCAGGATTCCTTCCAGTTTGAATATCGCGGGATGCTCTGGTTCTGCATGAACAACCTGCCGAAGTTCGGCGGTGACGATGGCCAGTGGGTGTTTGAGCGTATCCTGCCGATTCACTGTCCAAATGTTCTGCCACCTGAAAAGCAGGATCATGAATTACTGGATAAGATGTACGCAGAGCGTGGCGGAATCGTGTATAAGGCTGTCATGGCGTTCCGGGAGGTAATCCGGCGCGGCTACAGGTTCACAGAGCCTAAGAGTATCGCGGAGGAACGCTGGGACTATAAGGTGGAAAACAACACGGCTCTGGAATTCTTCACGACTTTTATGCAGAAGCGGCAGGGACTTGTGAAACGGGATGATCCTTACACGGTCACGAAGGTCTATGAGGCGTACAAGTCCTGGTACCAGCAGGTCTACGGGGATTTCTACAGGAAGTCAAAGAAGAAATTCTTCTCGGCAATCTCCGATTCCCTTGGCACGAGGTACGAGGAGATGACCGTTACCAACGCCAAGGGTACGCTGCTCAGGGATTATACGCCGATCCCGGATGCCTGGGCAGAATACCAGCTGGGCGATTTTGTGCTGGGGAAACCGCCGATGGAGTATCTGTGATGGCATCCCGAAGTGTGGTAAAACTGAAGGAGATCGGGCGAGCCGGAGGGCTTATGATGGGCCGAGATTCGGATTCACAAGGGCTGCCGAGGGCTCTTTGAGCGCATCTGACCGGTCAAAAGTGTGGTAAAAGTGACCACGGATGATGCTGGTTTCAGTTTTACCACAGCTTTACCACAGCCAAAAAGCCTTATGCCGCAAGGGTTTTTGCCATTTGTTGTGGTGTGGTATTTCCTATTTCTTTCTTCTGAAAAAGAAAAAAGAAAAATAATAATATATATAAGGACTCAGAAAAAATACCACACCGTGATTTACCACAGAAGGGATTGCTCAGCGGCAGTGTGACCCCATTCAATCCTGATAAACCTGATGAACCGGCAGCACTCTCCCGCTCGCGAAAAAGGAGTAATTCACCGCTTCATAATCGTTTGTCCATGGAGCCATCGGCAAAGCTGTCGATGGTTCTTTTATTATGCCGCCGGGCATTGTACGGAGAGAGGGAAAAGAGAATGACTACACTGAATGATTTTTTACAGGAGCATCCTGTCACGGTCATCCATCTGTACAGACCGGATCCGAAGGATTGGTTCAAGGACGTCATGGTGTATCTCAGTCGCATGAACGATTGGAGACGCAGGGTTGGGATGCTTAAAGCAAGGGCGGAACTGCTGGATGCCGTAGACGATCCCAATGAAGACCTCAGCGCCTATCGTGACGAAGTTCATCAGAAGCTTGCCGATGCCGAGCAGGTTATGAAGCGCGTCAGGGTAGAGGTTACAGAACTGATCGGGCAGCTTGACTGTGAAACGCAGCGGACGGTCTTCATGAGAAGATATGTGGAGTGGCAGTCATGGAACAAGATCGCCTGGGCAATGGATCTCCCGATTGAGACCGTAAAGATGCTTCATACGAAAGCCCTGCCTGTATTAAAGCGTCTGTTGATAGCGCGAGGGCTGATCCCTGACACCTATGTGCCGAAGAAGCATAAACAGGTTGTCGGCGCTGATTGCCGGAAAACTGTGTAGACCGGTCGCGATGTCAAGCACTTTTTTTAAGCAGTTGGGGAATCCAGTCCGTACGGGCTGGATTCTATTTTTATGCAAGGGATCCGGGACCGGGGATGGACGGTCTTCTGTGGACAGGAGGTGGATCTCGGAGATGCATGGGTGGAATCCAGAAGAAAGAGG
>Ga0256406_1001953_pt1 | contig 31227 bp, 49 predicted proteins | sample RumenRJG_03DNA_FD_185986 | JGI IMG/M metagenome (GOLD analysis project Ga0256406, IMG submission 185986) | Bovine rumen microbial communities from Lethbridge, Alberta, Canada - RJG_03 | ecosystem: Host-associated > Mammals > Digestive system > Stomach > Rumen | place: Canada: Alberta | collected... | reverse complement strand
TATCATCAAAAACAGCCATGAGGCCGTCCTGGAACACTGCTCATTCACGGTCAAGTTTACCGTGGACAGAGGCGTGTCCCACGAGATCGTCCGGCACAGGCTGGCGGCGTACTGTCAGGAGTCTACCCGGTACTGTAACTACCAGAAGGGGCAGTTTGGCGGCGAAATTACGGTCATAGAGCCGTGTTTCCTCGAAGAGGGTACAGATGGATACCTTTACTGGGAAACGGCCTGTGAGGCCGCAGAGAGAGCTTATTTCACGCTCCTGGACTGGGGATGCAGTCCGCAGGAGGCGCGGGCTGTTCTCCCGAACAGCTTGAAAACGGAGGTCGTCATGACAGCGGACATCCGCGAGTGGCGGCATTTCCTGAAACTGCGGTGCTCAAAGGCAGCTCATCCGCAGATGCGCGAGGTGGCAGTTCAGCTCCTGGCGATGTGCGATGAGAGAATGCCGGAGCTGTTCAATGACATCGCTGAGGAGGTACTGAGACAATGATCATTGCACTGGAAATCGTTCTGCTGGTATCCGGCCTGTTCGCTCTGATCGCGAGCTACGGCATTGAGGATCTGAACAAGTGTGTCCTGAGTTCGGCGGTATCGCTGCTGCTGTTCGTCCTGCTCATGATGATGTTGGGGGCATTCAGATGATCGCGGGTGCGAAGATGGCCTGCATTAAAGCATGGCTGGACGACCGAGGCAAAGCCTACAAGCGGACCGGTGATGTGCTGAGATGTGGCTACACGAGTGACGGAGGGATCTGCATAGAGTTCTCCGCCGGTGAGTACCTGGTGAACGGCAAAGCATACGGATCGCAGAGATCCGTTATCAATGAAGTGCTGAATCCATACTACGGAAATACATACAAGGAGATGTGATCATATGAAAAGAGCAGAGTGTTTAAGAACCGCTGAGACTTGCGTATGCGGTAAGCGTGAGCAGGACTACGGCAGTCCTGAGGATAATTTTACGAAGATCGCGGAGATGTGGACCGCATACATGGGGCTTCCCTATACGGCGCAGGACGTGGCTATGATGATGGCGCTGTTAAAGGTCGCCCGTATCAGAACCGGCACAGCCACGGCTGACAGCTTTGTGGATCTGGCCGGATATGCAGCCTGCGCGGCTGAGATCAGTACAGAGAGGAATGCGAGGATGAGAACATAACATGGACGGATTGATTATTGACTGTTTCGCTGGTGGGGGCGGTGCCTCCACCGGCATAGAAAAGGCACTGGGCAGGCCGATTGATATAGCCGTGAACCACGATCCGGACGCGATCCTGATGCATAAGACAAATCATCCGAATACGCTGCATCTCACTGAGGATATATTCGAGGTCGATCTGGCGAAATACGTACAAGGTCGAAAAGTGGCGGTCATGTGGGCATCTCCGGACTGCACATCACACAGCAAGGCCAAAGGTGGACAGCCACGGGAGCGCGGTCTGAGGATCCTGCCCTGGGCGGTCTATAAGCACGCAAAGGCAATTATGCCGGAAATCATCTTTATGGAAAACGTAGAAGAGATCCAGCAATGGGGGCCTCTGGATGATGCGGGCAGGCCGATTAAGGAAAGAGCTGGAGAAGACTATAACAAGTTCATACAGGCTATGTGCTCTCTGGGGTATGAATTTAATTGCAAAGAGTTGGTGGCGGCTGATTACGGGGCACCTACGACGCGGAAACGCTGGTATGCAATCTTCCGGAGAGACGGCAAGAAGATCTGCTGGCCGAAAGCTACACACAGCAGAGAGGGAGACTGCGGCAAAGAGAAGTGGCTGCAATGTGGTGATTACATCGACTGGTCTGACCTGGGGCACTCGATATTTACGAGGAAAAAGCCGCTGGCGGACGCGACTATGCGCCGGATAGCAAACGGGTATCGGAAGTACGTTATCGAAAATCCGGATCCGTATATTGTGAAGGACAAAAGAGCTGTGGCTTTTCTGATCCAGTACCATGCGGAGCAAAAGGCTGGGGACTCACGCGGACAGTTGCTCACGGAGCCAATCAAGACTATCGACACGAGCAATCGCTACGGACTCGTGACGGCGTTCATTACGAAGTTCTATAAGACGGGCATCGGACAGAGCTGTGAGGAGCCGTTACACACCATCACGACAAGCCCCGGACATTTCGGACTGATCTCTGCATTCCTCATCAAATATTATGGGACCGGCTGTGGACAGGAGGTATCTGAGCCGCTGGCGACGATTACAACAAAGGACCGTTTCGGCCTGGTGAACGTGGTTACTGAGATCGAGGGCGAGAAGTACGTTCTCAAAGATATATTCCTGAGGATGCTCAAAGCAGAGCCGGAATTAAAGCTCATGCAGGGGTTCCCTGCTGACTACATCATCACAAGAGACTATACCGGGAAGAAATATCCGGTCGGTAAGCAGGTGGCGAGGATCGGAAATAGCGTAGTTCCGATCATGGCCGAAAAGCTGGTAGCGGCGAATATGTGAGGAGGCTGAGATGAAAGAGAAGAAGCTATACACATGCGAGATCTGTCGCACTGACTTTGCCGATAAGGCGCAGGCTATAGCGTGCGAGAAAAGTCACATCGGGATCGACAAAATGAAGATCGTCGATATCCGTATCAGACCGAAACAGGCATGGCCGGATCGAATCACGATCCGAAACACTGACGGAAAAGAGGTGATCTACAAGCGATGAAAGCATGGATAGTCGAGGATCTGGACAGCTATGAGGGCGGATGCACGGTAGTATTCGCCGAGACAAGAGGACAGGCAAAGCTAATCGCACAGCGCACTGACGCTTGCGAGGATGCGGAATTCCTGCGGATCCGCTGCACTCGGTTCCCGGATGCTGACAGCATGTACAGGGGCAGGAATGAAATGGATTGGTACAACGCTGAGGATCGCACATTCCTCTGTGCGCACGGCTGGCAATGCTTAGAACCGGATCCAGACGACTGTGCAAGCTGTCCCGCCAAAGAGGAATGCGGTGAGTGGGAGAACAGAGAAGATGAAGAAGGTAGCGGATTTTAACACCTTTAAGCGCCTCAAAAGCATGTCATTTAACGACTTTAACCGCTGGGCCGTGGCCTTTTATCAGGCAACATACGAAGACGGCAAAGAAGCGGGAAAGCAGGAGACGGAGGATCGGTTCAACAATGAGGCAGAGCTGTACACGTTCGAGGAGCTGTACGATCTGCTGGTATCGATCAAGGGAATCAGCCCGCGACTTGCAAGCGAGGCGATGGATCGTATCGTGCCGGATGTAGAAGAGGAGACCGAAGATGAAGAATAGAGATGAAGCTACACCGGGCGAGGTGGTGCTGTTCGTGATGATGCTCTTGGCGGCTCTGCTGCTCCCGCTGGCAGGGATCGGAACAGCGATCATTATCATCATCGAAATGATGCAGATGTAGGAGGGAATATGAGCATTGAAAAAGACTGGGAAGGAAGATCCAGGCTGTACATACCGACGTGCGACGGATGCGGCACGGAGTTAGAGCCTGAATACGACTTTGATGACGCGGTGGATGCAAAGCGCCGCGCCGGATGGAGATCGAAGAACATTGACGGCGAATGGGTGGATCTATGCCCTGGCTGTCAGCTGAAAGAGGACATGCGAGGGCTCTAATCATGGACAAGGGACGGAGAACGATAATCGTGCTGGCGCTCAGCGTCCTTGCGATCCTGCTGATCGTTTGTCACATCGTGACAGACCGCAATACGACATCGGCACAGGAGGCGTGGCTGGACGCTGAGGAGCTGCATTACGACGCGGACGGTCCATTTATCCTGATCGACCGGGAAACAGCTCAGATGGGCTATTATGCGGCCTGTACGCCCGTCTGGCATCTGCACAGTGCAAGGATCCGTCCAGAGTTCAAAGAGGGCGTATACAGAGCCTACAGGGCAAACAATGGGCTTTACTTTTTCTATGACAGCTGCGGGATTCCGGCCTATAAATTTGTTCTGACGCTGACCGATGCAGAGCTGGACTATTTCAGGGATATGCCGGACGGGATCCCGGTGCTGGTGAGGTAGGCATGAAGAAAGACGACATCAGAAAATGCTCGAAGTGCGGAGTTATCTGCGGATATGTTCAGGACTCCCGACAGGGCAAGGACGGGCGGATATACCGAAAGCGATACTGCCCGTTCTGCAAAACGAAGTGGAAGACCATAGAGCTGCTGCTGGAAGAGGTAAGAGTGGAGGGACACGTTATATGAAAGCTGTACGAGCCGACTATTCAAACATCACATACACCGGAGATGGCTGTTTTGATCTCCCGGCTACAATCCTGGGCAATCCGCAGACCGGCGGCGAAGAGGTGGAAACCATCTGGGAGCTGTCCGATGAGGAGCTGGAACAGGTCATAAAGAATCGCCGGGTGTATCTGTACATTATGGGCACGCGGGTTCCGCCGGTGCTGATCACAACAGAATTCATGAGGATAGATCCCAACGAGGAGAAGGAGGAATAATCAATGGGAATCGTAGATGCATTCGCGGCTGAGGACCGCGTACAGGTGAAATTCAGTGATTTCTACAGGTTTATGAAGGAGGCCGCAAAGGCTGAAATCATGGCAAACGGCATTCATACGAGAGTGCCGCATGAGGAAATCGAGAAGATGCTGACCGGCAAGAATCCGGAGCTGGAAGAATACAAGGCGACGGGGCTCACGCCGGAAAAGATCGCAGAGATGGACAAGCTCTACACTGAGAAGTGTGAGGAGGTAACGGCGCTGCATAGGCAGCTGGATGAGCTCAAAGCAGAAGAGGAGGCGTAGGCGATGGCAACGACTGAGGAGCGGCTGAAATACATCCAGGAGGCTGTCAATACTATTCTGCATCAATGCTCCAGTCCGTCGCTGGTGGATGCAGCGATGAGGAATGCGGCGCGGTTCGTTCAGAACGCGATTGACGGAGAGCCGCCGGAGTTCGAGGAATTGCCAAAGGGCGGTGATATCTCCGACGGGTATCACACATTCAATGAGCTGTACCATCACAGAGCGGTCCTGTTCTCCGTGATCTGCAATATGTATCCGGAAAGGGCCTGGAAGTCAAAGCAGCACGACACCGGCGATATGTACGAGGGCATGTTCATTGTGGGCATCGAAACGCCAGAGGGACAGGCAACCTATCACTATGATCTGGATCCGTACTGGGATCTGTTCAAGGTCAAGGAGCTGGACAGAGCGCCGAAGTGGGACGGGCACACGCCGGACGAGGCGATACGCAGGATAGCTACACTCTCCGACGTGCCCGCGTTCAAATACGGACAGCTGCTGATCTCAAATCAGGAAACGGAGATGGAGCGGGCGCTGACCGGGGAAAAGGTCAAAGTCCCGGCGGGTAACAGGGTGGTCGTAGGATTCGACAATCTGGCACATCATCTCTGGGACGGTAGCATTCAGCCGTTCAGTAAGCACATTATGATCGGGGGCTATTCCAACACCGGCATAGTGGCGGCAATCTGGGAGCGGATCTGCGCGGAGTTCCCGGTGAGCGAGATGCTGGATGAGTTTGAGATCCAGCCGAAGGACGTTACTGACACGATCAAAAATGCCCTGGAAGAGATCGGGCTGTATGAATGAGTTATGAGACGGAATTGTAATGGATGCATGGGCGCGGCGTATGAAAACTGCGCCCCGTGCTGGGAAGACTTCAAAAGAGAGGCAAATATGCGAGAGACGCTGAATATCAGGGACTTTATCAAAGAATGCGGCGAGAATGCGGAGCGGCACGGGTTCCATAAGGTGAACACAAAGCCGACGGACTATCTGGCGCTGATCCATAGTGAGGTGAGCGAGGTGCTGGAAGAGTTCCGATCTGGTCATGAGGCTACACAGACGTACTATCGAGAAGAGGACGGGAAGCCGGAGGGCGTGCCTGCGGAGCTGGCCGATGTGGTGATCCGGTGCTTTGACATGGCCTATGTGTACGGCATCGATCTGGAATCAGCGATCATCGAAAAGCAGCAGTTCAACGAAACGAGGCCCTATATGCACGGAAAGAAATTCTGAGGAGGCAGCTATGAACATTGACATATCACAGATCATCAAAGAGAAACTGGCCGCGATGGAATCAGACGGAAGCGTAAAGCAGCTGATCGAGGACAACGTAGAGAACGCTGTCCAGGAAGCGATCAAATCCGCGCTGGGCGGCTACAAGATGCGGCAGGAGCTGGAAAAAGTGCTGGTAGAACAGCTCCCGGAGATCGTAAAGGACATCGGACTGGACGGCTACAATGCCTTTGTCGCTGAGACGGTCAAAAAGCTGGCTATCGCCGGTATCAAGGAAAGCGCACGGACGACAATCAATGAGCGCGTAGAGGAGATCCTGCTGAAAAAGCGGCAGGACATTAAGCTCTCGGAGATCCTGAAAATGTGGCGCGACGATATGAACGATGACGATGAGGAGGAAAAGCGGGATCGCAACGAGGAAAATGACGGCTTTACGTGCCGCGTGGATCAGACGCGATCCAGCTCCGAATATTTCAAATACTTTAAGCTCCTGTTCGACGAGGAGGGTGACAAAGAGGGCTCGGATCCGGACGAATACGCCATCATCGTGAAGATCCAGTGCTGGACCGGCACGGGCAGCGGATATGACCGGACGACGCAGGGATCCTATTTCAGCGGTGAGATCCAGGAGATTTATATTGACGGCAACCGGGTATCTAAGCAGTTCGTAAACAGAACGCCGTCGAGGTTCGAGGCTCTGCTGATGAATCTGTATCTGAACAAGACAAAGATCATCATGGATCTGGACAAGTACGACGAAGACGATCACTACTACGAGACGGAGGACTACTAATGGCGCGACGGGACAAAATGCCGGAGGTAACAATGTACACGGATGGATCCTGTCACGGCAATCCCGGTCCCGGAGGGTACGCGGCCATCATCCTGCAAGAGGGCATGACGCGCGAGGTACACGGCTCTGCATGGCACACGACGAACAACCGCATGGAGCTGACGGCTGTAGTGGAGGGGCTAAAGCTCCTCTCTCAGCCGTCCCGCGTTACCATCGTGACAGACAGCAAATACGTGGCAAATCAGATCAACCGGAGGAATCTGAAAGCATTTGCGAATGAGCCGGGACGGAAGAACGGCGATCTGTGGCAGCACATTCTCAGACTGTCGAAAAAGCATGATCTGTATGCCGAATGGATACGCGGGCACTCCGGAAACAAGCTGAATCAGCGGTGCGATTCTCTGGCGAATATGGAAGCGTCGAGGCTGGAACAGGAGCGGGATGTCCGGCTGTTCACGGTAGCGGAGCTATGCAAGGATATGAGAGCTACACCGGAAAGCATTGCCCGACGTTATCCAGGGTATCCGATTGAGACGGTCCGAAAGTATTATGAGCAGTTCTTTAAGCAGCGCGGAGGGTACTGATGAGATATGTGATCGGAATATGTATAGCACTTGCGTTCATTCTGGTGGCGTGGCTCGTCAGTACGGTTATGTTCATGGAGGAAGAGGCAATGGAAGATCCGGAAGAGCTCAAAGGGATATGCGATGCGTGCATGTGGCGCGAGGTAGGCGATACGTCCGCCTGTGAGCGCTGTTTTATCCGGGAGGCACTGGAAGATTACGACGACGATGACGACAATCCTCAGCTAATAAATATTGACTGACTTATTGACAAGTTAAAGAATATTTACTATAATGAGGAGAGTTAAACAAGATTGACTAAACACTATCCCAACGCTGAGAGAGGCGCGACGCGGGATAAGAGAAAGGAGAATAGCAATGAATACATACGCCGAACAGGTGGACATTGCGAAAGAGTATATCGCAAAGGCCGGAATCAATTTCAGCCCGTTTCAGCTGGCAAACCTTTTCTCCGGACTGGACTTTGAACGTTATGAGATCCTGAGACTCATTCCGCAGAGCGCCCGTAGTATTGTGATCATACAGAAGAGCCGGGATCCGGAGGATCCTCATTACTGTCTGCAATACGGCGGCTCCGGAAAGTATTTCAGCAATTTCGGGCAGCTGAGGCACTACTACGAGGAGCGGTTTCATGACAATAAATTGAAAGGAGAGCGGTTATGAAGCTCAAAAATGATCGAGAAATAACGCTCTCTGTAGCGAACACAAGAAAATCTACATCATGGCAACCGTGGAAGACGACTATTCACGCGCTCTATGAGAAGTTAGAGCATCCTGTGAAAAGCACGGAGAGCTTGCAGGAATACCTGGCGCTGAAAAAGGCACAGCAGGACGACCTGAAAGATGTCGGCGGCTTTGTCGGCGGTATGCTGAACGGCGGACGCAGGAAAGCAAATGCTGTGACCGGCAGGGATCTGGTAACGCTGGACTTTGATACGATCCCGCCATACGGTACGGAGAACGTGCTGAATACGGTAGCGGCGATGCAGTGCGGCTATGTGATCTATTCAACGCGTAAGCACATGCCAACGGCTCCCAGGCTGAGGATCCTTTTCCCGCTGGACAGGACAGTGACCGCAGACGAATACGAGCCGATAGCGCGGTATCTGGCGGCGCAGATCGGCATTCAGATGGCGGATCCTACGACCTTCGAGGCGTGCCGCCTCATGTACTGGCCGTCATGCTCTGCTGACGCTGAATACATCTATGCGTACTCTGACGCTCCGCTGGTATCGGCGGACGGGGTACTGAATACATACGCAGACTGGCACGACTTTACCAGCTGGCCGCAGGTCCCCGGCGCGGTGTCCTATCAGCGGCTGGCGATGAAGCAGGGCGATCCGGAATCAAAGCCCGGTGTCGTCGGCGCATTCAACCGTGCCTACGGCTCTGTGCTGGAAGCAATGGACAAGCTGCTCCCTGGCATCTATGAGCCGTGCGACAATGACCCGAACCGATATACCTATCTGGGCGGATCCACGACCGGCGGCGCGGTGATCTACGATAACGGCAAATTTCTGTACTCCCATCATGCGACAGATCCGTGCAGTGGCAAGCTGGTGAATGCGTTTGACCTTGTCAGGCTACACAAGTTCTCTGATCGTGACGATGAGGCAGCACCGAACACTCCGAACAACCGGCTCCCGTCGTACACGGCGATGTGTGAATTCGCGGTGGCGGATCCTATCGTGGCCGCGCTGATCGCCAAAGAGCGGCAGGAAAAGGCGCTGGCTGACCTGGAAGGGCTGAGAGCGCAGGACAGCGACGATGCGGATGAGGTGGATCCTAACTGGCTGGAAAATGCAGGCATTCAGCTGAATCCGAAAACCGGACTCCCGCTCCCGACTATGAACAATATCATGAAGATCATGCAGAACGATCCGGCGCTCAAAGGCAAGGTAGCATGGAACGAGTTTGCGGATCATACGGAGGTCCTGGGCCCACTCCCCTGGAATCATAAGAACGAGCGCAGGCGCTGGACGGACACGGATCTGAACGGTCTGTATCTGTATATGGAAACGGTATTCGACATCACAAAGCGCGTGAACATCGACAGCGCCCTGGATGTGTATACCTCCGAGCACGCCTTTAACCCGCTGAAAGATTATATCGAGTCTCTGCAATGGGACGGAAAGCCCCGTGTGGATAAGCTGTTCGTGGATTACATGGGGGCAGAGGACGATAGTTACACACGGTGCGTGACACGCAAAATTCTGGTGGCGGCAATCGCGAGGGCGATGAATCCCGGCTGCAAGTTTGATAACATGCTGGTACTGTGCGGCACGCAGGGCCTGGGCAAGAGCTCTATTCTGGACAGGCTGGCACAGGGATGGTTCAACGACTCAATCCTCACATTCGAGGGCAAAGATGCGGCAGAGCTCATTCAGGGCGTGTGGATCGTGGAGATCGCAGAGCTGAATGCCATGAAGCGCTCCGATGTCTCCCGTGTAAAGCAGTTCCTGAGCCTGAGATCCGACCGATTCCGTCCGGCCTACGGCAGGAATGTAAAGGAAGTGCCGCGCTCATGCGTCTTTTTCGGAACGGTGAATGACCGGGATTTCCTGGACGATCTGACTGGCAATCGCCGGTTCTGGCCAGTGGACGTGGACGTGCATCCGGCGACAAAGCACGTCTGGACGGATCTGACCGATGAAGAGGTGGCGCAGGTCTGGGCGGAAGCAAAGGTGCGCTGGCAGATCGGTGAAAAGCTCTATCTGAATGACGACGAAGAGCAGGAAGCGATCCGGCGGCAGGAGGAGCACAGAGAATCGTCGCCTATGGAGGGCATGATCGCGGACTTTATCGCGAAGAAGGTTCCGGAGGACTGGGACAGCTGGACGATAGACAGGCGGCGTGATTTCTGGGCTGGGCTGGTGAACGGTGCTGAGATGAAGCTGACAGAGCGCACGAAGATCTGTGCGATGGAGATCTGGTTAGAGCTCTACGGAGGCGACAGACGATACACTACGACCAATGCAGAGTATCGAAAAATCAAACCAATCCTCAGAAAACTGCTGTTAAAAGACGGCTGGAAGGAATTAGATTTCCGCGTCTACAATCAGGTTTACGGGCAGCAGAGAGCCTTTATAAAGGTGAAATGAGGCAGTCTGTTACAGGTTACAGGCAATAGCAAAACAATCTGAAAACAGGCGGAACAGAGAGGAAAATCATGTTACAGGGCTATGTTACAAGGCGTGTTACAGGGACGGATCCCTGTAACATAAAACGGCAAAATCATGTTACAGGAAATCGCCCTGTAACATGGTGCCTGTAACGCTTGTAGCGCCTTATTTTATAAGGCTTTTCGGGACTTTGTTACAGATGTTACAAGGAATTAAATAAAATAAAAAATTAGAGAGAATAGAGGGCATATGTCCGCCCTACGCGCCCAAATAAAAAATATCTATATACGCGTGGGAGTTCCTGTAACATTGTAACACGGCGGAGGCTTTTGACAGGTCTGATCATCAGGCAAGATGCTGTGGAAAACATTGTGGAAAACTCAAAGACAGGACTGAGCTGAGGGCGACAGGAAGCAGGACAGAGGCCACGACCGTGAACACGCTTTTACGCGCGAGGCAGTTAAAATTTTTTTTGACAGGGAGGCGACCGGCGATGCTGGAAAAAGAGATAGAGGCAAAACTGAAAAAGGGAATCGAGAAGCTGGGAGGCAGGTGCTATAAGTTCGTGAGCCCCGGCAATTCCGGCGTGCCTGATCGGCTGATCCTGCTCCCCGGTGGAGCGTGCGCATTCGCTGAGCTCAAAGCTCCCGGCAAGAAAGAGCGCAAACTGCAAGCTCACATCCAGGAGCAGATCCGCGAGCTGGGCTTTACCGTCTTTTCATCGGTGGACAGTGAGGAGCGGATCGACGAGGTGCTGCGGTGGGCGGTCTCTCAGATGAGAGCTACACGGAGCGCGGCAAAGGCAGCGGGAACGGAGGTAGACAATGGCACGCTTTATCCCGCATAACTACCAGCAGTACAGCATCGACAGGATCCTGGATACTCCGGCCATCGGCTTGTTTCTGGACATGGGCCTGGGCAAGACAGTTATCACGCTGACCGCGCTCTATCAGCTGAAATACTGGCGGGCATCGATGCGCAAGGCTCTTGTGATCGCTCCGAAGAAGGTAGCGGAAAGCACGTGGAGCAAAGAACAATCGAAATGGGATCATCTCAAAGCGCTCCGGGTGTCCGTGGTGCTGGGCACGGAGGCGCAGAGGCTCAAAGCGCTGGAAGCTCCGGCGGATGTGTACGTGATCAATCGCGAGAATACGCAGTGGCTTGTATCCATGTACGGGCATGAGTGGCCGTTCGATGTGGTGGTGCTGGATGAATCGAGCTCATTCAAGAATCATCAGGCGAAGCGGTTCCGAGCGCTCAAAATGGTACGGCCAAAGATCCAGCGGATCATAGAGCTGACCGGCACGCCATCGCCGCACGGGTTGACGGATCTCTGGGCGCAGCTCTATCTCCTGGACGGCGGCGCGAGGCTGGGCAGGACAATCTCTGTATACCGTGAGATGTTCTTTGTACCGGACAAGCGGAACAGGACGACCATATTCTCATACGCGCCAAAGGACGGCGCGGCGGATGCGATCTATCGGCTGATATCGGATATCTGTATCAGCATGAAGTCTGAGGACTATTTACAGCTCCCGGATCTCATCTACGACGATATCCCGGTGAAGCTGGACGACAAGGCACAGAAAGCCTACGACAGCATGGAGCGCGATATGCTCCTGGAAGTGGACGACGAAACAGTGACGGCGACGACAGCGGCAACGCTGACCGGCAAGCTCCTACAGCTTTGCAACGGGGCCGTGTACTCTGAGGACGGCGAAGTGATACCGGTGCATGATTGCAAGATCGAGGCATTCATGGAGACGGTGGAGCAGCTGAACGGGCAGCACGCCATCGTATACTACTATTTCCAGCATGACCGTGATAGGATCCTGCACGCGCTGAGAAACAGCCATCTGAGAGTGAGAGTCTACAAGGACGCACGCGATGAAACGGACTGGAACGAGGGCAGGATCGATATCCTGCTGGCACAGCCCGCGTCATGCGGCTACGGGCTGAATCTGCAATACGGCGGGCATCACGTGATATGGTTCGGGCTGACGTGGAGCCTGGAGGAATACCAGCAGGCAAATAAGCGCTTGCACAGGCAAGGACAGCCCTATCCCGTGATCGTTCATCGGCTCATCACGCAGCGCGGCACAGATGAGGACGTGGTGCGGTCTCTGGAATCAAAGGACGATGCACAGGAGAGCCTGCTGACAGCCCTGAAAGCGCGGATCGACAGGGCAAAGGAGGGGCTGGCGGTGTGAGCGATATAGACAGAAAAGCCGTAGAGGCGGAAGGAATGAGCCGGGATCCGACAGCCTATAAGCTGGGGCAGATCTACGCCATCAGCGGGATCCTGGACTATCTGAGGGCCTGCACGGAAGAACGGCAGGACGATGTGACCGCTGAAACAGCCATCCGGCACATGTGGGGCGGCAAAATGCAAACTATGATCGGGGAGGTCTGGAATAAATGACGACGCGAAAAGTAACCATCCTGGGCGAGATCTGGGAGATGATCGAGGGAACAGAGGCAGAGTTTCCCGGCCTGAAAGATTGCGACGGGTACACCGATTCGAGCATCCGGCGCATGGTAATTGACGACATGACAAAGGCGGCAGGCGATACGACCGCAAAGGCCGATATGGAAGCCTATAAGCAACAGGTTATGAGGCATGAATGCGTGCACGCTTTTCTGGAAGAGAGCGGGCTGTCATCCAGCAGCGCAGGGGTAGCGCACTGGGCGGAGAACGAAGAAATGGTGGACTGGATCGCCATACAGGCCCCGAAGATCTGCAAGGCGTTTGTGGATCTGGGCATTATGTGACTATAAACGAAGGGAGATAACGCTATATGACCATCAAAGAATTATCACAGCTGTACTGGCTGAATCGAGAGATCGAGTACGATCAAGAGAGGCTGGAAAAGCTGGAAAGTGAGGCGGTAGCTCCTGCATCGGTGCGGCTGGATGGTATGCCGCATGACGGAGGACTCCCCGGATCCCGTGTGGAGCGGATTGTGTTAGAGATCATCGACCTGCAAGCCATTATCGCGGCGAAGCAGATCCAGTGTATCCATGAGCGGCAGAGGCTGGAACGGTACATAGCGACAGTTCCGGACAGTCTGACGCGCATGATACTGACATTCCGATTCGTGAACGGGCTCCCGTGGGCGCAGGTGGCTCATAGCATCGGCGGCGGCAATACTGAGGACTCTGTAAAGAAATGCTGTTACAGATACCTGAGAGCGACGGAAGGAGAAGAGGTGGATAATGAAGTCCCGCGAAACGAAGAATTCTGACAGGCCGCAGTTATTGGTATCAGCGGCGAAGTACGAAGAGCTGAAAGACAATCCGGATCTGATAGCGGCAGGCGTGGAAGTGGTGAACGCAGGCGATCTTATATCTGAGGACAGAGCGCTGCTCATAAAGAGCCCGGCACAGCTGAGGCGCGATATGATCAGCCCTGCTCCGATAGTGCCGCCGTGGGAAATGTGAGAGGAGGCGAGAGCTATGATGCAGGATATCATCAACGAGCTGGCAGAGAAGACAGTACGCGGCATGAATGAATTCATCGGCGTACAGCTGGCCGCGTGCGGGTATAGCGCGGAATACGTGAGAGCACATCAGCATGACTTTATCACGGTGCACATGCTGGAAGATCCGGTGCGGGAGTGCACTGAGTCGTACATGGTACACGTGCCGGATGAGCGCGTGCTGTTCGGGATCCGCAGATACACAAAGCTGGACGACGGCGCAGAGTACGGCGCAGAGTACGGCGCGAGGCTGACGATCCATCATGAGCGGATCGAGCCGGAAGAGGCACAGGGCGAAGTCCTGGAAGGGATCCAGCGGTGCGCAAGAGAGGCGAAAGCCCGCATAGATGCGGAGGTGCTGTCATGATTGTGTACGGCTGGCAGATCATGCTGTTTATCGCCGTGTGGGTGTGCATCGTGGCCGGTGCCATGTTCGCGGCATTCACAACGGCGGTATGGGCGGTGAAAAAGCTCTGGGCGATGCTGAAAAAATGATGTTGTCCCGTTTGTCCCGCGCGCGTGTGGTAATATGACAGTGTGGATTTATGTAGTTCCGGGGATGGGGGTTCGCCTCCTCCCCTTTTGCGTTACTCACGCTCCCGGCTACGTCCCTAAGTCCACAGAGCCGCAGGCGGATCCGTAACAGGTCCGTCTACGGCTTTTTCTATAACCTGCACGAGAGGAGGCGCGGAAGTGTATAGGCAGACACGTAACTATGAAAACCTGAACAAAGCCATGTTCGACGGCGTGGGCGATTACGGGATCCCGCAGCTGAGGCCGGTCCATGAGTGCGATGTAAAGCAGTGGATCAGTTTCAACTACGCCAAAGGATGCGAAGAGCCGGAAGATCACGGCGTGCACTTTTTCATCGACGATTATCAGTTCATGAGGGTGTGGAGCAATCCGGATGTATACACGAAGATGATGCGGAAGTTCAAAGCTGTTTTGACTCCGGACTTTTCCACGTATACGGATTTCCCGAAAGCGATCCAGCTGTATAACCACTACAGAAAGCACTGGGTCGGTGCATACTGGCAGATGAATGGGGTGTATGCCATCCCGACGATCAGCTGGGCGGGACCGGACAGCTACACGTGGTGCTTTGACGGTGAGCCGGTCGGTGGCATCGTGGCAGTGAGTACCGTCGGCACGCAGATCAATCCGTATGCGACGCGGTACTTTGTACAGGGCTATCCGGAAATGATGAAGCGGCTGAAACCGGAAAAAGTGATCGTCTACGGTGCGTATATTCCGGATGGATGCGAGGGCGACATCATCCAGGTAGCGCCATTTCAGCAGAAATGGAGAGAGGCCAAAGACAAAACATCGGAGACGTGATAATATGGGAGGCAGAGGAACAGCATACTGGGTAGGTGTATCAAAGAGACTTAAAAAGATGGGATCCGCTCAGGATGCAAAGTATTTTCAGGATCTGAAAAGCTATATGAGCATGAATTACGGCATCCGGGTAGCGGATGAGCTGCAAAACAGTGATTTCCAATCCGTCAAGGCCGCTGCTCAGGGCTTGGAGGACATCGTGAAGGAATTTCCGCAGGCCGCTGGCCTGTTTCACGAGTTGAACGGAGATGAGCACAGAGATCGAGCGTATGCATCGGCATCGTTCTACGGCAAAGTGCAGCTGAATCCGGATAAGTATACCAGCAGAGATGTGGTAGAGCAGAGTTACAAATCGGATGTGGCATCAAAGTGGCATCCGACAGGTACTACAGCGGACAGCATACCGGTTCATGAGGCCGGTCATATTTTGGAGCGTGCGCTGATTGACAAGAATCTGGGACATCAGCCTATGTGGAGTCAGGCGACAGCCTGGAATAAGCATGGCGAGGCGACAAGAGTAATCGGAGAGGCGTGCAAGGTGCTGAAACGTACACCGGCGGGCAAAGGTCTAAAAAACAATGACTTTGTGGCGCAGGTATCCAGGTACGCACGCGAAAACCGAAGCGAAACGCTGGCGGAGTGCGTGGCGGACTATCACGCAAACCGTGAGAACGCTGCTCCGCTGTCCCGCGAGGTGTGGAAGATCCTACGGCGAGAGCTGGGATGATAAATCGAGGAGGCAAACCATGAAAGAGATCAACGAGGCGTTAGAGCTCAGAGTAAAGACGATGGACTATGTGATCAGAGATGAGGACACGGATGAGATCATCGGCCTGCGCGAAGATGCGCCGGATGATGTGAAAGCAGATTATGAGGCTATGCTGGCGGAAGAGAACAGCGCAGAGCCCGTGATCAGATAGGAGGCGGCTATGGCAAAGAAGGGAAACAGCCCGAAGCCTGCAAAGGCTCCGGCGAAAGCACCTGCAACGGGATCCACGAAGGGCCCGAAGCAGAAACCCGTCAAGAAACAGGTCAAGCCCGTCCTGAGGGTAGATTGATTGAGAGCACGTCGCGCAGGCGTGCTTTTTCGTGGAATAGAAAAACGGAAGGAGGTATGCTACAATGGGAGGCAGAGGAGGTCGCTCCGGTATGGAGTTCTCAATACCACGCGGAAGCGGCGACAATTTCCAAAGAAACGCGCTCATGGAACAGCCGCCTGAGACATTGCGCGAGGCGCTGGGCAAGAAGGGCGCGGAAAAGACAATGGATAATGCGATGAAGAATGCGAATCCGTACTTTTCCAGAGACTTTTCGGAGTATTCCGAAAACTGTCAGCGCTGTGTTGTGGCCTATGAGCTCAGGCGCAGAGGCTATGACGTTATCGCGCAGGCAACGTATGCAGGCGATAAATGGCCGCAGAGTATCAATGTCAAAGGCGTGGGCATGGATCGCTGGCGCGGTGCATTCCGGCACGCGAAGACGGATCAGGTCGGCAGCGGAGGTAATAATGCGAGGGCTGAGGCGAGAGTGCTCAGTAACATCGCAAGCAAGATGAAAGAGTACGGCAACGGATCGAGAGCGGTCATCAGCATCGGCTATCGAGGATCCCGTGTGGGACACGTTTTCAACGTCGAGAATCGCGGCGGTCATATCTACTATGTGGATGCTCAGACCGGCACGCGATATATCAATGCCGATATGAAAAACCTTATGAAGATCGTAGATACCAGGAGCGTGAGCTTGACGCGAACGGATAACCTGCGGATCTCTGACCGTTCTAAGGAATTCGTATGGCAGAGGAATCGAAACAAATAACATAAGCAGGAGGCGAGCATTATGTTGACATTCAAAGAGGCGCTGACCGTCGCCAAAAAGAAAAAGGGCCATATCAATCACTGTGTGGAGTACACGAACGCCTACATGTTCAGCTATGAAGGATCTGAGAATACGGTAGGCGGTGAGAGTCCTATTGTAGTGATGAAAGAGACCGGAGAGACGATGAACATGTCTGCGTACATCTGGACTCCGGACAAAGAATACGTGGGAGAGATCGAGGTCGATCAGTAAGCTCACGAAAAAAAAGCTATCACAAATACCCTCTGTCAGGAATGGCGGAGGGTATTCTAATGTCACGGAAAGCGAGGTGTGACGCATGGGCAGACATACAGGCGGCACGCCGCCGAAATATACAAGTAAAGAGCAGATCGAGGGGCTGATTGATCAGTATTTTGAGGACTGCGAGGGCGAGCTGCTGAGAGATGCAGACGACAATCCGGTTCTGGACAAGTTCTCTCATCCGATCTACATAAACCGCAAGCCGCCTACTACATCCGGGCTGGCGCGGGCGCTGGGCTTTAAGTCCCGCACGTCCCTGTGGAATTACAAGGGCAAGAAGGAATTCCGGGATACCATCGAGGCGGCAATGCTGCGGATCGAGGAATACACGGAACAGCGCCTGTTCGACAGAGACGGATCCAACGGCGCAAAGTTCTCTCTACAGTTCAACTTCAAGGGCTGGCGAGAGGAGAAGGAAGAGAGCGACAAGTCACCGGCAATCAACATCATCTGCGACATACCGAAAACCGCAGCGGAGAGCGCAGACGGATTGAGGGCGACAGCTACACCGAATGAGGAGAGCGAGGCAGGAAATGCCGACGGCTCCGAGTAACGGCGTACATCTATCCGATCTCATAGCGCCTGCATTCTACCCGATCTACTGGGATGTAAAGGAACAGAAGCACACATATTATGATCTGTACGGCGGGCGTGGATCCACAAAGTCATCGTTCATCGGCACAATGATCCCGCTGGGCATCATGGAGGATCCAAACGCCAACGCGGTAATATTCCGGAAGGTAGGAAACACCATCGGCACGTCCGTATATGAACAGATCCTATGGAGTCTGAACGAGCTGGGCGTGATGGATGAGTGGAAGTGCACGACAAGCCCGTACAAGATGACATATCGGAAGACGGGACAGGTGATTTTATTCCGTGGCCTGGACAAGGCCAAAAAGATGAAATCTATCAAAGTCGCGCACGGCTATCTCAAATACCTATGGTTCGAGGAGCTGGACGAATTCGCCGGAGAGGAAGAGATCCGATCCGTGCAGCAGTCTGTCATGCGTGGCGGTCCGTCGTTCGTGGTATTCAAGAGCTTCAACCCGCCGATCAGCAAATCAAACTGGGCTAACCAGTATGTTATGACTCCGAGGCGCGGAGCGCTGAGGCATAAATCGTGCTATACGGAAGTCCCGCCGGAATGGCTGGGCAAACAGTTCCTGGACGATGCGGAGGATCTGAAACAGACAAATCCGAGGGCGTATGAGCATGAGTACCTGGGCAATGCGGTAGGCACAGGCGGAGAGGTATTTGACAATCTGGACATCCGACAGATTACGGATGAAGAGATATCGCACTTTGATAACATCTACATGGGCATTGACTGGGGCTGGTATCCGGATCCTTTTCACTGGGGAAAGATGCACTACGACAGCACACGGAAAACGCTGTACATCTACGACGAATTCCGGGCGAACAAGATGAGCAATGCTGAGACCTGGAACAGCCTTGTAGTGAAAAAGGGAGTGACGGGATCCGATCTCATCACGGCAGACTCCGCAGAGCCGAAGTCTGTAGCGGACTATCGAGAGTACGGAGCGCTGTGCAGACCTGCGATCAAAGGTCCGGACAGCGTGCGCTACGGCATGAAGTGGCTGCAATCGCTCCGACAGATCGTAATCGATCCGGTGCGGTGCCCGAATACGGCGCGTGAATTCACGCATTACGAGTACGAGCGCACACCGAATGATGAGATTATGAGCTCATTCCCGGATGCTGATAACCACAGCATCGACATGACACGGTATGCGATGGAGAGAGTTTATAAGCGTAAGGGGCAGTAATATGATGTGGACAGTCATCGGATGCACGGCGCTCATCGGCTTTTTCGTCCTGGCTGCCTATGCCTGCGTCGTAGCAGGCGCGAGGGCGGATGAGATCAGCGCCGAATGGGCAGAAAAGCATTTTAACTCTGATACTGAATAGAGTTAAAAATATTTGACTATGACGGTGTTTTGTGCTATACTCTGAGATACTACAAATCGAAGGAGGCAGGCGCGATGAAAAGAGTATTGAGCATGGTAATGTGCGTATGCATGGTCCTTGCGCTGTCCGCATGTGGCACAACGGAGGAGCCGCAGGCGGAATACACGCCGGTCAATGAGAATGTGCTATGGGGTACAGAGTACCAGAGCACAAAGGTGGAAGTTCTCAGCTATGAGTATGATGAGGACTGGCATAGCTATTCCGACGTGAGCGAAGGCCCGGCGGTGATCGTCCGGTTCTACTTTGAGAACGACGGAGCGGATCCGCTGTATATGCTGGAATCGTTCGGAGTGTTTCCGTACCAGGACGGCACAGAGCTGGACTACATCAGCCTAAACAGCGACGATGAGGAATGCACGAACGTGGCAAAGTCCGTGAAGGATGGAGCCGGGATCTATTGCAAGATGGCATTCCGGACGATATCGGATAGTGATGTGGAATTGCAGATACTTGAACCGACAGCAGAAGCGGCGAAGCTCACAGAGCTGACGCTGAAAAAGTAAATACTGGCAGAAATGCTCACAGGCACAGCGAACGCTGTGCCTTTTTTCATGCCCCGAAAAGAGGTGATGACGACGTATGAATATATTTTCGCGGTTCCGGCGATTTATTGAGGAGGTGATCAGGAAGTTGATACCGTACAAGAATATAGAACAGGTGGAGCGGATCGAAACGCCCTTGTCTACTGAGATGACGACCGCGCTTGACACCTGGTATCAGCTCTATCTGAATAAGGCAGACTGGCTCAAATCGGATCAGGTCAAATCTATGAACCTGCCCGCATTTGTCAGCTCTGAGATCGCCCGTCAGATCGTGCTGGAAATGAGATGCACTATTACAGGCAAGGGCAAAGACGGCGAGACACAGACCGGCGATGGCGAGGACATCATGAATCCGCGAGCTGAGTTCCTGCAAAAGGAATTTGAAAAGCTCATGGAAGTGCTCCGGCTCAAACTGGAACAGGGCTGCGCAGCTGGCGGCATGATCGTAAAGCCGTACCCGAACACGACAGACGGCCACATCTATTTCGACTGGACGATGGACTGGGCTCTGTATCCGCTGGCATTCGACGATGACGGGAATCTCTCCGATGTCGTCATTCCGGATACATTCACGGAGGGCAAGACAGTCTATACCAGGCTGGAACGGCACACAGTACAGGGCCGCGATGTGCAAATCACACAGCGAGCCTTTAAGTCGAACAACGTTCATTCAATCGGGACAGAGATCCCGCTGTCAGAGGTGCCGCGCTGGGCAGGCCTGCAACCGGAGGCGGTCGTCAAAGATACGGACGGCCCGCTGTTCGGATGGTTTAAGGCGGCAACGGCAAACAATGTCGATGTGGACTCTCCTCTGGGCGCGTCCGTCTACGCAAAGGCGGTCGATGTGATCCGCGAGGCGGATATGCAGTATTCCCGCCTGCTATGGGAATTCGAGGGCTCTGAGCTGGCTATCGACGTGGATCCGACCGTGCTGAGACCGAAGACGACAACGCAGAACGGCAGGACCGTAACGGAAATGCCGAAGCTGAACGAGAGACTGTTCCGAGGCGTGGATCTGGGCGCAGATGAGACATACAAAGTATTCGCACCGGCGATCCGTGATCAGAGCCTGCTGAACGGGCTGAATCAGCTCCTGATTCGAGTCGAGGATCTGTGCGGGCTGTCACGTGGAACGCTCTCAGACGCGAACGTGGACGCAAGGACGGCCACAGAGCTGCGGATCGTCAAGCAGAGATCCTATGCGACTATCGCAGATAACCAGCGGGCGCTTGAATCGTGCCTGAAAAACGTTATCAGGGCGATGGACAAATATGCGACAGTGTACAAGCTGGCTCCGGAGGGCGAGTATGATGTGTCATTCGACTGGGACGATTCGATAGTTACCGACTCAGAACAGCAGATGAATGAAATGCTCATGCTGTACAATGCGCAGATCATCAGCAAGCAGGAGTTCCGTGAGTGGTATTTCAAGGAGACCAGCGCACAGGCGAAAGCGGCTATCGAGGCTTTGCAGCAGGAACAGCTCACGAGCATGGAAAATCTCATGCCCGCGCTGAATGAGGGAGTCCCTGCCCCACAATGAGGAGGGATAACCGATGGCAGATAAACCGACAATAGACGATCAGATCAATAAGCTCATGGCGCGATTCGATGAGGTGAATGAGCTGTACATCGAAAAGGTGGCACAGCAGATCCTGACCATCGGAGAGATGAATCAGACCAGCATAAACCGGATCGTGATCATGGCTGAGATGAATGCCAACATGGCGCAGATAACCGCACGGCTGGCGCAGGCCGTCCGTATGGGAGTCCGGGATCTTTACAGGATCTATCAGCAGGCAATGCAGGAAGTCTATACGGATCCGCGCTTTGCAAGGGCGCTCACGAATACGCCTTTATCCGATGCGGCACGAGGGCGGCTGACTCAGTACACGAGAGCTGTGAGCCTGCAAACAGCAGGCACGATGCAGAATCTGTCGAATACCACGGCATCATCCGATCAGTACCGGCAGATCGTGGATAAGGCAGTGCTGGCCGTCAGCTCTGGGCTGGGGGACTATAAGACAGCTACACGCGATTCGTTGCGGCAGCTGGGATACAACGGTATGCAGGTGGTGTATGAAAGTGGGTATCACAGGAGACTGGACACGGCCCTCCGGCAGAACATCATCGACGGCGCAAATCAGATCGCACAGCACGGCTCCGATCTCATGGGTGAAGAGCTGGGCTTTGATGCTTACGAGATCTCAGCACATGCACGGAGCGCTCCGGATCATGAGCCCGTGCAAGGGCGCGTATTTCTGAAAGAGGAATTCGAGAAGATGCAGGCCGGCGAGCCATTCCAGGATATCGACGGCAATCACTATGACGGATTTCGTCGTCAGATAGGCGAATGGAATTGTATGCACCTGGCTATGAGCTTTTCAACAGAGTATTCCGTGCGTCGGTATACTGACGCGCAGCTGGCACAGTTCGCCGCAGACAATGCAAAGGGCTGTGAGATCGACGGAAAGCACATGACAACCTATCAGGCAGTACAGCTCATGAGGCGGATCGAGACACAGGTACGGCGCGAAAAGGATGCTGCAAACGCAGCACGCGCAGCCGGGGATGATCAGCTCAGAGAGGACTGTCAGAAGAGGATCAACAGTCTCTCCCGGAAGTATACGCAGGTCGCAAAGACGGCAGGCATCACTCCGAGAAGAGACCGCATGAGCGTGGAGGGCTTTAAGCCCGTAAAGCTCAAATAACGATGTAAAAGGCCGCAGAAATGCGGCTTTTCACATAAAAATGTCCTGAAATACGACGTAAAACTGTTTCAAGTTACCATCCATTCAGGCAAGAAAAAGCCGTAGAAAATCGTAGAAAGGCAGGTAAAGAAGGATGCAACGCAAATTTTTGGAGGATCTGGGACTGGAAAAGGACGCAATCGACAAGATCATGACCGAAAACGGCCACGATGTCGAGAACGCCCGCAAGAGCGAATCGGACAAGTTCGCAGCTGAAAGAACCACGCTGACCGGCAAGGCAGATGACTTGCAGAAGCAGCTGGATCAGAGGGATGCGGATCTGAAAGACGTACAGGGCAAGCTGACAGCGGCACAGGCCGATGCTGGCAAGCTCACGGAAGTCACCGAGCAGCTGGGCAGTCTACAGACCAAGTACGACACTGAGCGCCAGGAATGGGCTCAGAAACAGCAGGCGCAGGCGTATGAGTTCGCGGTCAAGACAGCGACAAGCGCTCTCAAATTTACGAGCGCGGCGGCAAAGCGTGATTTCGAGCGCGGAGCCATCGAAAAGGCGCTGAAAATGGAGGGAGACAAGATCCTGGGCTTTGATGATTACGTCAAGGCATATCAGGAGGCGGATCCCGGCGCATTCGTACCCGCAGAGGACCCGAAACCCGCTGACAATCCCGCGCCTCAGGATCCTACGCCGACAATCGTGCTTCCTAAGGGCAATCCCGGAGGCTCTGAAAGCGGAGTATTCGGATTCAGCTTCCACGGTGTGCGCCCGACACCTAAGGAGTAATGCAACCGATAGGGCACAAACAAATCCAATTAAGAAAAGGAGAACATTATCATGGCTGGAATTAACTATGCAGCACAGTATGCCAGAGAGCTGGCACAGGCGTATCCTTACGTCCTGAATTTCGGTGCGCTCTATGCGACTCCGAACAATGGCCGTTACAGAATGGGCGAGGATGGCAAGACCATCTACATTCCGCGCATCTCTACCGGCGGCCGCGTCGATTCTGATCGCGATACTATCGCGATGGCAACCCGCAACTATGACAACGCCTGGGAGCCTAAGACTCTCTCTCATCAGAGAAAGTGGTCTACTCTGGTCCATCCTAAGGATATCGACCAGACTAACCAGGTCGCGTCTATCGCGAACATCACTCAGGTCTACAACGAGGAGCAGAAGTTCCCGGAGATGGATGCATATCTGATCTCTCAGCTGTACAAGCTGTGGAGCACCACTGATGCGAACGACTCCGAGAAGACTGCTATGAAGGCCGACACTACGGCTCTGACTGTGGAAAACATCCTCAGCGTGTTCGACACTCTCATGGAGAACATGGACGAGGCTCGTGTTCCTGCGAACGGTCGTATCCTGTATGTCACTTCTCAGGTCCGCAAGCTCCTGAAAGAGGCTGACGGCATCGCCCGTAACTTCGATGTGCAGGCCGGTGGCTCCGCTGTGAACCGTGGCATTTCCCGTCTGGATGAGGTCGAGATCGTCTCCGTACCTTCTACCCTCATGAAGACGGCCTACAAGTTCACTAAGGGCTGGGAGGTTGATTCTACTGCAAAGCAGATCAACATGTTCCTCGTTCATCCGAGCGCTGTTATCACTCCGGTATCCTATGAGTTCGCTCAGCTGGATCAGCCGTCCGCTGTTACCGAGGGCAAGTACATCTACTTCGAGGAGTCCTACGAGGACGTATTCATCCTCAACAAGAAGCAGGATGCGCTCCAGTTCAACGTAGCGGGGGAATAATCGCCGGTAGCAGTAACGGTCAGGAGGGTGTGTCTTCCGGCTCTGGGAGCCGCCTGATCGGGCTGACTATCGGCTCTCTGGCTCTGGATCCGGTATTCGATGCAGAGGTGGAGAGCTACACCGCGGAGACGGCGAATAACACGAACAAGGTCACGGCTACGGCGGCAGATGATGCCGTCGTACTCGTGGAATTGAACGGTACGGCGATCAATAACGGTGCAAGCGCTACCTGGCGTACAGGTGAGAACACACTCACTGTAACTGTTACGGAAAACGGCAAAGAGCCTACAACGTACACTGTGATCGTCACGAAGTCATAAGGGAGGTGTGATTATGGCATATCTCTCTTATGACGAATATAAAGAGTACGGCGGCACGATGGCGCAGGCGGACTTCACGCTGGCGGAGTTTAAGGCAGAGAAGCGTATCGACTATCTGACCGATACCCGCGTGAAGGCGATGAGCGCTGTTCCTGAGGCCGTCAAGCTCTGCATCATGGCGATCATGAACATGGAAAGCAAAGTGGGCACTGAGGCGCAAGTGAGCAATCCGGTGGTTACGTCGTTCAACAATGACGGCTACTCGGAGAGCTACGGCAAGGCGATGGGATCTGCGGAGGCGGACGTGGCAATGAATTCTGTCGTAAAGGAGTACCTGAGCGGCGAATGCAACGACTACGGCGTGCCTCTTCTCTATCGCGGGCTGAATGCGCTGCAGTATTTTGAGACGTAAAGGAGGTGGACGCGGTGGAGCTGTGTACTGAGACAATAACGGTATTCAATACAAGGCTGGACGATGAGGACGGCTACGACGAATACAATCCGACCGTGATACGCGGCGTGTCGTGGCACTGTGAGATCGCGTCCTCTGTTGATTCGTCCGGCCTGAAAGCAGCAAACAAGTTCACGGTTCGCATTCCTCTGGATGCGGACTTTTCAAACAAGGCGTATGCGGATCCTATCTCATACGCAGGAGGTGATCCTGATAATCTCTTCACTCTGAAAAACGGTGATATCGTGGTACGGGGTGAGGTAGTGGAAAGCATGAGGCCGTCTGAGCTGCAAAAGCGGTACGAGGCATTCACGATCCTGGGGATCTCTGACAACCGGCGCGGACATTCGCCACACTGGAAGGTGGTGGGTGCGTAATGGGAACAGTTATCAAAGCGGAATTCGACTTTGACACCGACGGCCTGCTGGAAAAATGCGGTCTGGAAGAGGGCGGCATTGTACAGAAGACTATTGACAAATCGGTGATCGACTGGAACCTGCAATATGTACCAGCGCAGACACTCACTCTGGGGAGATCCGCCTACTCTGCTACGGAAATCGGCAGCGGGCAGGTGGTCTATCCGGGGCCGTATGCGCGATACCAGTATTACGGTGAGGTCTACGGTCCGAACATTCCCGTATTCGAGGATGATTCGGGAGAGCCGACAAGGTTTTTTTCGCCGCCGGGTAAAAAGAAGCATCCTACGGGTCGCAAGCTACAGTACAGCAAGGACGTAAACCCGCTCGCGGGCGCGTTCTGGTTTGAACGGATGAAAGCTGACCACGCGAAGGACATTTTACAGGAGGCTAAGAATGTCGCAGGCAGTAAGTAACACGGAGAGACTGCGTAAGTGGTTCCGTACCTGTCCCGCGATCTCTAACAGTAATCGGTTCCGTATCGACTACCTGGCGGAGAATCCGACGGAGTACGCCATATATGCGGTGCCATCCACTCTGAAATACCATGAGAATATTCTGGGAGACGAAGTGCTGGACGACACTCAGACTCAGAATTTCATCTTTGCATCGAAGGAAAGCTACGGCGCAGATATTCAGCAGAATCTCGCAAATCTGGGATTCTATGATGCTGTCGTGAGCTGGATTTTGGAGCAGAACATGGCAAGGAATTTCCCGGAATGGGAGATCGATGTTCCGGACTGGGAGAACGTCCGGATCAAGTCCATCGTCCCGACGCTCACGGCCTATGTCGCACAGGCGGGCAGTGATGCGGCGAAGTATCAAATACAGCTGAAAATCACGTATAGGAGGAATTAAAAATGGCTGACTCTGTAACTGGCAAGATTGCAAGAAAGTACATGGCTCACTTCCTGGACTCCTCTTTTGGCGGCACGACTCCTGCATGGTATCGTATCGGTGAAGATCTGGAAGAGTACAACGTTGAACTGAACCCGGACACTGAGGTGAAGAAGAACATCCTCGGCAATACCACGTTCAACCACAACGGCTATGAGCCCTCTGCGGATTCTGATCCGTTCTATGCCCGCGTCGGTGATGCGCTTTTCACGAAGCTCCAGAACATCGTCGACACTCAGGCGACGGACGACACCTGCAAGACTTCCGCCCTGGAGGTCCATCTGTGGGACGGCGATGCTGAGAACGGCTATGTCGCCTACAAGCAGGATTGCTACGTCGTGCCTACCAGCTACGGCGGTGACACGTCCGGCTATCAGATCCCGTATTCCGTCAACTATGTTGGCGACAAGGTGAAGGGCAAGTATACTCCCGGCGCTGGCGGGGCATCCGGTACCTTCACTGCTGACTAATCGGCGGCGGGAAGAGCTACACCAAAACAGAGGCGGGAGGGCTGAGGCATCAGCTCTCCCGTTTCTACTGCTAAAAAACATTATGGAGGCGTAAGAAAATGGCAGAAAACATCACAAACATGAGCATGAATATCACTGTCGATGATGGTAGTGTGCGCGTACCTATCAACAACGTTATGGGGGAAGAGATCGGCGTGTTCTATTTCCGTCCTACCGACATCGGCATTATCGACCGCTACAACAGCATGATCGGCAAGTTCGATGAAATTACAGCTCCTCTTGAACAGGTCTCTATTTCCCCGGATGGTACGGCGGAGGATCTGGCAAACAGCGAAGAGGTCAAGGCTCTGCACGAGGCAGAGAAACGCCTGTATGAGGTGCTGAATGAAATGTTCGGCGGCAATATGGCGGAGGCATTTTTCGGTAAGATGCATCCGTTCTCCCCGGTCAACGGCAGTTTCTATTGTGAGAATGCCATTGAGGCCGTGGGCGCGTTCATCTCTAAGCAGTTCGAGGTCGAGACTGACAAGATGAACAAGAAAGTGGCTAAGTACACTAAGGGATATAAACCGGGTAAGACAAAATGATCTGGGCGCTCCCTACCAGTCTGGAAGTGGGAGGCGTAGAGCGGGAGATCCGCACGGACTTTCGGGACGTGCTGAAAATCCTGGTCGCCTTTGAGGATCCGGATCTGGAACCGGCTGAAAAAGAATACATCTGTCTGTTCATTCTGTATGTGGACTTTGAGCAGATACCAAAAGAGGACTACGTGGCGGCTTATAAAGCCGCCATCGCCTTTATTGATAACGGTATCGAGGGCGAACGCGGCGGACCGCGCACGATGGACTGGGAGCAGGATGCGAAGATCCTTTTCCCAGCTGTCAATCACGTGGCGGGCTGTGAGGTGCGATCTCTCCCCTATCTGCACTGGCACACGTTCACCGGCTATTTCATGGAGATAAAGGACAGCGTATATGCAAACGTTCTGAATCTCCGGCAGAAAAAGGCAAAGGGAAAGAAGCTCGAAAAGCACGAGAGAGAGTTCTGGGCTGCGAATAAGAAGATCTGCGTATTGCAGCCGAAACTCACAGAGGAAGAACAGGCCGAAAAAGACAGATTGAATGCCCTACTCGGTGGATAACGAAGTAATGAAGGAGGTGATTTTATGGCAGCGAATGGATCCGATGGTTCTATTACGATTGATACCCGTCTGGATAATAAAGGCTTTGACAAGGGCTCTCAGGAGCTCCTGAACGCTATCCGGTCGCTGACACAGGAAATCAATCAACTCGGAAAGACACTGCAATCCACCTTTTCCAATTACGGGAAATCCGCAGAGAATGCTGATGCAAAGATGCGTCAGACAGAGGGCACTATTGAACGCGTAAAGGTCAAAGCGGAGGATCTGAATCAGGCATTCCGCGATACTCAGGGGTCTATCGGAAATCTGGGTAAGGACATCGGCAAGCTCGGAAAAGACATTGACAGCATGAGCTCTCTCGCTGAGAAAGCTATCGGCGGGGATGAAAAAGCGCTGGCGAAATTCGATGAGAAAGCAGCTGGCGCTGAGAGTACGATTGAGGATCTCCGGGCACGCCTGGAACAGTTCGGACAGACGAAATTCGAGACTGAGGACTACCAATGGCTGAAAGAGCATATCGAAGAGGCTGACCATTCTCTTGAAAGACTCCTGGACCGTCAGGACAAAATGCGGGCTATGGGCGTTAAAGAGGGATCGAAGCAGTGGAAGAGCCTGCAATATGACATCGATATGACGCGGCAGATGCTGGCAGAGTACAAAGCCGAAAAGGAACAGCTGGAAGCATCCGGACAGTCTCATATCGCGGGTGTGGATACGGAGCAATTCGCACAGGCTGAGCAGGCGATCAACGGACTGGAAGACAAGCTGCAAGGGCTTGTGTCTGAGGTGGCGAGTGCTACACGAGAGCCGGGACGACTGGCGCGGGCGTTCGCATCGGTCGGTCGGGTCATCGGCGGCGCTGTGGTAGGATCAATCCGGGCTCTCGGAAGCGCGGCAAAGACGGCATTCACACATCTGGCGAAGCTCGCAGGCACAGCAATCAAAACCGGACTGAGCAAGATCGCGCAGGGCGCGAAAAAGGCGGCATCGTCTCTTCTCGGCCTGGGCAAATCGAATAAGTCTCTGAACGGCGGACTGAAAACAGGATTTATGACGATCCTGAAATATGGATTCGGTATCAGATCTCTGTATTTCCTGTTCCGCAAACTGAGAAGCGCGATCACTGAGGGATTCGGATATCTCGCGCAGGTATCTCCATCCGTAAATCAGGCGATCTCCTCTATGCAATCCGCTCTCGGACGGCTTAAAAACAGCCTCTCTACGGCGTTCGCTCCGATTGTTACGGCGGTGGCTCCGGCCATTACATATCTGATCAATCTGCTGGCGGATGCTATTACATACATCGGAATGTTCATCGCGGCGCTGACCGGACAGCGGACGTTCATGAAAGCTACGGCAGTTCAGAAGGACTACGCGGCAAGCATGGCGGACACGGCAGGCGCGGCAGGCGATGCGGCAAAGGCGATCAAAGAGGAGAAAAAGCAGCTCGCGGGATTCGATGAGCTGGAAATCCTCTCTGACTCCGGGAGCGACAGCAGCGGATCCGGTGGCGGCGGAGGTGGCGGCGGGGGAACAAATCCCGCTGACATGTTCGAGGAGGTGCCGATTGAAAGCGGCATCATGGATTTCATCGGCAAGATCAAAGAGATGTTCGCCAACGGCGACTATGAAGGTATCGGCGCGGTCATCGCGGAGGGTATCAATAAGGCGTTCGCAAAGGTCAAGGATCTGATTGAATGGGATCACGTGGGCGGCGTTATCACGAAGTACGTAGATGCATTCTGTCGGATCTTCAACAGTCTGGTGGATAACATCGACTGGGATCTGATCGGCAGCACGTTCGCAGCGGGGATCAATACTCTGCTGCATACCATCGATCTGATACTGACCGGCATCGACTGGGCAAACCTGGGCGCAAAGCTGTCTGAGGCGCTGAATGCGCTGGTCCGGGACATCGACTGGGAGCTGCTGGGCAAAACCATAGGCGACTACTTCTCTGCAAAGCTCCTGCTGATCACATCTGCAATCAAAAACTTTGACTGGAAGAATGCAGGAAAGCAGCTGGCAAAGGGTATCAATTCCCTTGTCAAAACCATGCAGGATACGCTGGACAGCATCAACTGGTATGAGCTGGGCGCTACATTCACGGAGGGTATCAATTCGCTCATCGAGGACGTGGACTGGTACACACTCGGATCCACGCTCGGATCCTCGTTCAATGCGTGCCTGCAATCCATCTATGGCGTAGTCCATAACTTTAACTGGGCGGGAGCCGGACAGGCTCTCGGAAAGTCCGTGAACGGACTCAGCGATAAGATCGACTGGGCAACGCTCGGAAAGACAATAGGCGAATCTCTCAAAGGCGCTCTCACGTCGCTTGCAAAGTTCATCGAAGAGGTGGACTGGAAACAGCTCGGAAAGAACGTGGCTACGTGCCTCGCAAATATCGACTGGTCGGGCGTGTGCTCTTCTCTGTTTGAGGGACTGGGCGCAGCTCTGGGTGGTCTGGCCGCATTTATCTGGGGCCTCATCGAAGATGCATGGGGCAGCGTAGTCGAATGGTGGGAAGAGACAGCGTTCGAGGATGGGCAGTTCACAATGGAGGGGCTGTTGAATGGTATCTGGGAGGGTATCAAAAATATCGGTACCTGGATCTATGAAAACATCTTTGAGCCGTTCATCGATGGTTTCAAAAAGGCGTTCGGTATCGCCTCCCCGTCTACCGTCATGGAAGAGCAGGGCGGTTACATCATCGCCGGTCTGTTTGAGGGCCTGCTGAATGCTATTAAGAATATCGGACAGTGGATCAATGACAATATCCTACAGCCTATTCTGAATGCATTTAAGGAGATCGGCTTTGCTGTCGAGGTGGGCGTACAGCTCATCAAAGACGGCTGGGAGAATCTGAAAACGTTCGTCGGTGATAGGGTCGAGGCGGCTGTCTCGCTGATTAAATCCGGCTGGACAGCTCTGACATCGTGGGTGGGCAATAAGGTCTCCGTCGGTGTGAGCCTGCTGAAATCCGGCTGGACGGCGCTGACAGCCTGGATCGGTGAAAAGGTAACTGTCGGAGTCGGTCTGCTGAAAGAGGGCTGGACAGCGCTCTCCTCCTGGGTAGGGGATAAAATCTCTGTGGCTGT
>Ga0256406_1001952_pt1 | contig 31267 bp, 20 predicted proteins | sample RumenRJG_03DNA_FD_185986 | JGI IMG/M metagenome (GOLD analysis project Ga0256406, IMG submission 185986) | Bovine rumen microbial communities from Lethbridge, Alberta, Canada - RJG_03 | ecosystem: Host-associated > Mammals > Digestive system > Stomach > Rumen | place: Canada: Alberta | collected... | reverse complement strand
GGTCGTCGATGGCCTTGGTCTCGGCCTCGCTCTTCTCCAGAAGCAGGTTGATGAGCTCCTGGACCTTCTCGTCCTGCTTTTCCCCTAGAACCCTTTTTACGGATTCACCCACAGGCAGATCCTTGTGCAAGTACATAGGAGCCAGAGACTTGTATCCTTCTCGAATCAGAGTCAGATAGAATTCCGAAGCATTGCAGTCCATCCTGTTGTAGAGATCGACCAGCTTGTCGCAGAACTCTCCATCACGGCAACGGAAGAAACCTTCATGACTTTCTCCCACGCTCAATGGTTTTCGATTGCTGATAGACATTTGGTTTGAATACCTCCTTTTGTTTTGAAACTTAAGGAGAAGAGCTTCAGTGATTCTTTTGAACTATACGTTCTATGGGTTAGTTACTAGAGATTAGTTAGACCTCTGCGTCTCACCCTGTGAGTGTTGATTTTCTGAAGCTCCCCTCACTTAAAAGGTCACGAGAATCGGAAAATATGTCTTTTTCCGCAAAACTTTTTTCAGATTTTTCCTTCGAGCTCTTTTCTAAGCCTCACCAAAGCTCTTTTTTGAGTGCGACACACTACGGATTGGTCGACACCCATTTCCTTTGCGACCTGCTCTTGAGTCTTTTCAAAATAGAAAATTTCTACAATGACGAATCTCTGCTTCTTGCTCAGATGACTTATCGCTTGTGAGAGAAACTTGGTCCGTTCCTTTCTGAGGCAATACTCTTTCGGTGTTGGTGCATCGTCTGGAACGTCGTGGATGAATTCGAGTTCTTCGTCTTCCGCATCGAGGGAGCCTCCATCATGTCTGCTCTCCTGATTGTGGAGATGATTCCATTCCGCGAATTCGTCGGTGAAATAGGGAATCCTATCTTCCTCAGGCAAAGTCATGATGGCTTTGTAGAACCCTTCATCCACCGGGAAGCTGACCTGGATCAGGGAACCGTCTTGTTGGGAAGTGACGGTAACTTCAACTAATATGTCGGCCATGAGCCGTTCTCCTTCCTCGGAGAATGGCCACAGCGAAAGAAAGTCCCTTGGTTATGCCTTTCCTTCAGAGTGGATTCTCCGATGGGTGAAGGCAGCTCCAGCAAACGGAACTACATACGGTCAGGCATCGTTTTGCTTGCTCGAGATCGGTGTCTGATCACCTCTTTCTTTTGAGGTACGACTTCATTAAAGCGGATGAGCAAAAGAAAGTCTTGGGCATAGGGCTGGGCAGGCTGGGCAGTTTCTGGGCAGAGGCCTTGAACAGATAAAAATTGGAATAACAGCAAAGAAAATCTTCGTATATGCAAATGTATGCGGTATCATATTCTTGCATGTGGAATTACAACAACCTGTGGAAGATTCTTATCGACCGGAAGATGAAGAAGAAGGATCTGATGCGTGAGACTGGACTGACTTCGGCGACCATCGCCAAGATGAGCAAAGGATTGCCGGTCAACATGTCTGTTCTCGGACGCCTTTGTGAACATCTTTCCTGCAATGTCGGGGATATCGTCTCCTATGAGCCGGAGGAGAGAATATGAGACTTTCGTTTGCTTGTTTGTCTCATCTCCTTATCGAGGAGTTTTTCCAAAACGACAAAGGAGTGGGAGAAAGTTTCTGTGAAATAGCCCAGCTGATTGATCCCGATAATCCCTCTTTTGATTGGGAGGGAAGCAAGTCCGGTTATACCGATATCTACAACAAAGGGAGAGATTTCTCTCCTTATGTCAAAAGGCAATATTCAATACTGCCTTACGAGGATCGGAAGAAAAAAATAGAGAAGATTGTCTTCTGTAATATCACCGATGAAGACAGATATTTACTGAAGTCCTTTCTTGCTCAATGGATAGAAAAGGATGAGACTATTCCCTCTGATTCGGTTGTCTTCTCTCATTATGGCTATACGAAAAGAAGGCTCTCTGAGCCGAATTCCATCGATCCGTTGGATTTTCTGACGGAAACATTTGAGTTTGCTCTTTCCCGCTCTTCGGATGCCGAGAAATACCCGCGTGAGGAAGTCGAGGCAGACTTAGAAAAGCTTAAGAAAGAGGTCACGAGTCATGTAGTGAATCCGGAGCTGAAGACCGTCAATGATTTGGCGCTTTCTTTTGATAAAGTCTTTGTGGAGATGAAGCTCCCTTTCTTGGAAGGAGTACATCAGCCGAATGAATTCCGCGCCTACCATCTGTCCATCCAGGATCATTCTTTCGTCATGGAGAGACTGAAATCCCTTCTTAAGAAGAATATCGGGAACTACGTTTTCACGAGGATGATGATTGACCGGTACATGAAGAACCAGGATGAGGCTTCTATCAATCTGGATGCTATGGAAGCCATCAGAAAACACAAGGATCTTTCCGCAGACGACATCGCCAATATTCTTCTCTATCTCTTTCTCGAACATGTGCTAAAAGCACCGAAAATCATGAGCGGATATGAGCTTCTGGATTCCGGACGTTTTGACTTCACAGGAATCCATCTCTTAAATCGGAAAGATATGAAAGGCGAGGATTTCTATCAGCTTGTCCTCGGAACTTCCTGCCTTTCAGGAGGATTAGAGCTAGCCATCAAAGAGAGCATTGACCGCCTGGGGCAGATTAGCAGAAAGCGTTCCACGGCAATCCGCCTTGTGGATGGAATTGATTTGAATCAGAAGTTTCTCCCTTCTCAGGTTGCTTTTCTGAAGAGCGTACTTGTGCCAGAAGGGCCCGATGCCCCGCTTCCCGAGACCGGGTTTGGTCTGTTTATCGGTTATCGCCCGGATGTCACCATTCCCGATGCGTTGACTAGAGAGAAGATTTCCTCTTTAGTGAAGACGATGGAAGAGGAAATTGCGGAATCTATCCCTACCATCAAGGAATCCATAAAGAGAAATGGACTGGCGGATTCCTCCGTATATCTCTATCTGGTTCCGTTCAATGATCCGGAAAAGGATGTCGGTTCCATATTTGACGATTTCATGGGGAGAACTATGGTATGAGTGAAACTCCATTCCCAACTTTGACGGAGTACTTGCTTCAGGGAATCCTAGACAATGGTTATCTGAAGAGGCTTTACCATGAGCTTCTTGAAAATTACCGTGCAAAGCTTTTCTCGTCGCCTATTCCCTATTCTGAAATTAACGTGCCCGATGTCATCCAGTTTGCCTCTTTGCTCTCTCTTTCCCGTGGAATGATGGATTCCAAGAAACATCTGAAGCTCTCTCAGGAACTCGTTTCTCTTCTTCTCTGCCTATACCCAGATAGAGAGGATGTGCGTCAGGCGCTTGGTGAAATTCTCACAGATCTCGGCAACTTCCCTGGTGCGGATATCGCCTCAAAGAACTTTAAAAGCGTTGATCCGATGCAGAGAATCTACGATTCTATGAATTCCGACTACTTCGCTATACCTCACGAGGCCGGGAAGGTCTTCAGCAAAGAACAAAAGGAAGTCTATGACCATCTCTTCCAGACGGATTTCAGCTATTCCGGCCCGACTTCCATGGGAAAGACCTTCCTGATTCAGGTTTATATCCGGGATCAGATCATCAAAGGCAAAAACGAAAACTATGCTTTGCTTGTCCCTAGCAAGGCTCTCATCAACGAGGTCTCCTCAAAAGTTACGGAAAGCCTTAGTGAGCTGCTTCAGAGCGAAGACTATCGCGTGGTGACTTCGGTAAACTCCGTCTATCTTGAACAGAAACACCATTTCGTTTTCGTTTTGACGCCGGAGCGCTTCCTTTATCTACTGATTCAGAGACCGGATATCAGCGTGGATTTTCTTTTTGTCGATGAGGCACATAAGATTTCCGTCTGCCAAGGACGGAGCGGATTCTATTATCAATGTCTTAGTCTTTTAAGAACCAGGAATCCGAATGCCAGAATCGTCTACGCTTCGCCGAATATTTCTAACCCTGAGCTATTCCTGGCCCTTAGCGGAAAAAACATCCAGGAGAATGAGAAAGATTCGCTTCGCATTACGGAATCCCCGGTCTCTCAGCTTCTATTCCTTGTGGATCTCGTGCAGAAAGTCGTCAAGCCGTTTGATGACATTGGCGGCGTGTTTCTTAATCCCTCTCCGTTATCAGACGGAACTGCAAATCTCATTTCCCTTATCGAAAAAGTGGCCCGTTTCGATACGGGCACGCCAGAGCAGACGTTGGTCTATTGCTGCTCGAAAGAAAAAACCATCCGATATGCGGAGGAACTCTGCTCCCATCTACCGTATAAGAATGATCCGGATCTGGAAGCTTTTTCCCGTGATATTTTTGAGAATATCAGCGAAGAATACTGCCTTGGCGAATTCATCAGGAAGGGTGTTGCCTTCCATGTCGGCTATCTGCCTGCATCGATTCGGATGACGATGGAAAGACTCTTCAAGGAAAGAAAAATCCATGTCATTTTCTGCACCAGCACATTGATTGAGGGAGTCAATCTCCCGGCCGACCATCTCTTTGTGACCAGCAGAAAAACATGGAAAAGAAACATGACTCCGATCGAATTCCGAAACCTGATCGGCCGGGTAGGGAGAATCAGCTATTCCTTGTCAGGGAATGTCTTTTTCGTTGTGGAAGGTAAGAAGAAAAACGAGGAAAAGGATTACTCCAAACTGGTGATGGAAGAGCTGAAACCGGAGCGGCTCTCTGTAGACGGGCTTAATCCGATAGTCCCCTATGTTCTGATTAATAACCTCCTTCATGGAAAGGCATCGCTTTCTCTTCATGATTTTGACGGACTTGTCAAAAGCGAGGAAGAATACGACCTCTGCCGCAAGCTCTCCACGATGCTTCTGAACGATATCTGCAAAAGCCGTGAAAGCCTGGTTCTTCGAAGCTTCCGTAAATATGGACTGACCGTCGAGAAAGAAAACGGAATTCGGAGCCTCTTTTCTGGGGATAGAGCGAAGAAAACAGAGGACATCAATTTCTCTCTCGATCAGGAACAGTCCCTTGAACAGGCGGTCAAGGATAAAACTATTGCCTATCCAAAACCAAAGGTTATTATCGAAGGCAATCCTCGTTTCGATTTCAATGATACTTTGGAATTTCTGAATGGGATGGCTTCCGTCTTCAATTGGGAACGATATGAACCAAAACTCTTTAGAGGAAATAAACTTCGCTTCTATGCTCAACTTATTCTTCGTTGGATGGGTGGAAGCGGCCTGAATTTAATGGTGAAAGATGAACTTGAATATTATGAAGAAAACGACAAAAAGTTGTATGTAGATGGAGTAAAAGTTTACTTTGATCCAGAAAACAAGTTGCATCGCAACTTAGTAATCTCAAAGCTTCTTGAGGAAATACAGAAGAACCTTCTTTTCAGCATCGCAAACTACTTCCTGAAGCTTTCGACCGAGTATAAGAAACAATATGGGGAGGATAGTCTCGGTGGAAACGACTGGTATGAGTTTGTAGAGTTCGGATCCACGAACATCGTTCCAATCTATCTTCAGAGATCCGGCTTTACCCGAGAAGCAGCTCTCTTTCTTTGGAAGGAGAGGAGAATCTATCTTCAGGTAGATGGCGTCCACACGAAAATCTTTACTACTGTTTTTCATAGCCGAAATCTCGCAGTTGTTCATGAATGTGAAGATGTTAGAAGAAACAACCCGGAGATATTTATTGGTGATTAAAGAAGACTACGTCAAATATTTTTAAGAACGATATCAATAGCAAATAACATCTTTTTCAACAGCACGGATAATGTCTTCAGATATTGAGTTTGTGCCAAGCAAAAATACATCGTTAAGACGGGGATTGAAAATTCCTAATTTATTGATGGGTTTAAACTCTTTCTTGCCAGAATGAATACCCATAATCCAATACATAAGTAACTGAAGAGTATGTTTGTTCGTTGGTTTCGATTTTGAAACCTTAAAATCCCAAAGAGTATCTTTTGTCAAGAAATCACCATCTCCTGAATCAACGGTTTTTGTATAACCGTTTTTTTCGAAGGTGAAGCCATCCACTACCACTGGTCCATACTCTTTAAAAAAGCTCAGGCTACGATTCAACATAATCTGGATGTTTTGAATGGTGGCTTCATCAGGATTTGTTTCTGTCGCATTTCTAGAACCAAAGGCAGCAAAAAGATTTCTATACCATACGTCGAAAGTGACGGCTTTACAGGCATTAACGATAGAGGTCTTGTCATTTCCTTTGATATTGGCTAGATATGTTGCAATCTCAGCCAACGAATCTTTCTTTGTCAACTTCTCACAGAGCGTCGCACCAACGATAGAAATCTCAAATGCCTTGTCAATTTTCGCTCCAGTGAGATATCTAGTGAGGTAATCAATAGCCATACCAACGACGGATGGGTGCAGATTTTCTTCCTCATTAAGTATTTGACCATCGTTTTTTTCTATAACCGTGAATTGAGACGGTTTTATATATCCGCCGCGAGGCTGAGAAACCTGAGATATTCTTTGGGTTACTGTGCACATCTATTTATTCCTCCAGCATTTGTTGCCAATACGATTGTTGTTTTCTTTCATAATAGTAGAATAAGAATAGAATTATTTTTGACTACTCCCTATGCCTTTTTCTCTATTATGAATTTGATGCAAGGAAACAACTGATTGCAGATTTCATTGTTCCTTGGGTCCAGGAATGGCTGTTTCACTATGAAATCTGGTTGGCAACCGGATGTTGGAACGGGGGTGGCCATAATGTAGATTCTCAAGCCCTAAAGAAGGAAAAAGCCGAAAACCATCATCAGAAAAACTAAGGGACTTTTGAAAGGAAACATGGGTTCATAATTCATCAATGACTTCCAAGTCTTCTATCTTCTGATACTTGGAAAGAGATAGACGGATGGAGAAAGAAATCTCACTGTCTTTCAAGCCCATGGCTTTCAGGACATGGGATGGTTTTGATACACTGCAGGCACTACCAGTGGAGGCCGAGATCAAAGGAGATATCTTCTTCAAGAGGATCATATTGTTGAAACCGATGATCTGACAGTTCAATAGACCTGGTATCCTATCCTTGAAATCATTGTTGAGGATGAATCTTGTTCCAAACTTATCTTTCAGTTTAGCGATCAAGTCTTCTTCCAGCGCCTTCAGTTTCTTATTTGATCCTTCTATATCTGATGTGATCATCTCACAGGCTTTTCCGAATCCGACAATCAATTCATTGGAAAGAGTTCCTGCACGATAGGAGTTCTCCTGTTCTCCACCATGGAAGAGTGGTGTCAGTTCTGTTCGACATCCATCTGTCTTCCTAATAATCAGGGTGCCGATTCCTTTGGGTCCATAGATCTTATGGGCAGTGAAGGTCAAGAACTTCAAGGCTTTGTATTGACTTAGATTGATCTCTACTTTTCCGATTGCCTGAGTGGCATCGGAATGGAAGAGGACATGCTTTCTGAAGCAGATATCATCGATTTTCTTAATATCCTGGATTGTTCCGACTTCATTGTTGACCCAGATGATAGAGACAAGCAAGGTATTGTCATCGATTTCTTCTTCCAGACGTTCCAGGTCGATCTTCCCTTCACGATTTACAGGGATGCGGACGATCTGATACCCTTTTTGAGAAAGATAGTCACAAGGGCTATTGATGGAAGAGTGTTCAATCGAGGAGATGATGATTTTCTTTTTACTGGGATGGCTTAAGGCAAGACCTTTCAATACCAGGTTGTTGGCTTCTGTCGCACCGCTGGTGAAGATGACTTCGTCATCCTCACAGCCTACCGAAGCAGCTACCTGATTCCTGGCATGTGAAATATTCTTCTTTGCCTGTTCTGCAGCATAGTAGAACTTGGCTTCGGAATTCCCATAGGCAGATAGACTATGGATCATCTCATCGAGGACTTCCTTGGCGATGGGTGTCGTGGCTGCATTGTCTAGATAGAGCATAATGATCGGTTCACCTCACTTTCATCTTTTCCTTCAAAAAGCGGTCTTTGATTTTGGACAGGCGGATATCTCCGCTCAACTGGATGATTCCCCGTTCAAGATGGGCATTGGTCATCTCCGGAAAGAATTCCTGATCCGTGAGGTATCTTCCCAAAGCCTCTTCCATCATCATCTTATAAAGATATTCATCCGGACCATAGATGGTATAGCGGTTATAGTCGGCTCCGTTCTGTTTGGTGATGTCATAGTGTCTGATCTCACCATCCTGTTCTCTGGGATCACCTTCTTCCATCAGGGAATAGGCGATACAGATTCTCATTACGGCTGCCTTGGAAGAGACCTGAAGGAAGTTCTGAAGCTGGCTTAATGTGGTCTCGATATCGATATTCGTCTTCAATCTGATGTTCATCTTTCACTTTCCCCCTTCTGGAAGTACTGATCTGTGACTGTGGTACTGGATAAGGTTGAATCATAGGTCAGCATATAATTCCTGGATATCCTATCCTTGATGGCCACATAGTTCTCTGCTATGAATTCAGAATCTGTAGAAAGGATGACTACCTGGTCGCTGATGGAAGAGACGATTTCCCTGATGAAGTTGATTCTGTTGGAACTGTCAAGTCTTGCCAGAGGGGTATCAAAGACAAACATCTCTCTCCTGCGGGATACTTTGAACATGCTATAGACCAAAGAGGAGACAAGAATCTGCATTTCTCCGGCAGAGAGGGTCTTAGGACTCATCTCTGCTCCGGAACTATTGATAAGATGGAGTGTGAAATCAGGCTTGAGAAGGATATCCGAGACATAGTTCTGTTTGGATATCGTCTTTGTGAAGATCCTTAGGGCTTCCTTGGAAACTTCCTTCAGCTTGGTCTTCTGCAGGTAGTCTTTTTCCTTGGTCAGGACATCGATACTCTTCTGGGCCAGGACAAAACTATTGTTAAGTGCCATGTCCTTCTTATATTTCTCGAAGATGGCATCATAGACTTTCAGTTGGACAGAGAGTTCCTTCGTCAGATTTTCTCTTTCCTTCAGGGTAGCCCAAAGGGTGGTTTCATTGTTTTTCAGGGCATTGTCATCCTCCCTGATGAGATCCAGGAGTTCATCGATTCCTTCCACATCCACATTCCTGGAGATGATGTCCTTGAGAAATTTATATTCGTCGTTACGCTCTGCTTTTCTGTTCAAAAGAGATTTCAGTTTGGAGGAATCATTGTCAATGGCAGTGATCCTGTTCTCCAACTGATGGGTCTGTTCCTTGGAAAGATAAAGGTACTCTTTTCCTTCACCGACTTTTTCCAGGACTTCCTTTCTCAGATTCGGCAACTGTTTTCCGACCAAGGACTCGATCTCATCAAGATAGCTGACACACCGGATCTTCTCTTCCTCTTTTGCATGTCTAAGGGATTTCTTGAGCAAATCCCTGCACAGATACAGCGGAAAATCCGTTTCCAGGAAATCCTTGGTGACTTTAGAGATGAGTTCTTTGTCTTTGTTGATGGTGGAAACACGGTTGAGCTTCTCCTGGAACTCCTTTTTGGTAAGTCCTCCGAGTCTGATCAGTTTATCCATATTGGACTTCCGGATGGCTGATAGGTTCTTCTTGGTGGCTGTCAGTCTCTGGATTTCATTATCCAAGGTCTTCAGTCTTGCCTTGTATCCATCGATATTGTTGATCAGAGTGACGTTTTCTATCTCACTCTGGGAATTGCTGATAGCTGCTTTCTTCGTCCGAAAGGTCTCCAGGTCTTTAATGGATTGGTTGATGAGATTGATTCCGAACATAGATTGGAAGGTCTCCTGAAGATATTCGCTGATCCTGTCTTCCAAAATAAAGGAGGCGATCTTCTCACCATCGAACATATAGGAGTTGATAAGCTGAGGAGAGGTGATTGATTTGATCTTCTCCAAAAGTTCCGTGGCCTGATAGTCGGTCATTTTGTCATCCAGGTCATTGTGATAGACAGAGACAGATTCGACAAGGTTGTCTTTCTCCTTCTTCCATTCACGATGGATGATGACGATATGATTCTCCAACTCCTCCACATATTCCAATTTGATTTCGATGTAGAAGGGACCTTCAGCATTATCGTTTAGCATCTCATCGATGTTTTTCAGATAGAGGGCAGTATCATTTCTTTGGCCGATACTGAAAGAACCGAACAGACCGAATTTCACCGATTTGAGAAAGGTCGTCTTTCCGGCACCGTTCTTTCCACCAATCAGGATGATGTTCTGCTCCGGAGTGGTTTCCAAGTCAAAGCTATGCACACCGACATATGGTCCGATATTACATAGTTTCAGGTAATCAATCTTCATCTCTGTTACCTCCCAAGAGCAGCTGGGCATTTTCCTTGGATAGGATCTTGCCAAGTTCCTTATTGACTTCCGTCCTGTTGATATAGCCGCTGTATCTTCTTTCCAACTCGAGAATATCCTTGACGACGGAAAAGTCCATGTTGTCCTCAAGGCAGAATTCCTCCATCCGCTTCAGGTCCTCTTCATCATAACCGGTGACATCATCCTTGGTGAGGTTTTCAAGATCCTTATGGAAAACATCATGATACAACTCGTTGACCATATCATAGTCAAACCCGAGTTTATACCAGACCTTCCTGATCTCCAGAAGTTCTTCCGGAAGGAACAGCTTGATTCTATCTCCGACAGTCTTCTGCAGTTCCAGAAGTCTCTTCAGGATCGTCTTCCTGGCTTCAAAGGTGAACGGACCAGGGCCAAGCTGGGCATATTCGTCATTCATTCTCTTGATCAGAATCCTGGGATTGCTTCCGTTATCCAGGTCGACATTGTTTTTGGCAATATAGTCTTTGGCTGTGATTTCACACTGGGGATCATCAAAGAGTTTCCACTCATTACCCTCGTTATCGACATACCTATCGTCACGGAAAGAAACAGTAATCTGCTTTTTATCTCCTTTGGCGGGAATGATGATGTCTCCGTTCTTCTCCTGAACACGGGAAAAATAGAGGGTACCATCGTTTCTTCTTCGCATTCTCATCGTGTCATCATCCCTGATGGCATAGAGCCAGTTCCGGAACTCCAACAGGGGAAGAAGCCATTTCTGGCCCTTGTTGATGAAAGAAGTCAGGGACTTATCCTTGACAACGACCGTGCAGACCCAGCAGCCGAACCGGCTGTTTCCGCACATATGCTCCTTCTTGGTTTCCTCATCGATGATGAGAGGGCAATCCTCGGAAGAATCCTGGTACATATCAAAAAGCTCATGGTTATCAGAACCCCAGGGAGAGTCATGAGAAAGAAGATAATCCCAGACATCATCGACATTGAAGGCACGGATAGGAGCAAAGACATAGGCGTTTGCCATCGTGGTATGTCTCATCAGTTTCTTTCCCTGAATGGTATGTTGCTTCAACACACGGTCACGGGAATCACTCTCACCGTCTCTAACACCTAGAATCATCACCGCCTCACCATACTGGTTGACGATACTGGTTATGAAGTCGTTTGCTGGATTGATCTTCATCCTATCCGTACACCAACGGAAGGTCTGGTTGGGACTGGGATAGCCTCTGCCGATCAGATTCACCCAGAAGGTATTGTCCATTCTGGGACGGATGATATGACCGGATAAGGGCAATCCTTCCCGCTTGGCCAATCCGTTGATGTTCTCGATGGTATTGTGGATAGTTGCGACGATCATCGGATTTTCCACCAGAGTATCCGAAGAGATGACATAGACGTGCTTCTTCAGTTCTTTTCCTGCTCTTTTCAAGGCGATCATCGTGTCTACGATGATCTGGGTCGTACAGGTGGAGTCTTTTCCACCCGAATAACCGATCACCCAGGGAAGGTCATTCATGAAGTAGACTTCTTCGATGTCTTTCTTTGCCTCTTCATAGAGACGTTCCTGGTCGTTGATTTCGTTCAGTAAGCCCATATTTTTACCTCGTTTCCAATTGCTGCTGTTCTTTTTCCGTGAGAGGAATGTTCAGTTTCTCTTTGATTTTCAGATAGGTCAGGGTGATATTGTTCTTCTTCATGGATATCTTTCCATCTACCATGGCGATGTTCTCCCATTCCGGATTCGTTCTCATCCAATTGATCTTTTTCAATCCCGGAAGATACTGCTTCAGGGAGAAATCCGGATTCGTATAGAAGAAGTTTCCAAGCTTGCCAAAGGCATAGAGAACGATGTTCTGGGTGATGATATATTCTTCCCTGAGGGATTTCTTGGTGATGTTCTTGTCCATCAGTTCCTGCCATTCCTCGATGTTCTCGGCAAGCATCTTCCAGTAATTCAGGCAGAAAGAGGAGAATTCCTCATTGATTTCACCGTTCCTAAGGATGTTTTTGTTGGAGGTATAGAAGCTGTTGAGGGTGAAGATCTTGGCTGAATACTTTCCCAGGGAATCACTCTCCAGGTCCGTAAAGTCCCGGAAAAATTCCACTGAGGAGACAATATGCTTAGTCAACTTTGCCAAAGGATCGTTATTATCATAGAACGTGTTCTGGGATTTGGAAGGTTTCACGGCATACTTGTTCAGATCGGTGAACATTTGCTGACTTCTTTGTAATCCCTTGTCTTCAAAGAAGACCACAGGTATGGTCTCCTTCCCGAGCGTAGGATCCTCTTTAATAGCTTCCTGGATGGCTGCGTTTCTATGCTGACCATCATTGATCAGGAAAATGGCATTCATATCAATGGATAATGTACCGACGTTTTCGGAAAGTTCGAGGAAATGAAACTCACCATCAATAGAGGCAGTCAAGGCAGAGAAGACATAGGAACTGCGATGGTTCAGGATATAATCCCGGATCTCAGGGATTCTTTTCTCGTTCAGTTTTCTCTGGGCACGGAATTCAGGTAGGATATTGGTATCATTGATAGGAAAAAGCTTCGATAAAAGGCCACAGGGAATCATGCAGATATAATAACTGCTCCTCGCCTGGGTCCCCTTGACACAGGGGAAAGAATAAGTGAATGACATAAAAGCCTCCCTCTATACTTAAGTATAGACTTAAGTATATCAGGAAGCCTGTTCTTTGAAAAGGAAAAACTACAGAACAATCATACGATATTAGCGTTGCGGATCGAGAGTTGGATGTTTCCCTGTAAACCTTCTTCCTTGATCCATTCCAGAATATGATCATCCAGATCCGCCAAAGTTGCCTGATGGTTGGATACTTTATTCAGGAAGCTTTCCACTTTTTCGTCGAAATGCATTCTGGAGAGAAGATCTTCTGCCTCTTTCTTTTTATTCTGATAATTTTGGCAGATAACTTCAGTGACAGGCCATGTCCTGATTCTGGTCAATTCCACGATCAGTTTGGAAATATCCCTTTGGTTTCCGGAGACTACTCTCATGATGTTCAGTTTTTCAACTATCTCGCTCCCGAGATTCTGCATTGCGGTTTCCCATTCTTCTTTTATTCCGTTGCAGAAGCGGCTCATTTTGGTAACAATAATCACATAATCATTACCAACAAGCTTCATCTGAAATATCTTTCTACAGCGGTCAAGACAATCCTGCAAAGTACTCTGCAGGGAGTCACTGAGACTGAAGGGAAAATATTTCTTCGCGATAAGATAATCAGTCACAGCGTCTTTGAATTTGCCAAACCTGTCGAAGAAACTGTTGTTCTGCTTTACCAAATTTTCGTCTTCGACAATTTCCTTTTTGCTAATATCAACGTTACGCATCTCGTCATTTAAGGTAGCGATTTTATCAGCGAATGACATTGTTCACCTCCTGAGCGAGTGTTTCAAACAAATCGTTGTTCTCTTCGAACCTGGGATCGACATCTTCCTTCCATATACCTTTTCTCTTCAGGTCATCAGACTCCTGCCTTACCTTTTCAGAGAGATTCCTGTAATCATCTTCCAACATCTTCATACTGGAGCAGAAATCAGCCAATATTCCGATATTGGGGGAAGATAATTCGAAGAGCTGTTTCATAGGATCTGTCTCGGAGAGGAGTTTCAAACAGAATTTAATGGCCTCATAGATTCTGTCTACGTTATTTTTCAGAGTTGCGAATTTTTCAGAGCGGTTCTGAATCAGGAATCCATACTTTTCTGCATCAATATACATGTTTTCAGCATTGTTGAGTAATTGCCTCAGATCAGAGACATCGAGCTGTTCCAAAGGAAAATCCTCAAAAAAGGAAGATGTGGATTTGATTTTCTCCCTCAGATTGGAGATTTCACTTTGCAGGGCTTTCGAAGCTTTCTGCTTCAACTCATGATAAAGGGAAACAATGATCTTCCTTTCCTTTGCATAGTATTCAATGGTGTCATTCTCCGGAAGATCGAAATTAATCCTTTCCAAAGAATTCAGGGCAATATTGAATTCCTCGTAATTGACAAAATGAATGGAATAGGATTTTCCCTGACTCAGATTGAACCATTGATACAGGAACTGGTAATTTTCTGTCACATCATCCTGAAGGAATCTCTGTCTGAGATCATTCCAATCCTGACAGTATCCAGACTGTCCGGATGTAGATTTATTAGAAGTGAAGATTTCTTGTTCCGTCAGCAGAGAAGGTCGACTGACATCGGATCCGGAAAACACTCTGCTATAGATCTGTACCATCAGGGAACACTGGATGAAATAAGGCGTTTTCTTATCTGTGGAATTTACGACTTTCTCGATGATTTCAGAAGAATGTCTTTCCATCCAGCAAGTGAACCAATAGATATCATTTTCACTGCCTTCATAATCCCAGGAATTCTTCTTGTTGAGATAACAATATCTTCCGATTGCCGAAAGCAGAAGGAGTGTCTCGTTATTCGCTTTCAGTTCAATCAAAGCTTTATTGAGTGCCCTTTCCTGACGCTCAAAGCCGAACAAAGTATGGCTGGAAGAGAACAGTTCATCGGCATCCAATCGGGAGATTCCATGTCCCTGCCAGTCAAAAGCTTCATGCACAAGATCATTCAAGGCATCTCTGACCTCTTGAGGCTTGACAAACATAGCATCTTTGTAAAACCAATTTTGTAAAGCTGTCCTGAAGCGTTCATATTTCTCGTTTTTTACCGGCTTGGGAGAGTTTACAACAGCAACCTTTTTGTCACTCTTGACATCTTCCACAGGGGCAGGTTCTTCAAGTTCATCAGGGGATGTCACACTGATTCTATCTGCAATCTCTCCCAATTGGAATTCATCCCAGATCTGTCTATCGACCCCGAACACATTCCCTTTGGAAGGATGTTCTTCCCGATAGAAGGAGACAAGTCGGACGGCCCTGTCGGCTTCTTCCTGAGAGAGTTTCATATTGACAGCGGTAGTTCTCAAGCGGTTTTCGATATCCTCGTCGATATAACTTACATTGATTCCTGCGGCAAAGGACAGATAGGTCTTCTTGCTATGCATCAGATCCTGTAGGGCAGGCCTGATAATATCAGAAAGGATGTAACGAGGAGTCTTTCTATCCTTCATGCTATCGCAGAAATTCAAAATGGATGTTTTAGTAAACGGATAGAGATTAAAAGATAATCCCCCAGTGGTGAAGGAATCCCAGTTCTTATGCTCTGGGTCTTCAGCAATCGGAAGCTGCTCCGGATCAGCACCGCTCTGGAACCAGGAAGAAAGACTCTCAGAGGGCAATGACATAGCATTGAGATATTTACCGAAGAACTCAAACAAGGTCTGCCGATTTTCGGCAATGGCACTGTCACCGATGGTGATCTGATCGGTGATTCGGTCCTTGTAGTTATCACGGAAGGATTCATAGTACTGAGTCGTTGTTCCGACGACGGAAATCAATCGACACATTCCTTCACTGGCATAAGAACCGGTGTGTTCTGTAGTCAAGGCATTGAGCAAGGCCTGATTGATTCCCGTGAAGGAAGTGATATCTTCGATCAGAAGAATCAGATTCTTTCCCTGGTTCTTGAGTTCCTGTCGGATACTCTTGAAAATCTGCTGGAAATCGCCAGGCTCGATTCCAGAGCAGGCCTGAATGACACTGTCGATTTTCTGATTGAAATAGTTGGCAACGGCAATGGCTTTTTCGCTGATTCCGTTTTCATCCGGAACCAGTCTCTCTGCCATCTCTCTGGCTCTCCTGTCAGCGTTGTTTTGTATCTTCTCGATAAAATCAACATCGATGAGGAAATCCTGAAGTCGGAACAAGGCTTCATCATAGGAAACCCCGGAATCCTGATTGATGATCTTATGGAAAATACGGTCGATAGGTCCGCCGTCAACCATAATCTTGTCACGGAATTCAGGGTTGCTCATCAGGGCATCCAGTTTTCTTTTATCCAAAGTATTGAGATACTCAGAAGATTCCGTATCGGATTCAAGTTGAATCAGAAACTGATGAAGAATGGTTGTCTTCAGCAGGGAGTCGGAGATGACATTGCTTGCTTTGACAAGTCTTTTATAGATATCCCTGTCCTTCAACTCCTTGACTTCATCAAGCTCCAACAGTTGTCTGATGGTTCCCTTCAGGGTATTGTCATCCCTGCGGATCAATAATACGGCATCTCGGCTGCTGTGCTTGAGTTTCGTATATAGCCATCGGATGAAATGGGATTTACCGGTTCCCGGTCCGCCTTCCACAATGATGAATTTGTGTTGGTCATAGATGGCATCATCACAGAAATATTTTTCATAGAACTGATTTTCGTCGATGCTTACTTCCTTGCTGGCAAGACCTTTTTCCTTGAGGATGAGTTTTCGGAAAGGAACATGGGTGGCAAGGAAATCCTCTGGGCTGGAATTGATGGAGTCGATGGTAATGACCTTATCCAACCTCTGTTTTGCAATCTCGATATTCATTTACTTGACTCCTTTGATGATCACATGAGAGATCTCTTTGGGGAATTCATGAGAACTCTGGTAATAAAGGTTCCAATTTTCCTTACTATCAGGATTTCTCTTTAAGACGATTTCCCTGTTGTCGTGCAATTCTCTCAATGCACTTGAGAAGGCATAATTGAATTGATGTGTCTCATCCACCTTTTCCAGGTAAACATCGCTGACACTCTTTATCTTTTCGAGAAATTCACGGATTGGCATCTCTCTGTTTTTCTCGACTCCGGAGAGGACAATGAAGTCTTTCAGGGCAATGTACATGTTCGGAAGGAAGGTCATACCTGGTTTTTCCAACACATAACCAAAGCCCAGAAAAGATAGCCAGAAACGTTCGCCAAGGAGATGTGTGACAAGGCTTGAATCATCATCGTTGGTCTTGCTTCTGATTTCAGCGAAAATCTCCGGACTGCTGGAAAAAGAGCTGTATTTCAGCCATTCCAGATTCGACTCCAGAAACATCTTGGCAAGACGATAGAATCTTGTGTTTTTGTTTTTCCAGACAACAGAATTGCAGTATCTTCGGAAAGAGTCCAATGTCGAAACGGTATCTTTCTGACCGATATAATGGACTTTCTTGGCTTCATCTTTCTGCACAAGTTTCAGTTCCTCTGCGGCACCATAGACCGGCTTGAGATAACCCTTTGCAGTACCATAGTTTGTTGAATCAAACAAGGACTCAGGAATCATTTTGGATGCCATTTCATCCATGGAAACAGGTCCTGAAGAAGCAATTCTGCAGAACTCATAGACTCTCATTGGAACAGACTCGACTCTAATGTTGTCATCAAACATGTGATACCTCCTAAATTAGATAATCATTGACCCTATGATCGATGATCTCGCTGATTCTTTTCCCTCTGGATGGAAGGAAACTGTCTTCTTCAACGAAGAAAATAAAGTGGACGTCATCTTCCTGTTCTTCCATACTTTGGGTAATCCTAAGTACGGAAAGAATCCCTTCTTCGTCAGTAGGCAAAGTAATGCAGATCGTCTTTCCCAACAGGCAACGTATCTTATCATGATATTTGAGGAATTCCCAAAGGGAGAAGCGCTGGAAAGAATAATCCTGAATATCCTCTCTATCTTTCTCTGTCTCGATCCAGGAGTTCACATGTCGATCCATGCGTTTCCTAAGAGAGGAGAGATTCTGAGAGATGACAATGCTGTTGGTGGAGGAAAAGAAGGGAAGAGGATCGATATGGTAGGCAACAGACATATCAAGCCTGTTTTTCAGCAGATTAGTATCGGAAGTATCATCGATGATGTCGTCGTGGCCATCACAGCCAGAACAATATTGCTCCGCAAGATCGAAAATATCGCAGAAGGTTTCCGATACACAGGGAGGTCTGCTTCCTTCTCTTTTCCTTTCTTCGATCATATGATCCATCATTCTGAATTCCTCATAGACGGAATTCCATTCCTGATCCCTGATGTTCTTCAGGTTTTCAAGAACAGAAGGAGACTCTTCGAAATAGCGACTGTCCTTCAGATGTACCTGAAAGAGATATTTATCATTTTGATAAACCACTTTATCCACTTCAAGGACTCCATGTCTCTTCAGAAGCAGAATGACATAGACATTCCAGGTGACATCTCCATCGTTGACCCAGTCAAAGAAATCCTCATCCAAGGCATAGTTCGGTTTGACGGAAGTATCCAACATGACATCTCCGTTTCCGAATCTCTGGGTTTTCACGGATTGGATCATACTGAACCATCTTCCCCTCAGTTTTTCTTCCGTGATCACTTTCTGGGTGAAGCTATAGGCAGTTTCTCTGTCTTCCTGATCACATAGAAGAATACTCAGACAGGGAAAGCCGTCCCTGCCACCTCTTCCTGCTTCCTGATAGAAAGCGTTCGGATTTGCCGGAACATAAAGATGCAACACAGTCCTGACATCCGGTTTATCGACACCGACACCGAATGCGGATGTGGCAATCATGATCTCAAATTCGTTGTTCTTCCAGGAATCAATCAAGGCATTCCTTCTTTTCGCCGATGTCCTTCCGGAGAAGGTTCTGACATTGTTGATTCCCTGTCCCATCAGTTCCTGACATAAGATTTCTGCCTCATCCGGGCTTCGGACATAGACAATCATGGGATGGGGAAGAAGCGCAATCAGTTCCATCTTGCGTCTGTACTTCTCATTAGCTGATTTACAGAAAACAATAGAATACCGCTGTTCCTTTCTCAAGGCATCACAGCGGATCTCATGCCAATGTCCAGTGGTTCCGAAACTGTTCTTCAGGATATTGACGGTTCTTCGACTGAACGTAGCCGACAAAAGGAATGTCCTAAGACCAGGATTGGTTTTGATGAAATTCCTCCTGAGTGCATCAATGCACTGGAAATCGATTCGGAAGGAAGCACCCCATTCCACAATGATATGGGCTTCATCGATCACGAGATTTTTCAGATAGTGGGTATTGTTGGCATTCTCGATAGTCTCCCTGAGAAGAGGATTCTTCATAATCGCTTCCGGAGAGATATAAAGCATCCGGAGGACATGGTCATCAAGGCGCTTTTTGATGTTCCTATCATCTCTGTCACTGGAATAATAGTCGATCTCTTCTTCGTTTTTGGGTTTCAACAGAGCACGAGTGTTTTTGACCTGGTCTATCATCAGGGATATCGTTGGGACAATGATGATCGTCAGACCATCCTGCTGATAAGCGACCGCCTGCATGACCAGACTTTTTCCACCGCCGGTAGGCATGGAAACCAAAGTCGTATCACCTGCGGGTGTGTTCAAAGAACCAAGGACAGCGTATTTTTGCTCCAGGGACCGGTATGCTTTGAATCCGATCAAACCACTGATATAGGAATCCGTAGTCAGATCAACATCAGGGTGATGGGAGACTTCTGTCTTTCTTCCATCATAGGCCTGTCTTACAAACTCATCGTTCAGGAAGGATGGACAATGAAACAATGTGGAAACCACCCCGTTATGGATGGTAAGACCAAGTTCGTTCTTACCGAATTCAGAAAGTACGTAATCCGGAAGATGGAAATCTTCTTTTGTACACAACAGGAAATCCCGAAGACAGATTTCAAAATCAATCTGATACCTACTGTCTTTCTTGAACAACTTCCAGGTCTTGTATAGCCTCACACCCGATTGACTTAACCAACGTTCCTTATCATCTTGGCAGACATAAGGCATAGGCTGGATGGAGCCACTAAGAAGTGCTTCGTAATACTCATTGAGTGCACTCATTGTTGTTTCACCATCTTGACAAAGCACACGGAATCCAAGACCGGATAAGCCTTAGAAAGAACATCATATACTGCTTTTGCACTGGACTCTATCGAATCTTCTTTCGTCTGATAGAACGATCCGACTGCCTCCTGTGCGGCAATGCGATTGAGCAATTCGATTTTCAGGTCCTCCAGGGAATCTCCCAGAAGTTCTGAGATTTTGTCTTTGATCTCCGTCTCTGCGGAATCATAGGCCTCACGGACGATATCTTCCCATTTGTCTTTTGAATATACCTGGAGGAATCTACTGGCATATTTCACATCATCATCCCTGCTGCCATAATGTTTGATTTGATTCGACATGCTTATGGAGAAGTTCCTGATGAAATAACGATAAGCTCTGATGACAGTATCCTCGGGGATATCACTTTGATTCAGGGAATATGCGCTTGTCAATTCATTGATCGGAAGATAGCAGCGGAATTGATTCAGGAATTTCTGGTTGACACCGGTCTCATAGACCAGATTCTCATCAATTTTCAATTTCCAATTGAAGATGATACCTGTCCAATCAATAGTCGAAGGGAAGGAGAAAGCAGCAGATGTTCCCTTATAGGAAGTCAGGCAGTTCTCAGTGATGCTATCGAAGATCTCATCGCCAGGTGCAAAGAAATGAATATAATCATTTTCAATGGCATAAGTCCTGTCAAAGGTACCGATAATGGAATTCATATTGAAATCCCTCTCGGTCAATCCGGAACGGAGACGGACACGGTTTCTCATCTGGTTCATATTACTGTCTATGAGAGCTTTGATATCCGGTGGCATGAAAAGAGTCTTATGAAGCGATTTGAAGGAAATAAGCCTTGGGGTGAAAATGATTTCCTTGCCTTCCACCTGTCCATTGAAGCCAGTCAGAGAGGCCCAATTCATCATCGATTCAGAGAAGAGGGACGTTTCATCCCTGTTGAAACGATCAATGGTATTGTCAAGCAGGGAATACATGGAGGAGCAACGATATGCTGCCAGATCATAATGACTTTCCAGCTTCACCGTCTCACTCAGTCCTTTGATCATCTCAAGGATATCTCCATTGATTCCGAAAAGACCATATCTCAGATCTGAACTCAAGGCACCAAAGATCTTGTCATCAATCTCATTCATGATGATCTCAAGGCCGTTCTGTGACTGCTGGAAGATGTTCAGACCATCATTCCAGATATGGAAGATATCATTTTCCACAGTATCCCTTGCATAAGGGACAACAGAGAGAACAGGCATACCTTTTTCCCTGCCGATCCTATCCAATCTTCCGATTCTCTGTTCGATATCATTGGCATGGAGTGGAAGATCGATATGGACCACAGCATTCGCAATCTGGAAATTCCTGCCTTCACCGCCTGTGGCATCGGAAAGCATGAACATACAATTCGGGTCATTCTGGAAGCGGAATGTATTCAATTCCAAGTCATCCTGATTCATGGAAGCATTGAAGAAACTACAGCATTCCTCGCCAAAGTAATCACAAAGCACTTTCTTATAAAGTTCGAATGTTTTGTTGAAATCAGTGAAGAGTAGGATTTTCTTACCTCTTGTCTGCTGACCAAGATAATCAAGGATATTGGTCAATCGTGAACGGTAATCATCTGAGTATTCCAATTCATCGATGATATCAACGATATTATCAGCATTCTTCTCTTCTGTTTCCTTCCATTTCCTGGCAGACTGAATCAGGTCCTCAGGAATGTCATCGATATGACTGGAAGTCAATTGGTCATAAAAAGCTAAAGCAGAACTGAAGAAAGCATGGAGCAGGTTGACGGAACCTTTGTCCCTCTGGAAGACTTTTTCATCCGTGACCCATTGTGTCAGTAATTTATAGGTACGCTGTTCTTCGATGTTGAAATCAGTCTGCATATCATAGGACAGGTCGGAAAGTTCTCTTTTGTTCTGTTCCTCGGCAATCAGATTTCTTCTGTTTCGGATGATAGATTTTTCAAGTTGGTAGTTTTCACAGACATAGGCGATGGCATCCTGGATTGTTCCGATGTCAAAGTCATCACTCTCATAAGACAGGGAAGCAATCATATTTCCGAAAGTCTCATCATGTATCAGGTTCTGGACATCATTCAAAGAATGCCGAAGTTCATCATAGATTTCCTCTGTGGCTTCGGTATGTTGATTATGGTTTTCCTTTGTTTCCGTCGTAAGGTCATTGAAGTTGATCAGAACCAAATAGACCAATCGGACTAATTTTTGCTGGGTGGACAGAAGAAAGGTGAAGTGTTCATCATCCATGTCCAAATATTTCTCAGGTTGGATCAATGTCAATAACTTCTTGTATTCTTCCTGACGCTTCTGGATCGGAGTGGCACTGAGCATGATGATGTTCTTCGCCGAACGGCTGATATCCAATAGGGCCTGATAGCTTTCTTCCTTCCCTAAAAGCCGATGGACTTCATCCACAATCACGAAATCATAGGATTCGTCCCTTCTGGATCTCAGTTCCGCCGTGGAAAGAAGTTCGATTCTATTATGATTGGCATTCTCTCCTTCAAATAACCTGAATTTGAATGCCAGTTCAGTACGCCATTGTTCAATCAATGCCCTGGGTACAAAAATACCGACTCTGGCATTTTTCCGGTCAGACAGGAAGACTTTCAATACAGAGAGTGCCTCAATGGTCTTTCCAAGACCAACTTCATCGGCAATCATGAACCGGCAGTTCTTCTCCTGAAGACAGCGCATGACCGTCTTCAACTGATATGGCTTGAGGAAAATCTTACATCCGGCAATCTCCTTGAATCCATACAGGGAATTCTCGATGACCTGCATCTTCCTACTGACGTTTGCATGTCCGATGAAGAAAGAAGGATGCTGGAATTCATATCTCACGAGCTGTTCGATGGGATTGATGTAACCTTCATTCATGGAAGTGATGAGTTCAGTCTCACACACATGCAGGGCTTTGGTCCCGAAGGAAGAAATATAGTAGTAAAAGAATCCGTCTTCTTCCAGTCTTGCTGCTTTGACGATGTATTCCTTTTTCCTGTATTTCACATGTGCATCAAGACGGATCTGACAATGAAGCAGCTGGGAAAGAGGAAATTCAAAGTTATTTGGCGGAACCACATCATTATGGTAGTCAGAGACCTTATTGATATCAAAGAAGGTAATGATTGCCATGGATTTGATCTGATTGATTTCCAGAATCTGTCCTAGAAAGAAATCGTGGGGATATTCCGGATGTTCAGGATCATAGGGACAGCGGACATACATTTTTTCTTTCAACATAACATCATTCCTTTCATTCATCGTCACGATAGCTTAGGCAGATATCCTTGCTTGAACAGTATTTGCAATATGCACCATGCTTGGGATCGAAGCTTTCCGAGGCAATCATCTCTCTGATATTTTCTTCTGACATTGTGTTATTAAGAACATTCTTCAGATTCGTATACAGGAAATCAGCCTGTCTGTCCAATTCACGCTGGGCATCAGGACTTAAAGTTACAAATTCTCCATTTTTGTTAACTTTGCGTTTCACATCTCCGAAAGAAGCAGCGATGAGCTGGGCTTTCTCCAACTCATCTGAAATCCGGAACATATCACTGACATTCTGGTATTCGTTGGAAATCGCATTCTTCACTTTTGCTTCATCATAGAAGTCTCCGGAAAAACGCCGTATGACATTGCTGGAAATCAGGTATCTGAGATAATGATGGATGAGGAACCTGTCACGATAGATTGTCTTTTCCTGGACAAGGGACTCCAAGGCAAAACGGTAAGGGCAGAGCGTTGCCCTGATGACATCGGTTTCCTGGAGTGTTTTGGGTTGCACAGGAAGGTCATCCTTCTTGATGGGTGAAATCCCGACACTGGATGCAGGATTGAAATATGGTTTCACCTTCAAGCCAAGCAGCTGCAAGACAAAGTAGAGATCATTGTCTTTCTCGTTTTCATTCTTGATGTAGCTCAACTTCACTTTGCAGCGATTGAATTCAAGACCATAGAGCAGGGCATAGCGGTTGAAATTCCAATATTCGAGTTTGGATTTGAGGAAAAGCTGGTATTTCAGGTCCAAGGCATCATGGGCATACTCGAAGAAATGGGTATCCAAAGGCCAGGGAAGAGTAGCATCCTGTTTCTGGCAGATGTTGCTGTCGCTCAGACAGCAGAAATGGTATGTGGTCTTATCCGGATCCTGATTGGCACTTCTCAGAATATCGCCGTCAATCTGTTCGAATCCTCTGACAATCCAGTGGGCACTCTTCAGGGCATTATCGTCCTGACTGAGATAATAATCCATCGTCTGCTTCAGGCAGGCATAGGATCCACTTTCGGGAAGATTGGACTGCTTGAGTTTCTCCAGTAGTTTCTGGATGACCTCTTTCATTTCCTTATCGAGATCATCCCAATCCGCCATCTTACTGACAAGGAATTTCTGGACTCTTCTATAGAATTCCCGGAAGCTGTCTTTTGAAGTTCCGAAATCACTGAAGAAGAACAGAATGATATTGTTCAATTCCTTCAATGCCTGGATCAGATTGCTGACTTCTTCATTGGAAACAGAGAAATATCCCACCCTGTCTTTGACACCGGAGTGACTGCCAAGGTATTTCTTGAGGACCTCCAATCTGGAAATCACATCATTCAGAGTTCTTTCCCGTTCGATGAAGCTCATGACCATATTCAACGTATTCAGCAACTCCCCACGGTTCTTCTCTGTGAGGATACCAGACTGAAGGCATTCGCTGATATCCGAGAAATCATTGATGACTACCTGCTTTTCATCATCATTCCAGAGGTTCATGGCCGAGACAAAGAAATGGCCAAGGGGATAATCCAGGAAATGACGTTCTCCGAATTGCTCCGGGAAATAAGCCCTTAGGATATCGTTGACTTTTTTGGAAGGAGAATAGAACTGTTCACTCATCAAAGAGAGAATGGATTTCTGATTTCCCAGAAGTTCATCCTTTTCCTTTGCTTTCTCATAGATTCCGGCGACATAATTGGCAAATTCGGTGACATTTTCGAATTCCAAGACATTGATATCCTTCAGTTCACTGGAGAAATCGGCGCATTCACCATTGGATAATCTTCCGATATTATCGGCAAGCAGATTGGAAGAATAAGAAAAATAAAGAACATTGGGAACAAATTGATTCCCAGAATTTGTCAGTATGTGAAGTCCGAACAGGGAATAGATGTTCAGCCATGTGGAATAAACGGCCTTGTACTGTTCCTGGTAATTGAACAGGAACACAATATTCTTGTATTTCTTCAGGTCTTCCAAGGCACAGCAGATAGAAGGACTGAACTGATGGATGCCATGGATGACAATCGTATGGAAATCAATCTTGGAAGGATCGATTCTCTTTTCCTTGCCCTGAAGCGCCTCTGTGAGGGCATTATCTATATCTTGTTCTGAAACTTCCCTATGGAAGGCGAATGTCGAATCACTGTTCCTCTCGATGATATTATAGATTTCCAAGAGGATCTTCTGATCGTTGTTGATATCCGAAGCATTGAAGTCCGAGTATTTCAATCCCAGTTCCTTGAACATCCTGATGTCTTTGACGATCGATTTGGTATTGTATTGCAGGGATTTATAGATGTTGTCAGTGAGTTTACCCTCGGAATGCATCTTATCGATGGCGTTATGGACTTCGATGAGCTGACGTACCTGCAGTTCCTGGGACTCCCAATCACCATATAGGGCTTGGATGAAACGGTACATGGTAGTCAGCTGACAGTTGTCCTTGAAGCCCTTATAGACTTCATTCAATCCATTCACCATGGTCTGAGAGACACATAGCTCAGGGTATCTGTTGATCTCATCCCAATAGCTCTCATCCGAGATATGGTATGGGTCAGGATATGTCAGGATACTAATTTTCATGGTTGGCCTCCTCCAAGACAGAACACCAATTCACCTTGTCATTATTGATATCTTTAAACCAGATAAAGCAATTGATGGCTCTGGTCATTGCAACATAGAGGATTCTTGATTCCTCCATCTTCATCTCATCGATCTCATGGTCTTTCAGATAATATTGACTGAATCCCTGCGCTTGACTATTGGAGTTTCCCAATCCGATGAAATATCCGACTTTACCATTATCATAAGTGACCTCAGTCCCGTTTCTATGAAGCTTATCGATCTCATCAGAGGTCTCAGGAAGAATCACCGTATCATATTCCAATCCTTTGGAACGATGGACGGTAGTACAGATGACCTTGATATCCTCGTTTTCGGAAAGGACGTCACGTGATTTCTGATCAGCACCGGTCGTAATATCAAGTGTAAGCATGCCATTGATAGATTCCAATGTGAGATAAGAGTATCGGTTCATGCGGGAAAGATTTTCAAAAAGCAATTCATGATTGACCTGATAAGTCTGCTGGGCTGTGGCATAGGAGGAATAATTTGCCCAGGGTTTGGTTGCCTCATAGATTTCCTTCAACACTTTCAGGACTGGCTGGGTTTGGGCTGCATAAACAAGGTCAGACCAACTCTTACCCATCGTCTGCTGATAGAAGGTATCCAGAAGACCGACAAGGATATTCCTCTTTTCGGCATCGGTCTTATTGACCAATGCCTCAGGATTGAACTGAAGATTGACGTTGTTCGACATGATCAGATCGAATAGATGAACTTCGCTATAAGGATTGCATAAAGCAGAGGTGAGCTTACAGAGGTCCAATGAGGATTGTAGCTTGAATAAGTTGCCGTTCACTTCCGTTTCCACCAGGACTTTTCTCTTCTTTGCCTCACGGAGGATGTTGCCAACTTCATTATTGGTTCTCACAAGGATGACAATCGTCTTCTCTGCAGAAGAGAGCTTTCTTTCCTTGGAATCCTTCTCCAACTCCGTCTTTCTGGCATCGACCAAAGAGAAGAGTTTCTTATAGAAATCACCGCTGCTCTTATCCTCTTTCTGATAGGGGATTTCCTGATAGATCTTGTCTACCGGCAGAGCGTTTCTTTTGACTCCCTTCAACGTATCATTTGCCGTATAAGGAATCAGTTGATCGCTTCCCATGGTAGAGAAAATGCCGTCATAGATATTAAGCAATTCCTTATCGGATCGATAATTTGTCGTCAAAGAATACTGTTTCCAAATTGTTGTGTCATCACAATGCATCTTGCTGAAAGCATCCATGGTTGCACCACGGAAACGATAGATACTCTGCTTGAGATCACCGACGATGAAGAAATGGAAATGCAGTTTTTGCTGCATGAGAAGGAAGGCAGAAATCTGACTGTCGTCGACGTCCTGAAATTCATCGACAAAGAAGTATTTGAACCCGAAGTTATTGGGATTGAAGGATTCATCGGCAACACAGCGATTGAGGTACAGCATGTATTCCAAAAGATTCAAGGCATTGTCGTCCTGCAGTTCCTTTGCGTATTCTTTTTCCGTCGGAATGATGACCTGTTCGATGATATCATTGAAATCAGGGATGGCGGATGGAGGATTACCAAAAGCACTCATCGAGACCGTCTTCAGATCACAACCCTTGTTATATACCTTCTCTGCAAAGTCCAATAGTTTATCTTCAATCCTGTAGGCATCTGTCAATCCGAAAAGATAGTTACGGTCTACTTTCAGCTTTTTCTGGATATATTCTCCTAATTTCCTTCTGAGAATCTTCTTCTTGTCAAACCTACTGTTGACAGTGGAAAAGTCAGTTCCCACACCCAAGGGAAGCGTTGTCTTCTGGATCAGGTCTTTGGCAAAGCTATGAATCGTCGAGATTCTCATCCTTTCAATATCAGCTATCAGGTCAAAGTAGACTTTGTTTCCGGTCAGGGCAAAGTAATTCATGAACTGATTCTTCAATCTCGTCTTCATAACAGAAGCTGCGCTGTCAGTGAAAGTCGCCATGGCAATCTGTTCGGAAGGAAGGGTGACTTGAGAGAGGGAAGTAGGATTGATCAGGAAGGAGATTCTGGAAATCATAGAATAGGTTTTACCTGTTCCGGCACCGGCTCTTACCTGGATATCCTTGTCAGTAGGAGCATGTTCGACCTGATATTGTTCGTAATTGAAGGTCGAATTCTTCCCCAGAAAGTCAAGGATCTTCTTTTGTTCTTCGTCACAGTGTCCGTTAACAATCAATAGTTTGTCGGGACAAAGAGAGGGTAGATTATCCAGAGCGTAGATTTCCAAATTGAAAATAGAGAACCGGTTTCCTTTGAATTCCAATGTGGATTTCTCTTCGCCCAACTGGAAACGATTTCCCTGATACACAAGGTGTCTTTTATTCAATATACCATTCAGATTATCGACCAATTCCACAGCATCATCGGCATAGGTGACGAAAACAACTTGTTTTGTACCGCTGATATAGCTTTTCATCACATCGTCTATTTCCGACAGTGTTATATGAGAAGGATAGGCAGACAGTCTGGAATAATCACTCTTCTGGACTTCTTGGTCCATAGAGTCGAGATTTTCAAAAAGTGATCTGACCTTTTCCATCCTTGAAGCATTGAATGCATCATAGGAATTGATATTTTCGATCTGGAACAGTCTTCCGATTTTTGCAATAAAGGAGTGCCTGTCTGTGATATCCTCCCTGAACAACGTCAAATCAGGTTCAGAGACAATCTTCAATCCTGCACGTCCATAATCATTCTCGCTTAAGAACGGATAGCAGACCATGTCCAGGACTTTGGGATTGAATTTGAACCGGTCGACGATTTCATTGACGAGATTGAACCGATAGGCACGTGCCTGCTTCTTAGGAGATGAAACCGGATCCGTATAGCCTTCAATATATATTTCGTCGGGAGTCTTGACTGATTGGATACTGGATGCCTTCCAGCCTTTGACTTCGATGATCAGGATACCGACATTCTTGATCAGAAGACAGTAGTCGAATTGCCGTCCTTTGATTTCACGGTTGTAATAGCAGATGATGTCATCCGGAAGATTCTTCTGGATACAATCATAAACCATCGCTTCACCAGCCAGGTTGTTGTCTTTCTGATCTATCATGGTAGCCATGTGGAAACTCCTTTTTGCCATCTCTAAGCCGTATTTTACGACTTAAAAGATAAGCGATCTTTATCTGATGTATATTCTAGCAGTAAATTTAAGCAATATGTAGATGAATTGTAAGCGTAAAATAACCGACCGTATAGAAGCCAGCCTCCGTACATGGCAGAATTAATGCCGATAACGGAGGTTTTTAGTTTATGGCTTTTAATAAGAGCAATCCGACAGACTATCGTGAAATCTACGAAGAATCAAGGCGCACAGGCCGTTCCGTCAAGGGGCTTTGTGAAGAATACGGGATAAAAACCAAGTCGATATACGACCGGAAATACAGGCATAAAATGATGGAAGAAGAACTGACTGTGACTAAACTCATCCATGATCACGAGGATGAAACCATGCCATCCCACACATTTGATTCCCCAAGGGTTTTATATGTCGAAATCGGCGCTGCAAGGTTGACATTGACTTATTCCGATATGGCTGAACTGGCAGAAATCCTGGGGGCTATAAAGAATGTATAGACGCGAGGAAAAGCCTGATATTTATCTGATTACCGGACCAACTGACTTCCGTTGTGGAATCAACAGTCTTGTGGTCAGGCTGAAAGATATGGGCATCGACCCGTTCGAGAATGCACTCTATGTCTTCTGCTGCAGGTCAAAGGACAGTCTGAAGATTCTTTACTGGGGTGGATCCGGGTTCTGGCTGGCCCAGTACCGCCTTGAGAAGGGTAAGTTCCGATGGCTGAAGGAGAATGGTGCCGTCGGCATCACTTATAAACAGATGGAATGGCTTCTTGATGGACTCGATATCATACAAAAGACATATAATGGTGATGTTAAGCAACGAGTGATAATTTAGCTATTTATCGAAAATATTTAAAATAATGATTTCGAAAATTATAGCAAAATTGCCTTCAATTTGAAGGCAATTTTTGATATAATAAAGTCATGGAAAACAAGTCTCAGGAAGAAATAATCGCAGCGTTGGAAGCTCAGGTTCAGGCCTTATTGAAACAGCATGAGGAAGATGAACTCAGACACAGGAAGGACCAGGAGAGAATCGCCTATCTCCAAGAACTTATCAGCATGCGCACCAGGACAATCTTTGCCAAGAAGGCCGAGCAGTCATCAGGCGAGCAGCTGTCCCTTTTCGATGACATTGAACTTGCTCACTGCGAAGCCGTCCTCGAAGAAAAGACAGAGCATGTCCAGGCGCATGACAGAAAGCCGAAGAGAAAGAACCTGGTCAATTCCGGAAGTCTCCCGGTTGTTACCGAGACCTATGATTTCGAGTCTCCTGCCGAAGGCTCGGTACATATCGGATATAAGACTGTACGGAAGCTTATACACAAGCCGGAGGAATTCTATATCCTCGAACAGAGATATGAGACCAGGAAGATTGAGGACGAATATGGAACTGTCATCATCTCCACGGCACCGGATAACCTTGCTGACGATGCCTTCTCTGACACAATGATCGATACCAGTGTTGTCAGTCATGTAATCTACAGCAAGACCGTCAGGGCTCTTCCTTTATACAGACAGGAGCAGGACCTGGCAAGGAAAGGTATCAATCTATCCAGACAGACCATGTCCAATGCCGTCTTCAAGGCATATGATGCCATAAAGCCGGTCACTGACCTTATCGCCGACTATATCATCAAGGCGGACAACTGCCGGGCTGACGAGACAAGGCTGAACATCATCGGACTAAACGGTGACAAGGCAAGGCTTGCCAATCCGGATTCGGCGAAGACCAGCTATGTCTGGCTCTACATGACTGCCACAGGCTATCACCCGGCCTATTGCTATAGGGTTGGCCCTGGCCGGAAGTATTCTGTTCCGGCCGCCTTCTTTGGTACCGGCACACACCGGTATCTTCAGACGGATGATTACGGCGCTTATTTCAGGCTTGAAAACGTCATCAATGTTCCCTGCTGGGCTCATATCCGGCGTTATTTTGTGACCGCTCAGAAGAGTGGCAGGCATGACTACCAGACATTCTCCGGAAAGATGATTGCCATGATCGACACCATGTTCAAGGCCGAAGACATCATTCTGAGTGATCTTTCGTCGATGAAGGAGGACGGGAAGTATTACATTGCAAGATGCAATGCAAGAAAGAGAACCGTGAAGCCTATCATGGAATCCATATATCAGGAGCTGGATGCGGTAAAGGATTCGGTGCTTCCTAAATCCCTGCTTGCCAAGGCGGTGAACTACGCACTCGATCTGAAGGAGGATGTATTCCACTTCTTCGATGACGGGAGACTGACCCTGACAAACAACCAGGCGTTATACCGATATATGAGTTATGCCGATAGTCATATCCTCATTCCCGTTGTCATGGGACTTCGGGAAGATAACCGTCGGCATAATTTTATATTCTCTTCTTAAGTCCCATGACAACGAGCTGGTCCTG
>Ga0256406_1001951_pt1 | contig 31279 bp, 24 predicted proteins | sample RumenRJG_03DNA_FD_185986 | JGI IMG/M metagenome (GOLD analysis project Ga0256406, IMG submission 185986) | Bovine rumen microbial communities from Lethbridge, Alberta, Canada - RJG_03 | ecosystem: Host-associated > Mammals > Digestive system > Stomach > Rumen | place: Canada: Alberta | collected... | reverse complement strand
ATCATCAGGGCTTTCTAAAATAATTGTGAGCAGATTTAGGGGGTGCTGAGTATTTTATGCGCTCTGCGCAATTTTACGCGATAGCGATTTTCGCCACGGGCAGGCTTTGTCCCCCGTAGGGGGTGGTGCTGAGGCTGTCCCCATCACCTCAGCACCATAGCTCCATGGGGAGCTAAAGTCTGTACGTGACTATTTTCCAAAAACTTATTCTCGATTCAGGGTGACGCATTGACGAAGTCAGGAAAAACTGATTGCTCTCGTTGAGATTAAACATAAAACTGTAAATTTCCGGCAAAGGTCGGGAATTTACAGCTTATAGGAAAGACGGCCAAAATTGAATGGTTACCTTTCAACACTAATAAACCACACAAAACTGCATACAAACCACAATAACCCAAATTGTCATATACGGCGAAAGCCGCTGAAATTCAGCGGCTTTCTTACGGTTTATATGTAGTTTCCTGCGGTTTGCCCAATGCTACCCGAAGTTGTCGTACATAATACTCTCAGGCTCCACACCGAGTGAATCAAGATAGTCGGTGACCGTCTTAATCAGCATTGGAGGTCCACAGAGATAATACTCGCAATCCTCAGGAGCCTCATGATCCTTCAAATAAGTGTCACGGATACAGTTCACCGCAAATCCCGTATAGTACTTCACACCTGCAGCATCTGCTTTAGGATCTTGACGGTCGAGCGACAAATGGAAGTGGAAATTGGGAAATTCCTTCTCAAGCTCCCAGAAGTCCTCCAAGAAGAATGCTTCCTGCAAAGCGCGAGCTCCATAGAAGAAATGCATCTCACGATCGGTGCAATGGAGCGTCTTGGTCATATGCATAATCTGTGAACGGAGCGGAGCCATACCAGCACCACCACCAATCCAAATCATCTCTTTCTTTGAGTCGAAGTGCGGATGGAAATCACCGTAAGGTCCACTCATCATCACCTTGTCACCCGGTTTGAGACTGAAGATGTACGACGAGCCTATACCCGTAGGAACATCCTGGAAGCCGACCTGCGGCCGTGGCTTGAATGGCGTAGAGGCAATGCGCACAGTCAGCGTTATGATGTCGCCTTCGGCAGGATAGTTGGCCATGGAGTAAGCTCGTGTCGTAGCCTCAGGATTATGAGCCTTGAGACTGAAGATATTGAACTTCTTCCAGGCACCGATATATTCTTCACCGATAAGGCTCTTGTCGAAGTCCTTGTCATAGTCGATGCAGTCGTAAGCCGGAATTGTAATCTGAGCATAAGAGCCGGGGATGAAGTCCATGTGCTCGCCCGGCGGCAGGGCCACCTTGAACTCCTTGATGAAGCTCGACACATTGTTGTTGCTCAGCACCGTGCATTCCCATTCCTTAACGCCCAAAACCGACTCGGGCACCTTCACCTTTAGATTGCCGTTCACCTTGCACTGGCATCCGAGTCGCCAATGCTCCTTAATCTGCTTACGGGTGAAATGAGAGCGCTCGGAATCCAGGATTCCGCCTCCACCCTCGAGCACTTGCAACTTACATTGCCCGCAACTGGCTTTTCCGCCACAGGCAGAGGGCAGGTAGATGCCATTTTGGTTGAGTGTTGCCATGACGCTCTCACCCTGGGGCACCGTAAGCTTGCGGTCACCGTTCACCGTGATGGTCACGTTACCACTGGGCGAGAGATAGCGTTTGGCTACAAGCAGCACGATAACCAACAGGAGTATCACTGCCAGGAACACTCCCATGCTGTCTATAATAAAACTGATATCCATTTTCTCTTGCTATTGTCGTGTTGTTACTAAAACTTAATGCCACTGAAGCACATCATTGCCATGGCCATCAGTCCCACAGTGATGAAAGTGATGCCAATGCCCTGCAAAGGCTTGGGCACATCAGAATACTGCATCTTCTCGCGGATGGCACCCAAACTCACAATGGCGAACATCCAGCCCAGACCACTTCCGAAGGCATAGGCAATGCTATCCCACACAGAACCGATGAACTGCGTGCTGTCGGCATCGAGATTGATGCGCTGCTGCATAAAGAGCGAAGCACCCATGATAGCGCAGTTGACGGCTATCAACGGGAGGAAGATACCCAGGGCACTATAGAGCGACGGACTGAATTTCTCGACGGCCATCTCCACAATCTGAGTGATGCCGGCAATAACCGCAATAAACAAGATGAAACTCAGATAGCCGAGCCCGAGGGGATCGAGCACCTTTGTCTGAAGCAGATAGTCGACAGGCACTGTGACCACCAGCACAAAGGTGACGGCGGCCCCCAGTCCCAGACTGGTCTTTACGTTTTTCGACACGGCAAGAAACGAGCACATGCCGAGGAAGAACGCGAATATCATGTTGTCCACGAATATGGACCGGAAGAACAAATTAAACAGGTGTTCCATAACTATAAATCCATGAAAACTGTTGATTACTTAGCTTCTTTATTGAAATAGGCTCTGTGTACCCAGATGACACATCCCACGAGAATGAGCGCCATGGCAGGCATGGTCATCATGCCATTGTTGATGTAGCCAGCCTCATAGCATCCGTGAGGAATAATCGTAAAGCCAAGCAAGGTGCCACGGCCGAAGAACTCGCGGAAGGCACCTACAATAATGAGGATAAGGGCATAACCCAGACCGTTGCCCAGACCGTCAAGGAAGGAGGGCCACGGCTTGTTGGTCATGGCAAAAGCCTCGAGACGTCCCATCAGGATACAGTTGGTGATGATGAGACCCACATAGACCGAGAGCTGCACACTCACATCGTAGGCTACAGCCTTGAGCAACTGACTGACGACGGTCACCAAGGCGGCCACCACCACCAGCTGCACGATGATGCGGATGCGGTTAGGTATCGTCTTGCGGATGAGAGAAATAATAACATTGCTGAATGCCGTTATCACCGTAACGGCAAGGCCCATGACGATGGCTGGCTTCAGCTGCGTAGTGACGGCAAGCGCACTGCAAATACCGAGCACCTGCACCATGATGGGGTTATTCAGGTTGATCGGCTGCAGGAAAGCCTCCTTATTCTGTTTTGAAAATATACCCATAGTCGTACTTATTTGGATGCTGACAGCTGCACAGCCTTGCTGACAGCGTCAAGGTTATACTCTGAAAGACAGGTCTTAAGCATTGCGTCGACGCCATTGGAGGTGAGGGTGGCACCGGTTACGGCATCCACCTGCGTGGCCTTGTCGTCGACTTTCTTCTTCACTCCGAGCGCAATCTGCTTCGAGCCGCCCTGGTGGAGCTTCTTGCCGATGAACTTCTGCTGCCACTGCACATTGTCCTTGATTTCTGCACCGAGTCCGGCCGTCTCGCTCTCATGATTGAAGTACACTCCGTAGACAGTGTTCATATCCGATGCGTTCACGGCAATGAATCCGGAGATGCCTCCCCAGAGGCCCATACCCTTAAGGGGGAAGACCACCACACGCTGTCCCTTGACCAGACAGTTGTAATAATGCTTATTGCCGATGGAGTCCTCGCGCACCACCTTATTATAGGTAGCCTCAGCATCAGCATCAGACAGACCACGAAGGTTGAGCGAATTCAGTATCTGCTTCTTCTGGTCGAGGGCAACGTTCTTATCCTGCTGCGGTTTCAGAGCCACATAGACGAAAGCAAGCAGAAACGAGACGATAACCACGAGCACGATGGAGTAGACCATCGTATAGCTATTGCTGTTTGTATTCAATTTCATAATCAGTTGTCTCCTGTTTACTTGTTCACAGCGCGACGGGCACGCTTTGCTATGTTACGTTCCACCACACAATAGTCGATGAGTGGTGCAATCATATTGCCGAAGAAGATGGCAAGCATCATTCCCTCGGGATAACCGGGGTTCATAACTCTTACGATAATGGCCATTGCTCCGATAATGAAGCCATAAATCCATTTTCCTGTCTCGGTGCGGGCCGAGGTCACAGGGTCGGTGGCCATGAAGACAGCGCCGAAGCAGAAACCTCCGAGCAAGAGGTAATCATACCAAGGCATTGTCAGAGCACCGGTGGCATTGAAGATGGTTCCAAGGATGCCACCTCCGAGGAATACGCCCACTATGGTCTTCCAACTGGCTATGCCCGTGATGATGAGCAGCAGTCCGCCCAAAGCAATGGCTATAACGGAGGTCTCACCGATGGAACCGGGAATGAAACCGGTCACCATGTCCCAATTGAAGTTTACATTCACATTCTGAGCCATCTCGCCAAGCGGAGTGGCGGCAGTGAAACCGTCGGGCAGGTGCAGGTCGTAGCCGAGTCCGCAGATACTCTGCGTAGCTACCCAAGCTTTGTCGCCGGTCATCTGTGAGGGATAGGAGAAGAACATGAACATACGTGCCGAGATGGCAACGTTGAAGATGTTCATACCCGTACCGCCGAAGATTTCCTTCACGAAGATGACCGAGAAGGCTACAGCCAGGGCCAGAATCCACAATGGGGTGTTCACGGGGATGATGAGGGGAATGATGATGCCCGTCACGAGGTAGCCCTCCTGAATCTCCTCGTGCTTCCACTGAGCCCAGGCAAACTCTATGCCGAGGCCGACGATGTAGCTCACCAAAATCTTTGGGAGCACGGCCAGGAAGCCGTAGAAGAACATAGTCCAGAAGCCAGTCTCAGCCAGCTTCCCGGCAGCCAGGGCATTCTGATAGCCCACATTGTACATACCGAAGAGCAGTGCAGGCATCAGTGCTATGACCACGAAGCTCATGATTCGCTTTGAGTCGATGGGGTCGTGGATGCTCGAGCCGTTCTTCGACGTGGTATCGGGAACGAGCAGGAAGCTCTCCAGCCCATCGTAGAGACTCCACAGTGCATGCAGCTTGCCTCCCTCCTCGAAATGCGGCTTTATCTTGTCTAAATAGTTCTTTAAGGACATAAGTATAGGTTTTATGCGTTTTCTTTACGTAATGTGTCGAGGCCTTTCCGCACAATCTCTTGCAACGGCAGCTTCGAGGAGTCGACAAACTCGGCGACGGCAAAATCCTCGGGCGCCACTTCATAGATGCCCAACTGCTCCTGACGATCGATGTCGCCGGCGATGATAGCTTTGATGAGGTAACCGCCGTAGATGTCCATCGGAAGCACCCGATCGTACTCACCGCTCATGATGAGATGGCGTCGGCCGCCTTTGACGCGTGCATCGAGATCGTAGCTGCGGTGCGGGAACAGCCAGGAGAAATAGCTGCGCGAGGCCGAAAACTGATTGAGCCTCGGCCGAATCCACCCCAGCACCTCATGCTGGTCATCGCCCTCGGGGATAGCCGTCACCTCCGAGGTGTGGGCTCCGAGGAAATCCTCCAAGGTGGCTGCACGCCCTGTGAGGGGATTGCCGTTGAGCAGACGAACGTGCTCCTTGCGCCTTAGCTCCTTGCCCACGATGTCGGCAAGGGGCGTGCCCACAAGGGTCTCCACATAATGAGGAAGACTGATTTCGCTGCCGGCCACAGCCACCGTGCGGCGCAAGTCCACTCTGCCATCGAGGAAGAGCCTGCCGAAGAAGATGACTGCCGTGGCATCCACCGTCCATACTACCTCACCCTTGTTGACGGGAGCAAGATGGTTCACCTGCACTCCGACATTGCCTGCCGGACAAGGACCGTCGAATACATTGACCTCGGCATCCTTGAGCCCGGTAAGCGCAGGCTCGGTCTGCTGGCGGCCTATGCCCACATACACCTTGGCAATCTTGGCCAAAGCACTGACACCAGCCTGGAAAGCACTCTGATTGCCCTTCAGCTCGAAGCTGAACGAACCGGCAAGGGGTTTATCGCGCAGGGCTGATATAAACACAGCCTTGGGCTGGGTGCCCGGCTCGGTGGAGATGGCGTAAGGGAGCTGGTTAATGTAGCCGAACAAGCCTGCATCGAGAAGCGACTGAATCACTTCGCTGGCACTCAGAGCACTGGGGTCCTTCTTGCCGAAATCCACATACTCCTGCTCCCGGTCGGCCTTTACCTTGACGCAAAGCACCTTTCGGCGAAGACCGCGGACAACGGCTGTCACCGTGCCGCTGACTGGCGATGAGAACTTGACGTCGGGGAATTTCTTGTTGACAAACAACACGTCGCCGGCCCTGACCTTGTCGCCCTCATGCACGGCTACCTTCGGAGAGAGACCGGGGAAGTCGTCCGGAACGAGTCCGTACTCGTCGCTCAGCGGAAGTACTTCCTTCTCTTCTCTGGCTTTGCCGGTAAGGTTGATGTCAAGACCTTTACGCAACTTGATTACTTTGGCCATAAAATGTATTGATTTATAAAATAGTATTCTGACTGTGAGAGCACTCACTTCTTACGTTTTGCAAAATTACTGAATTTATGTCAAAGGGAAAAGAAAAGAACCTAAAATTTTAAGGGCTTGGAAAAGAAAAGCCCGAAGGCTCTGAATGCCTGCTTTCAACGGTAAGTCAGCCGACCGCACAGCTCTTGATTTTGCAGCCTGGAAAACGATTGTTCACTACGTAGCTTTTTATCATTCGCTGCGTTGTGAACGATCTTTTTCTATAGGATTACCATATAGTCACCCCAGCCTTTACCCCTCCAGAACGCCACTTTCACCCCACATGGCCCATAGTGTCGGCCCCTCAACACCGTCCCGCATTGGACCATTCGTCATCCCCCAAAAGGCTCTTTCAGGAGGCGGTGGGCACCTCGCTATCCGAAGGGGTCGGACTATGCCATTACACAGTTATGCACGCTACCGACTCAGACCGGGGGATAGTGAATCTACCGTTATCTATCGCAGAGGGTCTGGAGGTGCCAAACGGACATTCCCATACAGACCAACCGTCCGCCAACGGATTATCAGCAGAGTCAGCGGACCTAAGAAAACGAACTTCATGGCAGACTTGAGAGAGCAGTTATCGTTCTTGCTTCATGTTCAGCGGGTGCACTGGGATTGGAGAGCGATTAACTAACCCACAAGGAATATCCTGTGCCCCCTTTTTCCACTTCCGATGAGCCGGTGGGGCTAATCATATCCGAACCGAGCTGCTCCCACCACCGGAAATGACGGCAGCCGACTGACGTTCGCCCCTACAGGGGCCTCATTCTGATTGTCTGCAGCCCCGTCGGTGAGCCCACAAAGAGGTCAGCAGCCCTCCTCAAATGAGCGCCGACAGCCTCAAAATGAACCGGAAAGGAAAGAAAAGCACCCTAAAATTTCGCTCCCCAAAGAATTAGCTGTAAATTTGCCGACATTAAGAGATTAAAACATATTATCAGCACCCTGATATGGGCTTTGGCGTGCCTGTATCTTGGCGGAGAAGTACTGCTGCACGTGCCGGCAGTACAGGATTTTATCGGCTCCAAAGTGGCCACCGCCATGGAGCGCAAGCTCGGCACCAAGGTGAGGATAGGACGGGTTGACTTGGGCTTCTTCAACCGCATCATCATCGACAATGTGACCCTATGGGACCAGACGGGGCACGTGATGCTGAGGTCGTCACGCATGTCGGTGAAGTTCGACTACCTGCCTCTGGCGCAGGGGCGCATCTCCATCTCCTCCACTCAACTCTTCGGTCTGAGAGCCTATCTCAGCAAAAAAGATGCCGAGAGCCCCATGAACTTCCAGTTTGTCATCGATTCGCTTGCCAGCAAGCAACCTTCAAAGCCCAGCCGCCTCGACCTGACCCTGCATTCCCTCATCATCCGGCATGGCGAGGTGAGCTACGATCAACTCGACAAGCCCCGGCTCAATGACTTCGACACTCATCATCTCAAGGTGAGCAACATCAGTGGGCACATCGTACTCAGCACATTAACCAACGACTCCATCAATCTGACAGTTAAGAACTTAAGAATGGACGAGTCGTCAGGACTCAGAATCCGCCACCTGTCGTTCCGATTCAGGGCCGACCACCATGCAGCCCTCCTGACTGACCTGCGGCTCCGCCTGCCCCACTCCGAAGTAATCCTACCCAAGACGTCGGCTAGCTATCGCTATGAGAAAGGCAGCTTAGTGCTTCCCTCACTCTCCTACCAAGGCCAAGTGAAGGATTCGCATATCACACTATCCGACATGGCCCCGATAATGAGGAAACTGAAGAAGCTGTCGGAGCCGATACTCTTCAACATCGCTTTCAGCGGAACATCAACCTATCTGAGGGTCAGCGACTTGCGGCTGAGCACCCAAGGTCAGGAAATAGCCCTGTTGGCCGACGGCTCCGTGAGCAATTTCACTGCTGCTCCCCAGTGGGCTGCCCGCATCCGACGGCTGAGCATCCGCACCGAAGGGCTGCAGCGCCTGCTTGGCACCTCTGCGCCTCTCACGCCTTGGAACCGCTTGGGCAACGTCGTCTTCGTGGGACGCATAGGGGGCTACGGTCGCAACACCTCGTTGGCAGGCAGCATGGCCTCCAATGTGGGCAACGCCCGCTTCAACATCGGCCGACACGACAACAAGCTGTCGGTACTCGCTTCAGTCAGCAATGCCAATCTCAAGACCCTCTTCAACAACGACCAATGGGGCATTGCCTCCGCACAGTTGTCGGCCGAAGCACTGCTCAACGGCAACCGCCCCGACAAAGCCGTGTTGACAGCTACAGTAGGCCAACTCGACTACAAGGGCTACCGCTACCATAACATTCAATTAAAGGCCAACGCGAAGCACCTTGACAACGTGCAACAGCTGACCATCGAGGGACAGGGCAACATTAACGACCCCAATATCCGGGTGAGCCTGTCAGGACTCTACGCCAGTGCATCCAACAGTCCGAAGAAGCTTACGGCACAAGTGAAGCACCTCAACCTGGCCGCACTGAACCTCTCGCAGCTATGGCCAGGACAATGGATGACCTTCAATGTGGATGCCCGGCTGACCGGCTCCAACCTCAACAATGCCAACGGCACGGTGAACATCACCGACTTCGAGCTCTCGCCACGCGATAATGAGGGAGCCTACACCCTGTCCGCACTACGGCTGAACACCATCAATGCCCAGGGACGGCACGACTTGGAGATGAAGAGCGACTTCGGACAGCTCACGGTGAATGGCAACTTCGATTACCGCTCACTGCCCCAAAGCGTGCTGGGATTCATTGAAAAGAAGTTGCCCGGACTGCGCGCCGTGGTACCCTCACTGGCCAAGTATAGTGCCAGCTATAACTCGCGCAACCGCTTCGCCATCGATGCCGACATCCGGAATACGGAGTTCCTACGAAGGCTCCTCCGTATACCTATTACTATCTATCAGCCCGTCACGCTGCACGGCAGCATGGACGAAAGCACCCATCAGCTCGACCTCACCATGACGCTGTCCGACATCGACTATGACGGCAAGCGCTATCAGCAAGGCAGTCTCCACCTCTACACCCCCAACGACTCACTGCTTATTGCGGCCGGCGTGAGCTTCAGAAACGATAACAATGGCCTCAACCGCTACTCGCTGAAGGCCTCGGCAGCCGACAACCAGCTGATGAGCTCACTCCGGTTCAGCGCTCCCGACACCGACCACCCCATCCACGGCACGGTGAACGCATCGACTGAATTCTTCCGCAAACCCAATGGCATCACGGCTGCCCGGCTCAGCTTCCTGCCCTCGAATATCACTGTGGGCGACTCGCTTTGGGAAGTGCAGCCATCCCATGTGGTCTACAGTAAAAACGACATCAATGTCGACCATTTCGAGATTCGCCACGGCTATCAGCATCTCATCGCCAACGGTAGGGCAACGGCCAGTGCCGATGATTCCATCTTTGTGGAACTGAAGGACATCGACGTGAGCTACGTGCTCAACCTCGTAAACTTCCATTCCGTTGACTTCGGGGGCAAGGCCACGGGCAGTGCCTTCGTGGCCGGAGTGTTCCGCCACCCGCAGGCGGCCGCCAATCTGAGAGTCAGCGACTTCACCTTCGAGGACGGCCGCATGGGATGGCTCGATGCCAAAGTAAACTGGAACCCGACAGACAAACAAATCGACATCAATGCCACCGCCAACGACACCATCGGCAACGGTCTGCAAGCCTATTATGGGCGCCGCACCGACATCAAGGGCTACGTGTCACCAGCCCGCAACTTCATCGACCTCGACATCGCCATGAACCGCTCTCGGCTCGAGTTCGTTCAGAAGCTCTGCGACAGCTTCATGGACCGCATGGATGCCAGCGCCAACGGCAACATCCGCCTCAGCGGCGACCTGAGCAACATCAATCTCACCGGTATGGCTACTGCCGACGGCTGCCTCAGCATCACTCCGCTCGGCACCACCTACTCCATGCGCAAGGCCAGCATCCGGATGATTCCCGACGAAATCATCTTCGACAACGACACCGTGACCGACCGCAACGGCAACCATGGGGTGTTCACCGGAGCTATCCACCACAAGCACCTCACCCACCTGAGCTACGACCTCGACGTCAAGGCACAGAATCTGCTGAGCTTCGACCAGAAGACCTTTGGCGGCAACTCTTTCTGCGGCACCGTCTTTGCCGACGGCGAATGCGCCATCAAAGGACGCCCCGGCGAGGTGGACATCAATGTGAATGCCACACCGAGACGGGAATCAGTCTTCGTCTACAACACAAGCTCGGCAAGCAGCGTCGGCGAGCAGGATTTCATTCACTGGACCTCACGTGACTCTCTGCTGACCCACCACCCCACCGACAGCATGCGTCATAACATAGAAGAGGCCAACGACTTCCCCACCGATATCCATATCAACTTCGTCATCAATTGTACACCCGACGCTGCGCTCAAGGTGATAACCGATGAGCAGACAGGCGACTACATCCAGCTCTTGGGCGACGGGACGCTGCGCGCCTCCTACTTTAACAAAGGGTCGTTCAACATGTTCGGCAATTATGTCGTCGACCATGGCATCTATAAGCTCACCATCCAGCATGTCATAAAGAAAGACTTCCAGTTCCGGCAGGGTGGCACCATCGCTTTCGGTGGCGACCCTTACAACGCAGCCCTCAATCTGAAAGCACTCTACACCGTGAACGGAGTCAGCCTCGCCGACCTGAATGTGGGAAAGTCGTTCTCGGCCAACAATACGCGTGTCGACTGCATCATGGACATCACCGGAACGCCGGCCTCGCCCAAGATCGACTTCTCACTCGACTTCCCGACGGTGAACAGCAATGCCAAACAGATGATTTACAGTCTCATCAACAGCGAGGAAGAGATGAACCAGCAAGTGCTCTATCTGCTGGCCGTCGGGCAGTTCATTTCACAAGGTAACAATAACCAGCACATCGAGGGAGCTACACGCCAGAGCCAGACATCACTGGCCATGCAGAGCATCCTATCGGGCACCCTCTCCCAACAGCTCAATAATGTGCTGTCGACCGTGGTAAACAACACCAACTGGAACTTCGGTGCCAATATCTCGACAGGAAACGAAGGCTTCTACAATGCGGAATATGAGGGGCTGCTCAGTGGCCGGATGCTAAACAACCGGCTCGTATTCAACGGACAATTTGGCTACCGCGACAATGCGAATGCCACAACATCATTCATCGGCGATTTCGACCTTCGCTACCTGTTGCTGCCCAACGGCAACCTGGCCATTAAGGTCTACAATCAAACCAACGACCGCTATTTCACCCGCAACAGCCTCACTACACAAGGTATTGGCCTCATCGTCAAGAAGGACTTTAGTGGCTGGCGCGACCTCTTCGGTCTGAAAAAGAAAACCAATAAGAAGAAATCAAAGATTCAAAAGAAACGAGAAACGAAATGAAAAAGTTGTTTTTATCAACTATGTTGCTTCTGTGCGGCTTTGTTTCGACACAAGCGCAAGAGCTTGATGCCAAGTACGCAGTAGGGCTGTTAAGCCCGGGAACACAGGCTCCTGACATGAGAATCCATTCCCTTGATGGAGGCGAATTAAGCCTGTCGGAATTACGTGAGAATAACGGTTCTTATCAGATTCTAGATTTCTGGGCTTCATGGTGCCCCGACTGCCGCAAGGACATTCCCAAGATGAAAGCCATTGCCAAGGACTATGGAGAGTACGGTGTATGGATTACCGGAATCTCCTTCGACACCGATTCTACAGCATGGAGGAAGTGTGTGAAAAAGAACGAGATGGCGTGGACGCAACTCAGCGAACTGAAGAAATGGAAACGCGGAACGAAGATAGACAGCCTCTATAACGTGAAGTGGATACCTACCCTCTATCTTATTGACCCTGATGGCAAAGTTGTCTTAGGCACAGTTGAGGTAAAACGCCTGCGTGCAACGATTGACAGTCTTATTCAAGCCGGAAAGATTACGAAGTTTATGATGCCTGAGTTTAAGAATGTCACCAAGTATATTGCTGACAATCTCCATTATCCGAAGACAGCTCAGAAAGCTGGCGTTCAGGGTCGTGTTGTCGTGAAATTCAAGGTGGATAAGGACGGAAAAGTCTTTTCTCCTGAAGTCAGTTCAGAAAGCAAATACTCTGTGCTTCCGAGGAAGAAGCATAGCAACCTGTCTGAAAGCGAAAAGACAGATGTCCAAGTGGCTATTGATGCGTTGAAACAGGAGGCCTTGCGCGTGGTGCAGTCCATGCCTGCATGGAAGCCGGCGCAAGTCAACGGAAGGAATATCACTATAAGCCTCCGCGTTCCAGTGCGTTTCGCACTAGAGTAATCCTCCAACATTAACACATAGCGAAAGCCCTTGCTCCGTCGCACGTTGGAGCAAGGGCTTTATCGTCGGGGCGACAGGATTCGAACCTGCGACCGCCTGGTCCCAAACCAGGAGCGCTACCGGACTGCGCTACACCCCGAAGGAGGATAGATTCTTTAAATGATTACAAGATAATGAGCTCACTGCTCTCAAATCCCCACAAGGCATGGCTACCTTGTTCTTATAGTCGGGGCGACAGGATTCGAACCTGCGACCGCCTGGTCCCAAACCAGGAGCGCTACCGGACTGCGCTACACCCCGAAATCTACTGTAAGGCGCACATTGGCTGATTCTACCTCGAGGCAGGCCTTACAGCAGAGAATGCTATTTAATCAGACCTTGGTCTACGAAGATCTTCTTGAGGGCCTGCACGCCTCGCTCCACTTGTTCCTCAGTGTGCGTAGCCATAAGCGCAAAGCGCACAAGCGTGTCTTGTGGAGCACATGCAGGGGGAATAACCGGGTTAATGAACACTCCGGCATCGAAAGCCAGCTTGGTCACCAGGAACGTCTTGTCGACATCTCTCACGTAAAGCGGAATGATAGGGCTTTCAGTATCGCCAATCTCAAAGCCTTCCTCGCGGAAACGCTTCAGTGCATAGTTTGTCACCTTCCACAGATGCTCGATACGCTCAGGCTCCTGCTGAATGATGTGAAGCGCCTCGAGAGCGGCAGCTGTTGCAGCAGGAGTATCACTGGCACTGAAGATGTAAGTACGGCAAGTGTGGCGTAGATAGTTGATGGTGTCCTTGTCGGAGGCAATAAAACCTCCGATGGAGGCAAGACTCTTCGAGAAGGTTCCCATGATGAGGTCTACCTCATTCTCGAGGCCGAAATGATGGCACACGCCACGTCCCTGCTTGCCAAACACTCCTAATCCGTGGGCCTCATCGACCATTACAGAGCAGTTGTACTTATGCTTGAGCTCAATGATTTCAGGCAGCTTGGCCAAGTCACCTTCCATGGAGAAGACTCCATCTACGACAATGAGTTTCACAGCATCATAGGGAAGCTTCTTCAGCACGCGCTCAAGGTCTTCCATGTCGTTGTGCTTGTAATGCAGCTGGGTAGCGAAGCTCAGACGGCGTCCGTCGACGATGCTTGCATGGTCGCGGTCATCACAAATGATGTAGTCGCCTCTTCCCACTACTACGGCAAGCACTCCGCTATTGACCGAGAACCCCGTAGAAAAACATAGGGCATCGTCCTTGTGCTCGAATGCTGCCAGCTCTTGCTCTAACTGGACATGTATGTCAAGCGTCCCGTTCAAGAATCTGCTGCCGGCACAGCCAGAACCATATTTGTCTAATGCTTTATGGGCTGCTGCTATAACACGGTCGTCATCAGTAAGGCCTGTGTATGCATTCGAACCGAACATGAGCACCTTGTGCCCACCCATGGTCACCTCAGGACCTTGCTTACTCGTGATCACGCGGAAGTAAGGGTAAACCCCCTCTTTCATATACTTCTGCGGCTCGCGGTAGTTCTTATACCTTTCTTGAAGTTGTCCCATCTTATTCTAATAGGTGCAATTAGTTGATTTACCTCTTTTTGTCTTAAACGTGTGCAAAGTTACAAAAAAATATGCTAAGGACATCAACTTTATCTGAAAATGTTCATGCCTTCTGAATTTAGCGGCTATCAATGCCTATATATAAAGGATATTACGTAAATTTGCAAGGCGTAAACCAGTTAACAATGAAAAAGAAGATTCTATTCATCATGAACCCGATTTCGGGCACCAGCAGCAAGGCGGGCATTCCGGGGCTCATCGAAAACCAACTCGACAAGGATAAATACGATTACGAAATACGAATGACGGAGTATGCGGGGCACGGTGCCAAGATGGCTCAAGAAGCCAGCGGTCAAGGCTTCGACATCGTTGTTGCAGTGGGTGGCGACGGTACAGTCAATGAGGTGGCACGTGGAATCGCCCGCACCCAAACCGCCTTGGGCATCCTGCCTTGCGGCTCGGGCAACGGTCTTGCCAGGCACCTGATGCTACCCATGAATATCAAGAAATCAATCCAAGTGCTCAATCAATGCGAAATTCACGACCTTGACTATGGCCTTATCAACGGTCATCCCTTCTTTTGCACTTGTGGCATGGGATTCGACGCCCTCATCAGCATGAAATTTGCAGAGGCGGGCAAGCGGGGACTTGTCACTTACGCGGAGAGTGTACTGAAAGAGTGGCTAAGATATAAGCCCCAAACCTATGAGCTCATCGACGATACGGGCACGAAGCGGTTTAAGGCGTTCGTCGTGTCGTGTGCCAATGCATCGCAGTATGGCAACAATGCTTATATCGCTCCTCAAGCCTCCATGAGCGACGGTCTCATGGACGTAGTGGTCATGGAGCCATTCGATCTGATTGAGGCCTCGCAGATTGCCATTGAGCTCTTCAATAAGACGTTAGACAAAGATTCAAAGATTAAGACCTTCAAATGTCGGAAATTGCATATCCACCGACAGGCCCCCGGAGAGATCCATTTCGACGGCGACCCCGTGATGGAGAAGGCGGATGTTGATGTTGAAATTGTGCCCAAAGGCATCAAGGTGGTAGTCAATCCATGGGCCGACAAACGACAGCGCAAGCCCAATGTGTTTCAGAATGTCGCTGCCGACCTCTTCGCTGGATTCAACGACGTCAGAGCGGCCATGCGCTCAAGGAGCCGACAGATTCAAGCGCTCAACAAGGTGCTCCAGCGCAAACTCAATCTTTGAAACGGGAAGCTATCGTAGCAGAAATCCTGTGCAGTCATCCTTATTAGAGCAGGCCTTCCTAAATAGGAGGCCCAAAGGATGACAGCACAGGATTCTTGTTTTGTGTCGTTCATCATTAAGCAACTGATGTTCAGTAACTGATAACTGCAAGCTCAGCATCGCCGGACTTCATGCATTGTCCGCACGCAAGTGCTGCAACTCAACACTCCATCCGCAGAGCATGCTTCACAGCCATCGGCACTACCCTTTCATCAGCCATTGACATCCTTGTGTCTCCATATACCATTCACCTTACGGCGCACAGCCATCATATTGGCAAGCGAAACCAACAGGAGCAGACTGACACCCGTTACAACAGCCGGTAGCAATGAGCCCTCTGGAACTGTTGGGAAGAGCGTTTCGACTACCCCCATATAATAGTTGCGCACTAAGAAGAGCAGCACAAGAGCAATGACCAATACGGCCACATTGAGAAAGACCGTCAGCAATTGATAGGGACGCGCCACTTGGCCCGGACTATATCCGATTAAGAGCAGATTCTCAAGTTTAGTGGAGTTCTTCTGCACCAGGAGATAGATACTAAGCATGAGGATGAAGAAACTCAAGGCTGCAATGACAAGACCGACAACCAACACCAACGAAACCGTCATGCGAAGAAACGAGGTGGTCTTCTCTGCACTCAAGTTATTGTCTTCGGCCTCATATCCATGCTCCTCAAGATAGGACGATATTTGACTTCCCGCCGGATTGTCGACCTTCAAGATAAGCCGTGTAGGGTCGGCGGGGGCATCGTTGGAGTAGTTTTTGTTGCTCCAGTCCATGAAGGCCTGCGGCACAAGGATGGTGTTCAAGCGTGAAGAAAAACCGATGACTTTTCCCTTGTATTCATCCTTATGACCATTGCCCTGGACAAACATCTTGAGGTCTATCATTCCTGCGAGACCCTCTGAAATCTTGGGCAATGAATGGCTCTGCGCAAAGCCGAAATTATACATAGTAATATAGGAACGCGGAAGTATGACCGGCACTTCATGAGCTCCCGGCGTGAACTTCCAGCCTTCTGTTTTTACGTCAATGAAATCATCAGGCACACTCTCGAAGTAGAGTTCCGAATTGAGAATGCTGACTCCATTGATACCCATCTGCGCATCCACCTTATAGCTTGCCGAAGTAAACTTAGCCGCCTCCGTGACAAACTTCTGTGAGGCCAGCTCATCGATTTCGCCAGGAGAAAAGCTGTTAGAGCCTCCAGAGAGTGTGCTTGCACTTCCAACCTTCTTGCTGATAATCAGGTAGTCAGCACTCAAGAAACTATCCTTAGCCGTAAATACCGGAAGTATGTCTCTATAGAACTGAATGCCTAACAGCACGATAGTCATACCGAAAAGATTGGCAAAGAAGAAGCCTATGAACTGAGGCCAGCTGATGTGCCGGCGAAGTAATTTCCAAACCAATGACATCTGTTTCCGTACCTTGTAAAGAATCTGCCGCCGCCAATGGTCAACACCACAGGAAGCAGCAACCTTAATAATTTCGATTATAACCTAAAAACTTTCTCATAAGGCAAGTCCATATGCTTGCCTATACTCGTGACGATGACGCCGGCTCCTTGCTTACGGGCCTCCTCCATCATAATTTCGCCCATAATACGCGAGTTGTTGTCATCCAAATGGCTAATGGGCTCGTCGGCAAGAAGAAAATCGAAAGGCTGTACGAGAGCTCGCAGCATGGCCACGCGCTGCTGTTGTCCGAAAGACATCAGACCAACCTTGGAATCCAACTTATCAGCGATACCCAAACGTTCGAACCACCCCTTTATTTCTTCGACAGACTTCCAAGCTGTCAGATGGTTCTTTATCAGCACGTTCTCCAAGGCAGTGAGCTCAGGGAATAGTCGCAGCTCTTGAAAGAGATGGCTGATATGGCGCCGCCTCAATTCCACCCAGTCGGACACACGAAGTTGTTTTACGGAATGTCCATCAAAGAGCATGCTACCAGAGAAATCATTGCGATAGCCCAATACATAGCTACAAAAAGTACTCTTACCTTTGCCACTGTCGGCTTCAACAAGATAGAGATGGCCCTTCTCAAACAGAGCCTCAGCGTTCCAGATGTCGCTCTTCATGGAGTTGATGCGCTGAGCGAAAACCTGCGGCACCACGGAACTAAGTTTAATTGAATCCATATATAATTAGTATTGACACGCCTCCGCTGTTATCCAACCTGCAGAGGTTTTCACCTGTCAGAACAGAAACACCACCTTCTTCACCTTACCGAAGACGGGCGCTGTGAAGGCAGCCACAGCACTCAAAGCCTTTTGAGAGGTCGAGCTGCTGAAATCAATAATCATGGCTCTATGACATCCTGTAATAAGGCGCCTCATCATCGGGTTATTCTTCCCCTTATTTATCCGGGCCGAGGCCATGTCAGTTCCGCTATAGAACTGAAGGTCGGGGGTATAGCCAAAGAAAAACTTAGAGGTTCCGTTCTGATAGCACCACATATGCGTCCCGCAATCCGACAGCGTACTACCCTTAGGCACGCTCTGCTTCCAATAGCCAATATCAGCAGTCCATCTCGTATGCGCCAACTGTGCAAGCATGGAGATTTGGAGTTCTTTATCTGAATACGAGGGTACGATGATGGTCATGTCGCCATTGACACTGCGAATGATGTTATCCATGTCGATAGCAGCATTAATGCCAGCCAGGAGAGCCTGCAAGCCTTTGTCAGCCTGGAGCAAACTCAGGAACTCTGTACCGTCGACATTCATGAACATACTGAAGAGATTCCCCTCATTGAGTTGGGCTACATACTTGCCTTGAATAGGCCTAAACACCTTTTCAGCCTTTTTCAGTGCGCCATCTATTCGGGAGTTGAACGAGAAGGTAGAACAATGGAAGAGCAATAAGCCCTCATTGTTTTCAATGCCTGCCGACAGCAACACCTGTGATACATCGGCATCCTTCGGCGCTCCTAACATGAACGCGGGCGAAAACTTTTGGGGAAGAGCACTCACCTTAGCCACCATTGCCATAGGAGTATCAATGGAATCAAGTCGCTCATACATCTTCGAAGCTGTGAACCCTTCATTGGCATCCGCAGTAAGATATCGAGCCATCTGCACTTGCAGTTCCGATTGTGCAGCCGGCGTCACAGGTCCCATGACCAATAGAGCCCCGTCGTTCCAGCCCGACACCCAATTGCCAACAGCTGCAAACTGGCATCCCCGTCGGTCAGTAAGCCTGCGTGCTCCGCCTCGGGCGGTCACTTTGGTAAGGAATTCTTCCCAATCGCCCTTATCTCGGAGTTTCATGCAATAGCCCAAGGACCCGTCGGGAGCAGCAAAGACAAAGGCTTTCGACTTAAAATCCAAGCCACTGTTACCCAGATTGTTTACATGCAAAAGCTTCTGGAGCAGCGCCGTGCCCGAAGATTGTCCGGCACGCTGCATATCAATGGAAATGACTGCACTGCTCTCCTTGGGTATGACATTCATATAATCGGTATCGCTACACGAGGCGAGCAGCATTATGCAGCAGAGCAGCACGAAGTACCCTCCAGTCTTTGTCACCGGCAGAGGCCCTCTACCCTTTATGTTTATATCCTTACCTAACATATTAATATGTATCCTTATTATAATCTACGAGCTATACGTGCCTCCGTCACTGCAACCACCCCCGCCGTCTCAGTGCGCAGGCGACTGTTGCCCAAGCTCACTGGCTCATATCCCTTGAACATAGCCTCACGCACCTCATCCACTGAGAAATCACCCTCAGGACCAATGAGGATTGTGATATCGGGAGAATCGGTCGAAGGCTGCATTATCTTGTTAAAGAAGTCCTCACGCTCCAGTTCGTCGTAACAATGGGCAATGCATTTACGGCCTGGCCTGTCGGCATCCAGGAAAGCACCGAACCTCATCATCGGGTTAACAACAGGCTTCCAGGGTTTCCTGCTCTGTTTCATAGCAGCTACGACGATTTTCTCTATGCGGTCGATGCGTAACTCATGGCGCTCGGAGAAGGCACAATTGAGGAAGGAGAATTCATCGGCTCCTATCTCAACAGCCTTTTCCACCATCCATTCCATACGCTCCATCATCTTGGTGGGTGCCACGGCCAAATGGATATTCCCCCTCCAAAGCGGCTGCTGTGGAAGTACCTCGCTGATGGCATAACGACAGCACTTCGAGGTGGCCAACGTCACCTCAGCCCTATAGAAGGCTCCTTTCCCATCCATGAGAAACATCTCATCACCCTCGTGGAGGCGAAGCACGCGCAAGGCATGGACAGCCTCCGAAGCAGGCAGTTCATCAGCAGAGCCGGCATCGGGCACATAGAAAAAACGCTCCTCCTTCATTGCTCCTCCTTTTTTCCTGGCTTACGCTCCTTCTTACGCTTCAGCATTTCGTCGCGCAAGTTGGAAGCCAGTTCGTAGTTCTCGTCCGCAACAGCCTTGTCAAGCGCGGCCTTGAGCATACGGTCTGTGATGGTGTTCACCGGCAGGGCCAGCCCTGGTGATTCGGGTTTGAAGGGTACACTCTGACGCAGAAAAAGCTTCGTGTCAATATACACAGGCAGATGGGCAATAAGTGAAAGCAGAATAGCATCACTGGCACGGAGGCTGACCGGCTCACGGGTATCGATATTGTAGAGCATGGTACGATACTGTCCATCGGCAACATCTACAATAATCACCTCATAGCGATCGGCATTCAGATTGCGAATGATCGTCCACAGCACCTCAGGCAGCAGACTCTCCACAATGGGCACATTACCTATGCGCAGGCCAAACTGATGGAGCATATGCTTGTCACAGGTGACTGCGAGCTGGCGCGTCTCCTGCTCGTCCACCATAATGAGCAGTCCGATGTCGTCAGTACCCATTATCTCCGACACATTCTTAAAAAAGAGCCTCGTCTTAGTCATGCCTCAGCCTCATTCTTCTTCGTTTGGAATACAAGTGCAAAAGCCACAGCCACTACCAGCGCATAAGCAGCGAAAAGAAACCAGCAAAGTGGCCAGTTGCCCACGGTGTAGGTCTGGGCGCCAATGGTCTTGCCCACAGTGAAGTGATTGATGACGACCTGGGCGCCAAGCGTGCCGACAGTAGCACCAATGCCATTCGTCATCAGCATGAAAAGGCCCTGAGCACTCGAACGAATGTCAGGCGAGGTCGACTGGTCGACGAACAGTGAACCCGAGATATTAAAGAAGTCGAAAGCCACTCCATAGACAATCATCGAGAGCACAAACATCCACACACCACTACCCGGATTACCCAGACCGAAGAGGCCGAAGCGCAACACCCAGGCAAACATGGCTATGAGCATCACATTCTTGATGCCATAACGCTTCATCACAAAGGGGATGAGCAGGATGCAGCACGTCTCACTCACCTGAGATAGCGAAATAAGAATGTTGGCATGCTGCACACCGAAGGTGGTGGCGTACTGTGGGTCAGCACCGAAACTAAAGATAAAAGGATTGGCAAAGCCATTGGTTATTTGGAGACTCACGCCAAGAAGCATCGAAAAGATGAAGAAAATAGCCATGCGCTTCTGCTTGAAAAGAGCAAAGGCCTTGAGTCCAAATGCTTCGGAGAGACTCTTGCGCTCTCCCTTCTCACTCGTAGGACAGTTGGGAAGCGTAAAGGTGTACAGGAAAAGCACGACGCTCAGAAGACCCGACGTATAGAACTGATTCTGGTTCACCTGGAAGTTCATCAGGTCGACGAACCACATGGAGCAGATGAAGCCGATTGTGCCGAAGACGCGAATCGGCGGAAAAGCTTTCACCGTGTCAAGTCCGGCATCCGACAGACAGGAGTAAGCCACAGAGTTGCTTAAGGCTATGGTAGGCATAAAGAAGGCCACACTCAGCGTGTAGAGACTGAAGATGATTCCGAACTGCGACGCACCACCAGCAGTCTGACCATAGAAGGCTGTGGCGCACATGAACAAGCCTGCCAGCAGATGGCAGAGCCCCAGCACACGCTGCGAAGGCACCCAACGGTCGGCAATCACTCCCATAAGGGCCGGCATGAATATGGACACGATGCCTTGGACGGAATAGAACCATCCTATCTCAGACCCAAGACCGATGTTGCCCAAATAACGCCCCATAGATGTGAGGTAGGCTCCCCACACGGCATACTCGAGGAAATTCATGATTACCAATCGAACTTTCAAGCCCATATCTTCTTCAAATTAAGTTGTCTTCTATCATCATGTTACGGTTCAGCAGTCGACACATTTCAATGCCCGGCAGAGGATGCGGTGAGCGCACCATGCTTCCTCCGCCTACTTGCTTGCTGCAAAGTTAATGCAATCGGAGGGAATGACAAAGAAATTGGACTCCTTTTTTCTTCTTCACTCACCACAACTGGCATACGGCACCTTCTCCCCACGCTCAGCTCCCCCAGCCCCTCAATATAGCTCAGCCAAGAAAGGCTGCAGATGGAGCTACCAAGGATTTTTTCACATCGAATGCGCATGCCCCCCAAGGTCCCAACAATGCACCACCAATAGAACAGTCAAACGGGGTGGTCCACCATATGACGGACATATCTACACCATATGACGGACTTATCTACACCATATGACGGACTTATCTACACCATATGACGGACAATCGACAAACAAAGCCTTACTTCGTCAATATGAGCATGATGATGCTTCAAGCATAGGGCTTAGCCTTCCGTATGTCTGTGCCGGCAGTTATGGGGCACTCGGGGGAAAAGCAGGGAAGTAAAGGAGTGATAAGGGCAAGGGATAGGGACAAAAAAAATTGATTGTCTCACGACAACCAATCTTTCATTAACCTTAATAATCTAATACCATGAAAAACACGATGCAAAGATAGTGATTAATTCTATCCATTCAAAGGTTTCCCCAATTATTTTTCCAGTGCTTAACATTGTTTAATGTTCGCCTTTCTACCATTAATAGATTTTCACCTAATTACTTCAGATTGTCCACTTTTTCCCTCAAGACTGATCACTCGAACAGGTCAGAATCGGAGCCACTCCGGTAGCGCCAGTAAAGACGCATACCGCATGCCGTTTTGGCTTCCACGTGTTGTGTTCGAGTGGCGGACAGTAATAAGGTCTCTTTATTCACTATCGCACTTATCACAGCTGACCGATGTGGAGCACCGTTGAATCAAACGAATGGGTGTCCTTCACCCCCGTATAGAGCATCATCTCGATGAGCTGGTGATGCATCTCCGTGATGGTTCTCACCACTCCTTCTTTGCCCTCCTGCAATAGAGGCTTCAGAATTGAGCGTCCTGGCGCCACTGCATCAGCACCCAGCGCCAAAGCCTTATAGGCATCGTAGCCCGAATCAATATGGCAGTCGCAGAACACCTTCATTCCACTATACTCTAAGACCTCTTTGATGCTTGGAAGCATGGCGGCCGGAGGCATGGCGAAAGGCATACGTCCGTGATGATGCGACACCACCAGGGCCTTGCATCCGGCTTCGTGGCATTTCTGTGCATCGTCGACGGAGAGTACCCCCTTTGCCACAAAAGGCACATGAGCTGCTTCCACATACTCCATCAGATCATCAAGCATCACGGGGCCCAAAGGCTGATTGTCGGGATGGTCATATTGCCCGTCCTTGCCCGGCACATGATCGATATCAATACCCACAGCCACAGCGCCATGGCTTTCGGCGAACTCTATTTCCCTGAAGATGCGGTCATGGTCGGCAAAGGGTTTGATGATTCTCACCGTGGGAGCCCCCACAGCAGCAATCTCGGCAAACTCTTCATCGGGCTCCATCCCTACAAAGTTCAGCATTCCCAACTCCTTCGCAGCCTCGGCATATTCCAGCATAGGTTTCCGTCCATCCTTGACTACCTTGTTGAGATGCGAGAATGCCGGCATCACCAAAGGGGTGGCCAAGTGAAGACCAAACAGTTGGGTGTCAAGAGTGGGCATCACAGCATCGATGGTGCGCATCTCCACGAGAATATGGTCGAAGTAGGCCCGAGTATGAACATTGGCATCGTCGGGGCGGCCGCTGGTTACAGGTATCATTCCAGCTGGTCCTGGCCAAGCCGTCTCCATTTTGTTGTTCGTCATATCATTTGATGTATTAGTTGTTATTTATCTATCCTTTAGAGACAACCTTCTCATGGCCTTGTCTGTCGGAGTTGCTGCCCTAGCGCTTCGCTGATATAGTTGCCCAAATGCATGCAGCAGTCCTGTGAGAATCGTTGAGCCGCATCCTCCAGTCTGCTCCACTCCTTCGAACCCAGTCCTTTCACGAGGTGCTCCTGCGTGATGTTCTCATGGAGCAGACCAAAGATGAATCCGGCATTATAATTGTCACCCGCACCTATTGTACTCACGGGCTTTATGGGCTTCACCGGAAAGTTGAATCGACCTTGAGGCGTGAAGATGCTCACTGTGTCGGCACCTCTTGTACAAATGAACCGAGGACAGAGCGGAGCTGCAACCTTATTATATATAGAGTCAGCATTCTCCGAACCGAACACCATGCGCAGGTCACCTCTACTTGCCCTCACCACACTGGCCTGGCGGATAAGTTCGAGGATGAAAGGCCTCAGTTGCAGCAGCATTGAGGCGTGGGGCGACCGGAGATTCACGTCATAGTAGACGATTGCTCCCTGTCGGCGAGCCTCGCTCAGCACTTGGACCACTCGCTCCCTGTTGCTTGGGTTCACGGCATAGAACGACCCCAAGAGCAGCACATCGTCCTTGCGAAAGTGGGGCACTGCCGTTGACCGACGGTCATTAGGTGAATCCATGAAAAACACATAGCGGGCATCATTCTTATCGTTCAGATAGGCCAGCGACACAGTGGTTCTCATGCCCTCACACCGACGCAGACATTCCGTGCCCACGCCATTGGCCTTCAGAAAATCCATAATATGGGTACCCGTGGAATCGGTGCCCACTTCGCCGATAAACGAAGTGCTGACACCGGCCCTGCCAAGCGACACCGAGGAGTTGAGCGCCGAGCCACCGGCATTGGCGCTGAGCGGTGTGGAGCCCCTGAAAAGAATGTCGAGCACGGTCTCACCCATACAATACACAGTGCGCCGTCCCTGGGCATGAATAGTGTTACTGGCAAACCCAATCAACACTACAAGCAGCAGAAGCACCCGACCTCTGCGCAATAACTTCTCACTGAAGAACATAACAAATCACTCTATTTCAATTTAATATAAAGCTCTCACGATTTCGGCCCCCGACGGCCGTTCTCCGGCAGTATCGCCTCCGCTGAAGCAAAGCTCAGCCGACGTCCAATGATTCCAACTGCAAAGATAACGCTTTCGCCGCTCATTGTCACCTTCCTACCTTTCCTTTTTGTCGATAACCGCAATTTGGGCACAAAATACCGCAATATGTGCAAGAAAAGAGAGGCTTCTGATAGCGCTTATTTGAGAGAAATAGCTTAATTTTGCAGACGTTAGACAAATGATTTAAAAGTATGACTATGACACATTCTCATCTTAGAGCCCTTGCTCTATGCATGCTCCTGGCCATGGGTACCACCGCCTGGGCACAGTCCAAGGTCTACCTCACCCGCGAGATTTCTCCCGCCTCCCTTGTGCGCATCTATAAAGCCCTTGGCGTGAAGGCCAAAGGCCGCGTTGCCGTGAAGGTGAGCACCGGTGAAGGCTCGAATCCCAACTACCTCAAGCCCGAGCTCATCAAGGATCTCGTCTACGATGTCGATGGCACCATCGTAGAGAACAACACCGCCTATGGCGGCGACCCCAAAGATGTGCGCAACAACTCGGCCAACCACTGGAAGGTTATCGACCGCCACGGATTCACCAAGTATTTCGCCGTGGACATCATGGACGAATACGATGAAATCCGCATCCCCGTCAGAGACCACACCCATCTGAACTTCGACATCGTGGGCGGACATCTGGCCAACTACGACTTCTTGGTGTGCCTCAACCACTTCAAGGGACATCCCATGGGCGGCTACGGCGGTGCGCTGAAGAACCTCTCCATCGGTTGCGCCTCAGCCAACGGAAAAGCCTACATCCACTCGGCTGGTAAGATGACCAAGCTCAACATGGACTCGCTGTGGACACCGAAATACATTGGTGACCAGGACGGATTTCTTGAGAGTATGGCAGCTGCCGCCCAGGCCGTGGTCGACTACTTCAAGAAGGAAAACGGCATCATCTACATCTCAGTGATGAACAACATGAGCATCGACTGCGACTGTGTGGATCATCCGGCCCCCGTGAAGCTGGAGGACTACGGCATACTCGCCAGCACCGACCCCGTGGCGCTCGACCAGGCTTGCGTCGACATCATCAACCAGCAGAAAGTCACGGTCAAAAACGACCCCACCGATTTGATAAAGCGCATCGACAAAAAGCATGGCACCCACACCATCGACTGGGCTGAGAAGATTGGGCTGGGCTCGAAGAAGTACACCTTGATAAATATTGACAAGAAATAACAGCCACCCCAAATCTTCATGAACAAAATTCATCTACTTCTGGCCGCACTGCTCGGTGCGGCCAGTCCGCTTTTTGCGCAGCGCGATACGCTGACTCTCCGTGATGTAGTGGTCACCGGCACACGCTACCGCTCCGACATGCGCCATCTGCCACTCGACGTGTCCATCGTAGACCGCCACCAGCTCACGGCTTCTTATCAGCCTTCGCTGTTGCCCACGCTCTCTCAGCAGGTGCCCGGACTCTTCGTCACCACCCGCGGCGTCCTGGGCTACGGACTGAGCACGGGATCGGCAGGCACCATCAAGGTGAGGGGCATCGGAGGCTCAGCCGACTTGCTCGTGCTCATCGACGGACTGCCACAGTATGCCGGACTCTACGGTCACCCTCTTGCCGACACTTATCAGACCATGATGACCGAGCGCGTGGAGGTGGTCAGCGGACCGGCCTCGGCTATCTACGGCAGCAATGCCATGGGCGGTGTAGTGAACATCGTGACGCGGCAGACGGCCACGGACGGCACCCACACCGACATTCATCTGCAGGGCGGCAGCTACGGCACCTTCATCAGTACAGCCTCCAATAGCATGCGCCGGGGGCGATTCTCCTCAACAGCTGCAGTGAACTATGAGCGCACCGACGGCCATCGCCCCAACTCGGCCTTCAGTCAGACGAGCGGTTTTCTCAAGCTCGGCTACGACCTCTCGCACTACTGGCAGCTGCAGGGCAACGTGAACATCGCTTATCAAGAGTCGTCCAATCCCGGACCCGTCTCCTCACCGCTCATCGACAACGACATGATGATCACCCGAGGTATGGCCACGCTCTCGCTCACCAACGACTACGGTAGCATGTCGGGAGCAGTGCGCATCTTCTATAACTGGGGCCATCATCACATCAATGACGGGCACACTGCCGAACGCCCCGCACAGACCGCCTTCTACATGCACAACGACCGCATGGGTGGCATCTCGGCCTATGAGAGCCTCACGCTCTTCCCCACCACACGCCTCACTGTGGGTTTCGACTATCAGCGCTTCGGCGGTCATGCCTGGCAGAAATCAATGGCCGACGGCAGCCACACCGATATTGCCAACCGCACCGTCAATGAGGTGGCAGGATATGCCAACATCCGACAGGAACTGACATCCTGGCTCACGGCCGACGCGGCACTGCGCCTCGACCATCACAGCGTCACGGGTAACGAGTGGATACCCCAGGGCGGGCTCACCGCACGCCTGCCTCACGACATGGAGCTGCGCGCACTCGTGAGCAAGGGCTTCCGCAACCCTACCTTGCGCGAGCTCTACATGTACCGCCCCGCCAACGCCGACCTTACCCCGGAACACTTGTGGAACTATGAGCTTTCGCTGCGTCAGCGTCTGATGAATAGTCGACTGAGTTATGGACTCAATCTGTTCTATATCAATGCTACAGACCTCATCACTACACAAATGATAGAAGGTCGTCCAAAGAACATCAACACTGGCAGTACCGAGAACTCAGGCTTTGAGCTTCTGGCCTCCTTTATGACCAGTGAGCACCTGCAACTGAATGCCAACTACAGTTTTCTCCACACCAGCCGCACACTCACGGCAGCTCCCCAGCACAAGCTTTTCATGGGAGCCAACTGGCAACGGGGCCGCTTCGACATCCACACCGGGCTGCAATGGATTGAGGGTCTCCACACCGACGTCAGCAGTGCTTCGACCGAGAACTTCTGGCTTTGGGACGCCACGGTCTCACTGCGCCTGAACCGGGCCGTGAAACTATTTGTCCATGGTGAGAATCTGCTGGCACAGCACTACGAGGTGAATGCAGGCTTCGTCATGCCCCGCGCCACGGTGATGGCAGGGGCGAGCGTGGAGCTGTAAGCAGCTGATTATTTTACACTCCACTGTCATCAGTAGAGGCTGTGGCATACCTTTTGCTATGGATTTCTATGACAAAAGAATAGAATTTACATAGAGAAAGGATAAGGATATGGCTTTTATTGATTACTACAAGATTCTGGGTGTTGACCGTAACATTCCGCAAAAGGATGTGAGAGCTGCCTACCGCAAGCGCGCTCAGCAGTTCCATCCCGACTTGCACCCTGATGACCCAAAGGCAAAGGCCAAGTTCCAAGCGCTCAACGAGGCTTACGATGTCATTGGCGATCCCGAAAAGCGACGCAAGTACGACCAGTACGGTGAAAAATGGCGCGAGGCCGACGCCTTCAATGCTGCCTCTGGCGGAGGGGGCAACGGCGGCACTGAGTTCCATTGGAGTTCTTCGAATGGCGGTTCGCCTTTCGAGGGCTTCGACTTCAGCGATTTTGGCGGAGGCGGCTACTCAAGCTTCTTCCGCGATCTCTTCGGCGACTTCGGCTCAACACGCTCCTCACGGACCAGTGCACGCAGAAGCACAGGCGAGATGAATGCCGCTATCAATATCGACCTCTACACGGCGCTTCTTGGTGGTGAGGTGATCGTGCAGCTCAGCAATGGGTCGAAGATTAAGCTAAAAGTGAAACCTGAGACGCAGAACGGCACCAAGGTGCGTCTGCGCGGCAAAGGCTACGACAGGGGCGACGGCACCTTCGGTGACTTGATTCTAACTTACAACGTGAAGCTGCCCACCCATCTCAGTCTTCACCAGCGCCAACTCCTTGAGGAGATGCGCCAGGGCTGACCCTTCATCATCCTGCCCCACTCTGCATTCAGCAGTAGGGCAGGATTTTTTGCCAAGTCCCGAGGCCGATGCACAGAGAGCTACAAGCAGCCCCCGTGGATGTCCGTCGGACGACGGTACACCCACGGGGGCTTTCTGTTATACTTCGGTGACGCCTCAGCACCCTTTTCCGTCAAGACTGCACGAAGCGGCCTCGTCGGGATTGAACTCCTTAAGTCCCACCTCCTCGGGTTTCAATGTCACCGTGCCATCCTCCTTCACAAAAGCGGGGATGCCAATATCACCAATGGCCTTTGAATGGTCGAACACGGGATTGCTGTCACGCAGATGCATGAAAGCACTCATATTGCGCACGTTGGCTCCAATGTCAATGACCGCAAACCGATTGTCGCCCTTCACCTGCTCATCGACGTAAGCACAGTAGGGGCAGGTAGGCATGCCATAAATCTTAATCATTGCAGTATTCCTTTCTTTATTACGATTATCGGCAAAGGTAGTCAACTTTCCTCAAATTCCGTCAGCTATCCGTGGTTTTAACCGAAATTAAGGGTTTCACTATGCCTGGGTAACTATTCTGCAAATCATTTTCCAATTACCTACATTATTACCAAGGCTTGGTAATCACATATTTCCTCGAAATATTTGCCAATGAGCAAGGAATCGACTAACTTTGCAAGCAGTCGCCCGAAGGCGATGAGAAGAAACGATAACAAATAAAGATGGATAATATGACATTACAGGAGATTTTAGACCACCGGCGTGCGGTCCGCCATTACGACCCTGCAACGCCACTCGACCCCGAGAAGGTGCAGCAGTGCCTGAAAATGGCCACACTGGCACCCACCAGCTCAAACATGCAACTTTGGGAATGCTATCACGTGACCGACAAGGCCGTTTTGGCAAAACTTGCTCATGCCTGCCTCGACCAGCTCACGGCACGTTCAGCTCAGGAGATAGTGGTGTTTGTCACGCGACAAGACCTCTACAAGCGCCATGCCGAAGCAGCCCGCAAGTTTGAGGAGGGCAACCAGCGGCGCAACAGTCCTGAGGAGAAGCAGGCCAAGCGCATCAAGAAGTGGAATATCTACTACGGAAAGTTGATGCCCTTCCTCTACTCACGTTGCCTCGGTCTGTGGGGCTTAGTGCGTAAGCTGCTCGCTCAATGCGTGGGACTCCGACGGCCCATCGTGAGACAAGTATCGGAGGCCGACATGCGGGTGGTGGTGCACAAGAGTTGTGCCCTGGCCGTGCAGACTTTCATGCTCGCCATGAGTGAGGCGGGCTACGACACATGCCCCCTGGAGGGCTTCGACAGCCTACTTGTGAAGAAGGCACTGCATCTGCCCCGGAAGGTGGAAATCAATATGGTTGTCACCTGCGGCGTGCGACTCCCTGACGGAGTGTGGGGCGAACGCTACCGCCAGCCTTTCAGCGAAACCTATCACCGGGTGTAAGAAGCGCATCCTATGGCAATGCCCCTTGCCATAGGAAATAAAATGCGGGGCGCCTGGATGGGGGCAGTCTACAGCTTGTGTGCCACAATATGATTATATGACAAGGAGGGCACCACCCAATGGATTTAGCGCCTCAGCAAGATTCTGTAGCCCACGATGCCACCGACAATCGACGCAGCGAAGATTCCCACCTTAGCCTGGCTGTCGGCTTCGGGAGTGTGGAAGGCAAGAGTGGTGACAAACATCGACATCGTAAAGCCGATGGAGGCCAGGAAGCCCAAACCGGTTAGACGGCGCCAACTGAGCTGACGGCTGCGGCGCCCCCATCCGAGGCGCTCCATCAGCCACACCGACCCTACGATAGCCGAAGGCTTGCCCAAGAGCAGACCCAGCATCACGCCGATGGCGATATGGGTGTCGAAGAGCATGTTGAGGTCCATGTCAACAAACGACACACCGGCATTGCCCAAAGCGAAGACGGGCATGACGAAGAAGGCTACGAAGGGGTGCAACCCGTGCTCCAGGCGCTGCAACGGTGGCAAGGCCTGATTGGCGTCGGTCTTCACGCGGGCAATGATATCCACCTGATCGGGTTCCAGCGTGCGCACGTCGTTGGATTCTGCCTGGCCAAACCTTCGCGTGAGCTTCCTCATACGGGCCACGAAGGAGACCTCACTAATATGCGAGTCGGCAGGAATGACCATGGCCGACAGCACTGCGGCTATAGTGGCATGGATACCCGAGAGCAGGAAGGCTGTCCACACACCGCCAATGCCCAACAATCCATAGAACCAGATGGACTTCACCCCTAACTTGTTGCCAATAAACATAACCAAAAGGAAAACCAAACCTATGAGCAGGTTGAGCAGAGAAAGCTCGGAGGTGTAGAAGAGCGCGATGACGAGCACCGAGCCGAGGTCGTCGACGATGGCCAATGTGGTGAGGAACACCTTTGCCGACACCGGAACGCGAGGGCCTAAGAGATAGACCACAGCCAGTGCAAAGGCGATGTCGGTGGCCATAGGAATACCCCAGCCCTGGGCCTCGGCAGTATTTCCATTGAAAACGAGATAGATGAGAGCGGGGAAAATCATTCCCATCACAGCCGCCGCAATGGGCAGTGTCACCTTGCGCAGGTCGCGCATCTCACCTCCAATGAACTCGCGTTTGAGCTCAAGCCCGACAACAAAGAAAAACATCGACATCAGACCGTCGTTAATCCAGTGGGCTAGACTGAAATTCAGATAAGGTGTGCCATCGACGACAAAACCCAAATGATGGTGTAGAAAATGGGCATAGTCGTCGCGCAGCGGACTGTTGGCCAAAATGAGCGCCAACAGCACGGCAATGCCGAGC
>Ga0256406_1001950_pt1 | contig 31290 bp, 24 predicted proteins | sample RumenRJG_03DNA_FD_185986 | JGI IMG/M metagenome (GOLD analysis project Ga0256406, IMG submission 185986) | Bovine rumen microbial communities from Lethbridge, Alberta, Canada - RJG_03 | ecosystem: Host-associated > Mammals > Digestive system > Stomach > Rumen | place: Canada: Alberta | collected... | reverse complement strand
AAGAGTAGGTAATCTATAGCGATATGTTCTTCCTTCGCCGACACTACCGTGGCGTAGGCTTGTTTGCCATACTCCTTCTCTTAAAATCCATTCTCAAATTGTTCTTGACTTATTACCAAATTGCTTTCGTTTTCAGAGCTGCCCGCAGCAGCCCTGTATAAAGCGTTTTGTAATTAAAAATAATTCGCCTCTCCAATGATACACCGTATTGTAATAAAAAACAATACGGTGTATCGATACCATATTATTACTTATCAGCATTTTTTTACCCCGCATCGGTAAGTAATAATTACCAGTTCTTCGATCATTATTACTTGCTTAACGTCACTTTCACAACTTTGATAAGTACTAACTCCACGATTCTCAATAATAATTACTTACCAAGTGGCATATGTGCTGCATCGGTAAGTAATATTTCCCTGAATCTCAATAATAATTACTTACCGAGTGGCATGTGCGCGCTGTTGGTAAGTAATATTTCAATCTGCTTAAAAAAAATTACTTACCGCACGGCATGTACGCTGCATCGGTAAGTAATAATCCCACGATTCTCAATAAAAAATACTTACCGAGCGGCACATGGGTGAGCTTGGTAAGTATTCTGTGTTATTATCTGTGTTATTCCTCTCCGCTTGTGGCCCTCCATGCATCGGCCTTTCCGTCTCTGAGGTCGTCCAGATTATACGGGGTTGCCTGATAGAGATAGTAGTTAAGCCAATTGCTGAAGAGCAGATTTGCGTGGCTCCTCCATCTGAAGAGTATTTCCTTGTCCGGATCATCATCCGTAAAGTAATTATACGGAATGTTTATATCCATTCCCCTCCCCTTATCTCGGAAGTATTCTACTGCCAAGGTGCCCTTGTCATATTCCTGATGACCGAGGACGAAAATCTGCCTGCCGTTTTCGGTAGATATAATATGCGGTCCTGCAACATCTGAGCTTGCCAGAATACGAAGGTCCGGCTCCGCCTCAATATCCTCCCTCCTGATTTCCGTATGCCTCGAATGCGGCGCATAGAAAACCTCATCAAAGCCACGCATCAGAGGATTCATTTGCCTGTCCACATGATGCTCGAAAACACCAAACATCTTTTTATTTAAGCGATACTTTTTGATTCCGTAATAGTAATACAAGGCTGCCTGAGCACCCCAACATATGAACATGCTGCTGTACGCATGGGTCTTGGCAAACTCAAAGATATCGCATAGCTCATCCCAGTAATCTACATCCTCATAATCAAGATGCTCAACAGGTGAACCGGTGATTATCATGCCGTCATAGTAGTTTCGTTTGACCTCATCGAGCGTGCTGTAAAAAGTCTGCATGTGATCCTGAGAGATGTGCGAAGACTCGTGTGAGTCCATTGTCAGAAGATTCATCTCCACCTGAAGCGGACTGTTGGCCAGTACGCGTGCGAGCTGGGTTTCAGTGTCCTTTTTCGTAGGCATGAGATTAAGAACTAAAATCTTCAGCGGACGAATATTTTGGTTCTCCGCCCTGGCCCTGTTCATTACGAAAATATTCTCATTTTTCAGTGCATCCGACGCCGGAAGTTTGTCTGGTATTATTAACGGCATTTTATGTCCCTACTTGCTCTCACTCAATTACTGTCTTACCTTGTAAAAGATTCTACTTTGCCTTGTCAAAAGCCTGCTTAATGTCAGCCATGATGTCATCTATATCTTCAAGTCCGACGGACAAACGGATCATACCTGCCTCTATGCCGGCGGCCACAAGCTGCTCATCGGTGAGCTGCCTGTGAGTCTCGCTCGCAGGATGGAGCACGCAGGTGCGTATATCCGCTACATGTACCTCGTTTGATGCGAGTTTGAGTGAATCCATAAACTTCATGGCTATATCCCTGCCGCCCTTGATTACAAACGAGATTACACCGCTGCAGCCTTTAAGATACTTCTTTCCGAGTTCATAGCAAGGATCGCTCTCAAGTCCCGGATACGATACGGACTCGACCATATCATGCTCATTCAGGTACTTCGCAACCGCCATGGCATTCTCACAGTACTGCATCATCCTGTAAGGCATAGTCTCGAGACCGAGATTCAGGAGAAATGCAGAGTGGGCCGCCGGATAGCAGCCGAAGTCTCTCATGAGCTGCATTCTAGCCTTGAGAATATATGCGAGTTTGCCGTATGTCTCGGTATAAATTATGCCGTGATATGACTCATCCGGCTCTGTGAGTTCGGGGAAATTGCCCTTGCTCCAGTCAAACTTACCGCTGTCAACGATGACTCCGCCACCCTGCACGGCATGGCCGTCCATATATTTTGTTGTCGAGTGAATAACGATGTCCGCTCCGAAGTCAAACGGCTTGCAGAGCACCGGTGTGGCAAATGTATTGTCCACGATAAGTGGCACATTGTGGCTGTGCGCTATATTTGCAAATCTCTCGATATCGAAAACGGTGAGAGCGGGATTGGCTATGGTCTCTCCGAATACGAGCTTGGTATTCGGTTTGAATGCGGCGTGAATCTCTTCATCGCTTGCGTTCTTATCCACAAATATGCACTCTATGCCGAGTTTTTTTAGTGTGAAGGCAAAGAGATTGACGGTGCCTCCGTATATCTCAGTCGAACTGATAAAACTGTCTCCCGCCTGACAAAGATTGAGAACCGAAAGCAGAGTTGCCGCCTGACCGGAGCTGGTGCACATGGCTCCCACTCCTCCTTCAAGTTCGCAGATCTTATCCTCTACAGCCATGACCGTCGGATTCGCAAATCTGGAATAAATGAGCGACTTCGTCGGATCGTCGAATACGGCCGCGACCTCCGCGGTAGAGTCGTAGACATAGGTCGTACTCTGCACTATAGGCATGACTCTCGGTTCGGTATTCTTAGGTGTATAACCTGCATGCAGGCATTTTGTGGCATCTTTCATCTTCAAGTCCTCCAATAAGATAGTCTCTATAATTCTTTGCTTCGGAACCAATATGTATAATAGTCCGTAAATCCCAGGTCAGTATATAAGTTTTTAGCGACGGTATTATCCTTGACCACCTGCAGATATGCCTTGGTAGCGCCCTGCCTGACACCTTCTTTGAGCAAGCTGCTGCAAACAGCTCTGGCGTAGCCTCTCCTCCTGCACGAAGGAGAAACATATATCGCGTACACCCCAATATACTCCCTGTCGCAAATCCCAAGGCCGGAAGCCACCATATGCCCGTCGCATTCTATGGAGCAAACTATGGTCTTTTTAGGAATGGCCTTGAACATCGCAGGGACTATTCGCCTGAGAAGCGGCTCGGCTGTTCCGTTCAAGTGAAAAACACCGGCTATCCACTCGTCCGTAATCACGGGCTGCATCAGCACGGCTATGTCGTTTCCGTCTATGTTGTAACGCATATGAGAAGGCATGCCGAGGCGATTTTTAAATTCATGCTCTGCCCCTACAGCTTTCGTCGGCTTCATCTCGCTCAAATCACCCGTCATAACCTCAGTGATGTGCTTTACCTCATATCCGCGCTCCTCCAGCATCTTTTCAAATGCCGGATCCGTCAGTGGATTAATCTTGAAATTCGACGGTGTGCCGTGATGGCGATATGCCTTTTCACAAAACTCGATTTTTTCATCAAGCGGAATGGAAGATTTGCCTACCTGCTCTACGCTGTTGGTCCTGTAGGTATAATTATGCGAATACCTTATAATCCAGCCGTCATAAAGCTCTGACCTGTGAGAAGGCCAGGCATTGAGCGATATTTCTTCCATGTATTTTATGCTGTTTTGATCAGTTGTCATTTATTACTTTTTCGTTATTCCTGCATCGTAGCTGCCATTACGGCTTTTATTGTATGCATACGGTTCTCCGCCTCATCAAATACAATTGACTGCGGGCTTTCGAAGACCTCGTTGCTGACTTCCATATGTTCAACGCCGAAGATCTCATACATTTCCTTGGCAACTTCTGTCTCAAGGTCGTGGAAAGCAGGCAGGCAGTGCATAAATTTGGCCTGAGGTCCCGCCATTTCCATAATAGTGCTGTCTACGCTGTACTTTTTAAGGGCAGCAATTCTCTCACTCCAGGCACCGAGAGGCTCTCCCATTGAGACCCATACATCGGTATAGATTACGTCTGCACCCGGCACTGCCTCTGAAGGTTCCTCTATGCATTCGATAACGGCTCCGGTCTTCTCAGCAATCTTTCTGCATTTTTTCACTAGTTTCTCGCTCGGCCAGTATTTCTTTGGTGCGCAGGCCACATAGTGCATACCCATCTTGGCGCAGCCCACCATCATTGAATTTCCCATATTGTAGCAGGCATCGCCCATAAATACGAGTTTCTTACCTTTGAGCTCACCAAAGTGCTCGCGAATAGTCATAAAGTCCGCGAGTATCTGCGTCGGATGGGATTCATCAGTCAGGCCGTTCCAGACCGGAACTTCCGCGTGCTCCGCCAGAAGTTCCACTCTCTCCTGCCCGAATCCCCTGTATTCTATTCCGTCATACATTCTGCCGAGCACCCTTGCGGTATCGGCAATAGACTCCTTCTTACCGAGCTGAGATCCCGACGGGTCGAGATAAGTCGAGTGCATGCCGAGATCCGCCGCTGCTACTTCAAATGCGCAGCGTGTACGAGTCGAAGACTTCTCAAAAATAAGTGCAATATTCTTTCCTTCTAACAACTTGTGAGGAACACCTTTTTTCTTCTCTTCCTTGAGTTTTGCTGCGAGATCCAGCAGTTCTGTAATCTCTTCTGTTTTTAAATCCAGTACTTTTAATATATTACGACCTTTGAGTGACATTATACTTCCTTCCATTAACTAATAATTATTATCAGTAAAATATTATCTTAATTGCCTTTGCATACATCTTTGATGATGGCTACGGCTTCTTTCAGTTCTTCCATTGGGATATTGAGAGCCGGCAGCAGCCTTACCCTGCCGTGAGCAGGCAGGCATATAACGCCTCTTGCCATGCATTCATTAATCACATCAGCGGCAGGTTTTTCAGGCAGTATGCCAACCATCATTCCCATTCCGTCTACGAGCTTAATGCCCTCTGCACCTGAGAATTCATCGAACATATACTTGCCCTTCTCCCTTACTTCAGCTAGGAGATCATCATCTATTCTTTCGAGTATGCTCACGGCCGCTGCACATGATATAAGGTTGCCTCCGAATGTGGCTCCGTGGTCACCTCCGACAAATACATCCTTGACCTTCTCGCCCAGCATTACGGCTCCTATAGGAAGTCCGCCGGCCAATCCCTTAGCAGTAGTTGCTATATCCGGCTGCACTCCGAAGGACTGATACGCGTACATATAGCCTGTACGTCCGTTACCGCACTGCACCTCGTCAGCAATCATCAGAATGTCTTCCTCTTTGCATATCTCGGCAATCGCCTTAACGAATTCGGCGTCGAGAGCTTTTACTCCGCCCTCGCCCTGTATGCATTCGAACATTATCGCAGCGAGCTTGTTATTCTTTACTGCCTCTTTCAGTGCCTCGATGTCGTTTGCAGGGGTATGAATGAAGCCCGGCATCATAGGTTTGAATGTCTGGTGGAGTTCCTCCTGTCCTGTTGCGGCAAGAGCGGCCAAAGTCCTTCCGTGGAAGCTGTCAACAAGGGTCAGAATAGTGTAATAATCCTCGCCTTTTTTCTCCGCAGCATACTTTCTCGCGGCTTTAATTGCGGCTTCGTTTGACTCCGTACCGGAATTGCAGAAGAACACCTTCTTCATTCCGCTCTTCTCGCAAAGCATCTTTGCGACTTTTACGCAAGGCTCGGAGTAATATAGATTCGATACATGCTGCAGTTTTCCTATCTGTGCTATAATAGCCTCCTGCCAATTGCCATCGGCAATTCCGAAACTGTTAACTGCAATTCCCGAGCCCATATCGATATATCTTTTGCCGTCCTCGTCATAAAGGATCGATCCCTTGCCTTCCTTAAGAGCCAGCGGATAGCGATTATATGTAAATGCTATATATTGTTTATCAAGATCGATTGTTTTACTCATAGTCTTCCTCCCTTTCTTATCAGCGTTCCGGCGCCTTCCGGAGTCAGAAGCTCCATCAGTATCGCATGCGGCACGCAGCCGTCCATTATAACGCAGTTTTCAACGCCCATTTCAAGGGCCTTGATGCACGAATCCACCTTAGGTATCATACCTCCTGCGATCGTGCCGTCGTTGCAAAGATCAAGAGCCTCCCCTATGCTTATCTCGCTTATAAGAGTATTCGGATCGTCCTTATCTCTCATTATGCCGGCAATGTCCGTCAGCATTATCATTCTCTTGGCATTCAGAGCGCCTGCTATGTACGCAGCGGCTGTATCTCCGTTGATATTATAGACATTTCCCTTATTATCACATCCGAGTGTGGATATTACCGGGATGTATCCGTTATCCAATATGTCGGTAACCACCTTTATATTGGTCTTCTCAATCTCTCCGACAAGCCCTAAGTCCTCGTTCTTCTGTCTTGCTATTATCATCTGACCATCGAGGCCGGATACTCCCATCGCACTTCCTCCGTGCATATGAAGTAGGGATACGAGGTTCTTGTTAATCTTACCTGCAAGCACCATCTCTGCGATGTCTATAGTCTCTTCGTCAGTTACTCTGAGTCCGTCATTAAACTTAGGCTTCTTGCCGAGCTTTTGAGTAAGCTCATTCATTTCGGGGCCGCCGCCGTGCACCAGCACGACCTTGACACCGATGAGCCAGAGAAGGACCACATCCGTCATTACCTGATGCTTAAGCTCCTCATTGACCATGGCATTCCCGCCGTATTTAACAACGACCACCTGGTTGCTGTATTTTTGGATATGCGGCAGGGCCTGTACCAGCACCTCCGCGCGCTCCGCATTCGATAGTTTTTTATCCAGCATATAATTCTCCGTAATCTTTTGATATCTATCTTTTTTTAACGGGTCTAGCTTCTGTAGTCACCGTTTATCTTTACATAATCGTATGTGAGGTCGCATCCCCAGGCAGTTGCCGCACCATCACCGTCATGAAGGTCAATCACTATATCGATTTCCTTCTCGACCAGTACCTTCTTGGCAATCTCTTCAGAAAACTCAATACCTGCTCCGTTTTCGCAGACCTTAACCTCTCCTCCCTTGGATACGAAGCTTACTTCCACCTTATCTACATCGACATCGGCTCCGGCATATCCTATTGCACAGAGCACCCTGCCCCAGTTGGCATCTGCACCGAACATGGCAGCTTTTACAAGACTTGAGCATATAACGCTCTTGGCAGTCTTCTTCGCATCTTCTTCCGTCTTTGCACCCGTTACGCTGCACTCGAGTAGCTTGCTTGCTCCCTCTCCGTCACCTGCCACCATCTTACAAAGATCTACCGTCACCGAGTTAAGGGCCTTCATAAATGCGTCGAAGTCCTCTCCCTCAGCCTTTATCTCTTCATTACCCGCCAGACCGTTTGCCATTATGACAAGTGTGTCATTTGTAGATGTATCACCGTCTACAGACATCATATTGAATGTCTTTTGTACATCGCAGGAAATCGCTTTCTGAAGCATTTCGGATGATACTGCTGCATCCGTGGTAATAAACACTAGCATGGTGGCCATATTCGGATGGATCATTCCGCTTCCCTTGGCCATTCCTCCTATCTTGCAGACCTTGCCGCCTACTTCAAATTCGACGGCGGATTCCTTGCTGTATGTATCCGTGGTCATGATGGCCTGTGCAGCCGCATTTCCTCCGTCATATGAAAGACCTGCCGCGAGTTCTGCAACACCATCCTTTACGGGCTTTATATTAAGAGGCTGACCGATTACTCCGGTCGAAGCCACCATAAAATCGCTTGCATTAAGGCCCGTTGCGCCTGCTGCAAGCTCAGTCATCTTCTCTGCAATCTCTATTCCGTCAGCATTACAGGTATTTGCATTTCCGCTGTTTGCGATAACAGCCTGTGCGCATCCGTCCTTTATGTGATTCTGTGTAACTACAATAGGTGCGCCTTTTACGAGATTTAAAGTGTAAATACCTGCCGCATTTGCCGGTACATCGCTTACGATGAGCGAAAGATCCTTCTTATCTTTATCTGCCTTTATTCCGCAGTTGATTCCGTTTGCCTTATACCCCTTAGGAGCACAAACTCCGCCGTCTGTTTTTTTCATTTTCCCTACCTCCGTCTGTGTTAGTACGTCTCTTATTCTACTGTGCCCGATGTGACAAGTCCCATCTTCTCATCTGTGCCCATTACTATATTCATATTCTGTATAGCGGCTCCCGATGCTCCTTTTCCGAGATTATCGAAAAGGGCCACAAGCAGTAATCTTTCTTCGTTTCCTGCTATGCTGATGAGCATGTCGTCTCTTCCTTGCATATCTCCCGCAGAGATAAAGCCTTCCTTGTCTATCTGATCAGCGTACCTTACAAGTCCTGCCTTTACGGAATTGCTGTCTTTGAAATAACCGTAATAAGACTTGTAAAACTCCTTTATCTCATCAATGCCTGCATTCATATCTTCGGCAAACAGCGGAATGCTCACTTCCATACCGCTGTAATAATTCGCTACTATCGGGCAAAATGCCGGTGCTTTCTCAATCCCCGTCAGAATCTGCATCTCTTTTAAGTGCTTGTGCTGCTGAGAAAGACCGTATTGCCTCGGGGCACCGAGACCGTTTTCTGCATCTTCGCTTTCATACTGAGCTATCATCTTCTTTCCGCCTCCCGAGTATCCCGTTAGTGAAAAGCAAGATAGATTTGCTTCCTTTCTGATTAGACCGTTTTCAACAAGAGGTGCGACAAGTGCGATAAAACCGCTGGCATGGCAGCCCGGGTTTGCTATCCTCTTGGATTTTTTAATCAGCTCCCTCTGAGCACCGCCGCCGAGCTCCGGAAAGCCGTATGTCCATCCCTCAACCGTTCTGTGAGCGGTTGAAGTATCAATGATGACCGTGTCGCTCCCCTCCATCATCTCTATCGTGTCCCTTGCCGCATCATCAGGCAGACACAGGAATGTAATATCTGAGGATTCTATGGCTTCCTTTCTGGCATCGTTGTTCTTTCTGACTTCCTCTGCCAGCAAGATGAGCTCTATATCAGGTCTTTCACTGAGCCTTTCCTTAATCCTCAGGCCCGTTGTGCCGACACTGCCGTCTATAAAAACTTTTTTCATATCATTACTCATTTTGCATTTTCCCTATGCATCGTGTCGCTTGCGAAATATGTGATTATATGCATTAATTCGCAAATTTATACATATAATAGCATATTTATGAGAAAAGTATCAATACATATACTGCGTTCTTTATGAAAAACATGAATAAAAATGCATATACCAAACAAAAAAGCCGACAGTCTTATAACTGTCGGAAGAATGTGTTTTATTTCATTATGTACTCAGGTATTATCTTGCGCACTCGCCGTCTCGTTCAAGCATTATCGCAAGGCCGTGTTCCAGCGGTCCGAAGAGAAATTCAAGGCACTCCTTGACGGCTTTCGGGCTCCCCGGCAGATTGATCACGAGAGTCTGCCCTCTCATGCCTGCTGCGCCTCTTGAGAGCATGGCCTTAGGAGTCTTCGTCATCGAATATGCTCTTATGGCCTCGGCAATTCCCGGTGTCATCCTGTCGCATACTTCAGCGGTGGCCTCAGGTGTAATGTCTCTCGGGGCAAATCCGGTGCCGCCCGTCGTGAAGATGATATTAACCTGCCTTTGGTCTGCCAGCCTTATAATCTGTCTTTTCAGTTTTGCAGCATCATCCGGGATAAGAAGGCCTTCTACGACATTATATCCTGCCTCTGTCAGCATTTCTCCGATTAGAGGACCACTCTTATCATCTCGCTCACCTTTTGATCCCTTATCCGAAAGGGTGATCCATGCAGCCGTATAAGGTCTGTTCGGATCTGCCTCAATGAGTTCGATTTCATCACCCGCTCTTACTTTTCCGCCTTCAAGTACAACGGTAAAAACGCCTTCACGCGGCATAATGCAATCTCCCACCTGGTGATAGATAGCACAGTGAGTATGACAATCTTTTCCAATCTGAGTCAATTCCAAAAGAGCATCCCCGATTTTGAATCTCGTGCCTACAGGAAGAGATTTCAGGTCAAAGCCCTCAACGATAATATTCTCACCGAAGTCACCGTAATCGACACTGGCACCCTTCTCCCAAAACTCCTTTATTTTTTCGAGCGCAAGAAGACTCACCTGCCTGTGCCATTTGCCTGCATGGGCATCACCCTCTATGCCGTAATCTTTCACAAGCTTGATTCCGGAGACTGTCTTCTTTTGTGTCCCCTTCTTTTCGCTTGTGCATACGGCTATTACTTTTCCCTTGATATTTGATTCACTCATTTACTACTTCTTTCTTATCCGCCGATCTCAGACATGGCATGCTTATCCGTCATATTTGATTTGCCTGAAACCACCCTTTCAAAGCAATGTGACTTAGGCTTTTCCGTGACCGCATCGTGCATTATAGCTCTGAGCCCCTCTATAGGAGCCTCAAGAAACGGCTTTAAGTCCCGGCCTGAATCATAGCAAAGACAGGGTTTCAGCATTCCCATCGATGTCAGACGAATGCGATTGCAGCTTTCACAGAACTTTCCGTGCACCGAACTGATTATACCTATTGTACCGTTTCTGCTCGGAACCTTGTAATAAACGGCAGGCCCGTTGCCGTGTTTTTCGGCATCCTCTGTCAAATCAGGATAGGCCTTTTTTAAAATATCCAAGGTCTTCTCGCTGCTGACGCCGCATCCTGCATCGGCAAATCCTATAGGCATCATCTCGATAAATCTGACTGCAATACCCTTATCCATTGCATAGTTCGCTATATCTACCGCCTCATCTTCATTGAAACCCCTTTGAAGCAGGCAGTTCAGCTTGGTATAAACGCCCTTTTCTATACAAAGATCTATGGCCTCGAGTGCTTTATCCAGGACTCCGACTCTGGTTATATACTCGTATCTGTCGGGTCTCAATGTGTCCAAGCTTATATTTATGCCATCTACTCCCGCATCGATTAAATCGTCAAGATACTCCGCAAGCCTTTGTCCGTTCGTGGTAATCGTAACCTGCTCCGTACCTTCCAGAGCCTTAATTCCTCTTACCAGCTTAATCAGGTCGTAGCGCACGAGAGGTTCTCCTCCCGTAATCTTGAACTTCGTAATGCCGTTTAATATGGCAGCCTCGCATACTCTGAGTATCTGCTCATAGCTGAGTATCTGGCTCTTATCCACCTTCTTGATGCCTTCCTCGGGCATGCAATACCTGCAGCGAAGATTGCATCTGTCGGTAACGGATATTCTCATGTATTCAATATTTCTTCCGAATCTGTCTTTCACTGTGTCCTATATTATCCTTCATCCCATTCTATACTGCCTCGAGCAGCACATTTATCGCACCGCCGCAAACCATTCCGTCTTCGTTTGCGTAGCATGCAAGGTCGTGATACATAAGCTCAGCCCCTTTGAATCCGTCTGCCAATAGTTTCTTGGCATGCTCTATGACGTCGGCCTCGGCAACTCCACCTCCGACGGTCCCGATTATCGAACCATCAGGCTTTACAAGCATCTTTGAGCCTGCACCCCTCGGAGCGGATCCTTCCCTCGTTACGATCGTCGCAAGCATCATAGGCTCTCTGTCATCATTCAGAATAGCTTTCAGTATCTCCTTCGGATATCCGAAGTTCTTTCTCTTACTGTTCTTTACCTCGATAAGCTCTGCCGCTATGGCTACGGCAATCTCCTCCGGTGTCTCGGCACCTATCTTGAGACCTATTGGCGTATATATGCTGTCAATGAGTTCCTCAGAGATTCCCTCGTCCAGCAAAGCCTCTCTTACGAACTTTGCGTGGCGCTTGGAGCCTATCATCCCCACATAAGCATGATCTTTAAGCAGGGCCTCTCCGACGCAGTCCTTGTCATAACGATGTCCGCGTGTTACGACAACGAAGAAGGTGTCATCGCTTCCCTCCACCTCTGCCATGGCCTCTTTGAAAGACTTGCATATAAGCCTGTTTGCGCCGCGCTCCCCTGCCTTTTCTATGAAATCTTCCCTGTCATCAATTACCGTGACCTTCATGTCCATCATGCGACACATAGTAATCAAAGGAAGCGAAAGGTGCCCGGCTCCGCATATTACGACTTCCTTTTCGTTTCCGAGCAGTTCAATGAAAAGATCTCGTCCGTCTACAGAGATAAGATCCTTTCCCAAAGCACGGCAGACCTCAGCTTCATGAGCCTTAATAAAGCCATCCTGATTGCTGCACCACGTAATGCCATCGCACGAAATCAGGGCGTTTTCTCCGATCTCAACACCCTTAATAACAGTGACAGCATAGCGCTCCCTGCTGTTTCCCGATTCGCTGATAGCCTCATATATATTCGAAAAAGCCTGATCATGCACAGCCTTCATCTAAAATCCTCCTTTTCCGAATCCGCAGTTCGGATAAGTGCAAATCTCGCAGTTCAGGCAGAGCCCGCCTTCACCGAGTTTGCTGAAATCATCGGAAGTAAGTATCTCACCTGATGTAATTCTAGGCAGGACTATATCAAATATCGTTCTCTTGGCATACATTACGCAGCCCGGAAGACCCATTATCGGAAAGTTCTCATTCCCGTAATACGCAAGCAGGAACATAGCGCCTGGCAGAACCGGTGCTCCGTAAGTTACTACGCTGCCGCAGACATTTCTAATAGCAAGTGGCGTCCTGTCATCCGGATCTACACTCATACCACCCGTGCAGACTATCATCTCAGCGCCTTCGGACAGGAGTTTTCTTATTGCACCTTCAATATTCTCACTCTCATCGTTTACGGTCTCATGACCTGATACTATGCAGCCGAACTCGGCAAGTTTGTTTTCAACAACGGGAGTAAAAGTGTCCTCTATTCTTCCGTAAAACACCTCGTTTCCCGTGGTAACTATGCCGACCTTTCTCTTCTGGAAAGGCAGCACATTCATGATAGGGCCGTCGCCGCAAAGCCACTTGACCTCTTCAATCTTTTCGCGTTCTATGACGAGCGGAATAATCCTCGTGCCTGCTACTTTATCTCCCTTTTTCACCGGGAAATCGCCGTGACGCGTTGCTATCATCATCTGACCGAAGGAGTTAATAACTTTCAGTTTTTCTCTGTCGATTTTGAGAAGTCCGTCGCACTCGGCCGTTAGTTCGATTTTACCTTCCTTTACCTCTCCTCGAGCAAGATTTGCACCCTTACAAACCCCGCATAGCACTTCCGCAGCCTCGTTTTCGTGCATCATGGACTCATCGTTTTCCCATACATAAACATGGTCCTTTCCGATCGAAAGAAGCACGGGGATATCTTCCTCCGTGATTACATGACCTTTGCGAAAAACCGCATCCTTGGTCACTCCTTTTATTATCTGCGTCATGTCATGGCATATAACCTGACCGACGGCGTCTTCTGTTTTAATCAGCTTCATTACCTACCTCTCTTTTATTCGAGATTGTGTTTTTCTGAGAATCATTAATATTTGCCTTTTCAGATATCGAGATTATGCTCTTCGGCAATCTCTTTAAATCTCTTATCCGCTATCTCAGAAAGTTCAGCCTCAAGTTCCTCGTATACGGCAATAAGTTCGCGCCCTTTGTCGGTTACCCTTGCCGCACCGCCTGCCTGTCCGCCGGCCTGCCTGTCGACTATCCTGTATCCGAGCTCCTGCTCGCATCTTTTCAGAATGGTCCAGCCCTTGCTGTACGAGAAGCCGCACTTCTCGCAGGCGTCCCTGACATTTCCGCAGACATCTATTTCTCTGAGCAACTCAACAGGTCCCGGTCCGAAGAATTTATTCTCATTTACAAACATCAGCTTTACCGAAGGCTGAAGTTTTCTGTTCTTGCTATCCATCTGAGCTTATCCTCCGTAGATTGCACGTTCATTCGGCAGCGATTGCTTTTTATTAGCAAATCGTCTCCTAAAATTAAACGGCTCCTCAGAACCGTTTATCTATTGATATATTATATAGTTTACAATTGTGTTATTCAATATTTTGCAACTATTCTTTGTATACTACATCACAGTAAATGCAACGGTATTCCTTCTTTTCAGAATCTGACAGGCGGAACTGATGGACAATCTCCTGTTCCGTCGACGTGATGCAGCGGGGGTTCTTGCACTTGATAACACCGGTAAGTTTTTCAGGGAGTTTGAGCTTGACCTTCTCAACCAGTTCCCTGTCCTTGACTATATTGACTGTCATCTTGGTATCGAAGTATCCGAGTATATCGAGATCGAGATCCACATCTCCGTCCACCTTGATGATGTCCTTCTTACCGTATTTAGTGCTGTCCACCCTCTGGATGATTGCTACCGTGCAATCGACTTTATCAAGACCCAGGAGGTTGTAGATTTCCCAGCCTTTTCCTTCTTGTATGTGATCGAGTACTACGCCCGTATTTACACCGGATATATCCATCTGATGCCCCTTTCTTTACTTTATACCCAGCATGAACATTATCAATGCCATGCGAATGTATTTGCCCATCAGGGCCTGATAAAAATATGCAGCCCTCGGGTCATCATCAACATCCACGGAAATCTCGTTTACACGAGGCAGCGGATGCATGACTATCATGCTCTCCTTTGCAGGCTTCAGCATGTCCCTCTTTAGTATAAAGCTGTCTTTCAAGCGTATATAATCCTCTTCGTTGAAGAATCTTTCCTTCTGAACTCTGGTCATATATAAAACATCGAGTTCCGGAATTGCTTCATCGAGGCTTCTCATCTCCTTCCATTCAACTCCGGCAGCGTCAAGTTCCTCTTTCATATATCCCGGAAGATCGAGTTCCTCAGGAGAAATCATGACGAAACGAATGCCCTCGTATCTAATCATGGCATAGATTAGAGAATGAACAGTACGCCCGAACTTAAGGTCTCCGCAAAGACCTATCGTAATATCACCAAGCCTGCCCATTTTCTTATGAATGGTCAGAATATCCGTCAATGTTTGCGTAGGATGAAAATGTCCACCGTCACCCGCATTTATAATCGGCACGTTTGCATGATTTGCAGCCACAAAAGGTGCACCCTCCTTAGGATGCCTCATGGCGATTATATCTGAGTAGCAGGAAGCCATTACTATCGTATCGGACACGCTCTCACCCTTTGCGGTAGAGCTGGATGCAGCCTGATCAAATCCAAGGACGTTGCCGCCGAGTTCCATCATTGCTGCCGTAAATGAAAGGCGCGTGCGCGTGCTTGGCTCAAAGAAAAGCGTAGCGAGTTTTTTGCGCGCACATTTATCCTGATAAGCCTCGGGATTATCTATAATATCCTCCGCAACTTCAACCAGATGATTGATTTCATCGACCGATAAATCCGTGATATTGATTAAATGTCTAAGCTCCTTCATCAGTCCCTCCGCCTTTTCTTACTGCTCGCGGAAATAAATCTCAGTATCTGTCATCTCTTCTACAATAGCAAGAGACTCGACACGGTATCCTTTCTTGCGAAGAGTATCTCCTCCCATCTGGAAGCCCTTTTCAATTGCAGCTACGCAACCGACAACCTTAGCACCCGCCTGCTCAACTATTTCTATGAGTCCGTTTAGGGCAGATCCGTGTGCAAGGAAGTCATCAACTATGAGAATCTTGTCGTCCGGCTTGATGTATTCTTTGCCGACTATAACATTGTTATTGTTACCATGTGTAAAGGAGTGTACCATGGCACAATAGCAGTCGCCCGATATGTTGGAAGTCTTGTTTTTCTTGGCGTATACGACAGGCAGATTCATTGCAAAGCCTGCGGATACAGCGATTGGAATACCTGATGATTCAATAGTAAGTATGCGTGTTATCTCTTCGCCCTCAAACATCTTTGCTATCTCCTCACCTATCTCCTTCATAAAAGGTGTGTCGATTTGCTGGTTCAGAAATCCTCCTACCTTCAGAACTCCGCCCGGAAGTATGGTGCCTTCTGCAAGAATCTTTTCTTCCATTTTCTTCATGTCAAGTCACTCCTTTTTCATCGTTACGTAGTATTACCTGCCTTTGAGCATAACATATCTGCTCTGACTTTTCCTGTTATTTCTTGGGTTTTTTATAATATGTATTCTCCATAGGAAGTTTGGTCCTGAGCACCCCGTCTCTTGCGTAATACGCACCGGCCACTGCAGGTGCTGCAGGAATAGTTGTAATCTCACCTATTCCCTTGGCTCCGTATGCCACGTCGAGTTGCTTGTCTCTTTCGATATGAATGGCGTGGATTTCCGGAATGTCCGTGGCCCTCATCAGGCCGAGAGTTCCGTACTTGGCAGTAGGCACGCAGTCCTCAAGAGGCCATTCCTCCGTCGCGGCATATCCCATGCCCATGAGAACGCCTCCCTCTATCTGTCCTGACATGGATATAGGGTTCACCACGCGTCCTGCATCAAAGGCTGCATAGATATCCGTTACCTTACCCTCTTCATCGAGAACGGCCACATTGGTCGCATAAGCATAGGCTATATGGCTCCTCGGATGAGGCTTATCAGCTCCTAACTTATCCGTAGGCTCGAAATACTCATAAGTGAACTCTCTGTCGTTCATCCTTTCGAGATTGTCCTCGGTAACACCCTCTTCATCCATAGCCTTTCTGAGGGCTTTGGCCGCTCCCCTTACGGCTTCACCCGTTATCAGCGTCTGCCTGGAGCCTGAGGTAGTTCCGGAATCCGGAGCGTTCTCCGTATTTGACATGCCGAGCCTTATCATGGAGATAGGAAGATCCGTAGCCTGTGCTACGTCCTGGCAGAACACGGTCTGGCAACCCTGCCCTATATCCGATGCTGCGGTGTAGATATATACCTTGCCCTTGTGGACGAGCAGTCTGGCTCTTCCCTTATCCGGAAGGCCTACTCCGACTCCGGCATTCTTCATGGCGCAGGCAATTCCCACCCTGTCCTTAGGCGCCTTGTCAAAGAAAGGTTTAACCGCCTCCAGAGACTCAACAAGAGCCGTAGACACATCGGCTATCTGCCCGTTCGGAAGTTCCTCACCAGGTCTTATGGCATTCCTGTATCTTATCTCCCAAGGGCTTATTCCTACCTTCTCAGCCAGCAAATTTAGAAGCGACTCTAAGGCAAACTGACTCTGGCAAACGCCGAATCCCCTGAATGCTCCCGCAGGCGGATTGTTCGTATAGTATCCGTATCCTCGTATATCCGTGTTGTGATAGCAGTACGGCCCTACACTGTGTGTGCAGGCTCTCTCAAGCACAGGTCCGCAAAGGCTTGCATAAGCTCCCGTATCGAAGTTAATCTCACAGTCCAAAGCCGTGAGGATTCCGTTCTCATCGCATCCGATAGTGAATTTGCCATCCATAGCATGACGCTTCGGATGAACCCTGAGAGACTCAGTCCTGCTGAGCTTCATCTTAACCGGTCTTTTGAATTTAAGTGCCGCAAGTGCAGTCAGATGCTGAACGGTCACGTCTTCCTTTCCGCCGAAGCCTCCGCCTATGAGCTGATTCTCAACGACGACTCTCTCAGGTGTGTCCTCCCAGCCCAGCATATGCAGTACTTCGTGGCGAGTGTCATACGCACCCTGGTCAGTGGAGAGAATCTTCACTCCGTCCTTATACGGGAACGACACAGCGCACTCAGGCTCGAGGAATGCATGCTCCGTAAACGGAGTATGAAATTCCTCAGTTACCACATACTTTGACTCAGCCAACGCCTTGGCGGCATCACCTCTCGTAACATGACGGCTCGCACAAACATTGCCCTCTGCATGCTCGTGCAGCTGCGGCGCGCCTTCCGCCTTTGCTTCGTCTATATTTCTTACAGGCTCGAGAACTTCATATTCAATCTCTACAGCCTTCTTTGCTTCCTCTAAAATGTATTTCGACTCGGCCACGACCATGCAGATGGCATCACCCATCATACGGGTGGTATCTCCCTCCGCGATAAAGACATCCCAATCCTGCTGTATGTGGCCGACTTTGTTTACCGGCACATCCTCTGCCGTCAGTACGCCTAAAACTCCCGGAAGAGACTCTGCCTTGGCCTTATTTATCTTTTTAACTACTGCGCGAGGATAATCTGAGCGCACGCAGGATGCGTATACCATAGGCGGCATATCGCTGTCTACTACGACTCCCATGCAGCAGCTGTGTTCGCCTTCCTTGTATATCTTCTTTCCCGGCTGAATTCTGCCGTCTTTCTTGGCTTGCTCGAGCTTTTCAGCTCCCCATCCGGCCAGGTCTAAAATGCTGTCCGGCTTGTCTACCGGTACGAAATACTCGGGGCCGATATCGTCCGGATATTTTCCGTACCCGAGGACCTTCTTTCTGACATCTACTCTGAACACGCTCTGTCCCACGCCGTATTTGGAAGCATATTTGGAATACTTGTAGTTCTCGATTCCGGATACCAGGGCTGGATCATACTCGGTGCCGTATTCGGAGATGTATTCATATACGCCGACAGCATCATCCTCAGCAAACTGAGCCACGAACTTTACTTCTTCCTCACCTCTCAAAATAGCGGCGGCACGTTTGATGCCCTGAATTATCTTCTTGTAGCCCGTGCAGCGGCAGATATTGCCCCTTATGGCCTTCTTTATCTCATCTTCCGTAGGATCGGGATTCTGATCGAGCAGCGCCTTGGCAGACATTACCATGCCCGGTATGCAAAAGCCGCACTGGACAGCACCGCATGACCCGAAGGCAAAGACATATGTTTCCTTCTCCTTGAGCGTAAGCCCTTCTACGGTTATTATTTCCTTCCCCTCTGCCTTTGCAGTCGAAATCACGCAGGATCTCATCGCACGTCCGTCAATGATAATCGTGCAGGTACCGCAGGCTCCCTCGGAGCATCCGTCTTTGACGGAATATAACTTGAGGTCATCCCTGAGATATCTGAGCAGGGGTTTATCTTCGTCTGTTGTTCTCTTTATGCCGTTAACTGTGAATGTATAAGACAAAGCTATATCTCCTCTTTCGCATTATTATTGCCGATATCTGACTTCTGAATAATGCATTTCTTTTGTTTATTTCAGTAGATATCTGCCTGTTTATTATATCATGCAGACAGATGTATTATCTGCACTTTTCCTCTTATATATGCACCTCACGAAGATAATTTTAAAAAACAAAACCCGTCTATTTTTTCAACGGGTTTACATCGCAGTTTCTGACTGACGAAAAGTCATAATGCACTAATACGATTAATTATAATTATTCAATACAGAATATGTTTCGCGGTAGTTTTTATCACGACGGGTTTCCAGGATATCTTTGATTTCCTCTATAAGTGCATCATCATCGAAAAGGTCTACCACATACGGCGCATACCTGGTGCCGCTTTCGGCCCTAAACTCCTCAATCAGTTCATTCAGGTCTTTCCCGTGCTTGTAACTTCGCCCTACCGAATCCGTTGCCGCATCAAGACAGTCTGCGCAGGTAACTATACTAATGATGGTTTTGTATGGACTCGCATCAATATCAAAATCCACCGGATAGCCGCCCGCATTATTGAACCACTTGTGATGTCCTATTGCTATGTCCGTATATTTAGCAGCCTCATCTGAGAGAGATAAATAATATGCTCCTATTGCAGGATGAACCTTAATTAATTCAAATTCCTTATCTGATAGTTTTCTGCAATGTGTGAAAATGGTTTCAATTATAAGAAGTTTACCGAAGTCATGACAGAGCGCAGCATGATATGCAAAGTTAATAATGTCTTCTTTCCCGGATATTACATCACTTACGGAGTTGTAGCCCGGCATGCCCACGAAACGTTCCGGTTCCTTTTGCAGCAGATAATCTGTAAGACATACCGTAAAGTCTGCCACGCAAAGCGTGTGTACATATGTGGTCGGGTTCAATGCCGCAAGTAAGTTGAGTCCCATTGTCTCCGGACTCATATCTTCGGGCAATTCTATAAAGTGCCTCATTATCAAGGATAAATACGATACTAAGAACGTTATCCCGCCCATCTTCGGGGTATGATTCATATAAGATATAAGCATCACATAAAAACGACTTAAGAATCTCCTGTCTTCTTCTGTTAGATTGTTCTTGTCTACCAGCAGCAGATATTCATATGGTGCATGCAGCATGACAAGAGGTGGTTCTTCGTCGGAGTTGTGCCTGAAATCTTGATTTGTAATATCTTTAAGTTTTTCTTTGTATTCTTCTCGGCTTATTTCACCTACCAGGTATGCATTTCTCGCAGGATACAGCTCAATATCCCTGGTATGGTGTGCTTCTTTATACTTGTCTGCGGATGAATTATATAATTCAAGCATCCGTTTGGTGCATTCGTTAATAAATACAAGGTCTTCATGCCCGTATTGTTTTTCATTGTTGTAATCAGTCAGGCTGCATATGTACTCAAGCGTCCTGAATTCATGCAAGTCCCAGTCATAATCAGGCAGCTGCTCGCGGTAGAAAGGATCTTCTGACAATGCCAGAGCTGTCTTCATTCGCTTCAACATAAGCGCATTTTGCTCCGTAGTTCCTGCAACTCCGTCAATCTCGGAAACGACACGGATGTATCTGGCGTTTATTATTACCAGTCTTTTTGATTCATCAGAAAGACATTGGAACCTGTCTTTATCAAGATAAGCTAACAGCCTTTCCGAAGCCTTCATTCCGATATTGTAATACTCCATGCAAATCTCGCTCACAGGAAGAAGACGACTTGTCATGGACATCATATAATATGAAGCGCTGACCAGTTCATCCAGTGCAGCTATTGTTTCATCTTCGTCATTTGATTTATCCGCTTCTTCTATCAGCCTCAATGCCTGCTCATATACTAAAGAGCTATCAAGATTACTGTTCTGATAAGCATCGTTGAGCGCATCGGAAAAAGAGCGCAATACCTCAACATCCTCGCGGCTGAGTTTTCCGTCAAAATTAAGACGCGGATATAACTGGCGATCCAGGATCTCTATATTATCCCGTGCCAAATCTCCTATGGCCTTGTAGTTATCCACTAAGGTCTTTCGGTATGTTTCCGCACCGGAAATATACCTGGCCTGAGGTACCGATAGTCTTCGGATTTCCTCAGCCTGGCTTAAATATCTTCGCAACTCTTTCATTGCGTTATCAAAAGCTTTGTTTTTTGAATCCATAATACCCTCGATTGTACACAATAAATATACTAATAACAATGTTGACACGGATGATTATTATCTTTCAGTCATGCAGGCAGCAACTAAAGCTACCGCCGTTTTGAAATAATCATCTGAGATTCTGAAATTCTCGTCGTGCCAGGATGGACTTTCCACGCCCGGCTCTCCGCTACCTACCCAGTAGAAAAACGCAGGTATGATTTCTCCGTATATAGCGAAGTCCTCCGACGCCAGATCGGGTTCACTATCTATTATATGCTCTGCACCGACAGCTTTCTCTGCTGCCTTAAAAGCAAGCTCATACATTTCATCTGAATTTACAACGGCAGGCACCATAGGTATTATCTCTGCTTCATATTCGCAGCGATACTCCGCAGCTGTCCCCTCTGCAAGTGTCCTTATCCTCTCCTCCATCATGGAATGTGTATCGTGATTAAACGACCTTATATATCCCGTTATTACCGCAGTCTCAGCAACGGGAACATCAGGGTCACCCGCCTTTATGCTGTTAACCGTGCAAATCGCAGGATGTAAAGGATTAATATTCCTGCTGATTATGGTCTGCACCGCTTCCACAAATGATGCGGCAGCAGGAATGGGATCGATGCACTTATGAGGCTTGGCTCCGTGCCCCGGCCTTCCCTTGAAAACAACTTTGTATATGCTCTTTTCGGACATCAACGCGCCTCTATGCACCACCACATCACCGACATTTACCTCAGGTCTGTTGTGGATGCCGAATATGCGAATCGGTTTTTGAGGAATTTTTTCGAACAGGCCGTGTTCAATCAACGCCTTTGCGCCCCTTGTTCCCTCCTCAGCCGGTTGGAAGATGAAGAGCACATTATACTTTAAACCGGTGATGTCGTCCGATTCACCGGCAGCACCCCTGTCTCTGCTCGAAGCGACATTGGCCGCGCCCGCATTACTGCTGTTCTTGTTGACATTACAAAGATAATGAATCGCGCCAAGAAGAGTTGCCGCATGTGCATCATGACCGCAAAGGTGCTTCGGTCCCTGCTCCGTAGGAACGGCATCGATATCCGCCCTGAATGCAATCGTCTCATCTCTTCCTGCATCAAGGAAGCATACGAGGCCCGTTTCCATACCGATATCTATAATATCCAATGAGTAGCCTGCATCCGAACAGTAGCTCTCACAGACCTTTCTTATGTACGCCGACGTCTTATGCTCGTCAAAAGCCTTCTCCGGCACCTCATGCAGGAACTTCATATGCTCTTCGGCCTTCAAAACAGCCTCATTCATCAATGAACTTATTTCGAACTTATCCAACTCATTTCTTTTCATTTTTGCTGTCCTATTATTTTACTTGCCGAATTTCATTGTATACCGAACAATAAGTAATCGACTACCCGATATCACACTATTTTTACTTACTCTGCCACAGTTTGAACTGAGTGATAAGTAATGAATTGGCAAAATAGCGCTTCTGTTACTTGCTCTACTACAGTTTGAACTGAGTGGTAAGTAATAGAACAGCAAATACTCGCTTTTTTTATTACTTACTGTAACACTGTTTGAGATGATGAGTAAGTAATTTGCCTCCTAAAATCTCCCGATATTACTTACCAAATTAATCAATTCTTTGATAAATAAGTAAAAGAGTCACAGAGAACAATCCGAAACTGCTCTCTGTGACTCATCTTATGGATTATCAAGACTGTAATGAAATAAACATCTGATTGAATAATCTTATGCCATTTAGCCTATACTCTTGACATATTACTAGATTCCCAGCAGATAGCTGTAATCATCAAGTACCGCATTGATCAGTTTTGTTATGTCGTTCGGCAGATTAGCATCTCCTGCCTTAGGATCGCATTCGAACTCTGCCTTGTCATAGCGAACTTTGATTTTGCCGCCCTCGAGTGGCAGGAAGCCTTCATTTTCGCTGTCCTTGAAGTCCTCTTCTGTGGCAAATACGGTCAGCTTATCCTTGTAAGGACGTCCGTTGTACGGGCAGAATACCGCACAGTTGCCGCATTCGTTGCACATGATGTCGACATGTACGATCTGAGTCTTCTCCATGCCCGGTACCTTGATTGAGATGTTTGCTCTGTTAGGGCAAACCTCTACGCAGGCCTCGCAGACTTTCTGGCAACCGAGACATCTAACACCGTCGTCTTCCTTGACCTCACCGCAGAGGTATCCGTGGCGATTCTTATAAGCCTTTGCATCTGTATGTGCTGTCAGGCTGTCATCATAGAATGTAACTCCTGCGATTGCTATAGCAACTCTTGCAGCATCGGCGATTCCCTTAACTACAGTAGCAGGACCTGCCTTGCAGTCTCCGGCAGCATAGATGTGGTCTACGCTGGTCTTAAGATCCGCTCCGAGCACCGGGCGACCTCTGTCATCCATCTTGGCTCCGCATGCGTTGTAAAGTGATGCATCGATTCTTTCACCTATCGCAGCTATTACTGTATCCGCAGCGACCTTAATGCGTTCTCCTGTATCTACAGGGCTTCTTCTGCCGGACTCGTCAGGATCTCCGAGCTTCATGACTGAGCACTCGAGTTCTCCGTCCTTAACGCCTATAGGGGCGAGGAGCTCCATGAACTCAACTCCGTCCTCAATAGCCATTACCAGCTCTTCCTCGTCAGCCGGCATGTATCTCTTAGTTCTTCTGTAAACGAGTCTTACGTTCTCAACACCGTCTACCCTCTTGGCTGCACGAGCTACGTCCATAGCTGTGTTTCCGCCGCCGATGACTACGATGTTCTTTCCGATGTTCAGACCGGCAGGATTGTTCTTGGCCTCATAGAGGAACTCAAGAGCATCAATCTCTTCACCATACTCGAGGTTGGCTCTGCCCTTCTCCCAAGCACCGATTGCTACGATAACATCATCATAGCCTTCTGCAAGGAGATCTGCAGGGTTCTTTACCTCTACTCCGTACTTGAACTCAGCACCGTAAGCGCTGCAAAGTGCTACATCCTTATCGATGGCTTCATCGCTGATTCTGAATGCAGGGATTACCTGTCTTACGACTCCGCCTGCTTTGTCTGCCTTCTCAAATACTGTTACCTTAGCGCCTGCTCTTGAAAGGAAGCTTGCAGCTGCAAGTCCTGCAGGACCAGCACCGATAACGGCCACTTTCTTGTCGCATGTGCCCTCAGCCTTGAGATCCTTAACAACCTTATCGAAAGCAGCTGTTGCAGCCTCGAGCTTGACGTCCCTGATGTGCACGGACTCTTCGTAGTGGTTTCTCATGCACTTATCACCGCATGTGTGCGGACAAATTGTTCCTGTGATAAACGGCAGTGCGTTCTTCTTGAGGATGATAGCAAGAGCTTCATCTGCCTTGCCCGCTGTCATAGCAGCGAGGTACTCAGGAATATCCTGGTTGATCGGGCAGCCGTCCGAGCATGGTGGCTCAAAGCAGTCGATCTTAGGCAGCTCTCTGGCCATCTTTCTGTCAGGAAGAGGCTTAACCGGCTTTCTGAAATATCCATCTGTCAGGGCTTTTGCAGCGAGTTTCTCAACCTTTGCAGGATCAACGCCTTCAAATGCCTTGTACTCGCAGTCTTCGAGAATCTCGGCAATCTGAGCCATTCTCTCGTATCCGCCCGGTTTGAGCAGTGTAGTAGCCATCGTGATAGGCCAGATACCTGCATCAAAGAGAGCCTTGATATTGTAAGCATCGGCACCGCCGGAGTATGAGATTCTGAGTTTGCCGTCGAATTCCTTGCTGATCCTTCTTGCAAGCTCTGTTGTCAGGATGTACAGGGACCTTCCGGACATGTACATCTCTTCGCTTGGGAGTTCTCCTGCAGCTACATCTACAGGGAATGTGTTGGTCAGCTTGACGCCGAACTCAAGCCCCTTCTCAGCGCAGAGCTTGATCAGGCGGTTGAACATAGGAACGGCATCCTCCCACTGGAGATCCTCCAGGAAGTGATGGTCGTCAAATACGATGTAGTCATATCCGCAAGAATCAAGTCTTTCTCTTGCTGTCTCATATCCGAGCAGAGTCGGGTTGCACTTGATGTAAGTGTTGAGACCCTTCTCTTCGATAAGATATGTTGCGATTCTTTCGATTTCATCAGGCGGGCATCCGTGCAATGTGGACTCTGTGATGGATGCGGATACCTGAGCCGGAATGCTGTCTACAAACGCAGCATCGATCTTGCTGAAGAGTCCCAGGTTGTCCTTGAGCCATGCGATGGAATCCTTAAATACAGGTCTGTCCGATGCATCCTTCATGCCCTCGATGTAGTTATCTACCTTCTCGGACTTGATGCCCTCGAGGTCATAACCAACGGACATGTTGAATACGAAGCCGTCAGGATCTCCGAGTCCGAGCTCCTTTGAGAGCACCTTACAGATTATCCAAGCCTTTACATACTCTTCGTAAGCCTGGCCTACTTCGAGCTCTGTGGACCACTCGCAGTTGTAGCACTCATCGTGAGCAGTGATACATGGTTTTGCAACGCATGCAGCGAGCTCACGTCCGTCCATAATCTGAACTGTCTTGAGTTCGAAGAATCTCGCTCCCGTAATATAGGATGCGATGATGTTCTGAGCCAGCTGTGTGTTAGGACCTGCTGCCGGTCCGAACGGTGACTCGAGCTTTTCCTTGAAGATAGGAAGTGCTCTTCCGCCGCCGAGCTTAGGCATTCTCTTCTCACCGAAGATGCTGCCCTCTTTCTTGTACTCATCGAGTACCCATGTCATCAGATGTTCAAATGACATAGGAGTCATAATATCGCTCATACTTTCTCCCTTCCGCCGCCGCCCTATCGGCATGCGGCTTCAAATCTACTTTGCGACTAGTATGTTCTGTTATTGAGAACGCCCCAGAGCTTCTTGGATTGCTCCATTGTCCAGGCGTTAATCTTATCTTCGTCAATTCCCACAAACTCACGGTCTTTGTAAAGAACCTTACCGTTGATAATGGTTGTACGACAATTCTTACCCATCATACCGAAGATCATGTGGCCGTCGATATTCTCATCCGAGAACGGTGTGAATGTCTTGTAGTCCATTACGATAACGTCAGCTGCTGCACCTTCCTTCAGGATGCCGAGAGGCTTCTTGAAGTACTTAGCGGCAATCTTTCTGTTGTTATCGAAGAGCATCTGTGTGCCTTCCATCCATGCTACGTTAGGCAGGCATGCATTGTGTCTCTGGATTATGAGGAAGACCTTTAAACTCTCGAGCATGTCGTGAGTATAAGCGTCTGTTCCCATTCCTACCATGATGCCCTTGGCCATCATCTGAAGTACAGGTGAGCATCCTACGGCATTACCCATATTGGACTCAGGGTTGTTAACTGCCATTGTGCCCGTCTCCTTCATGATGTCCATCTCTGCAGGATTGATGTGGATACAGTGACCGAGCATGGTCTTCTCACCGAGTATGCCGTGGTTGAGGAGCCTGTTAACAGGGCGGCATCCGTAGTTCTGAAGGCTGTCATAAACATCGTTCATACCCTCCGCTACGTGGATGTGGAATCCTGTAAGTCCGCCGTTTTCCTTAACCATGCGCTCGAATGTCTTATCCGAGATTGTAAAGAGTGCGTGGCCGCCGAACATGGCTGCGATCATGTCGCTGTCCTGCTTAGCTGCCCAGCGAGCGAAATCTCCGTTTTCCTTGATGGCTTCGAGGGACTTCTCCTCACCGTCTCTGTCGGATACCTCATAGCAGAGGCATGCTCTCATACCGAGCTCTTCGCATACGTCTTTGATAGCAAAAAGAGATCCCGGAATCTCGCAAAAACTTGCGTGATGATCGAATATGGTGGTAACTCCGTCGCGAATGCAATCAAGTACTGTTGCATAAGCGCTGGCACGTGTACCGTCCATCGTAAGATGGCGGTCGATATTCCACCACATTCCTTCCAGAATCTCAAGGAAATTAGTCGGGTTGTTGCCGTCGATGGCAAGTCCTCTTGCGAGGCCCGAGTAGATGTGAGTATGGGCGTTGATCAGGCCCGGCATAATAACGCCGCCCTGAGCATCCACATACTCAGCATCAGGATACTTGCTTTTAAGTTTACTTTCTTCTCCTACTTCTTTGATAACTTCACCGTCGATTACTACGGCTCCTTTTTCGAAATAAGGATTGTCGCTGTCTCTGGTAATAACTCTACCGTTTCCAATAAGAAGCATATTGTCACCTCCTACGCTGCTAATGAGAAATTACTTTCTGATGGTGGTTCCCGTCTTACCCTCAATTCCTTCTTTAGCTTTTTCAAGTAAAGTGATGAGAGCACTGCGACCTTCTTTGGATTCTGCGAATTTAACCGCAGCCTCGACCTTAGGAAGCATGGAGCCAGGGGCAAATTCGCCGGCTTCAATATACTTCTTGGCCTCTTCGGTCGTGATATCTCCGAGATACTCTTCGTCAGGTGTATTGTAGTTGATAGCAACCTTTTCGACAGCTGTCAGGATAATCAGCATGTCGGCATCGAGGGCCTCTGCCAAACACTCTGCCGCAAAGTCCTTATCGATAACAGCTGCGGCGCCCTTGAGGTGGTTTCCTTCTGTCTTGAATACTGGAATTCCGCCGCCTCCGCATGCGATTACAACCTGTCCTGCCTCAACCAAAGACCTGATTGTCTCTATCTCAATTATAGACACCGGCTTAGGAGATGCAACACAGCGTCTGTATCCTCTGCCGGCATCTTCCATAACATTAAATCCTCTGTTTTCTGCCAGGTACTCAGCTTCCTCTTTGGTCATGAATGCACCGATTGGCTTTGAAGGCTTATCAAAGGCCGGGTCGTTTCTGTCAACTTCAACCTGTGTGAGAAGCATGGCAACGCCCTTATGGATACCGCGGTCCAGAAGCTCTTCTCTGAGCCTATTCTGCAGGTCGTATCCGATATAACCCTGGCTCATGGCCGTACAAACAGAAAGAGGTGCCAGAGGATACTTCTCAGAATCAGATCTGGTCAGTTCCATCATAGCATTCTGTATCATGCCTACCTGAGGTCCGTTGCCGTGTGCGATTATTACTTCGTGCCCTGCTTCGATGAGGTCCGCAATGGCCATATCCGTGGTCTTTACGGCTTCCATCTGCTCGGGCAGATTGTTGCCGAGGGCGTTTCCGCCCAGGGCAACCACGATTCTCTTCTTCATCTTAATCTACCTTTCGAGTTACTTATATAGTCGTTGAAAGAATGTTATTACTTCTTAAGGAATGACTGTCTTTCTTTTCCTGCCTCGAGAAGAGCCTTCAGTGCAGCCTGAGGGTCTTTCTGCTTAGCGAGGAAGATCATAGCAGCGATTACATAAGGCTTGTTTGAAGCTTCCTTGTACAGCGAGTCACGAGCTCTGTCGAATACCTCAGCTGTTACTTCGCCGTGCTCGCAGGATACGCCCTGGATGTCAGCCGGCAGCGGATGCATGTAGAGAGTGTCGAGACCGTTCTTGGTCAGCTTCATCATCTCATCATCTACGAGCCAATCCATGTGCTGCTTGTTCTGCTCGAGCAGTTCCTTCTCAAGCTTGTCGATGCCGTCGAAGTCGCCCTTGCCGTAGAGGTCTGTACGAACTTCCATAGCAGCGAAAGGTGCCCAGCTCTTAGGATATACAACGTCTGCATCTTTGAATGCTTCCTTCATGTCGTTTGTGACAGTGAACTTACCGCCACACTCTGCAGCGTTCTTCTCGGCTACCTTTACTACATCTTCCATTACCTCATATCCTTCCGGATGAGCGAGAACTACGTCCATTCCGAAACGTGTGAGGAGGCCGATGATGCCCTGTGGTACGGAAAGAGGCTTTCCGTAGCTTGGGGAATAAGCCCAGCTCATTGCAAGCTTCTTACCCTTGAGGTTCTCAACTCCGCCCATCTCGTGGATGATGTGAAGTGCATCTGCGAGAGACTGTGTCGGGTGGTCGATGTCGCACTGCAGGTTTACGAGAGTCGGCTTCTGCTCGAGTTCGCCGTCATTATAAGCCTGTGTTACGGAATCAACTACCTCGTGCATGTAAGCATTGCCCTTTCCGATGTACATATCGTCACGGATACCGATTACGTCAGCCATGAATGAAATCATTGTAGCTGTCTCACGAACCGTCTCACCATGGGCAATCTGGGACTTCTTTTCGTCGAGGTCAGCTACCTCGAGTCCGAGCAGATTGCAGGCACTGTTGAATGAAAAACGCGTTCTTGTTGAGTTGTCACGGAAGATCGAGATCCCAAGTCCGGAATCAAAGATCTTTGTAGATACGTTCTGCTCTCTGAGGCATCTCAAAGCGTCAGCTACTGCAAAGATTGCAGCGATTTCATCGTCTGTCTTCTCCCATGTGAGGAAGAAGTCGTTTTCGTACATGTTCTTGATATCGAGCTTATCCAGCTGGTCGATATACTTTTGAAGTTCGTTAGCCATGTTATCCTCCGTTTATATAATTATCGTTTTTAAACTATTTGATATCGTTGTCTGTGCTTCCCTGACGGAAAGTTGTGATGTCATCAATCTTCTCATAGTTAGGATACTGATTGATTGCTGCTGCATAAAGTGCTGCACATGTTACGAGGTCCTGCTTCCATGTGATCTCGTTAGGAGCATGTGCCTGAGACTCAGCTCCAGGTCCGAAACCTACGCAAGGAATCTCATATCTTCCCTGAATGGATACTCCGTTTGTGGAGAATGTCCACTTGTCGAGAAGCGGTCTTCCTGTTCTTGTAGACATCGAGGAAGGTGCTCCGATTCTCTCGTTTCCGTAAAGAGCCTTGTGTGCCTCTACGAGAGCCTTTACGTGAGCAGCCTCACCGTTGTTGATCCATGTCGGGAAGTAGCACTCTGTCTCATAAACCTCTCCTGTCCAGGATGGTCTGTCATACATGTACATGCTTACTTCTACGTCATCGCCGTACTTCTTAACTGCAGGAAGCTGTCTGATTTCTTCGAGGCAACTGTCCCAAGTCTCACCGGCTGTCATTCTGCGGTCGATTGAGATAGCGCAGGAGTCAGCTACGGCACATCTCGATGGGGATGTGTAGAAAATCTGTGATGTTGTGCATGTACCTCTTCCGAGGAATCTAGCGTCTTCATAGTGATCAGGGTTGTACTCAGGCTCGAGCATCTTTACGAGGCCCTTAATCTCATCATCAGGTCCGCATCCGTTCTCGTTGAGAGCTCTTACGTCCTGGAGAATGTCTGCCATCTTGTAGATAGCGTTGTCTCCTCTTTCAGGAGCACTGCCGTGGCAGGAGATTCCCTTAACGTCTACTCTGATTTCCATACGGCCTCTGTGCCCTCTGTAAACTCCGCCGTCTGTAGGCTCTGTGGAGATTACGAAGTCAATCTTTGATCTTGCATCTTCAGGTCCGTTGAAGTACTTGTTTACGATGTACTGCCAGCACATTCCGTCGCAGTCCTCTTCCTGAACGGAGCCTACTACCATGATTTTGTATCCCTCAGGAATGAGTCCGAGTTCCTTCATGATTTTGGCACCGTATACGGCACTTGCCATTCCGCCTTCCTGGTCGGATCCGCCGCGTCCGTAGATTATCTCATCTGTTTCATATCCTTCATAAGGATCCTTTTCCCAGTTGTTGATGTTTCCGATACCTACTGTATCAATGTGAGAATCGAGAGCGATGATCTTGTCTCCGTCGCCCATCCAGCCGATAACGTTTCCAAGTCCGTCAACCTCAACCTTGTCATAACCGAGCTTTTCCATCTCTGCCTTGATGCATGCTACGACTTCGCCTTCCTCGCAGCTTTCAGACGGATGAGAGATCATTGCACGAAGGAATGCTGTGAGATCCTTCTGATATCCCTCTGCGGTTTTCTTAATGAGTTCATAATCCAGTGCCATTTTGTTTCCTTTCTACGCTGACAAATGCGTTTAAAATAGTTTCAAGTGATAAGTGATGTAAGTTGTTTTTATCTTAAGTTAATTGATACCTTAGTTAGTTGACGCCCTGTTTAAACGAGGTCGTTGTATGCACCTTCCCATACCGCATCTCTGAAGCGATCCGGGTCAGTGTTACCCTCTGTTGAGAAAATCAGGACCTTGCTGTCCTTTCCGAGTCCGAGGTACTCCTTGAGATCCTTGTACTCTTCCTTATCCATTATATTGGCAATTACTCCCATGCCGATTGCTCCGCTTTCTCCGGAGATTATCGCTGTGTCGCCTTTGACCGGAACGGCAAACATCCTCATTCCTCTCGCTGCCACGCTGTTTTGTGCTGCGATGAAAGCAGATACATGGTTTCTCAAGATGTCCCAGCCTATGGTGTTAGGCTCTCCGCATGCGAGGCCCGCCATGATGGTTGGCATGTCTCC
>Ga0256406_1001949_pt1 | contig 31305 bp, 22 predicted proteins | sample RumenRJG_03DNA_FD_185986 | JGI IMG/M metagenome (GOLD analysis project Ga0256406, IMG submission 185986) | Bovine rumen microbial communities from Lethbridge, Alberta, Canada - RJG_03 | ecosystem: Host-associated > Mammals > Digestive system > Stomach > Rumen | place: Canada: Alberta | collected... | reverse complement strand
TCTTTCCGGTCTTCCACTCGCTGTATACAATGGTATCTCCGTAAAGGGCCGGGGTGCAGGCGTAGGTGATGCCGTAGCCGAACAGGGATACGGACATCAGGATGATGACCATTGTGACATTGTTGTGCCCGAAGAAGGCCAGGATCAGAATCACTGCCTGGATGGCCATGACACCGATGGTGGTGTTCCGGGTGGAGAAGCGGTTGCTCAGCACCTTGCTCAGGTATGCACCGATGATGCAGAACACATTGGTGATCAGGATGTATACCGGCGTCAGTTTTGCGTTATTGGCTACATACAGGAAGTAGTAGCTGGCAAAGCCCATGCAGATGAAGTTGAACATGAACTTCGCAAGGTCTGCGATCAGAAGAGCAATCAGCGGCGGGTTCTGTGCAAGTGCGCGGAGCAGGTCCTTTCCGCTGGTCTTGTCCTTAGCGGGAGCTTTCGCGTTTGTCTGCGCAGCTGCGGCGGTTTCCTCATAGCCGTCGAACATCTTGAAGTGAGCGAAGTAGAGAACTACGAACAATACGCCGAAGCAGAAGGCTGCGCCGCCGTACATATTGACTTCTCCGATGACGCCTGCGGCTGCGGACGCAATGACCGGCGCGGCGTAGGAGAAGATGACCTTAGAAGCGTTGGACCAGGCAGCTCTGGTAGATGCAAGCTGGGAGCGGTCCTCCGGCGTCTTACCGGCGACAGCGATCATGGATACGTTCGCCACATACGCGAAATTCCAGCAGACATGGCTGGCGATAGCTGCCACGATGATCAGGATGGCAGAGCCGATGCCTGAGCCGAATTTTACAAACTGGAACGCATACAGGAACGGTACGACCCATGGAATGGCTACCAGCCAGGAGCGGTAGCGGCCCCATTTCATCGGCTTGGAGCTGTTGATGATAGCCCCGTAGATCCAGGACAGGAGCGCGTCAACCGTGCTGGCTACCGTTGTGATCATGGTAACAACCGGAAGCGCGAACTGCGCAAGGTTTGTCAGGAAAAAGTTGAAGTAATAGCTTTCAATGCTGGACATCAGATTGAAGCCGAAGTCGCCGACACCGTAAAAGATTTTCAGCTGTTTGCTCAACGGCTTATGAGCCGGAGCGGACGATGTGTTTTTTGCCATAAGAGAATCCCCCTTCTTTTCTTAAAGCATCCCGCCGTATATGCACGCGGCGGGTCATTTCGTCTGTATTTACTGTATAAGCTCTTCGAAAACGCAGAAGGACTCGTCGCACGCGAAGCGCGCGTAAGAGGCCAGATGCGATTTCGAAGGCAACAGGTATGAGGATGAAGCGCGAACGCGCGAAATCCTCATACCTGTAGGATTGCGGGAGTGCGAAGCACGGAGCAATCCGTAGCTTATACAGTTTGTGGCACAAAGTATTGTATGAGTGTTTACGGGACAGTCAGAGCGTGTTCCCGAAATTGCGGGTCATGTCAGAACATGTCCTTACTTGCACTGTCGATTTCCTCGGTCAGTGCCTGATAGACGCCGTCAAAGGTGCTCATCGGTCCGCCCTGGGAAGCGCAGGGAATATAGTACAGCTTGCCGTATTCTGCGCAGGCTCTTCTGACCTGATCGTGAACCTCCTGTCTGGTCCAGCCGGGATGATCGACGGCTGCGGAGTCGATGCCGCCCATAAAGGAGATCTTGCCGCCGTAGGTGTCGATGCACTTGCGGATGTCGTTTCCGGTCATAACGCCCTGCCAGATATCGATGCCCATGTCAATCATATCCGGAATCAATGTTGCAGCGTAGGAGTCGGAGTGATGTACGATCAGCTGTACGCCTCTCTCTCTGTAATATCCGTAGATCTGCTTGTAGGCGTCTACGAAGAACTCCTCGAACATTGCCGGTGAGAAGAAGGTGGAGCGCTGGCTTCCCCAGTCATCGTGGTGGAATACCGCATCGATGTGGAGGTGATCGCAGGTCTCTCTTGCCGCGTCAAGCTCCCACTCGGTGAGGTATTTGATCAGGTCGTGCATGTCGTCCGGCTCCTCATAGAAGTTCATCATGGCATCCTCCATGCCCATGAAATAATGAAGACTCTCGAAGAGACCGGGTGCCTGGAAGTTTGATACGAATTTGTCCTTGCGGTCAACAGCCTCGGCGGCAGCGATCGCCGGCTCCCAGGCCGCTTCCGGGAATTTCGGTGACGGCGCGTGGACGATGTCCTTCCACTGGGTGATGTCCTTCAGAAGGCGATGCGCGTCATCGTGAACCGGGAATGGTCCGGGCGTTCCTTCCGGCCAGGAACGGGTGACGCCCCACTCGTTTGTGACATTGAGCTCGCCGTATTTCGGTGCCTTGTAGGTGGCGCGGATCGGATCATTCATGATGATGGAGAGAAATTCGAACTGATTAACAAATCTGTCCGGATGTCCTCCGTGAATCGTTTCCAGCAAATTTTCTCTTTTTGTAAGCATAGCAAACCCTCCCTGCGTTATGCGTTATTTGTGTAATATCTACAAGAATGAACATAGCATTCTGTACGTTTACAGTCAATAATGACAACGAAAACGAACGAAAGTTCCACAGTATCGCAGATTCCGAGATGCCCATTTCCGCAATATTGCGGATAACCAGGGGCGAGTCTTGTGATAGGAATTCGAAGAAAAATGTTTAGTGACAATTATATACGGCAAGGATTTTACAGTCTTGTTTCCATTCGCAAACTGACTGTAACAAAGTTTTATCCTTAAAAATACCACCAATATTGCGATTTTGTGCATGGAGAGCGTGAAATAATCTGACTATACTATAGGAAGGAGAAAGTTGATTTTCAAAGAGAATTCTGAATGTGGGGGTTGGAGATGTATTCTTTACTGCTTGTTGACGATGAGCCGCTGATTCGCGGCGGAATCCGGAAGATTGTGGACTGGGGTTCGCTGGGGGTTGACCGGATCTACGAGGCCGGGGACGGGGAGGAGGCACTGGAGATCGTGCGAACCCATCCGATCAACCTTGTGCTTACCGATATTGTCATGCCGTTTATGGACGGTATTGAGCTGACAGGAATCCTTCACAGGGATTATCCGGAGATATCGGTTATTATCGCGACCGGGCATGAGGATTTTGAATATGCAAGGCAGAGCATCGACCTCGGCGTATGCTCGTATATCCTGAAGCCGATCGGTGCGAAAAACCTTTATTCAAAGATGAGTGAGATTATGGCGGGAATCCGGAAGGAGGACGAGAATCGTCAGTATATCAACAGGATGCGGTCCCAGCTGGTCAAAAATCTTCCGATTATACGGTCGCGATATCTGAATGAGATTGTCTGTCAGGATCAGGGAGACAAACAGCAGCTGGTGCGTCAGTGCCGCAGCGCCGGCATTGATTTTTCATCGGACTCCTATATTGTGGGTCTTCTGAACCTGGAGCTGGATGCCATTGCGGATGAGGATGTGCCGCTCTATGTGTTCTCGTGCAGGAATATCGCACAGGAGTGCCTGGGTGAGAGGCATTATGTGTTTGAATCGAATCTCTCGAAGAAGCTTGTGATTCTGTTTCGCTGCGATATCCTTGGCGATGATGCCAGGAATACTGCCTATCAGGTGATGGAGATTATTCTGAAGGCACTGGATAACACGATCCATGTGAAGGCGACGGGCGGACTCGGCGTCGAGGTATCGGGACCGGATCAGCTTCCGGTTTCTTTTCGTTCTGCCAGAAGGGCGTGTGAGTACAGATTTTCGCTCGGAGAAAATGTGGTCTATGACATCCGTGACGGAAGTCTGAATAAGCTGCTGTTCCGCTATCCGGCACAGGAGGTGAAAAGTCTGCTCCGCAGCATTCGTTTCGGAACAGATGCGGATATCAGAGAGGCCGTTTGTGTGATTCGCCAGTATATCAAAAACGAGAAGCAGCTGTCCGGAATCAATGTCAAGATTGTACTTTCGGAAATTGTGACGGATATCCTGAAGGAATTGTCAGAACTTTCCGAGATTACGCCGCGGACGACGGAGCAGTGTCTGAGACTGTACAGCGAGATCTCGCAGATGTCGTCGCTGGATGCGATGCTGAATGAAATCAGGCAGACCGCAACAATCGCCGCAGAAGATTTCCGAAGAACAGAAAACACCAGCAGTAAGGCGCTGATTCGGAAGGTGAAGGAATGCGTGAAAATGCATTATATGGAGCTCACCTTTTCCCTTTCCACAGCGGCAGATCAGGTCGGCGTAAGCACGGGTTATCTGAGCGCGCTTTTCAAGAAAGAGACAGGGATGAACTTTATAAAATATCTGACAGATGTCCGCATGGAGAAAGCGATGGAGCTTCTGCGGGGAACAGACCTCAGAGCCTACGAGATCGCGGACCGGATCGGCTTTGACAATACGCACTACTTCAGTGTCGCATTCAAGAAGTATACCGGTATGTCACCCTCCGATTTTCGAAAGAGAGGGAGGGAGTAGGAAATGGAAATGAAGGGGAAAAATGAGAAGAAGGGGAAGAAGGGAATACGCCTTGGGATTAAACCGAAAATACTGTTGTTTTTGACCTTTGTCATCGTACCGTTTATGGCGCTGATCTCGGGTCTGATTTATCAGAATTCAGTGCGCCGATCCACACATGCGCAGATCGCACATGCAGAGAGCATCGTCAGCAATATGGATACAAACATTGATTCTTATATCAGTGAGCTGTCGGTTCTGGCAAACGAGTGTAATTATAATTATTATCTTCAGCAGTATCTGCGGGCGGCGCGGAAAGAGGAGGGCGGCGGGGCTCCGAAGGATGCGGAAAGCCTGCGGGAAAATGAGATGATCGGCGCCCTGATCGAGACCTACCTGCAGAACCGTTCGGATACAACGGTTATCAGTATCTATGGAAAGGATAATCTCCTGATCCGACGATCCATTTATTCCGTGGAGGGCACGGAGCCGGACCCGGAGGGGACGGACTGGTATCGGGAAGCGGTATATCGATACGGCGGTATATGCCTGTCGGGACCGGACAAAATGACCGGCGCGGACAGAGAGATGGCACTGAGTTCGATGATCCGGAATTCGGAGGACGGAGCGTTTCTCGGAGTCATCAGGGTCAATTTCAATCTGAACCGGCTGTCCGAGATTGTGGATAACACGACTGTTGACGCAGATGAAACGGTCGGCATTCTGAATGAGAAGGGAGAGCTGATCTACGAAAAAAGCTCAGGCCATCGTATTTTGAACCGGGCCATGCTGAAGGCTCTTCGCGAGGCGGACGGTCTGGATAAACGAAATGGCAGCTACCGTCCGGTGGAGCTCTGTGGTGTGAAGTATCATGTGACATCCGTGACGCAGCCTGTGACAGGATGGAGAATTGTCGATCTTCAGCCGCGCGAGAGCATTCTCAGAGAGGCGAGGAATTCGATTCTTCCGATGGAGGTCGTCGTTCTGCTCATTTTTTCCGTGATCCTGATTCTGCTGAATACGCTGCTGAATCATGTGGTCGACCCGATTGTTACGCTTCAGAAGAAGATGAAGCTTGTCACACTGGATAATGCGAGGCTGGAGATGCCGGTGCAGACCAACGATGAGCTGGGAATGCTCGTTCGGAACTTCAACCAGATGACAGATCGTATTGACAAGCTGTCCTCGCAGCTGATTGAGGAGCAGAAGAAGAAACGGCAGTATGAGCTGAGGGCTCTGCAGGCACAGATCAATCCGCACTTCCTTTATAATACGCTGGATTCCATCATCTGGATGGCCGAGCTTCAGGATCCGGACGTCGTTCCAATGACGGAAGCACTGGCCCGGCTGATGAGGCTGGCGTTAAACAAGGGAAGAGAATTCATCACCGTGGAGGATGAGATGAATTATGTCCGCAACTATCTGCTTATTCAGTCCATGCGTTATCAGGATAAATTTGACTATCAGGTTGTCACTGACGAGGCGGTAAGGAACTGCATCACGGTAAAGCTGATCGTGCAGCCTCTGGTGGAGAACAGTATTTATCATGGAATCAAGGAAAAACGCGGAAAATGCCATCTGGAGGTTCGTGCCTTCCGGAGCGGAGCAGATGTGCTGTTTACCGTTCAGGACGACGGCAAAGGGATGGATGCGGAAACCTGCGCGCGCATTCTGACCGGGTCAGGAAGGAATGAAAAGAAAGGAAACCGGGAAAAAGGCAGCGGGATCGGTGTCTTTAATGTGAACGAGAGAATCCAGCTTGAATATGGTCCTTCCTATGGAGTCAGTTATCAGTCCGAGCCGGGCAAGGGAACGCTGGCGACGATCCGGATTCCCTATGTCGGCAAGCGGAATAGCTCGCTTGTATGTGATGTTGGTGAACACAGGGAAGCATCACCAGGGAAGAGCGTACCGAAGGATAATATATTTGCTGAAGAGGATAAATGATGGTGTGAATAGTGAATGTTCAACAGTTTGTGACATAAAGTATCGTATGAGCGTTTACGGCATGAACTATACAAATAGAAAGAGGGAAAATAATGAGGCGGGGAGAATTGAAATCGGGTATTTTGCCGTCTGATATTGTCAGATCAGGAGGGTGGACAGTATTTTTTGCGGTAATGCTTTTGTTCGCAGCAGGATTGCTGTTCTGCGGCTGCAGCATGACGAAGGCGGAGCAGGAGAACTCCGGAAACAGTGAGATGTCGGTTTCTTCCGCTTCCGTGGATTCTGCTGAAGCAGCTGTTGAAGGATCTTCCGGGACACGGACGGATCAGGTAGAGAATCCGGAGACATTGACGTCTCAGAGGGGAGATGCGTCGCCTGTGTGCGGAGTCTGTATCGCGTCCGATAAATCCGCCTATCAGGTGCGGCTCTATCAGATTATGCAGAAGCAGGCGGAGAAAAAAGGAATCTGGCTTATCTGGAAGTATGCCAACTGGGACGCGTCGCTGCAGAATGAGCAGATCCGTGAGCTGATTGACGACAACGTGGACGTGCTGATTATCTGCCCGGTCAATTCGAAGTCAATGCTGGATTCTCTGAAAGAGGCGCGAAGCAGGGAAATACCGGTGATTAATCTGAACATGAAGGTGGATGCCTATTCCGCAGTTTATGTCGATACATATGTGGGAGCAAGCTCGCAGGAGGAGGGAAGTCTTGCGGCAAAGCTGGCATGTGAGGTACTCCCGGACGGAGGTAAAGTCGCGATTCTGGAGGGAACGCCGGGAACGGATCCGCAGATTTACCGCACACAGGGATTTGCGGACGAATTGAGAGACCGGACGGACATTCACATCGAGGCAACACGAAATGCGGACTGGAATCGTCAGAAGGCAGAGCGAGAGACGAAGACGCTGATCGAGAAAATACCGGACCTGGGACTGATATACTGTCAGGACAACAATATGGCCGCGGGAGCAATTGCGGCCATACAGGAAGCGGGAAAGGAACAGGAGATTCAGGTGATCGGGATCGGTGAGGCAGATGACGAGACAATGGAACTGCTGCATCAGGGGTATCTGAAGGGCTTTATCGTGCAGGACCCGGAGTTTGAGGCAAAGAGTGCGGTCAACTGTGCGGTTCATCTGGCGGCAGGAGGAAACGTCCGGCCATGGATACAGAATCCGGTGAGCATTGTGACAGAGGAGAACGCGTCAGAGTATCAGAGACCGATGGAATATATGTGAGCGGAAGCGGGATAAAACCAGCAGGGCCGGTTTTATCCCGTTAATAATTAGTCGGCGTATGCCGGCACTTTTCGTCATAAGGCCTCAAAGAATAAGAACAGGATCTAAAAAAATAGACAACCTGCATGAAAAAATTGAATTCCGAATACAACAACAAAAGATTACAGTATATGTAACACTTAAGGGAGAGGTTTCACAGAGATTAAAAATTTTTTATGAGGAGGAAATGAAAATGAAGAAGAAACTTCTGGTTACATTACTGTCTGCAGCCATGGCAGTGACTCTGGGCGCATGCGGATCATCCGGCGGATCTTCCGGAAGCTCGGCAGGTGCATCATCAGCTGCCAAGGGAACATCAGAGAGCGCGTCGGCATCTGTATCCGCGACGTCCGCAGTAGAAGCCGCGGCGGAGGTGAAAAAGGCCGAGACCGGAGATACACCGACCATCGCCTTTGTGCCGAAGGTTATGGGTCAGGCATGGTGGGATTACGTGCAGAAGGGCGTTGAGGAGTGGTCAAAGGACACAGGATATGATGTCATCTATAAAGGACCGACGGAAATCGACGCGGCGGCTCAGGTTCAGATCATGACCGATCTGGTGAACCAGGGAGTTGACATCCTCTGCTTCTCGCCGAACGATCCGGATGCATGTGAGGCGATCTGCAAGCAGGCCAGAGATAAGGGTATCATCGTGATTTCAACAGAAGCCTCCGGAATGGAGAACATTGATTACGATGTGGAGGCCTTCGATGAAGCAGGAATGGGCGGATTCCTGATGGATCAGCTGGCAAAATCAATGGGCGAGGAAGGCCAGTATATTACAATGGTCGGATCCATGACCATGGAGTCCCAAAACAACTGGGCGGATGCCGCGGTTGCCAGACAGGAAGAGGCGTATCCGAAGATGGAGCTCGTAGCGGACAAGAGAGTTGCGGATGATTCCGATGCAGAAAAGGCATATGAGCTCACCAAGCAGCTGCTGCAGAAATATCCGAATCTGAAGGGAATCCTGGGAACCGGATCCTTCGATGCACCGGGTGCGGCGCGTGCGATTCAGGAGCTCGGATTACAGGGCAAGGTATTCGCAATCTCTGTCGCAATGCCGAGTGAGGTTAAGGACTATCTGGCAGACGGTACGCTCCAGAGCGTAGGTCTGTGGGATCCGGCAATCTCCGCGAAGGTTATGCTGAATGCAGGCGTGGATATGTTCAACGGCAAGAAGATCGAAGAAGGAATGGATCTGCAGGAGAAGGGCTATGAGGCAGTCAAGCTGAACGACAAGGTAATCGTCGGCGACGGTGCTATCGCCATCACGAATGACAATGTAGATGATTTCGGATTCTGATCCGGGTATGAGATCCGGCCGGTACTGCATATGGCAGGAGGGCCGGATCTTATAAGTATGACACCCGGTTCAATGATACGAGGATCACAACTGTGAGAGAATAACCGTCTGGTATATATCATCTCGCTGCATTCTCTTCCCGGTTAACGAAGTGAAGCCTGTGATATCAATAGAGAAGGAGCTTGAATCAATGTCAGAATATTTGCTTGAGATGTCCGGTATCTGCAAAGCCTTTTCAGGTGTGCAGGCGCTGGATCATGTGAATTTCCATATCCGTCCGGGGAAGGTTATGTGCCTGGCCGGTGAAAACGGATGCGGAAAATCAACCCTGGTAAAAATTATATCCGGTGTTTACGTCAGAGATCAGGGAGAGGTCTTTTTTCAGGGTCAGAAGCTGGATCGGATCACGCCGGCGGAGGCGACCCGGCTCGGCATCCAGGTCATCTATCAGGACCTTTCGATTTTCCCGAATCTGACGGTTCGTGAAAATCTGGCGATTAACTCGGAAATAACAGACCGGAGAAAAATCGTCAACCGGAAGCGCTGGACCAAAACCGCTGAGGAAGCCCTGGCGAAAATCGGATACCAGATTGATCTGGACATGAAAATGGGGGAACTGAGCGTAGCGGATAAGCAGCTGGTCGCGATCTGCCGCGCACTGTTGTTCAATGCCCGGCTGATCATTATGGATGAGCCGACGACGGCACTTACGAAAAGAGAGGTGGATGCGCTTTTCCGCACCGTTCGGAAACTGAAGGAAGAAGGAATCGCCATCATGTTCATCAGCCACAAGGTGGAGGAGATCTTTGAGATCTCGGATGATGTGTGTATCATGCGGAACGGAAAAAACGTCTTCGAGGGTCCAACCGCAAAGCTGACGGCGGATGATTTTTCCTATTATATGACAGGAAGGCGGATTCAGCCGGATCCGTTCGTGCCGGAAAAAATCGAGGAAAAGCCGGTGCTCGAGGTGGAGAAGCTGTGTGCGGAACCGTATTATCACGATATCAGCTTTCAGCTCAGAAAGGGAGAAATTCTGGGAATTACCGGCCTTCTGGGTTCCGGGCGTACCGAGCTGGCAATGAGCCTGTTCGGCCTGATTCGGCCGGATTCCGGAAAAATCGTATTGAACGGACAGCCGGTCAGCATCAAATCGCCGGAAAAGGCAAAGGAGCTGCGGATCGGATACGTTCCGGAGGATCGTCTGACCGAGGGCCTGTGTATGCAGCAGCCGATTGCGGACAATATCATGCTCGCGTCGCTGGACAAGGTTTCCAGAAGAGGTATCCTGAACCACCGGAAGCTTTTTTCAGAGGCCGATAAGTGGGTGAAGACGTTCTCGATCGCGACGGATGATCCTCATAAATATGCGCAGACTCTTTCCGGGGGAAACCAGCAGAAGATCGTTCTTTCAAAGTGGATGAACAATAACCTGGACATCCTGATTCTGAACGGTCCGACCGTGGGCGTGGATATCGGCGCAAAGCAGGATATTCACCACCTGGTGCACGGTCTGGCGCATAAGGGACTGGCGGTCATTATCATATCGGATGATATTTCTGAGGTCGTGACGAACTGCAGCCGGGTCATTGTCATGAAAGAAGGCATGATCGTGGGAGAAATGCAATCAGAGGAAATCACGGATCAGAGGATCACGGAAATCATTCACTGAGGGGGCATCTGAAATGAACAAAACAGCATGGAAACGTCTGACCAAACGGACGGAATTTTATATTTTTCTTGTTCTGATCGCCTTGATTGTGGGCATTCAGATTGTCTCTCACGGGCAGCTGCTGGAGCCGACCACACTCGTCACGATCCTTCGTGGAATGGTTGTGGACGGAATGTTCGCTCTGATCTGCCTGATCGTTATGGTTTCCGGCGGATTTGACCTGTCCTTTCCGGCAATCTCCGCCTTTGCGTATTCGGCGGCAACGACTATTTGTGTGAATCAGGGCTGGTGCAAGACGAATCCTCTGGCAGGATTTCTGCTCGCGATTCTCTTCGGGGCCATTCTCGGAGCCTTTAACGGCTGGATCATCGCGAATTTCAAGCTCAACACGATGATCGTTACACTCGGTACACAGACGTTCTTCACGGGTCTTACGATGGGGCTGTTCCAGATGAAGGAAATCACGTCGACGCTTCCGGCATCCTTCCGGGCTCTGGGTGAAAGCTATTTCGTAGAAGTATACAATTCACAGGGACAGCGATCAACGCTTACAACGTCGATTGTATTTCTGATCATCATGATTGCGGTTACCTCCTTTATTCTTCGGAAGACCATGTTCGGCCGTGCGCTGTACGCGATCGGCGGCAATGAGGTGTCTGCAGAGCGCGCCGGTTTCAATGTGAAGCGGACAAAGTTTATTCTGTATGTGGTGGTCGGTGCGCTTGCCGGATTCATCGGCATGGTGCGTGTATGCCTTGCCAGACAGTCCATTCCGAAGGCAATGGTCGGCAAAGAGATGCAGATCATTCCGGCGGTTATTCTGGGCGGAGCCAGTATCTTCGGAGGAGAAGGCTCGGTGTTCGGAACGGTCTGCGCGATCGGACTCATCACCGTCGTATCCAACAGCATGCTTCTGGTGGGCATCGATTCTTACTGGCAGAATTTCTTTAATGGCCTGGTAATATTGATCGGTATCACGATCTCAGCCGTACAGGCGAAGAGACAGCGCAGATAAGGAGGCTGAGACAGATGAAATTCAAGAATTTTGCGAATAAAAATCAATATACGGTCATGCTTCTCGTCATGCTGGCAGCGGTTCTGGTGTTCTTCTCCATAACCAGGGGAAGTCTTCTGTGGACCGGAGACGCCTGGTACGGGATGGCGATGCAGTTTCCCGAGTACGGTCTGATGACGCTTGGCGTAATGTTCTGCTTCATCACCGGTAACATCGATATGTCCTTTGTGGCACTGGGAAATTTTGCGACAATCTTTGCGGTTCGGTACATGGCTGCCAATGCGGGGGAGGGAGCTTCCGAGGGACACATCCGCGCCGTGATTCTGACTGGAATTCTGATCACGCTGCTGATCTGCCTGATCGGCGGATTCATCAATGGAATTCTCGTGACAAAACTCGGGATTCCGCCTGTAATGGCCACCATCGCCATGCAGCTTGTGTGGCAGGGATTGTCCACGGCGCTCACACAGGGCAATACCGTTACGGGTCTTCCGGCAATGTATACGGAAATCGGACATTCCAAGGTACTCGGATTTATTCCGTTCCCGCTTTTTATCTTCATCATCGCATTTATTGTCTGTGCACTCATCGTTCGTTACACCGTGTACGGAGAAATGATCTACATGATCGGAACCAATGTCAAGGCGGTGCGGTATTCCGGAATCAACACCGACCGCGTGGTTATTCTGACCTTTGTGATTACGGCACTGATTTCCGGCGTTGGAAGTCTGATCATGGTATCGACGATGGCCTCCGCGAAGGCGGATTACGGTTCGTCCTACGTGATGCGGGTCATTCTGATCCTCGTCCTTGCCGGCATCCTTCCGGATGGAGGAATGGGCAAGATCTCCGATCTGCTTCTGGCAACCGTTATCATTCAGATCATTGCATCCGGCGTAAACATGTTTGCGAATCTGAATACCTATTATGCAAGCCTGATCTGGGGAGCGCTGCTTCTGATCGTTCTGATCCTGAGCACAAAGCTGGCAGGAGGAATCTTCAAAATCCGAAAAGTGGAGAAGAGAAAAGAGATAAGCTCGCAGTAAATGGTCATATGCGAAGAGGTACCGGATACTGTATAGGATATGTGCCGGTTATTACTTCGGGATTTTGCGATAGCAACAGGCATACGCATTTTCGCAGTGCTGCGGAAACGGTTATGAAACGAGAACGTTAATTATCACACTTTGTTTTAGAGAGGACTGGAAAATGAATAGTATCGAGAGATTTTACGCAACGATTGAGAGAAAACCCGTGGATCGTCCGGCGTGCTGGCTGGGAGATCCGACGCTTGCCGCTGTACCTGCGCTCTGCGAGTTCTATGGAGTAGACAATGTCAATGAGCTGAAGAAGGTGTGCGGAGATGATTTCTACGCGGTGGACATTCCGTACGAGTCGCCGCATTGCTCGGCTATTTTCGCTGCATTCGACTGGTACATGAATGGAAGCAATGTGGACACGGAGCACAGAACGCTGACGGCCGACGGGTGCTTCGCGCATTGTCAGGATCTGGACGATGTAAAGGCAGTCAATTTCCCGTGGCCGGATCCGGAGAAATATATCAGTGTGGAGGAATGTAAGAGAAGAGTAGAAGAGGCACCGGCGGACAAGACGGTTTTTGCCCTGATGTGGGCATGCCACTTCCAGGATACCTGCGCAGCTTTCGGTATGCAGACGGCCCTGATGAATATGATCGAGGATCCGGAGATGGTGCATTACGTAGATGATCACATCGTTGACTTCTATCTGAAGGCACAGAAGATCTTCCTCGAGGCGACAAAGGGAAAGGTTCATGCGATGCTGATCGGAGATGACATCGGAAGCCAGAGAGGACTTATGGTCAGTCCGCAGATTATCCGTGAGTTCATCCTTCCGGGCGCAAAGAAGCTGATTGACCAGGCGCATTCTTACGGCGTGAAGATTATCTATCACTCCTGCGGTTCTATCGTTGAGGCGATTCCGATGCTGATCGAGGCTGGCGTAGACGCGATTCACCCGATTCAGGCTCTGGCGGCGGGAATGGACGCGAAGAATCTGAAGGATAAATTCGAGGGAAAGGTTTCTTTCTGCGGAGGCGTCGATACGCAGAATCTGCTTCCGTCAGGAACTCCAGAAGAGGTTCGCGCGAAGGTCCGCGAGCTTCGCGAGCTCTTCCCGACCGGACTGATCATTTCCCCGAGCCATGAAGGACTGCAGCCGGACGTTCCGCCGAGAAATGTAAAGGCACTGTTTGATGAAGCAACGAAGATTTACGAGTAAATGACATGATGATGTGTCCTGGAGCCGAAGGCTCCCGGACTCCGCAAATCGAGAGAAGCGCAGGTTCTCGAGATGGAGGCTCCGGACAGATACGAATGAAATGTGCGGGAGGTAGCAATGGTTAAGCGATTCGGGCAGGTGATCCGGATTAAACCGGGTGATCTGGAACAATATAAGAAATATCACGCAAATCCGTTTCCCGGCGTCAATGAGATGATCCGGAAATGTCACCTGAAGAATTATTCCATCTATTCGAGAGGGGATTATCTCTTTACCTACTTCGAGTATGACGGAGACGATTACGATAAAGACATGGCGATGATGGCGGCGGATCCGGCTACGCAGGACTGGTGGGATCATGTGAAGCCCTTGATGCAGCCGCTGGATGACAGAAAAGAAGGGGAATTCTGGTCGGATATGGAGGAAATCTATCATCTTGACTAAACCCTGACCATATGTTTTTGTATTTATTTGCGGGGATCCTCCCATGCACGTCCGTATATCGGCCGGTCGGGCATGGGAGGATCCTTTATCCTTGTTTTTTACAGTAATCGGAATCAGTTCATTGTTCGTTTTTTCGACTTTTGTTTTTTCCATTCTTTCCTCCGCTTTGAGGTTCCAAATTGGAACCTCAAAAATTGTACTCTCTTATATACGTGGTTATCCTTCGGGGAAAAGGTTAGATGAAACCGAGGATCTGGAGCCGGAGATCCTGACGGAGAGCAGATCGAGAACCTGATACAAGAGGGAAAATTTCAGCAGAGTGTGCACGTGATGGCTTATCTGCTGGCGTTACGTATTCTGAATGCATGATTTATACAGCCGGGGTGTGCGGGTCGCTCCATTTTTTTCTGTACTGGAGTGGCGTCATGTTCACGTGTGCTTTGAACTGTCGGATAAAATGACTGGCACTTCGAAATCCGCATTGAGAAGAAATTGTCTCCATATCCGTATCTGAGTATTTCAGAAGCTCTTTCGCGTGGTTTACTCTGCACAGAATTATATATTCGATTAAGGTGTCTCCGACGTAGCGGTGAAATACATGGGACAGATAATATCTGCTGACTCCGCAGATTCCGGATAATTCGTCCAAGGAAAGAGGTTCTGTAAATCGGTGATTAATCTCCTGAATGGCTCGTTTGATATAATCGGGCATAATCCCGAGCCCTAGGTTTTCACTGCTGTTATCTATTAGAATTTGTGTGAGAATCTGGACAATTAAACTGGAAACGATGATCTCCGAATGGAGGTCTTTTTTTTGTGTGAGAGCCAGTATTCTGCGCATGGTGAGCTCCATGAAATTCTGGTCAATGTCAGACATTACGCGAAAACCGTTTTTTATATATTCCTGATAATAGCCGAGTGCGGATGATCCGTTGAAATGCAGCCAGAGGAATTCCCACTCCTGATGGGAAAGACATTCGTAATAATGATGTTCCATACAGTTGATGTACACGACGGTTCCGGGCAGAAAGGTATAGGTCTGCCCCATATATCTCAGGATTCCTTTCCCGGAAAGCGTATAGAAGATCAGATAGCTGTCAAGATTTTCTCTCTCCGTGAAATAAGGAGCTTTGGTTCGGAACAAGCCGACTTCTTGTACATAGAAATATACTATTATCACGGCCGAAACGATTATTTTGAGAAGATTCAAAGCGGATTCATCGTAGGATTTTCTTTGTTAAATGCAGAGGGAGTCGCATGTGCAGGTGAGGGAGATATCAAAACTGCGCTTGCCATGAAGATTGCGGATATTTGCAACACAGGTGGAAGCTTCTGTGAGATAGTGGCTGGCGACTTTAACAGAAACACCATGATTCTCGGTCATGACGGACCGTTCCATCTTGCAATCTCCAAGGGCAGACCGATCCTGCGCGGCATGGGTGTCTATCACGGCAAAAGAGGAAGTGGAGTTTCTGTGGAGGCAAAGGTCAAATCCGGTCCGGTTACTACGCTGGGAGTGACACAGACCAGAGATGGAAAGCTGAAGTTTAACATCTCTGAAGGAGAAGCAATTGATGCGCCGATTCTCCTGAATGGGAATGCTTCTACACATATCCGGTTTGGAAAAAAACCTGCCGAATACATGGATGCCTGGTTCAGGGAAGCACCAACGCACCATCTGGCGCTCTCTGTAGGCCATAATAAGGAACTGTTTCTGAAGGTTGCAGACTTGCTCAAGATTCCTGCCGCTGTATTCTGAGAAGATGACGCGGGCGCAAGAACGACGGGACAGCGGATAATGAGATAGCAAAAAATATGAAGATTATCATACAAGGAGGATGAAAATGAAGAAAAAAGTGATTGGCTGCATACTGGCGGCAGCAATGGTTACAGGGATGTTTGCAGGATGCGGAGATGCTTCTTCCGGATCGGGAGGAGGGGAAGGAAGCAGCAGCGCTTCTGCGGCGGCTTCCTCCAGTTCAAGCGCTCCGACACAGTCCGAATCTGCGACAGGCGGTTCGGTCACAGCTGTATCTGATGGTGCGGAAGCGGTGTCTTCGGTATCCGGAAGCAATGAAACATTATCCTATCATACATCTGGAAAGACCTATGCGATCGTAACAAAGTCTGCGGGGAATCCCTATAATGAGAAAGAGGCGTCGGGATTCCAGGAAGAAATCGAGAAGGCGGGTGGTACCGCTGTGGTTGTTCATCCGGATGCAGCAACCGCTGATGCACAAATTTCAGTGGTTCAGTCGCTGATCTCCCAGAAAGTAGATACGATCTGTATCGCGGCAAATGATGAGAATGCACTTCAGGCGTCTTTGCAGCAGGCGATGAATGCAGGCATCAAAGTGTCCTGTCTGGATTCCAAGGTAAATCCGGAGAGTCGTGCAACCTTCGTGAATCAAGCCGGTACGGATGAAATCGGTGAGGCATTGATGGATGCAGTTCTGGATATCTCGGGCGGGTCCGGTCAGTGGGCGATCCTTTCAGCAACGTCGCAGGCGGCGAACCAGAATGCATGGATCGATTCTATGAGTATGCCCTGCCTTAACGACTATCTCCTGCTGTTGGTGAGTCATATGGATATTTAGTTCCATTTCAATAGAGGAAATGAGATAATACGGTTGTCCGATATCAGGCACTTACCCCTCCTGAGCCTGATGTCGGGCAGCCTTTTTGCGATATATGGAAAAATGGGAAATTGTTGGATTGAGACAGGGGGCTGATTATGTGATAGTATTGCTCTAGAACTTTTATTTACGCGAACAGTGAGCCGCAGCCGAATGCGAAGTATTCGTGTGCGGCGAGCGTCGCGACGATAATGGTGCCTGGCACCGTTAATGAATTCGAAGAAAAAAGTTCAGTGACAATTATGTACGGCAAGGATTTTACAGTCCTGTTTCCATTTGCAAATTGGTTGTAACAAGACTTTATCCTTAAAAATACCACTAATATTGTGATTTTGTGCATGGGAAGCCTGAGAATTTGCGTGAACTTTGGACGAGAATCTCTGGTTTTCTTAGAACCCCGGTAATTAGAAAGTATTCTTTTGCATCAGATCTTAAACTGTATAATAAAGCAGGAATATCTGCGCTGTGTGAGTACTCGCTTTTATCGGACAATGCTTATCCAACCTATGCAGTGACAAAAAAAGAAATCACTGCCAGTGGAATCAAATCTATTAGAGAAGTCGGAGTGGGAGAGGAAATTGGTTGCGTGGTTCTGGAATTGGGATATTTTATCGACTTTGAAAACAAGGCACTTCAGGATCCATTGAGCGTGGCACTCTCAATGACAGAAGAAGAGCAAAAGGATGAGAGAGTTTGTCTTTCCGTAAAGGAAATGCTGGAGGAATATCTATGATAAGGGGACTGGATACGTTTCAAAAATATTTTGCTGGTTATGAAGAACTCTTGCCTAGACTTTAAACAGTTGCAATCCTCGTATGACGATAAATAATTCAGGACTATAGAAGGAAAAGACGGCGGAAGGAAAAGAGAATGAAAAAAGATGAAGATCTGATTTGGACACCGATTTCGATAGAACATATTGTGCAGGATGAGTGGATCGATTTTCGGAAGGTAAAGTATCGCTACCCGGACGGCAGGGAATTTGAGCCGTTTTACCAGTACAGTCGGAGAGATTACTCGGTGATTGTTCCGGTAACGGAAGACGGGAAATTTCTGTGTGTCCGCCAGTTCCGGCATGGAATCGGCCAGGTGACGACGGAATTCCCCGCGGGAGGAATTGAAAGCGGTTCCCGCGGGAGTGCAGAAACAGATGATGCGCACGAAAGTGCTCTGGGGTGCGCCAAAAGAGAACTGCGGGAAGAAACCGGATATGTATCCGAAGACTGGATCCCGCTGGCTTCTATCCCGTCCGATGCCACGCTTTCGGATAACTACGCTTATCTCTTCCTGGCCCGAAATTGCAGGAAGATTTCGGGGCAAAGGTTAGATGAAACCGAGGATCTGGAGCCGGAGATCCTGACGGGAGAGCAGATCGAGAACCTGATACAAGAGGGAAAATTTCAGCAGAGCGTACACGTGATGGCTTATCTGCTGGCGTTACGTATTCTGAATGCATGATTTATACAGACGGGGTGTATATGAATCAAGACCCGGTTTCAATTCAGTTGCGGAGGTATACATGGACAGAAAGACAACCCGGAAAGTAGTAATGATCTTGATTGCGGTGTCGGCGGTGATTTACCTGCTGCAGATCGCGATTTTCCACGATGAGAGAACGACAGCGTTCTATATTCTTCAGGACCTGGCGTTCATGCCGGTTACGATTGCGATCGCGACCCTGGTCGTCGGGGAGATCATGAACGAACAGGAGAAAAAAGATCGTCTGGAGAAAACACGGATGCTGACAAGCTCGTTTTTTACCGGTATGGGCGCTTACCTGATGCATGGAATTCTCGGGATGACGAACGCGGATGCTTTCATTCACGGGGTCGTGAGGTCGGGAGCGGATCTGCCCGAAACGGAAGAGGAGATTCGGAAAAAAATTCAGGAAGCAAAGCTGACGGTTCACATTGATGCGGCCGGGTATACAAAGGCGCGGCAGATTATTACGGCGAACCAGACGAATATTCTGGTGATTGCGTCCAACCCGCTGATCATCGAACATGAATGCTTCACGGAAATGCTGTGGGGTGTGTTTCATCTGATGGATGAGTTCCGTCTGCGCGGAAGCTGGGATGACCTGTCAAAGGATGACATCTACCACTTTAATCAGGATTTTGAAGAGGTTCTTCGGCTCATGCTGATGAACTGGGTCGGAAATGCACGGTATCTGAAGGAAACATATCCGGCATTCTACGCAGCGGCATCGTCCAGAATCGAGAAATGAAAAGATATCGTCGAAATAGGCTGATGTTGACATAAAAAGATGAAAACCGCATAATAATGACACATTTGACATTTAAGGAGCAGCAGAGATGGAAAAACTGACGATTGATGAGGCAAAGCGGATCAATGACACAATGGTTTCGGAGGAGCATCTGAAGCTGCACGCGGCGAACGTGGCGGCGTGCATGGGCGCGATGGCAGAGCATTTCGGGGCGGACAGAGAGCGCTGGGAAGCGGTCGGATATCTTCATGATTACGATTATGAGAAATTTCCGGAGGAACATCTGGCGCATACGGAGAAGGAGCTTCTCGGTGAGGGCGTTCCGGAAGAGGATGTGAGAGCGATCATGAGTCACGGATACGGTATCTGCACCGATGTCAAGCCGGAGACCGATATGGAGAAGAGCCTTTTTACCGTGGATGAGCTCAGCGGAATTATTCAGGCGGCGGCACGGATGCGGCCAAATGGAATCATGGATATGGATATCAAAGGCTTCATGAAGAAGTTCAAGAGCAAGAGCTTTGCGGCGAAATGCGACCGGGCTCTGATCCTTCGCGGCTGCGAGATGCTCGGGATGGATATCCGGGAAGTGGCGGAGATTTCCATTCGGGGTATGAAGGAACACGCGGAAGAGCTCGGACTTGCGGGCAATCATTGAAAGCTTTGAGGACTCGACGAGCGTGTCTGATTCTGAAAGAATTGTTGAATTGCTAAGAAGTGAGGACCCTAAACCGGTAAAGGGATTACAGGAAGCTGCAAATTATAAAAGCGAAAAAGACATTACTATATACGGGTTACGCGATTAACCTATTGTGACATGGGCTTTTTTTTAATACTATGGAACAAAAGCGTAAAGGAGAAATCCCATGTCAGATAAAAGATTTTTGCAAGATGTGCTGCGCATTTCCATACCGGTGGCATTACAATCCATGCTGCAGTCTTCCTTTTCCATGGTCGATCAGATCATGGTCGGTCAGCTTGGAGATAAAAGTGTTGCTGCGGTTGAAATTGCCGGAAAGCCCGGTTTTATTTATGCATTCGTCATTGGAGCAATCAGTACGATCACAGGAATCATGATCTCACAGTACATTGGGAGCCACAACAGAGAAGCAGAGGAAAAGAGTATCTGTATCAATTTTCTGGTGATGATATTAATCGGGCTTACCTTTCTATCTGTTTTCAGCCTTTTCCGGAATCCGTTCGTGGGAATGTTTACGGAAGAAGAGCAGGTAATCGCAGAGGGCAGCACATATCTCGGGATTATCTCATGGACATTCATTCCGCTGGGAATCTGTAATATTCTGGGGACGGCTCTAAGGTGCCGGGATAAGTCAACATGGCCGCTTTATATCGGCATTTTTTCTGCTCTGTTCAATACAGGTTTAAACTACTGCTTTATATTTGGAAAGTTTGGCGTGCCGCGTCTTGGAATAGCAGGTGCTGCATATGCGAGTGTCATATCCCAGGCAGCAGGAGCACTGATTTCCATCCTGTGTTTTTGCAGATTATACGGGCGGATTCGTATTTCGTTAAGCCTTGGAAAGGCAGGATATTCGCAGTACTTTATGATGCTGCTGCCGATTGTGTTGAATGAGTTTTTCTGGTCCGTAGGACAAAGCGTATACACATATGTCTATGGGCACATGGGGACTAATGAACTGGCAGGGATGTCATTAACGGGCGCTGTTCAGGGACTGACCATGGGAGCATTAAGCGGCCTGTCTCAGGCAGCTGGAATACTGATCGGCAAAAGCCTTGGATGTAAGGAATATGATGCGGCTTATGAGGATTCCAAAAAGCTATGCGGTGTTGGAGTGGCCGGATCACTGGTCTTCACGCTGCTGTTGATTTTGATCAGAAATCCGTACGTTCAGCTGTTCAACGTATCAGGAGATGTCCGCGGAATCGGCGCGGATATTCTGGCAGCATTTGCGATCCTGATGCCTGTGAAGGTTCAGAATATGATACTGGGAGGCGGAATCATCCGAAGTGGCGGCAAAACAAAGTATGTCATGATGATTGACATGATGGGGACCTGGCTGATCGGCGTACCCCTGGCACTGCTTACAGGACTGTATTTAAAGCTGCCGGTTATCTGGGTCTACTTTTTTTTATCGCAGGAAGAACTGATCCGTCTGATTGTATCTGTTTTTATGTTCAGAAGCAGAAAATGGATGCATACGCTTCAATAACGGGGGTGAATATGTGGGATGAAAAGAAGATCCGGATCATTGATATTGCGGATGAATTAGGCGTCAGTACAGCGACTGTTTCCAATGTCATCCACGGCAAAACAAAAAAGATATCCGACGCAACGGTCAGGCGGGTGCAGGAAAAACTCGTTGAAAGGGGATATATTCCGAATATGGTCGCGACGCTCCTTTCGCAGAACAATTCGAGGATTATCGGAGTGGTCGTAAATAATCATCCGAAATATGAAGGGCATGTTTTGGAAGATCCGTACATCAGCAGCGCGGTCAATGCGTTGTCAGACGCGCTGGAAAGCCATGGATATTTTTTAATGCTGAAGAAGACAAGCGATATCATGGATATTGTGCCCTTCGCATCCATGTGGAATATGGATGGAATGGTCATCATGGGTTTCTGCGAAGATGAGTATCAGAAACTCCGTGACCGCATCAGGATACCGTTTGTTGTATATGACGGTTTTTTTCAGAATGACAGAAACATCTGCAACCTGATCCTTGATGATTATGACGGAGGAAGGCAGGTCGGTGCGTTTTTCAGAGAAAACGGCAGAGAGAAGATAGTATTTATAGCGGACAATCGGCTGAAACCGGATTTTGACAGATATGAGGGCCTTTGCTCCGGGTATGGAAGAAAAGTGGATTTTCTGGAAGTGCCTATGAGTAAAAAAGAAAGACAGGCACATTATCGGGATATCTTACCGGTTTTTCAGGATTATGATTCAGTGTTTGCTGCATCGGATTATTATGCAGTTGAAATCATGTACTTTCTGATTCACGCGGGGGTACGCGTCCCGGAAGATATCTGGGTTGTGGGATTTGATGACATGGAGTTATGCAGAAATGTCATGCCGCAGTTATCATCCGTCCGGCAGGATGTGTTTTTGCGCGCGGGAAAAGCAGTGGAGTATCTGGACCGGATGAAAACAGACAGAAACTATTCTGTAACGGATAGAATTCCGGTACAGTTCGTTCCGCGGATGAGCTGCGGCAGGAGATCGTATTGAAATAAGCAGCAGGCATTACAAAAACGGTAAACACTTTGCCTCTATAACTTCCGGCTACAAGAGAGGATCAGCCGATTTCGTCATTCTGGAATCGGGACAGATGCTCATAGGGGAGAATGAGTCGCCCGTGATACAGTCCGCAGCCGTCGTTGACGCGGTAGTTGTCGACCGCGGCAAACATATTTACATCGATCTTGGAAAGATCGAGATTCTGCAGGTTCAGGATACGTTCGTATGCCTCATCAAAGTAGAGGCATTCGCCCTTGGGAATTTCTCTCCGGCGGCTGCGTTCCTGTTCCTGCCTTTTTTCATATAGATCATGATTTGCCTCGCCGATTTCGGCAAAATCGTCCATATCCTTCGTGCGGAGCTGGATCTCGGTATAGCTCCGGGCCATGTTGTCAAAGAGCGTGAGATGAAGAGAGCGGTATCCGCCCTCCTTGGGATTGACAATATAGTCCTTGTAGTAGGGCCGCACGTTTTCGTTCAGAAGGGGTGAGGAAACCGGCTGCTCCTTGTGGGATAACTGAGCGGTAAAGCCCCGTTCCTCCAGAAAATCCGGCAGAACATTTGCAATTTCATAGAGCGTTTTCTCCTCAAGAGCCACGCGGTCCGTGCCCGGTTTCAGGTGGCAGGCCGGCAGGGAGAGGACGATGCGGTAGGCGATCAGGTCCTTGAACCGGTTGATTTCTTCCCTAAGCTCCGAGACCGGCGGATAGGTTCCGTGCCTGGAGTGATAATGGCAGATGTAGCCTACGATATAGCCGTTGAATTTCTCCTCGGCTCGGATGAGGGATTTGATCCGTCCGCGGAACGTGAAGGAGTAGTTTCCATAGTGCTCCGCCATGTACTGGTAAAATTCACGGATTCTCTGCGACTGGGAGGTGAGGAAGTTGTTGTGCTCCAGGAGCTCCTCCATCTGAAGCAGAAAATTTGCGTGCGTGCGGTCGAGAGAGTTATGCGTCCTGGAAGCATTTTCCAAGAGATCTCTGGAATAACTGCGGATGATATGGAGAACGGTGTCTCCGGAGTACAGGTAATCGGTTAATTGAATCATAGCGGATCCTCTCTGATAAGGAAAACGTCATCGGTTCAGGCGTGTCCTGTCAGCATTATCAGCTGCGCCAAAATATGAGATGAAGAAAATTTTCTACAGTTCCTGTCGAATGGTGACGGAAAATTTTTCTGTGTTTTCTGCTGAATGATGACGAAAAAAATCTGCGGTTTCGGATTTTTCAGGCAGTTTCTTTGTAGTATATTAGGATTAACAGCACCAGTGAATACATCATATTATTTATAAGAGAAACATGCAAGGGACGGTAAACGCTCATGCTGTTGCCGCACGATCTTTGGGGAAGGAGGACTCATCTATGGCTGCTTTTGAACGGGTAAAATCAGGGATTCCCGAGATGGATCGTATACTGGACAATATCCGTCTCGGCGACAACATTGTCTGGAGGGTCTCGGGGCTGGATGAATTTCATCTGTTTCTGGATCCGTTTGTGGAACAGGCGGTAGCGGACGGACGGAATCTGATCTATGTGCGGTTTGCCAGTCATCCGCCGCTGGTGGAGGAGCAGCCTGGTGTGAGGATCGTGCGTATTGAACTCTCTCACCGGTTTGAAAATTTTACGATGGAGATTCACAACCTGATCGAGAGGGAGGGGTATGACGCATTCTATGTCTTTGACTGTCTTTCGGAGCTTCAGACGGCATGGGCGACAGACATGATGATGAGCAATTTCTTCCGCGTGACCTGTCCGTTTCTGTTTACGCTGAATACGGTGGCATATTTTCCGCTGATCCGCGGAATGCATTCTTTCCAGGCAATTGCCCGGATCCGGGACACGACGCAGCTGTTTCTGGATGTTTATCCGGACGGCGAGAAGGGCAGAAATCCCGGCGCCGGCGTCTATGTCCGCCCGGAAAAGGTCTGGAACCGGTATTCGGAGACGATGATGCTTCCCCACTACTACAATCCGTCGGACAAAAGCTTCCGGCCGATTCTGGACGGCGTGCGTGCGAGCCGTTTCTATCAGACGATGAACCGCCAGCAGAGGAGCGGAACCGATCAGAACACGGACGCCTGGGACCGCTTTTTCAACGCGGCGAAGGAAAAGCACGCTTCCGGGGCCGATATCACGGAGGAGTGCGGGCGGATGTGCAACATCATGATGTCGAGGGATGAGAACCTTCGGAGAATGATCAAGGCGCATTTCCGCCCGGAGGATTATTTTGAGGTCCGCGATCACATGATTGGAACCGGGCTCATCGGCGGAAAGGCCACCGGGATGCTTCTTGCGAGACGGATTGTGGAGGACGAAGATCCGGAGCTTGCCGCAAGGCTCGAGCCTCACGATTCCTTTTTCATCGGGTCGGATGTCTACTATTCTTATATTGTAGAGAACGGATGGTGGGATCTCCGGGTCAGGCAGCGGACCGAGAAGGAATATTTTTCGCTGGCGGAGACGTTTGCCGGGAAGCTGCTGAGCGGAGAGTTCCCGAGGGAGCTGGAGGAGTCGTTTACGTATCTGCTGGAGTATTACGGGCATGATCCGATCATCGTCAGGTCGAGCAGTATCCTGGAGGATGGGTTCGGAAACGCCTTCGCCGGTAAGTACGAGTCCGTGTTCTGTGCGAACAGCGGGCATCTGGAGGGGCGGCTGGAGGATTTCAAGAATGCGATCCGGACGGTCTACGCCAGTACCATGAGCCTCTCTGCGCTGGAATACCGGAAGCAGAGAGGGCTGGACAAGAGGGATGAGCAGATGGCGATCCTGGTGCAGCGGGTTTCGGGATCACACTACGATCAGTATTATATGCCCTGCGCGGCGGGCGTTGGGTATTCCGTGAGTCCCTACCGTTTTCTGAAGGAGATGGACCCGTCTGCGGGCATGCTTCGTCTGGTCATGGGGCTGGGTATCTCTGCCGTGGACCGGACCGAGGGTTCGTATCCGCGTCTGGTGAACCTGGATCGCCCGGAGGACGTGGCGGCGGTGACGGTGCAGGAGAAGCACCGGTATTCTCAGAGGGGAATCGAGGTCGTTCAAAAAGAAAAGAGAAAAATTGAACAGATCGAACTCCATCAGATTGAGGATAAATTGCCGACGTATCTGCAGGATCTTCTTCTTGAGCATGATTACGATGCGGAGCATCGTTTTGCGGAGAGGGGACAGAACCGAACCGTCCGCTTTATTTCCTGTGCCGGACTGGTGCGCCGGAAGGATGTCATGGGGGACATGAGGCGAATGCTCCATCTGATCCAGAAGGAATACAAAGGACCGGTGGATACGGAATTCACGATTAACCTGGCGGAGGGCGGCGACTATCTGATCAACCTGCTGCAGTGCAGGCCTCTGGAGGTGTTCCATGACAGCGGCAACGTTCAGATTCCGGCAGATCTTCCGAAAAACCGGATCCTTCTGTGGACGGAGGGCTCATCCATGGGGCTTTCGGGTGCGGAGGATCTGGACTTTATCGTCTATGTGGACCCGAAGGCATACTATGAAATGCCATATTCAGAAAAGACGAGGGTTGCTCGTGCGGTCAGCGCCTTTAACTGGGAGAGCAGGGGAAGCGGACGGAAGATGCTGCTGATGGTGCCGGGCCGGATTGGGACATCCTCTCCGGAGCTCGGTGTGCCAACGGCGTTTTCAGATATCAGTACCTTTCGCGCGATCTGCGAGATCGCCGATTCGCGGGCGGGATACAATCCGGAGCTTTCCTATGGAAGCCATATCTTCCAGGATCTTGTGGAGGCCCGGATTCTGTATACGGCGGTCTTTGAGAATAAGTGCACGAAGATCTGGCAGCCGGAGCTTCTTACAGAGGAGCCGAATCTCGCCGGGAAATATCTGGAGGGGGAAGATCCGTGCGATATTTGCGGAAAGGTTCTGGGAATCTACGATGTCAGCGGCAAAGGGTGCCGTCTGTACCATGATATGAAGAGCGGAACGGTGAAGATCGCGTTCCTTTGATAGGACGGCAGCTTTACAGATTTGCCGAATGCGGTTAAACTGATTTTGTTTTGAGAGAAAAGATATTTGCGGTGACGGGTGCGGGGGTTTTCCGGTGATATATGAGATAGGAGGACAGGTCGGCTCGGAAACCGAAAGAAGAAAGGAAGGAATTATTATGGATCATAAAGTGAATTTTACAACGGATATTTTTGAACAGTTTGATAAGAAGTGGGCGCTGCTGACGGCGGGAACGATGGAGAAGTTCAACACCATGACGGTCAGCTGGGGCGGCCTCGGAACGCTCTGGGGAAAGCCAGTGGCGACGGTCTATGTGAGACAGTCCCGTTATACCCATGCGTTTATGGACGAGGGGGAATATTTTACGGTAAGTTTCTATCCGGAGTCCTGCAGGAAGATTCTGGGCGTTCTCGGTTCAAAGTCCGGAAGAGAGATGGACAAGATGAAGGATTCCGGACTTACACCGGAGAAGGCGGGCGAAACCGTGACCTTCCGGGAGGCGGAAGTGACACTGGTGTGCCGGAAGCTGTTCCGCCAGACGCTGGATACGGCAAATATGCCGGCAGATATCGTGAAGCAGTACTATGAGGGACAGTCGGATCACGATATGTATATCGGCGAGGTCGTAGAGATCCTGCGATGAGGTCATGGACATCCTGGGATGTGTTTGCAGATAACCTGCGATAAAGAGAAAGTGCCGACGATGCCTGTGCCCGATTATTTGTGCATACGCGTCGTCGGCTCTTTCTCTCAGTGGCTTTGGAAATATTGATTGATGCGTTCTTTTATCTCGGCCACTTTTTTTGAACGGTATCGGGAGCTCCCTTCCGTCAAGCAGAATCAACGTCTGATCCTGAATGCGGGCGACCATGGCCATATTCACGATGTTGATGCGGCTGATCTTCAGGAACTGATCACCGAGCTTTTCTGAGAACTCCTTCAGCATGGTGCGAGTGCGAATCATGGTGGTCTCCAGGAATATTTCGGTGTATTTGTTGTCGGATTGCAGATACGCGATTTCGTCCTGGTCAATGTAGTGAATCGTCCGCTCGCAGTCTGTGATTGCAAGTCTCTGGCTTCCCTTTTTCCGCTGTATCTCGCGGTCCACATATTTCATGAGATACGAATTCAGCCTCATCGGAAAATGTTCATTCTCCGTGACCTTCCATTCGCCGATCGGGTTGGTATTGGACAGGTGCATCAGCCAGAGCCGTTCTCCATCCTGCCTCCATACCGCCACAATGCGCTGCTCGGACATCCGGGTAAATCTGGTATGGCTATTTGTCACAATGACATATTTTCCGATGATGGTGCAGACAGGGCCGGTATTCTGTGCCAGATAATAGGTCTGGTTCATCAGCACGCACGGCACCATCTCTTTCACAATCGTTTCGATTTCTGTCTTAAAATTCTCAAATCCGAGGACAATCTGTCCCTGCTGTGCGCCGATCCAGCTCATCTCCGGGTCACAAACAGCGAAAACCGGTTCCGGATTCTTTCTGTAAAAATCCTCCATAAAGGCAATTGTCAATCGAAGTGCTTCATCGGTATATCGCTTCTTCATAGCAACTTCTCCCAATATTCAGATATTCAGAACCTGACAATACGACATCAATGTACTGCTAATACCATTCTATCGGTGGTGCAGGCGGAAAAATAGAAATGCTTTTCGTTTCCGGCCGACTTTATGTGAATTATAGCGGTATTTTGCCATTTTTAAAACGAACTCGGTGAAAACAACTTGGAATAATAAGAAAATAACTTGTTTCAGGGCTTTTTTCACGGAAGTAGCAGAAGAAACCAATTTTTCGTGGAATTCACACCCAGTTTTTGGTCATTCGCTCCGTTTTGTTGTTTTCAAAACCGGGATTTAATATAATGATATCAGTATAAACGCGAATTATCAAGAAATATACAAATAATATCGCGCAATTTCAGAATAATAATGAAAACAGGAGGGGATGGAGATGGTTATTTAGAAGCGGCTCAGTCATCCGGTATTGAGCAAAAAGAAAGGCAGTAAACCAGTATTTATAAGCATATGAGATCTGCATAGCCGGGCTATGCAGGTTTTGCGCAAGGTAAGGAACAAATAAACGGGTGGAGTTTGAGGTAAATCATTGGACGGATATATGGTATATCTTTGAAAGAAAAACCAGTCGCTTTCATACACTTAGCGATAGGCGGACTAGACTAGAACTAAAATGGCAAATAAATAATTAATGCTACAATGAATAAAGAATAAAATCAAGTACCGATTTTTGCCATGAACAGTATTTTTTGGTGCTGTTACACGGGTGGGAATTTTGTGACAATACCAATATAGGGGAAAGGATGCAGATCGGATAAGATCCGGCGTTCGTCCCTGCTCAGGTGACTGGGAGAGTGGGATTATACAAGAAACGAAATGGAGGGAGCATACTATGAAGAAAAGGAGAAGACAGAGATTTCTAAGTCTCATGCTGGTTCTTTGCATGATTGTATCTACCGGCATGATGACGCCGCTGAGTACATCGGCGAATGCTACAGATGGCTACGTGACACAGGAGACGCAGCAGGAAGACAGTGCCCTGACGGGCGGAGCAGCTGCAGATCAGACCGGGAATGCGGCGACTGATATCGTGACCGACACGCAGGAGCAAACGACGACCGCCGGAGATATCCAGACCGCGGAGCCGAGTGCAGTTTCAGAAGAAGCGGCAGCTTCCGCAGCGGAGCAGACCGATGCCGGAACAGAGCAGTCGAATCCGGCAGCGACGGAATCCTCGGCCGTTATTGAGACACCGACCGATCCTGTGACCGTTGAGGCACAGACGGATGGAGCGCAGAGCACCGAGAACACGGATGCATCCGCGCCGAACGAAGAACAGAAGCAGGATCCGGAAGAAACCGATGAATCCTGGCCGGCGCAGACCTTTGAAGGTCATGCCAATAACATCACCGTGAACGTGACAGCAGCGGAAGGAATCTTCCCGGCAGGCACAACCATGGTAACCACAGCGGTATCGGCACAGACAGCCAAGGATATCGCGAATCAGGCATCGGATGGACAGACAGAGGTTGTAGACGCCATCGGCGTAGACATCTCCTTCCGCGATGCATCCGGAAACGAAATCGAACCGAAGGATGGTCAGAGCGTAGAAGTGCACATGACTGTCGATGCGGCAAGCACCCTTTCCGGAGAAAACTTCTCAGTCGTTCATCAATCAGACGACGGAAATGTACAGACGGTAACAGAAAACGCAACAGCAGAAGGAGCCGTCTTCGAGGCAGACGCGTTTTCCATTTATGTCATCACAAGTGAAGGTCCGGCGATAGAGACATGGATCTTCCACGATGCAGATGGAGATGTAATTGCTGGTTTCTCTCAGAAGGTGAAAAACGGTGAAACGGTTTACGCACCGACGACACCTGAAAAAACCGGAAGCAAATTCCTCGGATGGTCTTATACGCAGGGCATTTCTTCCCTTCAGGAAGGAGATCCTGGTGACTTCTCGTGGATCGCTGCTTCGGTCAGTGTCACTGGTGATGTAAATCTGTATCCGGTTTTCCAGCAGGCATATTATGTCTTCTTCCTGGACAATCAGGGAAGAGTAAGCACCACGAAGGAAGGCGTCAGCGGGGTGCCAATCGATGTGGCGGATGTGACGATTCCGCTCGACTCCACACACTCTGTTACGGGCTGGTATACCGATGCGGAACGGACTAAGAAAGTAGAATCTGTTACGCTTACGGATCATAACGTGACACTCTATCCGAAGGTTGAAGAAGGACATTATCTGTACTTCTCTAGCGGAGATGGTGCGAGTTATGTAAAACCGGTATTCGTAACGGCTGATGGTAAGACAGCAGAACCGGAAGAGCCGACAAGACCTGGATATACTTTCAGCCATTGGTCGGAAAAAGAAGGCGGTTCTGAATACTCCTTCGGCAGCACGATTTCAAAAGACACTACGCTTTATGCAGTGTGGGAGGCAAATGATAATACCGAATACACTGTCATTTTCTGGAAGCAGTCTGTCAATGACAAGAAGAACGCGAAAGACAGTGATAAGACCTATGACTACGCTGAATCAGTAACGCGTACCGGGAAGACCGGAAGCTATGCTTCACCGCAGTACGCAGATAAGAATAAGAGCTACACCGGCTTCAGCTATAACAGTTCAAAATCCGGTTCTGTAACCATCAATGGCGATGGAACAACGATCCTGAACGTCTACTATGACCGGAACCTGCTGACCATTAATTTCTACACATGGCAGAGCTATGGATGGTCGGGGGGCAAATGGATTTCATACGACACTTTTACTGGCCTTTATGGGCAGACGCTTGCACAGAATGGATATACATGGCCTAATGAGTATTATTGGTATAATCAGACTAGTTCGTGGAATGCTAATCAATTGACTTTTCTGGATGCGTTTATTTTTGATACTTTAAGCGAATATGGGAGCACAACGGAAATTACGCTTTATGGTATGAAAAGTTCCGGTGATGTAACCATAAATCATTACAAACAGAATCTGGATGGAGGTTACTCCTATTTTCTTCCGACAAATAGCACAGAGACTGAGTCAAGTCCATATTTGTGTGTAAATTACCTTCAGGTATAACTGTTGATAACTATGCTGCCAGAAGAGCGGCTTGTTCTTCAGCAATCAGATGCAGTTGATTTCGAACATCCGATTTCAGTAAGCCCTGATAGGATTCTTTACTAAAGATGGCCTTTCTGGCCTGACTGATGCTGTTCTGTTCTATCAAGACAGATCCCATCAGCCGGATCAGCGATGCCTCATTTGGAAAAATCCCGATGACGCCGGAACGCCGCTTCAACTCCCGATTCAGCCGCTCGATGTGGTTCGATGTCCGGAAGAAGCGACGCATCCCTTCCGGGAGCGTCATAACGGTCATAGCGCTTTCGAAGCCTTCA